>WPCH01137853.1_pt1 | contig 47659 bp, 39 predicted proteins | sample 5399881 | NCBI WGS metagenome assembly WPCH01 (sample SAMN12869468, study PRJNA574797) | sludge metagenome | isolation source: wastewater treatment of pH5 | place: China:Beijing | collected 2019-05-20
CTAATGTTGAAAAGATGATTGATTGTAAAAATTTATCCAAAGGACATCTTTTTTTCGAGTGTCCTTCTTGTGATAACTTTCATCTCCAAGGTTTATCTTGTCATTCTAGATTTTGTGTCTCTTGTAACCAAAACTATCGAGTAAAAAAAGCACTTACATAGTAAGCACTAATTTTTAAACATATTTTTAAACTTATCCCAAGTAGAAGCCTTTTCTTTTGCTTCTAAACCTTCAAGTTGTTCATATAATTTTTTCTCTTGATTTGATAAGTTTTTTGGAACTTTAATTTGTACAATTACTTGTTGATCGCCTTTACGTTTCGTTCTAACATTTGCAATACCTTTTTCTCTCATACGAAGTATGGTTCCATGTTCAATACCCGCTGGTATTTTTAAATTAACATCTCCATATATTGTTGGCACTTCAACTGTTGAACCCAGTACAGCTTGAGTAATGGTAATCGGTACTTCTAAGACGACATCATCATGGTGACGTTTAAACACTTTATGTGGTCTTACTCTAAAATTAATGTATAAATCACCTTTAGGCCCACCTTTAGTGCCTCCATTACCATAACCTGCAACTTTTAAACTCATGTTAGTATCTACACCTGCTGGTATATTAACATCCACATTCTTAGTAACTTTTTCAATACCAGTTCCATGACATGTGTGACAACGTTTTGTAATAACTTTACCTTGTCCACCACATTTTGGACATACTTGTTGACTACGAACAGTTCCAAACATCGTCCTTTGATCAACATTGATATACCCATCACCATGACAGCGATCACATACTTCAACATCCTTAGATGATTCAGCACCTAATCCATGGCATGTATGACACTCTTCTTCTACTTGAACTGAAATAGATTTTTTAGTTCCAAGTGCAGCTTCTAAAAAGTCAATAGTCATTGATTTTTCTAAGTCATCACCACGTTGTGGTCCGTTATAATTTTGTTGTCTTTGTGAGCGTGAACCTCCTCCAAAAAATTGAGAGAAAATATCACCAAAGCCACCAAAATCACCGAAGCCTTCAAATCCTTGTCCACCATTTCCAAATGGACTTCCTTGATGTCCATATTGATCGTATGCTGCCTTTTTTTGAGCATCATTTAATGTATCATAAGCTTCTTGGACTTCTTTAAATTTAGTTTCAGCATTTTCTTCTTTAGAAATATCTGGGTGATATTTTTTGGCTAGTGTTCGATACGCTTTTTTTATCTCATCATCACTTGCACCTTTTTTTAATCCCAATATTTCATAATAATCTCTTTTATTTGCCATAAAGCATCAACTCCATAGTGCTAAAGGGGCAAGGCCCCTTTTGCTTATTTTTCTTCAAATTCCGCGTCGACAGTTGTTTTACCGTCTTCGTCATTAGATTCTTCTTTTTGCGTATCTTGTTGTTCTGCTTGTTGAGTTTTTTGATATGCTTTAACAGCAATCTCTTGAGCATCTTTTTCAAGCGCTTCTTTTTTCGATTTGATTAACTCAATATCGTCACCCTTTAAAGCTTCTTCTAATGCTTTAATTTGATCTTGGAGTTTGGTTTTAGTTGCTTCATCTACCTCGTCTTTTAAATCATCAATTGCTTTATTTGTTTGAAAAATTAAATTTGATGCTTCATTTTTTGTATCAGCTGCATCACGTTTTTGTTTATCCGCTTCAGCTTGTTCTTCAGCTTCTTTTACCATCTTGTCAATTTCATCATCAGATAATGAACCTGTACCAGTTACTGTGATACTTTGTTCTTTGTTTGTACCTAAGTCTTTAGCTTTAACAGATACGATACCATTCGCATCAATATCAAATGAAACTTCAATTTGTGGGACGCCACGAGGTGCAGCAGGAATATCTCCTAATTGGAATCTACCTAATGTCTTATTATCTGCAGCCATTGAACGTTCACCTTGTAAGACATGAATATCTACTGCTGGTTGGTTATCAGCTGCGGTTGAGAACACTTGTGATTTAGATGTAGGTATTGTTGTATTTCTTTCAATTAGTTTAGTAAATACACCACCTAATGTTTCAATACCTAATGATAATGGTGTAACATCTAATAATAGAATATCTTTAACATCACCAGCTAAAACACCACCTTGAATAGCTGCACCCATTGCAACTACTTCATCAGGGTTAACACTTCTATTAGGTTCTTTTCCTAATTCTTTTTTAACTAAATCTTGAACTGCAGGGATTCTAGTTGATCCACCAACTAATAATACTTGGTCAATATCTTTTGGTGTTAGTTTAGCATCTGATAACGCACGTCTAACTGGTTGTTGACATTTATCTACTAAATCTGAGGTTAACTCATTAAATTTAGATCTTGATAAATTCATCTCTAAATGTAGGGGACCAGATTGACCCATTGTAATAAATGGTAAACTAATTTGTGAAGATGTAACACCACTTAATTCTTTTTTAGCTTTTTCAGCAGCATCTTTTAAGCGTTGAACTGCCATCTTATCTTTTGATAAATCGACACCATTTTCTTTTTTGAACTCTGATACTAAATAATTCATAATGAGTTCATCAAAGTCATCTCCACCTAGTTTATTATTACCAGCTGTTGAAATAACTTCAAAAGTTCCATCTGCTAATCTTAAGATAGATACATCAAATGTACCTCCACCTAAGTCAAAAACTAATACGGTTTGTTCTTTATCCGTTTTATCAATTCCATATGCTAATGCTGCAGCAGTTGGTTCATTGATGATACGCTTAACTTCTAAACCAGCAATTTTACCAGCATCTTTAGTTGCTTGTCTTTCAGCATCGTTAAAATATGCAGGTACTGTAATAACTGCTTGAGTTACTTGTGCACCTAAATAGTCTTCTGCAGTTTTCTTTAAGTTTTGTAGAATCATTGCAGAGATTTGTTGCGGTGTATATTTCTTTCCTTGGATGTCCACTTTATGATTTGCATCACCCATATGTCTTTTAATTGAACTTACAGTGTTTGGATTAGTGATCTGTTGTCTTTTCGCAACTTCACCTACACTAATATCGTCTCCTTTAAATGAGACAACTGATGGTGTTGTTCTTCCACCTTCTGCATTTGGAATTACTTTAGCTTCTCCGCCTTCCATTACAGAAACAACAGAGTTTGTTGTACCTAAGTCTATACCGATAATTTTATTTGTTTTCGCCATTTTCATCACTCCATTCATTTACTTTGACCATGGCAGGTCTTAATAGTTGGTCTTTATACATATATCCTTTTTGAATCACCTCTAGATTGATACCATTTGCTTTATCTGCTTGGTTTTCTTTTTCAATCGCATGGTGATATTTAGGATCAAATTGTTTATTTAATGCATCAATTTCTTTTAATCCATCATCTAATAATACTTGATAGAACTTATCATTAATCATCTTAAAGCCGTATAAGAAGTTTTTTAGCATTGGATCTTCTGTAGACATATTAACTATCTTATCCATTTGATCTAGTGGTTCTAATAAATCAAATATAAGATTTTTTGATGCGAATTTTCTATCATTAATTCTCTCTAAAGTCATCCTTTTTTTAAAGTTCTCTAACTCAGCTGCGTTTCTTAAGAGTTTATCTTTTAATTGAGTAATCTCTTTTTCAAAGGATTCGATTTGATCTTTATGTTTGTTCTTTTTCTCTTTTTTTGGTTTTTCTTCTTGTTGCTCTACTTCTTGTGCAATCTCTTCGGATTGCACTTGCTTTTCTTTTTTTTCGTCTTCCATGTTATCACCCTTTATTATTTTTTATAAAGCTTACCTAAATTACTTGCGATGTATTCGACTAAAGGTATGACTTTACTATATTGCATACGCGTAGGACCTAATACAGCTATAGTTCCATGCTCTTCATCACTAATTCTATACGGAACTGATATAACCGTACAATTTTCCATTGGTATGAGTCTTAAATCACTACCAAATCTTATCGACAACCCATCTTCTTGACCAATAAACTTAATTAATTCCCTTCGATCAAGCATATCCACGAAATTTTTTATATGGGTTGCACTGTGAAATTCCGGTTGATCAAAGATATTTGTAACACCTGATAAATAAAAGTTCTCTTCTGCAAATTTAGAAAACGCATTGATAAATGATTCTATGATCTGCTCTTGATAAGACATAAATGATTCAATCTGTTGTTTTGCAAAAGCATTTGTTAATATCTCTCCAGCCTCTAATATATTCTTATCTTTGAGTAAATCATCTAAAGTTTTAATGACTTTTCTAACGCCTTCGACATCTGCTTGGTCAGGAATAGAAATAGATTGATGTTGAACATGTCCTTGATCAGTTACTATCAAAATAACAGCTTCATGATGAGCCAGTGGTATAAAATCTATTTTTTTAATCTTAGCACTTTGCCCATTCGGTCCTACAGCTAACGCTGTATAGTTTGTTAACTCTGATAGCAATTTGATTGCTTCTTCGATGGTTTGTTCTCTAGCCATTTTATTCTTTAAAAAGACTTCATCAATCAGTGGGAAAGAATCTAAAACATCTTGATCTCTTGTAACTAAATGATTCACATAATAGCGATAGCCTTTTTCAGATGGGACTCTTCCGCTTGAAGTATGTGTTTTTTCTAAAAACCCTAATTCTTCTAATTGCGCCATATCATATCTTAATGTTGCACTCGAGAAATTAAGATAAGGTAAATGTGTAAGTGATTTCGATCCAACAGGTTGCGCATCTTTAACATACTGCTCAATAATTGCTTTTAATATCAATTTTTGTCTACTCGTTATCATCCATTCACCTCTTTAGCACTCCATTTTGGTTTGTGCCAATATTATTGTATTATATTTTGTTGGCACTGTCAAGATATATGTGCTATTTTTTTATTGAAAAGAAAAGGGCTTAAGTTTTATCGCCCTTATTTTTTGTTTTGTTTAGCCCATTTAATATAATAAGTATTGTGCTTAATCTCATATCTAATCGTTGATGGATCATCATGACCTGGATAGATTTTTGTCTGAGCAGGTAGTTTCATTAGTTTAAAAACACTCTGTCTTAATTCAACTAATGATCCTGAATACAAATCATGTCTACCAACACTTTCTTTAAATAACGTATCTCCAGTAAATACTTTTTGATCATATAAATAACAAACGCTTCCCTTCGTGTGTCCTGGCGTATGTATAACTTGAATAAATCCATCAGCTAAAGGGATTTTCATATCATCTTCAACATATCTTAATTCTAGTCTTTTTCTTTGATAAGTATGTTTTTGTGGATAATACCCATTATATTTATCTTCGAACAGTAAATGCGCATCATCTAAATGCAGATAAATAGGCACATCAAACATATGGATTAAATCCACATGATCACTGTGTGCATGTGTTAATAATATACCTTGTAACTTATACCCTTTCAATGCTTCATAGATTGCTTCTAAATCATGTGAGGGATCGATTAAAAAGCAACTATCAAAGCGGCATACCAAATAGCTGTGGGCATGCGTTTTGTTTTCTTTAAATGTCTTCATTTGATAGAAAAAAAACTATTCTTAGAATAGCTTATTTCTTTTCTTTATGGATTGTGTATTTTCTTTCACGTGGGCAATATTTCTTAAATTCTAAACGTTCTGGTTTAGTTTTTTTATTTTTATCTGTATGATAATTTTCATCGCCACATGAAGTACAAACCAATTTTACTAAATCTCTCATGTTAATCCCTCCATACGTACGAAGATATTATATCAAAACCCCCTTTCTATTTCAATGATTTTATGTTTTTTATTTTTATTTTGTTACTTTTACTTGTGAATATGTAAAAAACTATCATTTTTAAGTGAATTCATCTATAATATACTCAGGTGATAAAAATGTTACAAAGAGAAAATACTAGACCACTTAAAATAGGACCTCTCCAATTAGGTGGAAACAATAAAGTTTATATTCAATCTATGACAAATACATATACTAAAGATATAGACGCAACCGTTAAACAAATAAAAACATTAGAAAAAGCTGGTTGTGAAATCATTCGTGTAGCTGTATTAGATATGGTGGATGCTAAAGCCATCAAAGAAATAAAAAAGCAAATTTCAATACCACTTGTTGCTGACATACATTTTGATTATAGATTAGCTTTAGAATCTATAAAAAGTGGTGTAGATAAAATAAGATTAAATCCAGGAAACATTCCAAAACGTGAACATGTTGAAGCAGTAGTCAAAGCATGTAAAGAAAAAAATATTCCAATAAGAATTGGAGTGAACAGTGGCTCTCTTCCGGGTCGTCAAGAGCCAACACCAGAGTTAATGGTTGAAACTGCTAGACATCATGTTGAGATCTTAGAATCTATGGATTTTTATGACATTGCTTTATCATTAAAAGCAACTGATATGAATTTGATGATTGAAGCTTATCGTTTAGCAGCAAAAACGTTTAATTATCCACTTCATTTGGGTGTCACTGAAGCAGGTACAGCATTTAGCGGTGGTATTAAAAGTGCGATGGGTATTGGTATTCTTCTACATGAAGGTATCGGTAATACCATTAGAGTATCTTTAACTGATAATCCAATTTTAGAAATACAAGCAGCAAAAGAGATTTTAAAGAACTTAGGGCTAAAAGATAAAGTTCCTAATCTAATTAGTTGCCCTACTTGTGGCAGAATTCAATATGATATGATTGATATTGCTAAAAAAATAGAGGCTTATCTGTTAAAGGTTAATAAAACAATTAATGTTGCGATCATGGGTTGTGCAGTTAATGGTCCAGGTGAAGCAAAACATGCTGATATCGGTGTTGCTGGCGGTAAAGGAGAAGCCTTATTGTTTAGAAAAGGTGAAGTTATTAAAAAAATTAAAGAAGCTGATGTTTATGATGCATTAATTGAAGAAATTGATCAGTTTGATGACTCTATATATGATAAAAATGCTTAGGAATTTCTAAGCATTTTATATTTTATACAAAGTACCGTATCAAAAGGTATGGTATTTTTTTATTAAATGATGTAAAATATAGTTGGAAGATTAGTTTGGTCATGTGTAGCTTAGACTACTTAAAAATCGGTGTAGATAGAACTACTTAATAGACCCACGTCCGATTCTGATCTTCTTTTTTTATTTTATGTACTTTTTTAAGATTTGAATGACTTCATCAGTTTTCTCTTGATGAGTCCCATCTTCAAAAGACTCTCTAACACATGTTTCAATATGTTGTTTTAAAATTTTTAAATTAGCATTTTTTAAAAGTGCTTCAACAGCCATAATTTGATTAGCAATATCTACACAATAACGATCTTCTTCAGTCATACGTATAACAGCTTCAATTTGACCTTTAGCAGTCTTTAATAAATTAAGTGCATCTTTATGATCATGCTTCATAAGACATCTCCAAATGACGATTTAAATTGACTTTTTTTAATCTAAGTGAGTTATAAATTACATTCAAACTACTCAATGACATTGCTGCTGCACCAATCATAGGATGTAGTAGACCAAACATAGCAAATGGAATTGCAATTGCATTATAAAACCAAGCCCAAAAATAGTTTTGTTTAATTTTTCTAAAAATTGCTTTAGATAATTCAACTGCTTGTAAAATCGTTTCTAATTCACCGCGAACTAATGTCACATCTGCAGCTTCAATTGCTACATCTGTACCCGTACCTATTGCAATACCTACATTCGCTTGTTTTAAAGCTGGTGCATCATTGATTCCATCACCAACCATTGCTACAAGTCCAAACTCATTTTGGAGCTTGACAATTTCATCAACTTTGCCATCAGGTAATACTTCTGAGATGACATAAGATATGTTTGCTTTTTTAGCGATGGCTTCTGCAGTTCTATTATTATCACCTGTAATCATAGCTGTTTTTATCCCTAAAGATTCGATTGCTTTAATCACATCTTTGACACCATCTTTTAAAGCATCAGCGACAGCGATCATACCAATAACCTCTTTTTGGCTTGCAACAAGCATCACTGTTTTTGCTTCTAATTCTAACTTAATCATTTGATCCTGATATTGACTTACATCAACACTTATTTCCTTCATGAGCTTTATATTACCAATATAATAAGTCTGATTTTCAATATCACCTTTAATCCCTCGCCCAACTAATGCTTCAAATTTTTTAACGGATTTAAAAACACTATGAATCGATCTAGCCTTTTCAATGATTGCAGAAGCTAAAACATGTTCTGATCCTTTCTCTAGAGATCCAGCAATGGATAACATCGCTTGTTCATCATCTGAGATTACATCTGTTACAACTGGTTTACCAAATGTTAAGGTTCCTGTTTTGTCAAAGGCAATCACTTTAATATCTTTCAATGTTTGTACTGCTTCTCCATTACGTATTAAAATACCTTTTTCAGCACCTAATCCACTACCGACCATCAATGCTGTCGGTGTACCTAAACCAAGTGCACATGGACAAGCAATGACTAATACAGCGGTTGCTGTTACAAACGCAATAGTCAATGTTTGTTGATCTGTTGATACCCAAGGTAGAATACCTTCTACTGAAGATAAAATACCTAAATGAAACTCAGGAAAAATGTTAAACGAAATAAATGTTAAAACAGTGATTACTAAAATTGCTGGGACAAAAAATCCAGTCACTCGATCAGCAAATGCTTGAATTGGAACTTTTGATCCTTGACACGCCTCGACAAGAGCAATGATTTGAGCTAAAAATGTATCATTACCAGTTTTTGTAACTTCAATTTGTAAAAGTCCATGTTTATTAATGGTTGCTCCAATAACATGATCACCAGCTTTTCTTTTGACAGGCATAGATTCACCAGTTGCTAATGATTCGTCTATGAGAGATTCACCTTCTATGATTTTCCCATCAGTTGGTATTTTTTCACCAGGTTTTACGATCATGATATCGCCTTCTGATAGTTCTTGTGTTAACACTTCAATTTCTTGTCCATCAACTAAAATCGTAGCAGTTTTAGCACCTAATTCTATAAGTTTCTTTATCGCTTGAGACGCTTTACCTTTAGCTCTTGACTCTAAAAATTTACCTATTAAATGGAAAGTCATAATTGTCGTTGCCATTTCAATAAATGTTGTGATCGGCATAAATAGTCCTAAAAGTCCTATTAAATAGGGAGGTAATGATCCTAAAGACACTAAAACATCCATATTTGGTCTTTTTGCTTTTAAAGATTTAAAACTTGCTTTATGAACATGTGCTCCAATGATAAAAACTACAGGAAAACCTAAAACAGCTGTAATGATTGTATATCCAGGGATGGATATAATAAACATGTGAATCACCATTAATGTCATAATCAAAGCTGAAATAGATGCTGATATCAGCATCTTTTTTTTAGCTTTTCTCATTTTTAGAACATCTGGATCAACATTGACGTCAATTTCTTCTTCTAAAATCACATCATATCCTACGTCTTGTACAGCTTTTTTGATTTGACTTAACTTTAAAACATCCGTATCAAAAACAACAGTCATTTTATCATTTGCAATATTGACTGTAACTTCATTGACGCCTTCTAAATCTTTAACAGCATGATCAACATTACCTGCACACGTTGCACAAGTCATGCCTTCAACACGCAATGTTAATGTTTTCAACTTATCATTTTTTAAAGTCGCATCAAAACCAGCACTTTCTATGGTTTCAATGACATTTTCAATCGTTAAAATATTTTCATCATATGTGATAAAAGCTGTGTCAGTTGCTAGATTTATATTTGCCTTATGAATACCTTCTTTTTGTTTTAAAACATTGTCAATAGACTGTGCACAAGAAGCACAAGTCATACCAATGATATCAAATTTTTTTGTTGTCATTGTTTAACAGCAGCTTTAAAACCTAAACGATTGATTTGGTCAATGATCGTTTGGTCATCAAGTTGTGATTCATCATATGTCACAACAACTCTATTTTCCATATTTTCTACTTCAATATCAGTGACACCTTTATTTCTAGATACAACTCTTCTAACACTGTTTGCGCATCCTCCACAAGTCATACCAGTTACGTTATATTCAACAGTTTTCATTTGAAAACCTCCTTTTATATTTTACCCCTATAGTGGGGGGGTAATTAAATTATAACACTCACATGTTTTTATGTAAAGAAAAATGAGCAAATCTGCTCATTTTATTCTGGTTCATATAATGTTATTTCATAATCACAAATATCTTGATAAAATTCTTTCTCATGAGAAACTAATATTAATGTGCCTTCATAATTAATTAATGCGTCTTTTAGAGCCTCTTTTGCTTGTACATCTAAATGATTAGTTGGTTCGTCTAAGATGAGTATATTCCCTTTCTTATGTCTAAGTAAAGCAAGCCTAACCTTTGTTTGTTCCCCTCCCGATAATGTGTTTAATGCTCTATTTGCCATATCATAATCAATGCCATGATTACCTAAGAGACTCATCACATCTTTTTTTGTGAAATATTGGTATGTGTGATGTATATATTGAAACGGTGTGATCCCATCTTCAAATTTTGTTTCTTGTTCAAAATACGCAATGTTTGCCGTATCAATCCAATCATAGTTACCGCCTAGTTTAGGTATAATATCTAGGATAGTTTTAATGAAGGTTGATTTACCAACACCATTTTTACCAGTGATTGCAACTTTTTCTTGTTTTAAAATTGCTATGGATAATGGTTCTAGAATCGGTTCACTATAACCTATTTCTAAATCAGTTGATGTAAAAACATCTTTACCTGTCATTTTTGATAACGGGAAATGAAAATGATAGATTTTTGATTTTTGTGGAGGCTTAATACGCTCTATCTTTTCTAACATTTTTCTTCTACTTTGAGCTCTTTTTGTTGTTGTAGCTCTTACAATATTTTTCTTAATGAAATCTTCTGTTTTCTTAATGAATTTTTGCTGACTTGAAAATGCTTTTTCTTGCTGTTTTATTCGTAAGTCACGTTCTGTTAAATAAAACAAATAATCTCCTTTATAACGACTGATTTGCCCTGATTCAAGCGCGAATACTGTTTGTGCAATCTCCATTAAGAATTCTTTATGATGAGATACCACTATAAATGCTTTTTGGTAGTTATTCAAAAATTTTGTTAACCATTCGATATGTCTAACATCTAAAAAGTTTGTAGGTTCATCAAGGAGTAACACATCTGCGTCTTCTAATAATAGTTTTCCTAAAATAATTTTTGCCCGCATACCGCCAGATAAATGTTTAATGGGTTCATCTAATATATCCATGGTCAACCCTAAACCGTGAATAATATTTCCTACTAAAGATTTAATTTGATAAAATTCTGAATCAAGAAGTTGTTCTTGAAGATCAGCTGCCCATGTCATAATTTTTGCGTGTTTTTCTTCTGGTTCAAAAGCTATAGAGTGATAAAGTCTTTCCATTTCTTTTTCTTTTTCGAACAACGGTAAAAAAACGTCATATAAATACGTTTTAACTTCTATATTTGGATTAATCTTTGCATATTGATCTAAATATCCTATTTTTTTATGAGGCATCCACGATACATTGCCTGAGTCTGGTTTCAATCTTTTATCTAGAAGCTTTAAAAAGGTGGACTTGCCGGTTCCATTTGGGCCAACAAGTACTGCATGCTCACCTTCAAATAGGCGCATGGATGCTTTTTGATATAGTTCTTCGCCACTATAGCTGAACGTGATGTTCTCTACTTCTAATATACTCATAATGGTAAATCGAAAGATTTAACGGTTGAATTTATGTCATCTTCAACGTAAATCCATTGCTCCCTTACAAAATCTATGTCATCAACGATTTGATCGACATGTTTAATAAAATACTTACCTTTAGCGGTTGCTAAAATATTTTTGTTGGTATCACAAATGTAACCTTCCCCTTCAAAAAGACGATTTCTAAGATTTGTAATATAGCCTACAACATATAGTTGTTGATCTAGAGGTACTGGTTTAAGAAACTTTACTTGAAGTTCAACTGTAACTCCCCAAATTTCAGTATTAAGTATTTGTACTGCTCTTCCAATAGTTTCATCTAAAAGTGCAGACGTAATGCCTCCATGCATTCTTTGAGGATAGCTTTGGTGTACATCAGTACCTTTAAAAACACCAATGAGGTGTTTATTGTCTAACTCATAATATTTTATGTTTAATCCTGCATCATTGTGGATGCCGCATACAAAACACATATCTGAATTGTTTTGTTTTTTTATTATTTTATGTATCATATAAGCATTAACTCCAATTCTGTATAAACAATATATAGAAATGCTAAAAAGCCAGTGATGAAAAAGAGAATGACTAATCTCCTATATACTTTGCTAATCAGGTTTTTTTGTTTTTCAAACTGATAAAAACCAATTGATAATGGCATAAACCAAATATATAATCTTTGTTTCAATGTATACGTGTTCGTATAAGTGTATACAATTCTTAATATCAACAACGTTAAGGTTCCTATAATTAAAGTAAACCAAAATGCATTGATAAGAACGAAAACCATGAGATCAAACATGTTTTCTTCCTCCTATAAATACATAGATTAAAGCAATTAAGACAATGATAAACCATAGAAAAGAACCTGTGAAAAAGAATCCTAACACACTAAAGAAAAACGATGATAAGCATACAAGTATTCTATCTTTTGTATTGATATTAATCATGATAAATCACTTCCTAATACAATATAAGAGGTAAGTTCTTCATGTGTTACTTCGATATGTCTGCCACCACGCTCTAAATATCCATATGCTGTATAACCTGTAACTCTACCATATGCTAACAAGATGCCATCTTTAGTAAATGAAAAATCATTTAAATGATCATGACCAACGAAAACAGCTTTTGATTTTTGATAAGTAACCATCATATCAAAAAATCCAGTATCTTTTCCTTGAGCATAAACTTTATCTTCCAAGAATAGACCATCATAGGTTTCTACTGTCATATACTGTCTTAGTGGTATATGCATAAAGACTAAAGATTCTTTTATGTCTAGTGATACTAACTCTTCATACCATAAAACTTGTGCAAAAGATAAATAATCATACTGACCTTCTTCTTCAGTATATGTCTTACGTTCAGCTTTTGTATCTAAAAAGTATGCATGATAGATGACCTGGTCTTCATAAATAAAGTTTATTTTAAAGTTTCCAATGCCACCATCTACAAGTTCTGGTCCGTTTTTATAGTATAAATAGGTTGTTTGTCCTATTTGATTTAACAACATTGTATAGGCATTAAAGTCATTATCATGATTCCCAAACACAAATGTCCATGGCACTTCTAAACTTTCCATTTGGTTTACAAACTGTTTAAACAACAGTGGAGCTTGAGGACTCATCACAATATCACCTGTAACAACAATGAGATCATAATCATCTGATTTTGCTAAATTAGTAATTAGATTATAGGTCATTTGATCGCGATTACTTATGCCATATGCTAAATGCAAGTCAGTAATTTGAAGAATTTTAATGGTTTCATTTGACACCTCTAATATCATGGGTTCGTTATCAGACCAAATGATATCTTCTTTAGGTTCACAAGCATATAAGATTATTAATAATAAAATGGCAAAAGTGATTATGATATGCTTTTTCATATGATGACCTCTGATAAAAGCAGTTCTAATTCATGTTCTTTAATGAGTCTCATATTATAAAACTCATCTCGATAATTGACGAACTCCATTTCATTTTCATTGATATATCTTTTAATTTTTGTTTCTAGCGGATAAATAATAATGAGTTTTGGATTATCACTTTTCAAAAAATTGATTTGATTGATTAAAACACTTCTACCTTTCATATGAACTTCCCATATGTACTTACTGTTAATTGTTAGTTCATGCGTTCTAGCCACTCTATAAAAGAGAATTTCATATGTTTTTGTATCTTTCTTAAAATATATTTTATGTTGATCAAAGGATACTTTTCCATATTTTTCTAATATATGAATAACATTAGTTTTTGTATTTTTATGTTGTTTGTTTGACATATAAATCCAAGTAATAAATGCAATAACAACAACACTAATAACACCTATAATAAGTTCTGGCATATCATCACCTTTTTTTTCTTAACTTTTTTTAATATTCCTTTTTTAAAAATACAGTCATATGAATAAATAGTTTCTTCGTTGATCACAGAGGGTAAGAAATAAGGAATGTTTTTAGCAACACCTTCATTTTCAAAATCACAAAGCCATGAAATATCTTTAAATGATAAAATACCTTCATCAACAGATAATGGAAGTTTAAGATGTGGAACTTGATCTAACTCATATATATAAATATATAAACCTTGACCGTTCGCATGAAATGTATTCCATGTAACATTACCTTTATAGATAAACTTATTAACATCTAAATCTAGACCTGTTTCTTCTAAGACTTCTCTTTTTATACACTCTTTTGGTGATTCATGTGCCTTAATTTTACCACCTAAACCATTCCAAGAACCCATCCAAGGCGCTTTATGACGGTTAAGCATAAGTATTTGATTTTTATAAATAATAAATCCTAGTGTATATGAAAACATATCATACCTCTTGATGTAATCTATAAAAAATTATACCATATTATATGGAAAAACCGGTGTTTACCGGTTAAATATTAGGTTATTTATTAGTTTTGTTGATATATATGAAAAAATATATAAATTTTGTTTTGATTTACTCGATTATATTTGATTTTTTTTATGAATATGCTATAATAATAAAGCATGATTACAAGATGCCCTCTTAGCTCAGTTGGTAGAGCAACTGACTCTTAATCAGTGGGTCGTAGGTTCGATCCCTACAGGGGGTACCAAAAATATTTAGAAAGACATCATCGTCTTAAAGTGGAAACAACTTCGGTTGTTTCTTTTTTTATTTAAGGAGTAGCCCTCATCTTACTCATATGATTTACCATCTATTAATATAAACACACCGCCAATAATCGCACCCGTAAATATCCCAAAAATACCAATAACTAGATAATTTTTAATGATATTTAAATGATATAAAACAGTAAGTATCAATGATAAAGAAAAAACGAGTAAGACAAAAAATTCACCCATTCTAAATGTGCCTCTATTTACAAATGAATAAATTAAGGAAAATACATATAAAATTGTAACAACATATATGATCAAGATGCCTTTTAAATCTAACCCATCATGTTTATACATTTTCATATCATCCCACCTTTACTTGTATTTTATCATAAATTTAAACAATAAAAAAAACTAGGTCTTAACCTAGTTTCTATGGTTAGTTATTAAATTATCCAATACGTTCATATACAACAACTTGTGATTGCATGTACTGAGCAAATATTCTTACGTGATGATTTGGCATTTCTTCTGGAATCTCAATACTCCATCCAACAAAAATGTATCCATCTTTTTTAGGAGCATCTGGTATTTCAAGATCTGATAAGTTTGCGCCTGTTTCAAAATAATCTCTGTATACAACAACGCCTTCTGTAGTTACAAACTCTAATCTTTTCAATTCAATTGTATTTGCGTGCATTTTAGATACTTCAAGGGTGAATAACATTGCTGAAAGTAGAACTAATAATATGACAATCGTTTTTTTCATACGATCCCAACTTTCTATTCAACTATTCTCTATATTTACATTATAGTTAGAATTTATTACTTAATTATGATGAGAATCTTACAAATCTATTAAATCGTATATGCTCTATGAATCATTTTGTACAAATGTCTTTCAATACTATCGATTTTAAAGTCTTTCTTGAAGATTTGTCCTTCTAATGGATTAATATCAATAGCTACATCACTTGTTGCTATTAACTGATCTAACTCTTTCTTAGTCTTAATAACGTCTAAGTAATTAATACTTAAACAATGCATTGTGTCTTCTTTTATATAACAAACAGCATGTGTCTTTATATATCCTTTTTTCTTAGTCATATTTTTAATTCTAATAATCATGTCAAATGTATCTTTTGTTTTTTGATCGAAAAAGTAATTTAGTTTTCTATGGTCATATTTATGAAGAAAAGTGATCACATCATCGTAGCTTAATACATAATAATTGTTTGCCAATTGCTCTTTTTTGGCAAACATATCAGATAATTGTAATCGCATCATCTGTGTTTTTTGATCAAACTGAAAGTAAAACGACCAAGGTATTTCAAAATGCTTCATTAAATCACCCTTTCTTAATCTAATTATATAGATTTAAAGTGACTTCATTCTTAATCAAATCTTAATTCTTTCTTAATTTGCAAAAAAAAATAGAACCAATTGGTTCTACTTTATTTCTATGTTACCTAATTTATATCCAAAACCCCACATTGTCATAATTACTTTAGGATTTGATGGATCCTCTTCAACTTTTTTTCTAAGTCTTCTTATATGCACATTAATTACATTGTCATTAAAATAATATTCTTCATTCCATATTTTTCGATACATTTCTTGTTTCGAGAATGTTTGATCAGGATGTGTTAACAATAATTTTAAGATCTCAAATTCTTTTAAAGTCAGTTCAACTGGTTCATTATTTCTTCTAACTTGAAATGTTGATAGATTAATACTTAAACCGTTAAACTCATAAACACTCTTTTTAGGTTTATCTTCACTATTTCGACTTCTTCTTAGTAAGGCCTTAACTCGTGCTAGTAATTCTAGCATAGAGAAAGGTTTGACGACATAATCATCTGCACCAAGTCCTAAATTGATTGCTTTTTCTACATCAGTATCTTTAGTAGATATAATAATAACAGGTGTATCCCCTTGTGCTCTAATATGTTTTAAAACATCTTCTCCACTAACTTTTGGCAACATTAAATCAAGAAGGACACAATCATATTTATTTTTTGAAAACTGCTCTATCGCATCTTCTCCATTAAATACGGATTTAACATCATACATCTCATCTTTAAGTTTTTGTTCTATACTTCTACTAATGATTACATTATCTTCAATAAGTAGTACTTTATTTGCCATAACGCACCTCTTTAATGATTAATTCTACATTGATTATATCACATTATTAAGCAATTTATAAGTCAAATGAAAAAAAATGAGCCCTAGTGATTGGGGGGGAGTTATCACTAGGGCGTTACTGATAATTTAGATGATAAATGAGTCTTACAAAAAAGGTAAAAATCATTTTTTGCTATCACCAAATCATCAATACATTCATATTATACACAACTTTGTTTTAAATTTCATCAAAAAACGAAATTTTTTGTATTTTTTTACAAATATGTGAAACTAAGTATTTGACTTCGTTCAGAACGATTTCCTACAAAGTCAATAGCTTCTATCTCTACTTGGTAAGCTTTTCCTTTAACTAAGCCATCAAATGTGTATTGATTCAAATTTGCATGGTCATATAACTCACCATCAACATAGATTGCATATTTTTCAACACCATAGTCATCAGATGACGGATTCCAAAAAATAGTGTTTTTAAGTTGTGCAATTTGCAAGTTTGTAACTTGCGTCGGGACTTCTTTGTCAATTGTTGCATAATCATATCGATAAACTCTTACATAATCAATTTCAAAAGCTTGAGGAAATATCGAATCATCAACATCTCCACCTAATCCCCCACCTATAGCTAAATTCAAGATCAAGAAAAAATCTTGATCAAACGGAAATGCTTCGTAATAGGGTACATCTTGATTAAATGCTGCAGTATATCTAAATGTTGCAAAAGAAACACCATCTACATAAGTAATGATTTCACCTGGATTCCAAATGATTTCATATGTGTGAAATTCAGTTTCTGCAGTAGGAACATCAATATCATAACCAATTTGTGTGCCTAAATTATGATTAAAATTTGTTGTATGAATGGTTGAAAATACATGTTCAGGTCTTCTTCCTACATATTCCATAATGTCGATTTCACCACTATGTGGCCACCCACCATAAGTATTTAATGTTGGCATCATCCAAATTGCTGGCCATGTGCCTGCCCCTGATGGTAGTTTTGCTGATACGGTGATTCGTCCATAACGAAAATCACCTTTATATTTAGTAGTTAATCTACTTGAAGTATAATTTCTTGTTAAATAATCTTCTTTAAGTGCAGTAATGACTAATTTGCCATCCACGATTTCTGCATTTTTTCTTGTATAATATTGCAGTTCGTTATTGCCTCCACCATAATCATTAACTTCAAAATTCCACTTACTCTCGTCAATCTCTTCATCTTCAAATTCATCTGCCCATATACAAACCCATCCACCTTCTAGTGTTGGTTCATTACAGCCTTCAACTGGCTTAAGAGGTGCTATATTTGATTGACTTGATGGATTACATCCTACTAAGATAAACAATAGTAGAATAAAAATTAACATTTTTTTCATAATTACTCTCCTGTGATACCAGTTCTATCAATACTTTCAACAAAGTATCTTTGCGCTATAAAGTATAGCACAAGAAGCGGTAATATTGTTAACATGTTGCCTGCTAGCATAATTGCTTCATTTAATTCCGAACCGGCAGTACCAGGTGGGAATAAGGTTTCATAACTTGATCTAAATGCTTGTAGTTTTAAAGGTAGTGTAATTCTAGATCCAACATATAATGATGTTATGAATGTTTCATTCCAATACCAAACAAAGCTGAATAAAAATACGATTAAAAATGATGGTATTGCTAATGGAACTGCAATTCTTGTAAATATTTTAAATTGTGATGCACCATCTACTTCAGCTGATTCCATTAAAACAGATGGAATCGTTTTAAAAAACTGATAAAAGATTAAAATATAGATAGCTGCATTTACACCTTGGCCAAAAATAGCTGGAATAATCATTGAGTTTTGAGTACTAATTAACCCTAAATTTTTAAAAATGACCATATTCGCAACCATTGTTACTTGTGAAGGTAGGATAAAGGTTGCTAACATTAAGACAAATAATAAGTTTTTCAATGGAAATCTAAATTTAGCAAATCCATAACCTATAACTGCTGATGATAACGTTACAGAAATAGATACTTTTAAGACATATGATGTCGTATTAAATATTGATCCAGGAAGTTCTAAAACTTGTAAAGCTCGTCCATAATTAACAAACTGCAAACTTGAAGGTATCCATTTCACACCAGGATTAATCAAATCATCAACGCTCATAAAGCTATTAACAGTCATAAACAATACTGGATATAGGTAAATGTAGCTAAAACTAATCAATAGTGTATAAATAACAAACTTATAGATAAACCCGTCAGTGAAATTCATACCATAAAGAAAATGTCTTGCTTTTGATTTAAACTGTTTATAATTAAAATTCGTCATTATGATCGCTCCTTTCTTCTAGCCGAAAGGACTAAAATGAATATACTCATAATAACAACCATGAGTAAAAAATACACCCACGCGACTGCTGCTGCATATCCATATCCAAACCAGAAATTAGAATCTGGTCCACCGACCAACATATGAAGTCTCGCTAAATCTAAAATACCTTCAGGTTCCACAAATAAGCTCATCGATACGACAATATATATCACACTGACACTAATAAGTGGCTTAATAGATGGTAATGTTATCTTCCAGAAACGATCCCATGGCGATGCACCATCTATCGATGCTGCTTCGTATATAGATCCATCAATTTTTTGTAGTCCCGCTAAAAAGATTAAGATAGGGATACCTGCATACCATAAAATAAGCAACATAGAACTTAAAATAGCCTCTATAGGATTAGCAATCCAAGATCCTAGATTTTGAGAAATATATTGAATCACACTGCTGTCTTCTAATGAAGGTATTGATGTTGCGTTTTGATTATTTAATTCTACAATTACTGGACCAGTAGATATAATCACAGGAAGAAAAAAGATTGTTCTCCAAATACCTTTTAGTTTTATAGGGTTATTGATTAACACTGCTATTAAAATCGAAAACACAACAATAAGGGGAACTGCTAAAAACATTTTACCTATATAAGTTCCAAAAAGTGGTAATAATCTTTGACTTCTAAAAACGTTTAAATAGTTGGTAAATCCAACAAAAGTAGTTTCTACTCCTGTTTCTAAACTAAAGTAGGCTTCATGAAAACTTAAATAAAGCGAGTAAAACATTGGATATAATGTAAAGATTAAAAACCCAATAATCCAAATCATAATAAACATTAATCCATAATAAGCTTCTCTTCTTTTTCTTGTGACATTAATTGTCATAAAGCTAAATAGTTTTAAGGTTAATCCTTCTCTTCTAATGATAAAATTATGAGTCAGCGCGTAAGATATCTTTTCTAAGACAACAGATACTTTATATGTATAAAAATCTTGTAGTTTAACCCATGTGTTTTTTATATTTAGTGACAGCTTTTGAAATAGTTTTTTCATGATAACACCACCTTATAATCCCTCATAGAAACGCTTTGACCATCTAAAATCTTAGTTTCATAGGTATAGTTAATGTAGATCATAACACCATTTTCATAAGTAACTTTAACAAATCCAGTATCTAAGACTTCTCTATTAACGATAGCTTGTCCAATGACATGTGACAATGCAGCATTAACATATTGATAGGTATCGATAATCTCATCTTCATAGTTACTTCTAGTCGTCGTATAATACATTGAAGCATTAGTATAACGCATCTTATATGTGTCTGCTTCTGTGAGTATATAACTTGGATTAATACCAAAATCTACCATTGTAAGTAAACGGTCTTCACCCATTGCGTTAAAATTTAAGTAAGGTGTGTAATAAGAGATGCTTCCTTTTAAAATTAACGGTAATATAGGAACCAAATCTGAATAATAATCAAACTGCGCATTTGTAATTGGCATATCTAAATATCCTGTTAATTGATCATATAAATAAGCATTTGGCATACTTAATAGTAAATGATCATATAAACCAGCTATATCATGATAATATGCCATACTATCTATTCTCTCGAAATTGTTTTGATCATAATAGCTATATAAGGTGGATCCCATTGAATCTAACGATAAACCAGATACACCTAGATGATTAAAGAACTTTACATCGTTTTGTGCAAATAAATAACTTCTATCGGGATACATATAATAAACGGTTGTTACTTGTGCATTTAAACTGCGATAGTTTCGTTGCATTTTAAGCCTTGACAACGTTCTTGCGACATCTCTATTATAAGATATACGATTTGATAGCTCAGAGCCCATCACATAATCATTATCAAGATATACGGTATTATCATCATCTTTTATATGATCAAACAAATCTATGTAATCGCCTTTTGATGCGATTTTAGTGCGATATGGTGTTTGATAGACAAAACCATCTCTACTCCAGCCGTTTAACTGAACTTGTTGGTTTGTGAGTCCTGCATTTTTAAATGATTCATAAGATTGATAAACATCATCTACAGTCGTCATTCTAACTGATGTAGATCCAATAAATGATTTTTCTGTATCTGCCATAATATAACTTAAATGAATAGGAATCTTTTGATCAACCACTTTTTCTTGTTCAGATAAAACGCCTCGATCCATCAAACGATCTCTATAAACTTTAGCCATACCAACATAGCTTGCATCATCATTTGATAAGAAGTTGATGTTCATTTTAAAGTTACTTTTCGTTAACTCTTCATGGATCGTATCGTTACCATCCCCAGCTTTGTTAATGATATATCTATAAATTCTTCTTACATTATATCTCGCGCTAATTCTATGAAATCTTGAATTACTTCCCCAAAATTGAGCTTGTAGAGTTGAAACCTCTGAGCCTTCTTCAATCTCAATGACATATCCGTTTTCCCCATGTGCGTGAACCATGCCAAATAGTGGTACTGATAATTGAGGAATAGTACTAGAACCATATCCTATATCACCACCATAAAATTGAGCTTGAAATGATGTGTTATGTGCCTTGTTTAATCTTACAAGTGCACCAACACCATCAGGTATCATTACATAACCAGGAATGTTATCTTGTCTTGCTGCTCCTAAGTTAGGAAAAATAGAAATCGATAATAAACGATAGATGTCTCCTGTTTCTTCAATGGTTTCAACAGGAATATAAACACTTAAAGTACCCTCTAATAGCGAGATCTCAACATTAAATTTTACATCGATTGCTTTTAAATCAACTTCTACAACAAACGATTGATTTGTCTTTTGACTAATTTTTGTAGAAACTCTTCTATTAGCGTAACTGCCAGGTGATAGCTCATATGGACTTAGTGGATCCATTTGTCCTTCTCTAATTGAACCATCTGTAACATAACTCGCTTCTGCTAGTGTATATAAGGATGCTCTAGTTATATTAGATGATGATACATTTCTACTTCTGACATATTCTACCCATAATCCTGAGTTCATTAAATTCCTATTAGCTGTATTATCTTCTCTAACACCACTAATCCCTTGAAACTCAGGTCTAGATGACCATAAGTAATCTGTTTCTTTATTGTAGACCATCATAGAAAAAGAATCTTTTTCAAAATAAACGACTAGTTCTGGTGTATCAAACATCACTTCATATCCTAAATCAATTAGGTCTTGACTATCAAATGACAGGATAAAGTTATCATGATAAGTATCTAATATCGCTTGATCCACTTGATCTTTTTGTGTATATCTTGATGACTCTAAAAAGATTTGATTAATGTAATTAAAATTAGTTTCTATATCAGTGAGTTCACCTTGATTTTGTTGTTGATAACCATATGATATCACGACTAGACTCATCACAAATAGCAACATAATCATCATATATTTAATATATTTAAGCACGATTAGTCAACTCCCTTACAATATCAGCAAACAGCCCATAAACTTCATTTAATAGCATATAAACGATGAATAATACAGCAACAATCATCAAAGCTGTAAAAATAGAAATGAGTATATTTCCAATCGTTGGTTTCATATCATAGAAATGAATTTCTTTAACCATAATGATGAAATAAATTACAGTAATAGAAATACCAATAATGAGTAGAGCATCATAGATAAATGCTTCATTATAAGTAAGACCATTAGAAACAAATGTAACAATTGGAAGTGTGATAATCATTGGTAGAAGGGAATAAGCTGATGCTTGATATACATCTTTTAATTTTCCTTCACCATCTCTAATACTACATACAAGATAGTTTGCTACAACCCATAACAAAAATGGGACAAAAATTGAAATCATTTGTTCAAACAAGTTGATTTCAGATGGTATTTGATTATTAAATAAGAAACTTGTTTCATAAATCCATAGTATGTAAACTAAGAAAAAGACAAGTAAATAAACTGTTGCAGTGAAATTCGAACCTTTTTGCTCACGTTTGATACCATAATATCCATCTGCTGGATGTTTAAAAATATAAAATGGGAAAACAAGTTCTTGATACGTTTTATATGTTTGCAAATGGGCTTTCACTTTTTTCAGTGGGCTCGTTAAAATACTCATAAAGTGAGTGAAATAATTTACAAAATATAAGATAATACTTATAAGTAATAATGAGATGATAACACCACCACTATTAAGTAAGGTTTGATTTCTTACTTCCCAAAAAGCATTTGAAAAACCATCTTGGTCTCTTGCGACTTCATAATACGCCATTGCACTTTCATAATCCCCATTAGCAAAATAAGCATTTCCTATGCCTTTATTAGCTAAATCAAATAAACCATTCATTTTTAAGACTTCTTGCCACGGTTCAAGTGATTCACTATATTTTCCATCTTGATATAAACGAATCGCATAATGTACGAGATTCGCAAATTCTGTTGGAATAAATACTTGAAGTGCAGAAGTTTCTTGATCTAATGCATAAATATTATTTTTAGAATCCACACCAATACTTGTTGGTGATTTAAATAAACCTTTTTGATTACTAACATCTAATCCACTAAATACAAATAAAACCGAACCATCAGGTGCATATTCTGTAATATAACCATCCGAAGTGATTGTAAAAATAGTATCGTAAGGACCGACAAACAAATCTTCAGTTGTATCAAATCCCCAAACAGATTGATTGTAAACGAAATTAGCTATATTTAATTTCAAATAGCCATCAGATCCTTTAGAGGTTGTTAAGATGAGTCCATCTCGATCAACTGCAATATTATAAACAGGATCAGGGATCATTTGGAACCATTGTCTTCTTTGAGTTTCATCAAATAATAAATATTTTAATACATTATCCCATGTATTAGGAATTGTATTGCCACCAAAGAAACCAAAAAACATGCCAGAATTCTCATATTCTGCGAGTCCGTTTATGTTTCCAGCAAGTAGAATATACACATTATTCCCTTTATCAGTAATAATTTTTACAGGGTCAAATGCATCTTGTGCACTAAAATATGGCGTATTTAATGGTTTCTCATATGTTGTCTCTAAAACATATGCTAAAGTATCTTCATCATAGACAAATTTTAATCCCATTTTTAACCCAAAATCAGCAACATATAAACTACCGTCTTCACCAACATGAACACCTGTTGGCTCTAATAAAATATCTTCACCAATAACTGTAACTTCATCAGTTTTCAAGCTGTATTTGATGACACGCTTATTTCCATGATCAGCAATAAAGATATTATCATCTTTATCAATGGTTAAGTCTTTAGGTTGACTCAACTCATATCCTGCTAAGTCTTCTTGTATGGATAAAGGTATATATGCATCTTGTGTCCATACCATACGATTGAGTGCACTACTATAGGTATAGGTACGATAAGGTAGACCATTAGCATCTGATTTAAAAGTTGGGATGAATAATAATGTAAATATAAAGAATAATATAAATAGTTTTTTCATTATTTGATACCTGAATGAGCCATGGTATTCATGACTTTACCTTGTAAGAATATAAATAAAATCAAGTTTGGAACAAACATGACTAAAGAAGCTGCTGCGGCCATCCCTTGTCCAGCAACAGTATTTCCTTGTAATGATGTTAAACTTTGCATATAAAATGCGAGTGTTCTTTTTGATTCGTCATTAATATATAAAACTGAAGTCGATACATCATTCCAAATGATTTGGAATGCTAAAATGCCTACAGTTGCGATCGCAGGTGCGATTACTGGCAGTACAATTTTCATAAATATTTGCATTTCAGATGCACCATCAATTTTAGCTGATTCAATAATTTCATTAGGTGTTTGATCAATAAATTGTTTTATTAAAAACATTGCTACCGGCATGACAATTACAGGCAAGATATGCGCTGCATATGTGTCAATTAATCCTGATCTTGCAATAATTAAATATCTTGGAATTTGAACAGCAATAGGCACAAACATTAATGCGAGTGTATTAATTTCAAATAATAACTTTTTACCTTTAAACTTTAACTTTGATAAAGCATATGCAGAAAATGCAGTAATAAAAATAGCTAAAGTAACTCCAATGATTGTTACTAATAAACTGTTTACTAAATATCTTGAGAAAGGAACACCTGATGCAGATACTAACCTTGAAAGTTCTGTAAAGTTATCCATCGTAGGATTTCTAACAAAAAATCTAGGTGGATAAGCAAATAATTCACTTCTAGGTTTAAACGCGTGATTAAAGATAAATAATATAGGCAGTAACATTAACATTGAAAATGGCACTAAAAACATAAAGAAAGGTAATTGACTTCTATGAAATCTTGTTGGGTTTATTTTTGTGCCTTGAAAACTTGCAGATGCCATAAAATCACTCCCTTTCACCTAAAATTTTAAATGTTACTTTTGAAATGAAATAAACCATTAAAAGTAATACCACACTAACTGTTGCTGCATAACCCATCATATATCTAATAAATCCAAAGTCTTCAATATGATTTACAATCAGTTGACCCGCATATTGAGGAGTTGGATTTGATCCTGATAATTGAACACCAATACCTCCTGCTTGAAAAGTGGTAACGACAGCCATAACAGCTCCAAATAACATTTGTGGTTTCATAGATGGAATGGTTATATAAAAGATTTCTTGAGCACGATTTCTAATACCATCAACATAAGCAGCTTCATATAATGTTTGATCAATATTTAATACACCTGCTAACATTGCTAAAAATCCAACACCCATAGAACTCCAAAGACTAACTACAATCATAATTGTCATTAAATAGTCAGGTGATTGTAAAAATTGAATAGGCTCTAATATGACACCCCAATTGAGCAATAAGCTATTGAGATACCCTTGTGAATCACCAGAAAATATAATTCGCCACATGGATGCCATCGCTACCCCTAAAGTTAAGGATGGTGAGTATAAAATGATGGCTAAAACGGTACGATATTTTTGTGGAACTTGTGCAAGCATCCATGCAAGCATAAATGATAACAAATACCCAACAGGACCGACAATTAACGCAAACTTCAATGTGTTTGATAATACATATTGCATAAACACAGTGTCCATCGTAATAAGTTCTATATAATTTGTAATTCCAATAAAATTAGGTGTTTGAATTGCATTAAAGTATGTAAATGATAAAAAGATTGCTGCGATAACAGGTATGATAACAAACACCAAAAACAAAGTCCAGTAAGGTAGGATAAACCATGCTGGATGATTCATTTTTCTAGTCATGATTTACCTCCGTTAACCAATCGTCTATATTATAGATGCTTGGTACAATATATTCTTTTAAGATTTCTCCGTTTTTAGTATATCCAAATTCAGACATCTTATAGATGATTTCTCTATTAGATACTCTAACAGCTTCATCTAGAGCTTGTCTAGGATTAGTTCCATCAAATACAATAGATGTCCATGCATTACTTATAGAACGTTCAACCATATAAGCACCCGGTATTCTTGATGCTTCTACACCGTATTTCCATTGTTCTAAAACGATGTTTTTATATGCATCTGGCATTGATACATTTTTAAATGCTTCCATATTTGCAGTATTCCAAAAATATGCTTGGCCATAGGTTGATTGTAGTAAGAATGCGAATTCACTTTGCACAGATGTTGACATCCACCATTTTAAGAAATCCCAAGACTCTTCTGGATATTTCGTAGAACTCATAATCATTGATGATTGTCCACCTATAGATGAGTATCTAACGATTTCATCTAGTGTTTCATCATAAACACCTGGATGTAGATCCATTGCCCAAAGTCCATCTAATTCAACTGCTGCTGTTTCTAATAAAATATAAGTTGCCAAATTTGATACACCTATCGGTAATAATCCATATCTAAAATGATTATAGAAGTTAGGTACAAATTTTGGTAAGTTATATAAAGTAAATAAATCGCTCATTAATTTAATACCCGCTAAGGTTTCTTCTGAGTTAATAGCTGTAGACATACCGTCAGCAGCATATAAATCACCACCAAATTGATAAATAAAAGGTAGTGTTGCAACATAAGGCTTTAAGCCACTAAATTGTGCGATAGGCACAAAATAGTTCATACCATAACTTTGAAGAAGCGGTAATATCTTAATGATTTCATCCCATGTTTGAGGAATATCTTCAATACCGATGCTACTTAAAATATCTTTTCTATAATATGTAACCCAAAAATCTTGTGTTTCTGGCAATCCAAAAACACCATCTTCAAATACATAAGGAATCATTGCTCCTTTGCTAAAGTTACTTACAGTATCAGCATAGCCACTAAATTGTCTTAAATCTAGTGCTGCATCTCTGACTGCAAACTCATATGGAATCCAGTGATCAACACCAATTGCTAAATCTGGTGCTTGATTAGATGCATTTGCTAAAATGAGTTTATTTTGATCTGGCATTTGAGATAAAGTTACTTTTCTATTTCCTTGATAATGTTGATCAATTAAAGACTGCATAATCTCAATATACTGTCTTGGATGATTGACCCATACTGTCAAATCTTCATCATTTCTTTTTGATGCAGAATAAGGATTATTAATAAACGATAAAACAAGTCGCTTGGTCCCTTCAAAAAAGCGTGTAAATATATTTGCATATGGTTTTGCAATCTTTACATCATCATGAAAGATCACACGCTCCATTTCAAGATTAGTTCTTAAAAGATTTTCCATTAGGTTACCTAATATCTGATTGATAGATGAATCTCCATCTGAAAACTGCACCATCATGGATGGCAGTTTGTTAATATCTCTTGCAATATTGTTTAATCTTCTAGCAGCAACTTTTAAGTTTGCTATCTCAGAGGGTTGATCAATATCTGATAAAACAAGCAATTTATCATATGTTGCTTCTAACAAATCTGCCCAACTGATAATATCACTTGAAGCATTTGGAAAATATGCTTCGATATCCCAATCTCTATATTTATCAGTGCCACCACTTGTATATCGTTTTACATCTAATGCTAGTGATTGAATTTTACTCATCACATATTGAACGGTTTCAATCGTATCACGATATGGATAGTTCACAGATTCTAGTTTAATTTCATGTGTTCCTTTTTCTAAGTAAACTTTTATGAATTCACCTTGCTCATCAGTTAATGTTCTATTAATAAAATTAGTTGTATATGGAAAAGCATAACTTTCAAATAAATCAAATGGGACTTCACCATTGATTTTGATTTTTCTAAAGACTGTCATATCTTTAATCATATATTGTCTAAACTTAAATGATAAATGATAAAACCCTGATGTTTCAACTTCTACTTCATAAGCAATCTCATCACCTGAGTTTTGCCATGAATCACCAAAAATCGTATTTAATCTTAGAAACTGTGTGTCATAATATAAATTTGATGGATCTTGTTCTGTTCTAAGTCTTATAGAAGGATTGTTTCTATAGAGCATATTTCTTGCGGAAATTGTCAATTGTTCATGAACAATTTCAGCTTGTGGATGCATATTCAAATAATCTTCATATGTCATAAAGGTTTCGTTTTTAATGTAATATACTTGCCCAATCAATAATTCTTGATTGACATGGGATATGGTTATCTCATCGCCTTGTTCTAAATAAAAGGCAAAATATCCAGGGTGCATACCTCTAAAATCATAGATTTCTTGATGAAACCATTGCTTGACTTTATGTGAACTTGGCATAATCTCATTTACATAACGATCAAGTTGAAAATCATATGTGTCATAGACCCACTTAGATTTTAAAACTAATGTTTGCGCCTCATAAAATTGTGGTTCACCATTTATTGAAATAGCTATTTGTGCTTGATTAATATTATCTTGTAATTCATAATAGTCTATCGCAAAATAATATAACCCTGATGTATTTTCTTGATGTGTAAACTTAATATCATCATCAGCTCTTAACAAGAATATGTCATCACTATGCGATTTTTGAGTCTGATAATCATCTACAATATCTCCATAAGTTTCATGGTTAATATCAATCCTATATCCTTGCATTTCTAAGGTCGATATCGCTTTTTCGATGTTTGTATCTAAAACATTAGATACAATATAGGATTCTTTCAACTCACTATAAAGTGTTTGATTATAGGCTTGTGATAAGTTTTGATTGGTGTAATCATATGAAAGTTCTTGTGTTGGATAAAAGTTATCATTGGCAGATACCTTAAAAAAAGAAATCGTAATAACACTCACTAAAAGTAGCGAGAAAAATATGATGAGCCCTTTTTTCATGGTGAGCGCACTAAAAAATGTTTTAATGCTTGCAAGTCCTTTTTTTAAAATATCTAATGTTTTTCTCATATATCCTCCAAAAAAATAGTGTCAAGAGGGGATTAATATCCCCTCTATCTACTTTTATTTTATTATTCTGATCCTAATGATGCTAGTTGTTGTTGTACAATTTCATTAGCTTTACTTTCCCACTGAACAGCATATGTTTGCACTGCTTGTGGACCTGCTAAGACTAAATTATCCCAATTATATGGATTTTCAGGATCACTAACCCATGCCCAAAAATCTTTATACCCTGGCAACCATTTGTCAAGGTCAGGTTTTGCATATTCAATACGATTAAATGTATAATCAATACCTTCTATACCATCTACTAAATCATAGACACGATCCCAAACACCTGGATAATCAGCAACTGGGAATCTATCAAGATACATAGGTGTTTCACCTTCAGCAATTGCTTCATCGTAATCTTCTTCTAGTAAGCTTAATCTAGCTTCCCAACCAGCTTTACCAAATGTCATCCATTTAGCTAATAAGTAAGCTTCTTCTGGATGATCAGTTTGACTTGAAATAGCTTGATAATCTAAAATCGTTGGCGGGAAGAAACCTGCATCTCCAGTTGGATATGGCCAGAACCCTAAGTTGATATCGCTTGTTTCTTTAGCTTCTTGGATAACCCAAAATTGCCATGATCCTTCAATATCCATCGCTCCAACACCAAATTGAATGAGGTATTGTTGCAATATTGAATTTGCCTCTAAGACTTCAGGTGTAAATCTTGTTGTTGTACCATTAGTCAATTGGTGTAATGCAACTTTTTGTTCCATTGCATAAATCCAATCTGGTGATGTGTAGTTAAATTGAGTCCCATCCCAAGTGTCATATTGAACATTCTCATCTTGCATCATTGGCCATACTTGTTGAAAATCTGGAGCCCCATACCAAGTATCAAGACCAACTATTGTGTTTTCCGGATCTACTAAAGTGTTATCTGATGGATTTATATCGAAGTTTTTAATTGCTTTAGCAACTTCAATAAACTCCTCAAATGTCCAGTTTTTCATTGGATAACCATCATTATCAATACGATACTTGCCTTCAACTGTCGTTAAGTTTGCTGCTTCAAAAATATCTAGATTAATCATGATACCCTTTAAAAATTGAAATGACGGTACTGCATAACGTTTACCATTGTAGACGCCAGTTGATGCAGCATTTTCATAAACTAATGCTGCGTCTTCATCTTCATCCCAATATTGTGAGACATCTAAAGTAAGACCGTTATTAATAATTGTTGGCACATTATCTGTTGCAAACACATCTGGTAACATACCAGCTTGTGCAGCTGTAATTAAGTTGCCTGTAAATGCATCACCAGAACCTTCAATATCTGTTCTTAATTGTACCTTTATATTAGGATACTCTTCTTCGAATGCTTTAATCATTCTTTTATTAAAATCTGCATCGCCCCAATCGGCATATGAAAGTTGTATATATTGGGTTGGTAGTTCTTTGTCTTTACATGCAACAAGAACAAACCCTAATACAACTACTATCAATAGAGAAAGTATTTTTTTCATCTTTATCTCCTTTTCTTATCTATATTATAAATCAAAATTAGTTTAACTTACTCAGAAACTGCTTCTTCCATTTCGCCATTAACAACTAAACCAGCGTCAATATAATCTTCGCCATCTAATACTTCAATGGTTAAATTATCCAAAACGAAAGTTTGGGTGCCCAATGCACCTGAGAATAATAAGCCCATTTCAAGTTTAAATTGTGCTAATACTGAATAATCAGCTTCTGCATCATCAGTTGTAAATGTGAATGTATACGTATCCATATCATTTGTTACTGCTACAACTTCTGCATGATAAGGTGTCCAATCGCCACCTGCATGACCGATTGCTACTGTAATATCACCTGCTGTTGTTGATTTCGCATCAAATGATACTCTATATGTCTTATCCGCTTCAAATTGCATTGAACCTTCATTATCTTCACCAGTACCTAATGCATAAGCATCTTGGATAATTTGAATTTGCCAGTTTTCCCATGTATTAACGTTTGTTAAAGTTAACAATAATTCTCCTTCAAGGCCATAAATCATACCTGCAGTACCTTCCCAATCATTTAAGAAAGCACGATATTGTTCAAGTGTATAAGGTTCTGGAGCTTCCATTGTACCATTTACGATTAAACCAGCGTCAATATAATCTTCACCATCTAAAACTTCAATTGTTAAATTGTCTAAAACAAATTTTTGTTCTAAAGATGAACCAGCAAATAATAAGCCCATTTCAAGTTTAAATTGTGCTAATACTGAATAATCAGCTTCTGCATCATCAGTTGTAAATGTGAATGTATACGTATCCATATCATTTGTTACTGATACAACTTCTGCATGATAAGGTGTCCAACCGCCACCTGCATGACCGATTGCTACTGTAATATCACCTGCTGTTGTTGATTTCGCATCAAATGATACTCTATATGTCTTATCTGCTTCAAATTGCATTGAACCTTCGTTATCTTCACCAGTACCTAATGCAAATGCATCTTGGATTACTTGAATTTGCCAGTTTTCCCATGTATTAACGTTTGTTAAAGTTAGAACTAATTCACCATTAATACCTTGAATCATACCTGCAGTGCCTTCCCAATCATTTAAGAACGTACGATATTGTGAAAGATTGTAAGGAACTGGAGCTTCCATTGTACCATTAACGATCATTTCAGCATCAACATAATCTTCACCTTCTAAGACTTCAATGATTAAGTTATCTAAAACAAAAGTTTGTTCGGTAGTTAAACCTGAGTATAATAAGCCCATTTCAAGTTTGAATTGTGCTAATACTGAATAATCAGCTTCTGCATCATCAGTTGTAAATGTGAATGTATAAGTATCCATATCATTTGTTACTGATACAATTTCTTCATGATAAGGCGTCCAACCGCCACCTGCATGACCGATTGCTACTGTAATATCACCTGCTGTTGTTGATTTCGCATCAAATGATACTCTATATGTCTTATCTGCTTCAAATTGCATTGAACCTTCGTTATCTTCACCAGTACCCAATGCATAAGCATCTTGGATAATTTGAATTTGCCAATTTTCCCATGTATTGATATTTGATAAAGTAAGTAATAATTGACCATTAAGACCTTGAATCATACCTACAGTGCCTTCCCAGCTATTTAAGAATGTACGATACTCAGGAAGTTCATATAAGTCTGGATTTAATACGACTACTTTTACATTAGACTCAGCAGTAGTGATATTACCAGCTTCATCTGAAATCGTATAAACTAAACGGTAAGTACCTTCAGCACTTGTATCTACAGCAGTAACTAAAGTTTCATCTTCATCTTCAACTAAATAAATTTCTAATACAATATTATCTGTGATTTCACCATCTAAGTTATCCATTGCTGTTATACCACTTAATGGATCAAATGAATCATTAATTGGAATTGATACGTTAGCTCTTACACCTGATAATAATGGTGCAGTTTCATCTGCATCTGGAGTAGTTTCTGTAATAGAAACATCATCAAACCAAAGTGTTGCATCAATACGATCATCTCCAACTTTACCTAGTTCAAATAAGATGCCACCTCTAGGGTTATCTTGAGTCATTGTAAACTTATATGAATAAGTATCCCATTCAGTCGTTATTGTTTTATGAACAACAACACCAGTTTTAAAGTCGATAAACCATGGGTCAACATCAATTAATTCACCTACTTGTAAATTAATTGTCTTTTCAACGCTTGATTTAGCTCTAAAGGCAACTTCATATGTTTTACCTTGTTCAAATGCTACATTCATTTGACCAAATCTTGGTGTATATGCATGAGGTCCAGCAACAACTTCTGCTTTTAAAGCGCCATCTTCTGTTGATAAAGCAATTGTTCCGCCCTCTGCTTCATATTTAGCACTATTATCCCAGCCAGCAGTTCCTAATGAAAAATCAGGATTGACAAGTAATTGTCCTTCAATTGCCGCTGGTTCTTTAACAGTAACCATTCTAAAAACTTGTGCTAAAATGCCTTCAACTTCAACTTCATACTTGATCGCATGTTGTCCAGTTACAGTTGTATCTAAAACATCATCTGTAATAATTGTTCTTGCTACATGAGAATACGTAATTGAATCTGTGTAGTCAACACCATTATTACCTGTCGCTTTAACGCCATCCATGACATTGAATTCTGCTTCAAAGTCTAATGTAACGTCTTCAACACCGTCAAATGTAATTGCCGATAATTCACCTTCAGCATCTTTACAAGCTACTAAAGTGAATACAGCTAATAACATTAAAACACTAAATATAAATCTCTTTTTCATCTATTTTCCTCCTTATTATAATAGACATCTATTTTTAAGACATTTTTATCTCGAATGTCTTTTGCCCATTTTCCTTCAATAAATGATTGATCAAAAGTGATCTTTTGATCTTTTGTTGCTAGTGTGATTCGTTCTATATATGCATCCTTGTCATATGTGTTTACCCCTTTTGGATTGTGGTATGTCACTTTGATATCATGAAATAATGTTGTTTCAACTTTGTGATCTAAGAAAAACGAATGATGTAATTTAGGGTTTAACTCAAAAACCAATGAGTGATCTTTCATTTTAAATAACGCTTTACCATAAAACATATAGCTAAACATTGATAATACTTCTGCTGTTGATCCAGATAATCTAGATACAAATCCTTGTCCATGTTTCTTCTCATCAGGATTTGATGATGTAACGATGAATGAGGAGTTTTCTATCGGAGATCTACCATAAACCATCGGATCCATAAAACAAGTATAATTGGTTTTTATTTCATCATAGAATGTTTCATATAATCCTGATTTTAATAATCCAAGTAGATATTTATAGGTCATGTGTAAGAAATTTGATTCTCTTTCTAACCACCCAGGAGTAAATGCTTTTAGTCTTCCAATTTCAAATGATTCATGATCAAGTGATACACTTGTTTGATAAAATTGATGCTTTTTATCATATAAACCCGATTGTTTAACTGTTTTGTAGACTTCCAAAGCTTCATTTGTGTTAGCAAGATTTTTTAAATATCTTGCAGGTCCTTCTAAAAATGCTGGAAGCGGCCTCATCTTGAATGCATGTACCTTAACTAGTGGTAATCCATAATCCCCAATGACTGGTTTGTTGTTTTGATCTATGATTTCTTCATAAGATGTTGCATCATATGTAAGATAAGTTGGTATTACTGAATCTATTTTTTTTGCTTTTTCAACTGCTTGATTGAGTTGCTTTTCAACACTTGTTATAAATTCATCTATAGATTTTGTACTTATTTGTGAAATGTTAGTGTTTTTATTGTACCTATTAGCTCTATAATTTTCTAACGCTTGCATTCTTAAATCCCAGTTTGTAAAGTCATCTTTTTCATTAATGCTTTTTAAGGACTCTAACAATACTTTTGTATCTGTTAAAATATCGATTTGATAATCTTGATAAAGATTGATGTTTTTCTTTATATACTTAACTAGTTTTAAGAGTTCAAATGTTTCTGATACACCAGATCCAAATAACCCCGGAATACCATTACAAGCATCGTTCCACCCTGGTTTATTAGCTTCATATGATAGTCCAATACCCATAGGGTCTAGATGAGCGAATTTGTTTAAAACGAGTGTTAATAATTTAGAAAACACAGGTACTTTAACAACTTCGTCCTTAGCTTTCAACCACGGATCTACATGATCTAAATGTTTAAGTGAACCAAATTGTCTTACTAATTTTTGTTTCGTTAAAACATATTTTTGTTTTCTTGGCAACACATAAGCATTGGATTGAAAAAATGAAACTTTTTGTTCAAATAATACGGATTCCATCATATCTGGATAAATTGATTCTAAGCCTTCAAATAAATCCATTAAATAGGTAAAATGATCTTCCCAGTATCCTTCGCCAAATGATGCTTTGTATATAACAACACTATCTAAAAGGATTTGATGAAACACTGCTTCATCTAAGTTTAAATCTTCTAAAGTCATTAATAACTTTCCTGGAGTAAATGGTTTTTCAAGTAGGTGTCTTAAGGTGTTATGAAATGCATTAAGATCACCTTTATAGCTGAACTCAACACCTTCGATAGATAATGGATTATATCCATCATCTTGAATAAATGATGTAAACATTAACACATTGAATGCTTTAATATTTGGGAAAAACATTAAGTCATTTCTGCGATTTTGTAAAACATCTCTAAAGTTTCCATTGCCTTGTGAGTAATATGCTGGTTCTAAGTTGAAGAAATTATAATCTCTTTCTAAATCACCATGTTTTCTTGAATAAATATAATAGGTGACATCTTGATCTTTTGTTTTAAGTTCTATAGGTAATCCACCTCTTAATACATTATCGAGGTAACATTGTTTTAAATATGCATCGTAAATTGGAAAATTTGTTTTTGTTTCAATCGTATTTGTAATTTGTTCATGGATATGATAATTTTCATTTTCTTTAGCTAAGAAGCAACTTAAATCAGTGTCTTTTACAAAACTTTCAATTTTTTGCTCTGTCTCACTATATCCAAACATAGAGACAAAAGTTGCTTCTTTAACATCTTTAAATTCGTAATGAACCATCGCTGCTGGTACTTGGTTTACTGCTGTTTGCTTTTGTTTTAATAATGAACCTTCTATAAAAGCATACGGAGTTTCTAATGATGTATCTTCTAAAAAGATTGATTTGTAATCATAGATATAAGTAGGTGTTACTGTCGATCTTGAATGCATGAAGTTGCCTTCGCTAATTTCACTTACCTCAGCTTCATCCCCAGTAGACCCTCTTAAGGTGTAAAACACATAATCATCTTTTGCTTTAGTTTCCATCCAACTTTGTAAGAGATTAGATACTGCTTTATATCCACCATAATCGATACCCGTTGGCAATATTTGTCCTAGACCATCTAAAATTTTAACTTGTTTTAATTTACCATCATGACTCTTAATTTCAACTTTTCTTATTAATGCAGCCAATCTTTCATTTGGTAATGTGAAATAGGTCACTTTTACAGTTAAATTTTCTTGTTTGATTTCTTGAGTGATTGATATTTTATCTTGATATACGTCTAATGTTTGATTTGAATCAGATTCTTTAAAGCACTCATAAACATTTTGATTGATTTTAATAAAAGTTCTAAACCCTATTTTTGATACATAGTGATATGCTGCGTTTGCTGGAAAGAATTCCATGATTGCACCATTTTTATTTCTAACGCCAAAAGATGCAATGAGTTGTCCTCTATTAACGTAAAATGCCCATAAAGGAATACCTTTTAAACCAGAAATACCACTTAAGAAGCTTGAAAATGGTTTTTGTTTTTGGTAATTATTTAATTTGAAGTGATATTTTGCCATATTTTATCTCCTTAAGGAAACCGGTTTCTTTATTTAATATATTTATATCATAACATATTAGGAAACCGTTTTCAATATATTTTAATTATTTTTTTCTTGTCGATTCTCTGATGACTAATTCTACCGGTAATTTTACCACTTCTTCAAGTTCATCATCTGGATGATCCATGAGTTCTATTAAGCGTTTTGCTGCTGTCTCACCAAGTAGTTTTCTATCTTGTCGAATTGTTGTTAGTGATGGCGTAAAATGTTTTGCAAATGCTATATCATCAAAACCGATCACTTGAATATCTTCTGGTACCTTTAAGTTTAGATCATTTAATCCTTTTAAAACACCTAAGGCTAAGTCATCACTGGCAACCATGATCAATTCTGGTTTATCAGGTGATGAATTGATAAGTTTTAAAACTGCGTTATATCCAGAAGTAAAACCAAAGCTTTCAGCATAGGTTACCTCTGAAATATTATTAAACGCATATAAATCAATGTAATGATGATATGCATCAACGCGTTCATTAAATGCTTTAGATGATTTAGGCCCTGATATAAATGCTAATTTATTGAGTTTAAGTTCATCTTTAATATAATCAAAAATAAGTTTGATCCCCTGATCGTTATCGCTAACTACTGTATGAAGTCCAGGTACTAACATATCTGTTGATACTGCAGGTATCGAACTATGAATAAGTTCATATAATCCTTTGTCATTGTAGTTGCCCACAACGATGTATACTCCGTCAACTCTTTTATTCATACACCACTCGTAATATGAAAGTTCGTGTTGTCCTAATTTCTTAACTATAAAACTAAGTTCATAGCCTCTAAGTTCTACATATGTTTTAAAGTGTTGCAATATGCTGGAAAAAAATGAGTGTTCTAATCCTACATCAGATTCTTCAGTAAAAACAATACCAACAGTATATGTTCTTTTTGACTTTAGCATTCTTGCCGAATTATTAGGCACATACCCAACTTCTTTAATATATGCTAACACTCTTTTTCTCGTGAGTTCTGATACATTACCCGTTTGATTTAACACTTTAGAAATTGTTCCCGGCGCTAGGTTTAACTCTTTAGCGATGTTATAAATCGTTCTTTTTTTACTCAAATTCATTCACTTCTTTCATATACTTTAATATATTTTATTTTAAACTCAACTGGAAAAATAGAATCATCAATCTCTCCACCCCATGTGCCACCAATTGCAAGATTAAAAATTAAGTAAAATGGTTTATCAAACGGCCATGCTTCAATTGAATGGTCATCAGGCTTGTCAAAAGTTACAATATGTTCATTATCTACATAATATGATATAGAAGATTCATCCCAATCCAATCGATATAAATGAAATCCATCTAATAAACTTGTATTTTTATGAACATATGTTTTATGATTGTTTTTTCTGTGATTATAAGCACCTGTATGTAGGGAAAAATGAAAGGACCCAGGATCTTTACCAACATGTTCCATGATATCAATTTCACCTGCTAAAGGCCATCCTATGTTTTTTACATCTTCAGCTAATAACCATATCGCTGGCCATGTGCCTTTCCCTTTAGGGACGTGTGCCATAACGTATATACTACCGTATTTTATATGTTTTTTTTCTTTAGTAGTAATTTTTGCTGATGTATATGATTTATCTTGATAGGTTTCTTTATGAGCAACAATATGAAGTGTTTGATCTTTGATATATAAGTTATTAGTTTGGTCTGTATAATATTGATCTTCTTTATTACCAAAACCATGACCACCAGTTTCTATATTCCATATGGATTCATCTAGATGATCCTGATTAAATAAATCTTGCCAAACAAGTTTATATGTCATTCGTTTATACCTGTTGATAGTTTTTGCATTAACTTCATTTCTTGCTCATTCAAGTAGATTCGATGTGAGTTATCATCGCATGTTTCATCCTCTTCAATAATCAGTAATTGTGCATCTTCAGACAATGCGTGTGCATGGTACACACCTTTTGGAATCCGATATATTTTTTGTGGCTCTAATAGAAAATGTTCAAAAGATTTAGGTTCATGTTCTTTTAATAAAAACATATCACATTTGCCTTGTAACAAGACGAAAACTTCATCAGTTTCATGATGGCATTCTATAAAATTAAGATGCTTCATGTCAAGTTCTTTTATATAATTTAATTTGGCAATTCTCCATGAGTTAAAGTTAAACAACTTTTCATAGCCAATGCCTTTCATTTCATATCTTTTATACAATTTCATCTAAATATACCTCAACACTTTCATGGATGTTTTCTAGTGGCATACTTGCTTGTTTTTGATCAACTAATATGCGACCGATTTTATATGATCCATATTCCAAATCTTTAGGATTATGGTAGGTAATCTTAATCGTATGATTAAATACATTGGTTGTGATTGATGCTTTATGATCAATAAAATCTTTTTTTGTCAATTTCGGTTTTAATGTAAGTTTTCCTATATCAAATGATAATCCAAACATTTGATTTCTAAGTAGCAGTAATAACCAACTAGCAGAACCAGTTAAAAAGGAATATTTTCCGTGTCCTTTTTCTGTAAAGTATTCAGGGATTCCTGCTAACATATGTGAAGATTCTTTTTGTGCTTGATATAATAGTTCAAAAACTGCTTCTCTTCCTAGTTCTACTAAATCATAATTGTATAATCCATAAGCATACATCATCACCATATGAGAGAAAATCGCGCCATTTTCTTTATGATTATACGCAAACCCAAATGCTCTTCCCATGTTTGTTAAGATTTTTTGGTAATTTGTGTTTAAATGGTAACCACCTATATTTGGATTAAACAATTTTGCTTTAGTGTGTGCTGCTATTGAAGTTGCTTGTTCAGCACTTGGCGTTTTAGCTAGTAATGCCATTGCTTGACCTGTTAAAGCGATTGTATCTTTTGAGTCAAGTAATTGACCATGTTTGTCATAATAACTTTGATACATATGCTTATCAAATGCTTTCTCATTTAAAAATGCTTTTTTATTGTTTGCTAGGTCTTTTAAAGTTTGAATTAAGTAGGTACGATCAAAAGCGATTTTCTCGCCTTTAAAATCAGCGACTTGATCAAAATATGTTTGAATATCTACTTTTTGAACTAGAAGTGTTTTTATTTCTTTTAAAAAGTACAACTCATGATCCTTAAGATGTTCTAATAAATTTGCTAGGATGTTTAAATTTTGTGCATACATATGCGTAAACGCAATCGTTTCACCTTGTGCACTAGCCATATCTAGACCATCATTCCAGTCAGCATCTTCTAATCTTGTGAATTGATGTTTTCCTATATTATGAAAACCAACTAAATTCTCGATAAGTAAGTGTTCTAAAATAGTTCCTTTGTATGCGTTACCTTCTTGATCTTTAAGTAGGTTATCATCATTGGTCGGTTTAGTTTTTTTCGTATAATGTGTAAACTGATCAGAAAAATAACTTTGCAACTTTAATAAGAATTCTAAATCCCCTGTTTCATCAACATATAACTTCGTTGTGATCAGTGGCCAAACACCATGGTCAGACCATACACGTGTGATTTGATTTCTATCAGCTTTGAACTCTCCTGGTTGATCACCAATGATTGTAGCGTTTGATCCATCAATTCTAACGCCTTGAAAATTTCCAAATAATAATTCATAAACACTATCATCGTTCATCATAATAAGCGCTAATAAATCTTGCCATAAATCTCTCCAACCACGTCCGCCTTTACCATAATCATGATGTGGCATAAAAGAGTTTCCATAATATCTTCTTAACAAGGGTTGAATTGATACCCATGACAATTGAGTAGATGTTTTTTGGCTATCTATACCAAATGTTAACTGATGAACATATGACTCAAAAAACATACGTACGTCTTGTAAAGCTTGATCAAATGCTTTTTCATTTAAATAATGTTTTTGAAATGCCTTGATATCTATCTCTTTTTTTTCAATAGCAATCGCCATATAAAAAGTAACTGAACTGTTTGGCTCTATGATTTTTTCGTTAAAACTGATACCACCCATTGCTTCATATCCGTCAACATGATGACCTTCTTGTTCTAGTTGATGCACCCCTTTTGGAAAGTGAAAAGATCCATTATTTAAATATTGATCAACTGTAGGAATATATCCTTCAATTTTTAAATCATTTGAGTGTGCTATAAAATAATATGTTGTGTCATTAAGTTGGTGACCACGCTCATCAAAAGATAGCGTTGGTTTTACTTTAATTGCACCTTGTAACACATCTATTTGTTGTAGCAATGATGTTACATGACGATGATCACGAATATTGTCAGCACTTCTTGCATATATAGGTGTGGCAGTTGTTATTTTTAAAGATTGTGGTTTTTGTGTAACATTTGTGTAAGTTATTTTATGCACTTCTGCCATATCATCTTTTAAAACAAAAGAGGTTGTTTTAATATGATGGAGCGCATTCATACGAGTTACGTGTTGATAAAGCATCCCTACTTCATACTCAATCGAATCATCTTGTTGAAGGTGTGTTTGACCATTTAAAAAATAAAGATTTTGATCAACCTCGAAACAAACATTTCTAGATTGCGTATGTTCAAATAGTTCTAACTCTGATGCTGGCTCTATTGCGAAATGATGCAAATCTGTCTTTACATCTCCGCCAAAAAAAGGCGTAATAGAAGATCTAAAGCCGTTTAAATTGAATAAAGGAAAGTAATATCCCACATTTTGATTGTTTTTGATTTGTTTTTTTATATTCATCCTGTCACCTCAAGAAATCGATTTCCTAACTCCATTATAATTGATTTTTAATAAAAGTAAAGACTTTTTTGCAAAAATGTGAAACGCTTACAAAAAAAGAAGCTCGCCGCTTCTTTTTGCTTAAGATCAAATGATTATTGTTGAAATACTTCTCGCTTTGCTTAAAACCTCAACTGGAGTGTTTAATCCATTAACTTCGATTTTAAAATCTTCTTCTTTTTCATTTTGAATGACAACCACTACTGTTTGATCTGGATTTTTAAATGCCACATAATAAACTTCATCTGTAGACTTTGCATCTATCTGGAGAGCACCTGGCATGATGTACTTAGAAAAATGGCCGATATAATAATAACTTACATTTTTATAAATCTCTTCTGGAAATACTTTAACATGAATAGGTGCAGAACAAAGATTATTCACATGATTAGGTCCACCAACATCATCTAAAAATAGGTTCCAATCAATGTATCCTTCATTATAATTTTTTAAATCATTTAAAATGTTTCTACCATATCTTTCTCCAACTTGATATGCTCCATAATGCGGTCCACTTTCTTGGCATCCTTCTGTAAATATTAAATGTTTATCTGGAAATGCATCATGTGTTTTTTTAACCTCTTCAAATTGTTCTTGATCATACCAATGAAAGGCTGTACCATAAACATATGATGAAGCTTCTGGATCACTTAAAATCGCTTTAGTTCTCTCGAACATTAAATCTCTATTATGGTCCCATATATAAATATGTTGGCTTAAATTGTTTTCTTTAAATGTCTTTCCTAACACTTTAACAAATCGCGCTTCGTCTTTCGCTTCATATATGCATGAATCCCATCTTTGAACTGCCATCGGTTCATTTTGTACAGTTACAGAAAATATCTCTACACCTTTCTGTTCATAAGCTTTAATGAACTTGACGAAATAATTCGCCCATGTTTGATCATATTTAGGTAATAACTTACCACCTCTAATAGGCGAATTGTTATCTTTCATCCAAAATGGTGGTGTCCAAGGAGATGCTAGTATACTAATTTTTTGCCCTCGAACTTTAGAAGCATCATGTATTAAATCAATAATCGGTTCATCTCGTTTAATTGAAAAAGATGCTAAGGTATCATCATAATCATCGATGTATAGAAAACTGTTTAAACTAAAATCACATCCGTGTATAGATACTCTACCTATACTATAGCCTAATCCATCAACAGGATCAAAATATGCTTTAATCGCTTTTAATCTTTCTTCTTTATTGATTCTTAGCAAATTATATGCACTAGCTTCAGTAAAAGCACCACCAAAACCAATAATTTTTTGTTTTTCAATCGTTTTGTCTATATTGATTTTTATCGTTTGTTTTGGGAAGGTTTCTTTGCCTTTGATTTCATTAAATCTCTCTTGATCGTATTTACTCGTTCTTATATGTCTCATGGTTTCACCTCTCTTACTCATTATAATAGATAAAAGTTAAAAATCAATTGCTAATGATAGTTAAAAATAAAAGAAGCTATTGCTTCTTCTTTTTGATGATAAAATATAACGCTGATCCAATCGCAATGTCTAGGACAATATAAATTGTCATATTTTGGATTAGTTTTGGATAAACATGCACGCTTTGATCGACTAATTCTTTTAGAAAACTAGGATCCATACCATCATTAAACCTATCATCTAGATCTGGATAGTTTTCATAATTAATGGATTGGTCAAACTCTGCAAATATTTCTCCATCATAATCATATAATTCTATTGACAAATCTAAATCCTCATCAAAATTAATTGCATAAAAATAAAATGACATCAATGATAATCCATAACTAACTGCAGCACCTTCATAATTTGAATCTGTATAGGTTTCATAGTATGTTTCTATTTCATCATTTGGTTTTTTTTCAATAATTCTTATACCAGTTTGATCAAGTTCATCTTCAACAGATGTTGCAAATTTAACATCATGAATAGGTACTATAAATAAACCAAATTGATTGATATATGTATCCTGACTTTTCCCAATAACGTGATAGACATCGATGATATAATCTGTTGTTTCTTCACGATGGATTTTTTGATATGCAATTGATTGCATACTTATAAAATCATCAAAATCGAGTGTTTCAACCGCTTCATCAGCAAGTTCATAATAAACATCATAGACCCTTTGATTATATGCTAATGTTAAGGTTACAAAGTAAATACCAACACCAATTAGTAAACTAAAAACTAAATATGTAATGACAAATTTCTTCATTTTCTTATAACTCCCTTATGGTTATATAACTGTCTTGCTGAATTGATGAGTATCATGGACTTATCATGATAGATGATTGCACCATCATCGGGTATTGCATAAATATCCTTATGGGTTAATCGATGCATTTTTCTTAATGCGCTTTTTTGTTTTTTTCTTCTTCGATAATGCACTTCTATAATAAAGTCGTCTATTAGTGATAGTCCTTCTTGAAGGCTAAAACAATCATAATCCATATCTGGTGATATATGGTAGGTATCAAATTGAATCATTGCTCCAGCGGATGATCCAATAAAAATCTTATCTTGTGCTTCTAAGACTTCTTTTAAGTTAAACTCAGAAATTCTTACCATCATTTCATCTGGTGATCCACCAGGAAAATAAATAATATCTGCAGCATTTATTTTTTCTGCCGCTGATTGATGATTGTCATCAAAATAATAAATCCATGAAATTTGATTTTCTTTAATTCCATACGGAAGAAAACTATCAACCATTTTTTGATAATACTCTCCACCTTCTTTATAATAACCATCATATGCTTCTTTACTCGTGGTTATTTTATCAAAAAAAGAGAATGCTAAAATACACACTTTGTGTTCTTTTTTTAAAATATCTTTTAATGCCTCAATCATATAGTTTTCTCTTAAAATACCACGTGATAATAGTATGTTTGTCATTTAATACCTCTTTTCAAAAATAATTTTGCTAGCCTTACCCAATCATTGATATATCCATAAGCATCGATAAATGCTTCTTGAGTCATATCAGGATAACATACATCCTTAGTTGCTATAGATAACCCATGACGTCCTGTTGGATATATATGTGACTCAACATAAACCAAATTCGCTTTAAGGGATTCAATAAGTGCTAAGCTATTTTCAACAACAACAGCTTGATCAGTCATTGTATGCATAATAAATGTTGGTGGAAATAATGGATGGATATGTTTTTCTATAGATACTTCTTCTAACTTATCTGTATCAATATCCATGCCAATAAGGTTTTTTAATGAATCCATATGTGCATATCTAGGATTAGCTGTGATGACTGGATAGCATAGGATAAGTTTATCTATAAAGTCATAATAATGTGTTGCTAACATAGCAGCAAAATGCCCACCAGCACTAAATCCAATGACATAGATTTTATTTACTTTAGGATGATTCTTTAAATTTGATAAAACCTGTTTAGCCTCAATATGTATATCCGGATAAAGCAACAACGTTTCACGATAATGATATACCGCTTGATGATAGCCTTCATCTTTAAAAGCATCTGCTACGACTTGTCCTTCTCTATCTGATGCATATGCATAGGCTCCACCTGGCAATATGAAAACTAAATCTCTTTTTTCATCATCAAACCAATTGACTTCAAAATAGTTTTTGCTATCTAACTCAAATCGCATATTTTATACCTCTCATCCCTAACATTATAGCATATCTTTATGGATTAAAAAAAACTGTCAAAATGACAGTTAAATTAATTTTTCTGGTTTATGAAAATAATACCCTTGTTGTAGCTCGATTTGAATACCCACTAAGGTATCACTAGTTTGCTTGTTCTCTACTTTTTCTGCAATGATAGTTTTATTAGATAGCCTACCAATATGACTAATCATTTTAACAATTTCTAAATTGTTTCTTGAATTCAAATCATCGATAAATGTTCCATCAATTTTAATAATATCATATGCGAGAGATTCTAAAACTGCAAGTGATGAATACTTAGATCCAAAATCATCAATAGCAATCAAAAATCCAAAATTCTTAAACGTTTTAATCATTTGATTACACACTTCTAAATTATGAACAAATGTATTTTCTGATACTTCAATAACAATATCATCGTTATTTAACTTTTCATGTTTAACAAATGTGTGCATTTTCTTTGCAAAACCTCCTTTTAAAAACATTTCTGGTGTTAAATTAATGGTTAACTTTAATGTCTTATTTGCATTGCTTTTCTTAAGTGTTTTAAAATAGCTCAAACTTTTCTTTACTAAATGTGTCTCTAGCATTTCAATTAAACTAGATTTTCTTGCGACATTGAAAAACACATCTGGGCTAATATATCCTAAATCATGATCAATCCATCTAGCTAATGATTCAACATAAACTTTTTGTTGACTACTTGCATGAACAATATATTGCATATTCACATCAATCTCATCATCTGTTATTGCTTGATAAAGACGATTAGATAAGATAATGTTTTTCTCTAAATTGGACTTCATTTTTTGATGAAATTTAGTCACTTGATTATAACTTGTATCGCTATGATGATAAGAAGCTAAACTTGAAAAATGGATAAGTTCACTTAACTTTTCTGTGTCTTCAGGATATAAAGCATATCCAATTCTTTTTTTAACTTGAATTCGAATATCATCGACTTGATACGATTTAACAATCATTTCTTGAAGCATATCAATCAATTTTTCAATTCCTACTTTAGAAGGATTAATCATAACTAAAACAAACTGATCTTCCATATGATGAGAAATGATATCTTCTTTAGAAATAAGTGCTTTAAGTTCATTTGCCATAATACTAAGTAATTTATTAGAAATATCAACACCATAATAATCAATAATTGTGAAATAATCCTCAACATCAACATTAAAACAAGCAACATGGTGAACATCTTTTCTGTTCATTAATTGTTTAACTTGTTTTTCGTAGCCGTTATGATTAAGCGTATCAGTAATTTGATTATAATTTGCCTGATATTCTAATGATTTTTGCAGTGCTGTAATTTTTGTGATATCTTCACCTATTGTCATGATACTTTTCGTTCTACCTAAAGCATCAGTCAATGCGATGTTTTTCCATGATATGACTAACTTAGTATTAGCTTTTTCATATTCTATAACTCTATGTGTGATCTTTTTATCAATTATTTCTTTAACCCAATCTTTTTCATCTTGATGATACTTCTTCCCAATCGAATTAACATAAGTGCCTTTAATCTCATTAGGGTCACAATCAAATATTTCACAATAACGATTAGATGCTTGAATGATATTACCGTTAACATCGATTGTACAAATAAGTTCATTTGTATTTTCAATAACCTTCTTACTTGCTAAAGATAAATCTGTTAGCTGACTTTTGGTTAATTTGAGTTGCTTTTTCATCGCATCAATATCGGTGATATCAAAAGCCACCCAAAGAGATTTATCAATCGATTTTGTTGCAAACACTAAAAATAATATATAGTTATCATTTGATCCAAGTTTGAAACTAATCTCACTATACTCACTGTCATTTTTAGGATCGATCAACTGATCAATTTTGTATTGATCATTATCTTTTACATATTTTTTAAACTCATGTTTAGGTAGTATTACTTGACTTTTCTTAAATTTATATTGATCTTGAAAAGCCTTTGTAAGCTCACATATAAAAGACTCAGTAAGAAAATCGTATTCAATATAAACAGATCGGCTAGTTTCGAATGATAATTTGTGAATAAATTTCCGTTTTTCTAACAAGAGTAAAAACTTAGATACACCAACAGCAAAAATAATCATCGCTATCACAAAATAAATATGATATATAGCATCAACCGTACGGTTGACTAGTATATCTTGATCATAAAAATTAAACATTCTGCCTAATATTTCAAGCATAAAAATAGAAAAAAACATCACTGATGAAATTAAAAAATAGCGATTTTCTTCTAACAAACTAACGATTAATAATAAACCTGCAATAAATACCATGCCTAAAATATCAATCGTATAATGTAAATCAATGATGGTGTAGCTTGCTAAAACAAAAATGACATAAATAATGTATATATATAATAAAAAATATCCTATTTTGAT
>WPCH01012453.1_pt1 | contig 46719 bp, 41 predicted proteins | sample 5399881 | NCBI WGS metagenome assembly WPCH01 (sample SAMN12869468, study PRJNA574797) | sludge metagenome | isolation source: wastewater treatment of pH5 | place: China:Beijing | collected 2019-05-20
ATCGCATCTAGTTGTTCTAGATTAATTTTTGATTTTTGAATCGCTTCATGAATAGCTTTCATTCTAAAATCATATTGATCAATGATATGCTCAAACTTAGATATTTCAATCGCATCATGTTTGACACTTTCTTTATAGATAAGTTTTTCGTCTTCATAGATAGCAAGTTTCGTTGAAGTTGATCCTGGATTAATCGCGAGTATATGATATGACATAGTGTTCTCCTTTTATAATGATTCTATCGCTTGTATACGATCAGATATTTTGGGGTGAGTATAGTGAATTTTCTCATATAGTGGGTGTGGATTTAAATTTGAGAAATTTTCTTTAACTAATTTCTTTAATGCACTTAGCATATGCTTTTTATCAATTAGTGATGCAGAATATGCATCTGCTTTATATTCTGCTTGTCGACTTAAGTGATTCGTAACCACACCGAAAAGTAGACCGATAGGTTCTAAAAAGAGTGTAAAAAGGATTAAAGTAAATCCAATATGTTGTATCGGCAAATTAAAGTCAAGAAATAAATTTGATGTTGTAAAGATGAGTAAAAGCATACCTGCAAACACAAGATACATAAACATACGTTGTATCATCATTTTAGGTATATCCTTATGAACCATATGTCCAAACTCATGTGCTAAAACAGCTAATATTTCATCATCAGAAAGCTTAGCCATCAATGTATCAAACAAGACAACTTCTCTTGTCTTTCCCATTCCACTGAAAAACGCGTTAAGCTTCGTTGTTCTTTTGGATGCATCCATCACTGAAATAGCTTTGATTTCAAAACCAACTTGATGAGCCATCTCAATAATTCGATCCTTTAAATTACCTTCTTCAAGAGGGGTTAGTTTATTAAATATTTTTACAAATACTTTTGTGTTTAAATAAGCAATAAGAAGTGTGATAGAAACCAATAATGCCCATGATCCAATCATGACAACAATAAGTTGATCTTTAAAAGCTTGAAACAATGCTGTGACTCCTGAAACTAGACCAAAGAGTAGTGATCCTATAAGTAGGAAATTTTTGACTTGATCTTTCATAAATGTTTTTCGAGTTGATTTGTTAAATCCGTACTTTTCTTCAATCTTGAATGTTTCAATATAAGAAAACGGTATACTTACAAACGTATGAACAGCAAAATAAAATAGAATAAATAAATTGGTTTGAAATATGTAGCTATTTGGAGATATGCTTTCTGCCCAATGATTAAATATTTTAAAACCTCCAAAGAGGAGTAAACCGATTACCACAATAATAGAAAAAGTGCTATCGATAAAACCTAATTTGGTTTGTTCCATCGAGTATGATAACCACTTTTTATATGATGCTTCATCATAAATTTCTGATACATTAGCTGGAAGTGGTTTATGCCTATTTCGATAATTTAAATAGGATACCAGCAAATCAAATATATACATGAATAGAATAATGCCAACAATAATATATATAAACATTCGAACCTCCTAAAGTGGTTTAAAAGTTGCTGTAAAATGTCTTAAGATAGGTGACTCATATTCAAAGGTATAACCTCTTAATTCATGACGATGTTCAAAAACATGAATCATCGCATCAGCAACAACATCTAAGTGATTATATGTATAAACGCGTCTTGGAATAGTCAATCTCATTAATTCCATGCGACTTTGAATATTTTTGTTAGTATCTGGATCTCTTCCAAGAAGAAGTGAGCCTATTTCAACTGCACGAACACCACCTTCAATGAATAGGGCATTTGTAACTGCTAATGCTGGAAACTGATCATATGGAATGTGTGGACAAATTGCTTTACAATCAACAAAAACAGCATGTCCACCGACTGGATATTGAATAGGCACGCCTGCATCTCTTAGGCGATCACCTAAATATCTAATCTGATCAATACGATGTTGTAGGTAGTGAATATCAAGTGCTTCCATAAGTCCAACTGCTAAAGCTTCCATATCTCTACCATTCATTCCACCATATGTTGGGAAACCCTCCATAGGAACGATGTAAGTTCTACATTTATTATAAATAGCCTCATTATCTTTAATCGCTAAAATTCCACCCATATTGACTAATCCATCTTTTTTAGCACTCATTAAGAAGGCATCGCCATATGAAAATGTTTCTCTTGCAATCTCAAGAATATCTTTATCTTGATATCCTTCTTCTCTTTCTTTAATGAAAAAACAGTTTTCAGCGTATCTTGCTCCATCGATAATCGTCATAATGCCATTTTTATTTGCAATCTCTTTAACAGCTTTTAAATTAGCCATTGAAACAGGTTGTCCACCTGCAGAGTTATTAGTAATGGTCATGATAATACCTGCAATATTTTCTTTACCATGTGTTTGAATTGCTTTTTCAAGTTTTTCTAAACAAAAATTACCTTTAAAATCATGATAATGTTCAATATCGTAGCAATCCTCGACGACACAATCGATGGCACGAGCTCCTGCCAATTCAACATGTGCACGAGTAGTATCAAAATGGATATTTGAAATATAATACATACCTTTCTTTGTAACAAGCTGTGGTAAAAAGACCTGTTCAGCTCCTCTTCCCTGGTGAACGGGCATAAAATACTTATAACCTGTGATGTGTTTAACAACGCTTTCTAATTTATAAAAGCTTTTAGATCCTGCATATGCTTCGTCACCAACTAGCATTGCTGACCACTGATCTTGACTCATTGCTCCTGTTCCGGAATCGGTGAGTAAATCAATATAAACATCTTCACTCCGCAAAGAAAAAGGGTTATACCCTGCATTTTTAAGTAGCGTTATGCGTTCTTCTCTGGTTGTCTGGCGGATAGGTTCAACCATCTTGATACGATAAGGCTCTGCCATATACTTACTTTTCATGAAACGTCTCCTTTAATCTGATACCTTTATTATACATAATAAATATAGAAAAATAAACCCTTATTTGTAAGCGCTTTACTTATTTTTTTATAAATAGGAAAAAAGTATCATATATCGGACAAAAGAGACTCGATTGAAGCCAATTTGATGTGAATTTATGTTAAAATATCATTGAAAAAGAGGGTGTAATCATGGACTATAAAAAAGAATCAATAAAAAGACACTTAGAAGCGAAGGGTAAAATTGAAGTGATTTCTCGAGTAAAATTAAATGGTCGAGATGACTTATCAACATTTTACTCGCCTGGGGTAGCCGAACCCTGTTTAGAAATCAAAGATGACCCTAAAAAAAGTTATCTTTACACAAGACGTCATAATTTGATCGCTGTTATCACGGATGGAAGTGCTGTTTTAGGTTTAGGAAATATTGGTGGTTTAGCTGGTATGCCAGTCATGGAAGGTAAAAGCATGCTTTTTAAATTACTTGGTGATGTTGATGCGATTCCCTTATGTATTCATAGTTTAAATGTTGATGAGATTGTTAAAACCATTGTGTTACTAGAAGGCTCATTTGGAGGTATAAATTTAGAAGATATATCAGCACCTCGTTGTTTTGAAATTGAAAAAAGATTAAAGGAAGAATGTTCAATACCTATTTTTCATGATGATCAACATGGGACTGCAGTTGTTGTAAGTGCTGCACTTATTAATAGTCTAAAATTAGCGAAAAAGAATCTATCTGATGTAAAAATCGTCATTAATGGCATTGGTGCTGCAGGGGTTGCAATTTCTAAGTTCTTGCTTGATATGGGTGCTAAACATATGATCTTAGTGGATCGATATGGGATATTGTCGAAAGATCAAGAGGGTTTACCTCAACATCATAAAGAATTAGCTAATCTTACAAATGAGAGATTAATCAAAGGTACTTTAAAAGATGCTTTAGTAGATGCAGATGTATTTATTGGTGTATCTGCGAAAGGTATTGTTAGTAAAGAGATGATTCAATCGATGAAAAAAAATCCAATCGTCTTTGCACTTGCAAATCCTGATGCAGAAATCAGTTATGAAGATGCAATCGATGCTGGTGCGTTCATCGTAGGCACTGGATCTTCAAAGTATCCAAATCAAATTAATAATTTGCTTGCTTTTCCTGGTATTTTTAGAGGAACACTTGATGCTCATGCAAAAGAGATTACACATGATATGAAATTAGCCGCATCTGTAGCGATTGCGAACATGATACCTAAAGATGAACTGTCAAGAGAAAATGTGATTATCAGTCCTTTGAATAAAGATGTTCATGAAATTGTCAGTCATGCAGTATATCAAACAGCACTTCATACAAAAGTTGAAAAAACATATTAAAAAATGCAGCGATGGCTGCATTTCTTATTTAAAATAGATCTTTTGATGTGTTTTTCCTGAATCGTAAATGGCATTGACTATTTTTTGCGTGATAAGTGCTTCTCTACCATCTATAAATGGTATTTGTTTATTTCTAAGTGATTCATAGAAGTCTGTAATTTGCTTAATATGGCTGACTCCCCAATAACTCTTAACATCTCCATAATCTAAGCGTTCTCTTGGATCAGCTCCTACGATTTCTTTTGATGTATCAAGATAAGTGATTTCAGTTAAGCCATCTGTATATCTTGCAATTCCATTTTCACAATGAAGTTCAATTGTCACTGGACTATCCATCGTGTTGTAGTTAATAACATGGAAGTTTGCTCTAACTCCGTTTTCAAATTCAATTAAACCCTCTGCTGTATCTTCAACATCAATTTTGACATGAACACGATTAGCAATGGATGCATCAACATATGAAATACGTTCACCTACAAACCAACGCATCAAATCAAGGGTGTGAATCGCTTGATCGATAACTGCTCCTCCACCCTCTTTGTCCCAAGTGCCTTTCCAATCGCTTTTCATGTAATACTCATCACTGCGATCCCAAGTCACTTGGCATTTTGCTGATTTGATTTTTCCTAGCTTACCTTTATCAAGTGTCTCTTTTAGGAATGCTGCACCTTTGTTATAGCGATTTTGGAATATGACTCCGAGTGTAACATTTTGTTTCTCACAAACATGAATCATTTCTTCTGCATCTTTAACATGAATAGACATAGGCTTTTCTGTTAAAACATGGATGTTATACTTCGCAGCTAAAATGGTCATTGGTGCATGTAGATAATGAGGTGTACAAATATGGACTACATCGAGATTCGCTTCTTTAAGCATCGTTTCATAATCATCATAAGGTTTTGCATCAAAACGTTTTGATTCTTTTTCTAAGCGATCTTTTTTGATATCACACACTGCAACTAATTCAAGTGTGTCATTTTTTTTAATAGATATCGCGTGCATGGGGAAAATGTTTCCGCATCCAACAATACCAACTCTTAATTTATGCATTAAAACCACCAAGCAGCTCCTGGTTGTTCTTCAATCACAAGTGACTGTAAAAACGATACTGCTTTTTCTAATCCTTCCTTAACTGACATGAGTGAATCTTCGTGTTCAATGGATATAGCTCCATCATAGCCTACCATGCGTAACATGGTAATCATATCTTTCCAAACCTTAGTATCATGACCATATCCAACTGTTCTAAATACCCAAGATCTTTCAATTAAATTTCCATATGACTTCACGTCTAGAACGCCATTCTTTTTAACATTATCTGAAAAAAGTTGAGTATCTTTTGCATGGAAATGATGAATCGCTTTACCCATATATTTGATTGCTTCAACAGGATCAATGCCTTGCCAGAATAAGTGACTTGGGTCAAAATTTGCTCCAATGATATCACCTACCGCTTTTCTTAGTCGAAGCGTTGTTTCTGGATTATAGACATTAAATCCTGGATGCATTTCTAGTGCAATCTTAGTAACACCATGAGCTTTTGCGAAAGCTGCAGCTTTCTTCCAATAAGGAATAAGAACTTTATTCCATTGATAATCTAAGATTTCTTGAAAATCATTTGGCCAAGCTGAAACCGCCCAGTTAGGCGTTTTATCTTTTTTACTTCCACCAGGACAACCTGAGAATGTAATCACAGTATCAAGACCTAATTTTTCTGCAAGTAATACTGTTTTTTCAAAGTCATCGTGATCTTTTTTAGCAATTATAGGATTTGGATGAACTGGATTACCGTGGCAAGACAATGCACTAATGGTCATGTTATATTTTTTAAATGTATTGACAAATGTATGAAATGCTTTTTCATCAGATAGTAAGATATCAGGATTTGCGTGTGCACGACCTGGATAACCACCTGTCCCAATCTCTACAGTTGTGAGTCCTAATGAACTTAGATACGATAAAGTGTCTTCTAGACTTTGCCCACTAAAAGGGACTGTTAATACGCCAACTTTCATGTTAAACCTCCCATTGGTTTTTAATATAGATAATGCTGTCTTTAATATTTTCTAATGGATCATTGTGGGGTCGATCATTCTCAACAATCCATACATCGTGTTTAAGTTTATAGATATCTTTAAAGTCAATGATTCCTTGACCAACAGATGCAAAATGTGGACCATCTTCTAACATAATCATATCTTTTGCATGAATAAATGAGATGCGATGTTGATATTTTTCAATGAAAGATAATACATCAATATGTGCAAATGTTGCCCAATATACGTCTAGTTCAAGTTTAATTTCAGGAACATCTTTTAATAAATGTTCGATGACATATTGATCGTCAAAGCTTTCAAACTCGTTTGCATGATTATGATAATGCACGTTAAAGCCGTTTTGTGTCAATGTGGTTGCAACCTTTTTTATGATAGGAAGCATGACTTGATATGTTGCTTGATTATTCATAGTTGTATATGGAATAATAATATCTTTTGTTCCTAATATCTTGTAATCTTCCATGACTTGATCAATGTCTTTTGATAAACGTTCAATACTTTCATGAGTTGAAATCACTTCAAGTCCATGATGATTCAACTTATCCTTAAGTGCTAGTGCAGAAAGTCCATAGAAACCTGCGAGTTCTACGCCATCATATCCATACGATTTAATCGCATGAAATACATCATCGACATGGTTTTGAATGATTGAGCGTAATGAATAGAGTTGAACACCTAGTTTCATCGTTTTCCTCCAATCATTGGCTTAAAATATGAAATCGTGTAGTCGACTCCAAAATCACCAAGTTCATCTTTCCATATATGTGAATGAGGTTCAATTGATAACCCACCTTCATATCCATGAAAATAGAGTAATCCCATAAGAGATCTCCAATCTGTCATATCAAGACCTGCTGGTGGATCATCGACTCGTTCATTATCAACGATTAGTGATCCTTTTAAGTGGATATGATAAATATGTTTCCCATAATCCTTAATTTCTTTTAAATAGTTTTTATAGTCATAAATCGCATGTGATGGGTCGTATTTAATACCTAACCCTGGCACTTCTTTTAAAACAATATCCCATGTATCTGGACCAACAATGAAATTATTCCAGCGGCAATTGTAAACAGCAAGTTTAATATGTTTCGAAGCTGCATATGCATTTAATTCTTTTAAATACAAAACAGCTAACTCCATATTTTTTGATTCAGAGAGTGAAGAAACATAATTCACACCTGTTACATAAACAGGAGAACCTAATGTGACACATGCATCGATCATGTTTTTATTCATATTAAGTTCTTCTTGGTTAATGCCTTGTTCAGTGATACGATCTGTTCCCCATCGACCTATTGAAAAAACATTAAGTTCATGTTTTTCTAGTAACATTTTAGTCTGATTAATCGCATCCAAAAAGAGTTGTTCATCACGATTAATCGTGAATTCAACATATGATAAATCTTTCGATTTCACATAAGCCAAAGCTTCATGAGAATAATGTGAAATCATACCTAACTTCATCATTTGCTTTCACCTAAATAAACAGGTTTTCCTGTTTTGGCAGATTCATAGATCGCATCAAGTATTTGAGTGACAGCGAAAGCCTGTTCTGGTTTCACTAACACGTCTTTGTCATTTAAAATAGCATCAATCCACATACGTGCTTCAACATCTTGTGAACGTTCGCCTTTACCTTCATAAAAAGCTACCCCACCAGGACCAAATGCTGGTTTTTCAACCACTTGACGATTATTTTTCACAAAGTTGATGCGTAATCCATCTTTCATATCAGCACCTGCAAGTGTTCCACAGAGTGTTGTTTGTGCTTCTCCCACTTCAAGTGAGTTTAGTGCCCATGAAGATTCAATGACAATGGTTGCTCCATTTTCCATCACGACATAACCGAATGCAGAGTCTTCAACCGTAAATTCATCTAAGTTCCAATCACCCCATGCGTTTGCAGTTTGTCTTTGTTGTCCTAACTTATGAAACACTGAGCCTACAACCATTTTGGGTTTATAGTTATCCATCATCCATAAAGTTAAATCAAGTGCATGTGTTCCAATATCAATAAGTGGTCCTCCGCCTTGTTCAACTTCATTTAAAAAGACTCCCCATGTTGGAACTGCACGACGACGAATTGCGTGAGCTTTAGCATAATAAATATCACCTAAAGTTCCTTTTTCTGCCTCTGCTTTTAGGTAAAGTGAATCTGGACGATATCTGTTTTGATAACCAATCGTTAGTTTCTTACCTGTACGCTTTGCTGCATCAACCATTTTCTTAGCTTCTACAGTGTTAATCGCCATAGGTTTTTCGCACATGACGTGTTTACCTGCTTCAAGTGCGTCAACTGTAATAAAAGAATGACTACGGTTAGGTGTACACACATGAATCACGTCAATCGTTTTATCCTTGAGTAACTCTTTGTAGTCTTTATAAACTTTAGCATCCTTAGTGCCAAATTCTTCTTTTGCTTTTTCAGCTTTTTCAACAATGATGTCACAAAATGCGACCATCTCTACTTCTTTAATTAGTGCAAGACTTGGCATATGCTTTTGAGTTGCAATTCCGCCACATCCAATAATACCTACTTTTAATGTTTTCATCAAAACACCCCTTTCACATGTATCATTTTATATGTATATACATATAGATGCTTTTAAAAATTTGTTATCTTTTTAGATATCTTGTGATAATATGATAAAATAAAGAAAAGTAAAACGCTTTTATATCAAAATCATATTGTTGAGGTGCTTATGAAAAAAAATAGAGTAATTAAAGATATCGATACAAATCTGTTTTCACCTGTGCTACTTAGAACATATGCTTATAACTTAAATAAAAGAGATTGGGGTCGTGGTAAATTTCCAATACGTCTCGTAGAAACCTATGAATTTGAGTTTATAATTGAATCTGAAGGCTACATGAATCTAGAAGGCAAGCGTTATCCTTTAAAACCTGGTGATCTATGTTTAAGAAGACCCAGTGAAGTTACCATGGGTGAACCTCCTTATTCATGTTATATGATTTCTTTTGCACTTACGCCTGATACAGTAGGAGAAAAAGTACAGCCTTATTACTTAAATGAGATTCTTGATGCTCTCCCTCCCGTATTGTCTACAAAAAATCAAAAATATTATGAACTTATTTTTCAAAAAATACTTGAGCAATACATTAAAAATGAACCTTCATCAGTCCTCTTAATTCGTTCTTTGATTTTAGAAATCATTTATGCAGCTTATCAAGAAGTTAAATTCGATTATCTACCTTCATCAGCTTATGTAAGAATCATAAAGAATGCCATTCATTATATCGAAAATCATTATACTGAAAGATTGACATTAGAAAAAATTGCAGATGAGATTAATCTTTCGCCCTCTCACTTCCAAAGAATATTTAAAAAGACGATGAATATGTCGCCTAATGACTATTTGACAAATTATCGTCTGATGAAAGCAAAAGAACTACTATTAATCTCAAATGATAGTATTACAGATATTAGTTTTTTATGTGGTTTTGAGAGCAATGCTTATTTTTCATACGTATTTAAGTCGCATATGCTCATGACACCATCAACTTATCGAAAATCTCACCAAAAGCCATAAAAAAGTCGAACGACTTTTTTATTTTACAGCTATCGCGTCAATTTCAATGGATACATCCTTAGGTAATCTTCTTACTTCAACCGCAGCTCTTGCAGGTTTATGATCTTCAAAGAATGTTTGATAGACTTCATTCATTAAAGCAAATTGTGATAAATCTGTCATAAAAACGGTACATCTGACGATGTGCTCTTTCTCATATCCAGCAGCATGAACAATCGCTAAGATATTATTTAAACATTGTTTTGTTTGTTCTTTAATATCATCTGAAACAAGTGTCATTGTTTCAGGGATAAAAGGAATTTGACCAGAAACATAAAGTGTTTCTCCTTTTACAACGACTCCTTGTGAGTAAGGACCCACTGCTTTTGGTGCTTTGTGTGTATGTATTAATTTCATATAAACCTTCCTTGTATCAAAAAATACCAAACGTAAAAGGATGAGTACATCCTTGAGTTGTTGATAATTTTCATGTTTTTCTTTTATTTTAGCATATGTATTTGACTTATGATACATAAGGCAAACAAAAAGGAGTTTTTGTTTTCAAAAGCTCCTTGTGTGTATTTCTTTAAACTACTCAACTTTTAATAATTTTTTGCCAAAGAATTCGAGAACAACGCCTACTACAACCATAATCAATTGGAAAATAATACCAAATCCAATGTTTGCAGTCATAATATCCATTTCGACAGCCATTTTAAGATCAGAGTCATTAAATACTTGAATGTAAACAACAAGTAATAAAATGAAACCAATTGCTAGTGCTGCCACATAAGCGATTCTTTCAAATTCTGGCTTTAAGAACATTAAGACGATTCCAGCGATTGCTAATACGTAGAAAATAATTACGAAGATATCAGCACTCTTGTCTGGGTTTAATTCTTCTAGTTCAAATGCGCTATAAGAATAATTAACAATACCCATTAATGTTCCTGTAATAAAAGGTAATAAGAATCCGACAGCAAATAATACAAGTGCTCCGATCTTTAAACCCTTTAATAGTAAACCTTTATCCATTTGTGTTGTGTCCTCCTTTCCTCAATTGTTTATTTAAAATCACTACATGTGATGTTAAATCATTTTGGGGTATGGAGTTACGTGTTATTCATAAGATGAGTTTGCGTCATGATATCTTTTCCAGCTTTTTTTATTTGCAATTAGCAATTTGAACCTATTATAGCACTCTAAAACTGATTTGTCATTAAGAATTCGAATTTTATTTAGAACTTCAAAGCTTTTTTAAAAAATCTGAAACATGAACGAAAGATTTACCAGCGATTTTGAACTTTTTCTGCAAAACCTATCATATCATTTATTTCAATTGTTTTAGTTGGTGACACCTTAAATGTTCCACTGAAATGACCAAAGACTTGATGTTGATTTGAAGAAATGAGTATGATATTCGAATGTGAGTGACGATCTAAAATTGGTGTAAATATTAGATCGATATCTTTATTTTTCGAGTATATTTTCCATGGAGACATGAAATCATCTTTTTTATGCTCTTGTGGTATGTCAAAAATCACATCATTTAATTTATATGTTTTATCATCAACAAAAAGCATATTCTCAGATGCTTTCGATGTATCTCCAAATCCATAACCTAAATTAAAGCCAATTTTTTGACCTTGATATTCTCCCGATAATGAAGACCAATACCATGTATTTTTATACGTCCATACGCCTCTCCCCCAATCAAGAACACCATAAGCTTTTTGAAATGTTTGTGTTTGATTTCCCACTTTAAAATAACCATTTGTTTGTAACAGGTTTATTTTTTGATTGTAATAAAAATGCTTTTTCTTTTCAAATGGGGTGACAATGACCATCGAATCTTCGATACTTTCTTCTAATATCAAATCTGCATAAAACCCTTCACCTTTGTTGAATTTTTTTGATTCAACGATAAGATGACGTTTATTTTTTTCATGTAAAAACGAGAAGGAAAGACCTTTTCTCTTAAATGTAAGATCTCCTTTATGAGATGTTTCAGGATGTTTAAGTTTACCAAGACTTAAGAATCCCATATTGGTTTGTGTATATTCTTTCTTCTTAATGAAGTCAAAAACAGTGATTGAGGTTAACCACATATAGCTATTATCAGCTACTGTAAATGCAACCCCTTTTTCATGATCACCGATGTAATAATAATCCCACTCTTTAATACGTAACCCTTTTACTTTGACATCTTTTCTACGATATGTTTTAACTAATGATGTATGATATCCTGCTTCATTCACATGTCCTTTTTGATCGAGTAAAGGACCTGGCTTTAATTTTTGTTGATTCATGACTCTACCTCATTTTTATATCATCTTTCCTTTATTTTATCATAAGTCTATTATGAGGATTTCGATTATAATAGAGATTAAGGAGTACATGAATGAAACGTTATCGAATTGGTGTTGGTGAGTTTGTTTCTTTTCTTTATGCAAGTGGTGATTTGTCATCTGAGACATTTCAAAATGTCTCTTTACTTGAAGGTACAAAAGCACATCAATACGTTCAAAAATTTTATACATCTAAAGATGAGAGTGAATATAACATTCAATTAGCTTATCCTTTAGATGATGTTGAAATCTTACTATCGGGTCGTATCGATGGTGTTTTATCACGTCAGGATAGGCTTATATTGGAAGAAATAAAATCAACTAGAAAACCTGTTTTTGATGAATCTTTTACGTTTCAAAATGAACATCTTGCACAACTCAAAGTTTATGCTTATATGTACATGAAAAATCATAACCTAAATCAGGTTGATGCTCGATTAGCTTATATTCAGCTAAGTGATTATCAAATTAGATATTATGAATTTTTATTTTATCTAAATGATCTGTCTGTATTCATGAAAGAAAGTTTAGTTGACTATCTTGATTGGATCTATATTTTAAGTGCTCATGATGATGTTAAAAATCAATCAATCAAAGAACTTACTTTCCCATTTAAACATTATCGCAGGGGACAAAGAGAGTTAATGAATGCATGTTACCAAACGATTCGTGATGAAGATGCATTGTTTGCGATTGCACCTACTGGTATTGGAAAAACAATGGCAACTTTATTTTCAAGTATTAAATCTTTATCAAGTCCTGTACAAAAAATATTTTATGTCACAGCAAAAACTGCAGGTCGAAAAATTGCTTTAGATGCTGTAGAGCTACTTAAACAAAAAGGATTAAGATCAAAAGTGATTGAAATCACATCCAAAGATACCATCTGTTTTTTAGAGAAAAGACGATGTGATCCTGAGTATTGTCCATTTGCGAAAGGTTTTTTTGATCGATTGAAAGATGCAACCATAGACATTTTTCAAAATGAGCAAATCATGCATCGTGATGTGGTTGAAACCTATGCTAGAAAGCATATGATCTGTCCATTTGAATTTAGTTTATATGTCTCTTATTTCGTTGATATTATCTTAGCAGATTATAACTATGTCTTTGATCCTCGCATTCATCTTGTTCGCTATTTTGATGATTCGACGTATCATCCCATTGTTTTAGTGGATGAAGCTCATAATATGATTTCAAGATCACGTGACATGTACTCAAGTACACTCATTCGTTCTGATTTTATCCTTCTTAGAAGACATGCATCAAAATTAAAACCTTCTATTCGCCATGCTGTACAAAAAGTTTTAGATGTCTTTGATATGTATGAAGAGCTCATGATGGATCGACGTTTTGTCTCCTATGCAACCTTAGATGAACGTTTTTTCGATGCTGTCTTTAATCTTTTAAAGAAAATAGAAAAATCGCTTAAAGAAAATCCGAAATACCCCAAAAAACATGAGGTGTTAGAGTCCTATTTTTCGATATTGAGTTTTGTTATTATTCATGATTTTTACAATGAGGCGTTTGTAACAAATCTTGAGAAAATGGATGAGGATATGTCAATCACAATACAATGTTTAGATGCTTCTTCTTTTATTCATGATACCGTTAAACATAAAACCTATGGTTGTATCTTCTTTTCTGCCACTATGCATCCTATTGAATACTATCAAACAATTTTAACTGAAGGCGATGGGGAAACATTAAAGATTTTATCTCCTTTTGATTATAATCGTTTAAAACTAGTGATCGCTCCTTATATATCAACTAGATACAACGATCGAGTTAGTTCAATGAATCATGTGGTTGATATCATCGTATCAACCATTACATCAAAAAAAGGGAACTATATCGCATTCTTCCCTTCCTATCAATACTTAAATCAGATTCTATCTTTAATGCCCGATTTAGATGTCAATATCATCACACAAGTGAGAGATATGGGTAAAGAGGAAAGAGAGTATACAGTCAATTTATTTAAGGATAATGAAAAGACACAGGTAGCATTCTTTGTTATGGGTGGTATGTTTAGTGAAGGTATTGACTATATCGGAGATATGTTATCTGGAGTTATTGTTGTTGGTGTTGGACTTCCCATGATGAACGAACAAAATGATCAATTAAAGAATTATTATCAGCTAACATTTGAAAAAGGATTTGATTATGCATATCAATATCCAGGCATGAATAAAGTGATTCAAGCTGTAGGTCGAGTGATTCGTACTGAATCAGATTATGGGGTTGCAGTGCTTGTTGATGATCGCTTTATATCGCCATCATACAGAAGATTATTTCCACCTGAATGGAAAAATATTGAAACGATAAGAAATACGAAAGAGTTAAAGCTGATATTAGGTGATTTTTGGAAGTTATATGACAAAAAAGGAGAAACATGAAAGTATTTGATTAAAACGGACATAAATAAAAAAAGTAGAGTTATGGATGTTCATAGCTCTATTTTTGTTATATAAAGGAATTGAGAGGAGGTTTTTGAATCAACATCTTCTTCGGATTCTGTATATTCTTCATCTTCTGGTTCATCATCATCTTCTAGTTCATCATCATCTTCTGGTTCACTTGGATCCGATGGTTCACTTGGATCTGATGGTTCAGACTGGTCATCATCATCTTCTCTACGATTCCAATCATAAATATCTTCATCATCATCATCTGATCTTACAATAATGCGATAACTAGTTAGGTATAATATGGGATCATAGAGTACTTGTACTTCTATTTCACCTTTAAGTCTAGTTTGATTGATAAACATATCAAATTCAATTAAGATGATGTTCTGATTATTCACATGACGGTATTCAAACTCAAATTCTCCTATATTTTGCTCATCTTCAAATTCAAGTATAAATTTGGTCTTTTTATTTTCAACTTCGATTTTTATTTTACTTTCTGAGACGAGCACTCCATTTTCAACACGTTTAAATTTGAATTTTTTCTCTAAATCTTCTAGATCATATTCATAAAATGATTCAACATAGTTCATTGAGTCAATGAAAACTTTAAATATATGCTTTTCTTCATCGTCTTCAACTTTTTTTAACCCATTTACTGTATAGGTAAATGACCCAAACAGTAAAATGCCTTCAAATTCATATAATAAATCCTCATCATCATATGTTGTCATATTATAATGCATCACATAAGTGGAGGGTTTGCCTAAGAAATCAAACATCTGAAAAACAATTTTTGATGCATAATCTTCAAGTTCTGAAGGTTCAACCTCTATAAATAACGCTTCTTCAGTTAGAAATTTTTCAGCTAAATCTAAATAAGGTTCAATGGTTTTAATAAGCGTTTGTGATTGTGTTTGTGTATTAAGCATAGTTGGATGATCGTATGATATCTGTTCAGTGCTCACAGTGTTTAAAATAGCTGTAGTGGATAATGCTGAAAAAGAAATAATTTCTTCATCATTTTTAAACTGGAATGCTTTAACTGAAGGTGAACCAGGATGACTCATGATTGCATAGAAGATAACTGCAATAGCTAACACAAAAATACTAGTTAATACAAGCTTGAAATTCCATACACGGCGTGTGACTTGACTTATTTTTGGTTCATTTTTTTGAAAATCAAAATCAATCATGGGTACATGAGTTGGTATATGGGATTCAATTTGTTGCTTGATGAGCTTCTTAATATCTTTTTCTCTCATGTCAATCCCTCATTCTTTTGAATCTTTTTAATCGCTTGATTATACATAAACTGGATGGTTCCTGTTGGTTTATTGAGTAATTTAGCAATCTCTTTATGCTTCATTTGGTCAACTACTTTTAACAAAACAATCATTTTTTCTTCTTCATCTAATATAGACATCATGAAGATAAACTTCGTTTCTTCATCTGGTGGTTGTTCGTTACTTTGAAATATTTCATTAAAGTCATTTTGATCCATGTTGATTTGTTTTTGATATTTACGATAATAATCGATGGATAGATTTTTTGTTAATTGCAGTAACCAATTATAAAAGTTCGTTTCTTTTTTATACAAATGGATAGAGGTCATCATCTTAATATAAACATCTTGCATGAGATCTTCTGCTATTGCATGACTTTTAACAATTGAATAAGCAACTGAATAAACACCTTTTTTAGTCAGGTGGTATACATGTTCAAAAGTTTTTTCATCTTTCTTGATTAACTTATCTATATATCTTTGCTCAATAATCATAGCATGCCTCTTTTAGTGGAATAGAGGGGAATTTCTTCCCCTCGATTATATCATGAGTTGTTATATGTAGCTATGATTGAGACTGATCGAATGACTGACTTTTAATCATAAGTGACTACTCTTCAATACTATTATTAGACTCATCATCTGTTTCATCATCTTCAGAGGGATCATTTGGTTCTGAAGGATCACTAGGCTCAGATGGTTCTGATAGATCATTATCATCATCTTTTCTATTTTTTTCAAAATGTCTTTCTTCTTCTGAGTCTTTATCTTTAACAATGAGTTCATAAAGTGTTTCGCCTGTTATTTCATCAATGATGACGAACACTTTTATTTCGCCTTCACTAAAAATACCATTAATAACTGTTTTAAATTCAATTTTTAGAACTGTTTCTCCATCTTCTGTTTCATATTTAAACTCAAAATCGCCCATATTGGAATTTTCTATGTATTCAAGTTCAATCTTAAGTTCATTATCTTCATGTTCGACTTTGATGATAGATTCTGAAACAAGATCACCATTTATATAGGTTTTAAATTTGAATTTATACTCGTCTTCTTCTATCTCGTATACAGATTCTACATACGTAAATTCATCTAATGAAGCTTTAAATTTGATTTTTTCTTCATCTTCTTCTATTTCTTTTCTTCCATAAATTTGATATTCGTTGTTAGCATAAATAAGAAGCCCGTGAATTTCGTATTCTTGTTCTTCGTCTTCATCTTCATCCTCGTCATCTTCAACTAATAGTGTCATCTCATAATAAATCTTATATGTAGTTGGATTCCCTAGAATGTCAACAGTTTGGAAAGACATCATTTCACTAAAACCTTCTCGATCTGAGACTTCCGTACTCACAGATAAACCGTTATTGTTTCCTAAAAATTTTTCAACTAGATCAAGATATGGAGTAATTGTTTCTACAAGATTGTCCTCTTGTTGTTCGATAGACAATGTTGATACTTCCTTGGTAGATAAAGGTTGAATCATTTGTTCAGTATCAATCAACGCTGTTGATGCTAATGCTGAAAACGATAAAACTTTTTCGTCTGAATCAAATGTAAATTGCGTCAAGTCAAGTTGACCATTTTGACAAGATACTAATAATAATCCTGTCACCGATAAAAATAGTGTAAAAAGTAGTTTTTTCATGAGAATACCTCGCTTTCTACTATATAAACGAATGAGCTTTGGTTTTTGTTGAAAGATAATAAAAAAAGTGGATAAAAATATCCACCTTAATGATAATTAATAAATAATAGAACTGAATCATAAACCAACTCATATAAATCATCTTTATTGATATCTAGCATGTGATTTGCATACTGATATAACCTGACTTTTATACTTCAAGAGCAATAAACTATTAATTATACATCAGTATGCTACATTTCAGACAACGACTTCAACGCTAAACAAGGCCAACAAGTCGTTTTTTACTATTAAACAACATTTTCTTTATTTATATGTAGCACACCGTCGCATACTATGATATAATAGATATGGGAGATGATAAACCATGAATATTCATTTAGCCAAAAGTCCATCTACAGGATTACATTATGTTTATTTAACCGAATCTTATCGTGACAAAAACGGAAAACCTCAGCGTCGTTTTATCGAAAGAATTGGCATTCTTGAAGATATGCAAAAAACAGAGCCTCATGTTTTAGAGCGTTTAAGACGAGAAGCTAAAACAATGTCTAAGAAGGATAAAGAAAACAAAACTTTTCAATTATCTGTTCAGATGAACCAAAAAATTGATATGACTCAACAACTTTATAACTACGGTTATAGCCTCATAAAGCATGTATATGAACATATGAACTTGAGATCATTCATTAAAGATTATCAATCAACGAAGAAATCCAACTATGATTTAAGTCAAATCTTAGAGCTCCTCGTTTATGGACGCATGATTGATCCACGCTCAAAAATGTCAACACACCAGAGGAAGCAGCAATTTTTTATGGGATTTGAAGATATAAAGCTCGAAGAAATCTATAAATCACTTGATGATTTGACCTCTTTAAAAGATGATTTAATGATTCATCTCAATGATGAACTCAAGACTCAAGGCTTAAGAGACGCATCCCTAGTCTTTTATGACGTGACCAACTACTACTTTGAATCCGTCGAGTTCGATGGGTTTAGAGAGCGAGGGGTCTCTAAAGAAAACAAAGAGACGGGGATTGTTCAGATGGGTCTTTTCATTGATAACAATGGTCTACCGATTACCTATGAACTATTTCCAGGCAATACCCATGACTTAGCGACCATGAGACCCATCTTAGAAAAAATCAAAAAGCAGTTCAATTTAGGGAAACTCACGATTGTCGCAGACAAAGGGAACAACAGTGCACAAAACTTAGCGATGATTGAATCATACGGTGATGACTACATCATCGCTCAGCGTATTCGTAACAGAGGCAATACCTATTCTAATATCGTCTTAGATGAAGCAGACTATATCTATAACGCGGATCAGACGTTTAAATATAAACTCGTCTCCTTTGATAAAGAGGTTAAACTCGAAGATGGAAGTATCAAAGTGATTCCTGAACACTTGATGTGTTTCTGGAGTCAGGATGAAGAACTTTATCAAAGAGCCAAACGTGGTCTCTTAGAAGATAAGATTGATAAGTTTATCCAAGAACCCTCACTTTTAAACGCTTCAAACTCGTTTGGCATCAAGAAATACTTCAAAAAGGTCAAGGTTGATAGGAAAACAGGTGAGATTTTAAAGGGGAAGGACACCTACATCTTTAATCAAGAAAAGTATGAAAGAGATTTGAGTCTTGATGGGTATTACACAATCGTCACCAATAATCTTGAATTACATCCCTTTGATATCATCAAGCATTACAGACAACTCTCTAAAATTGAAGAGTCCTTCAAAGTAACAAAGACCGATTTAGAGGGTAGACCTGTTTATGTTTGGAAAGAATCTCATATCAAAGGACATTTCTTAACCTGTTATTTAGCGCTTCTATTCTATAGAATCCTTCAACTGAAACTAGATAATAAGTATCCAGTGCATCAGATTAAAGAGGCTCTTAGAAAAGCTAACTGTATTGAAATCACTCAAGGTATTTATAAAATGATTCCATCGACGCCCTTATTTTATGAACTCTCAACGTATTTAAATAAGGACTTTGGTTATCAGTTTATGACGGTGGGAGACATTAAAAAACAAATGAATTAGAGTGTGCTACAAACTAAAAACCGACTCAAGACCTCAATAAGGCTGTAAAGTCGGTTTTATTATGTTTAATATATAAAAGTCAGGTAAATAATAGAACTGAATCATAAACCAACTCATATAAATCATCTTTATTGATATCTAGCATGTGATTTGCATACTGATATAATAGCCCTGAAATTAACGCTTGTATGATATTTGCTTGATATGGTTTAGGTTGTTTAAAAGGAATGACCCCTTCATTAATACCTTTTGTAAAAATCATTAAAAACCGATCTCCCATTTCTGTTTGAATACAGTTAACTTTTTCTTCAACCGTTTTTCCCATACCTATGAATGCATCTTTATTGTTCATGATACTATCAATAATGGTCTTCGCATCGAGCATAACCGTTAAAATGTTTTTAACTTGTTCAATAAATTGCTCTTTAAAAGACAAACTAGATAAGTCTTGTGTCAGTATAGATCTATAATGCTCAAGCAAATATTGATATGTTTCATTAATTAATTCCTCTTTAGAAGCAAAATGTTCATACACAGTACTTTTCCCAATTTGAGCTTTATCTGCAATCTTTGAGAGTGTAATGCTTTCTAAGTTGGTGTCATCTTTAATGTAATCAACAACTGCTGATAATATTCGTTCTCTAGTGGTTTGCATCGACTTTCGCCTCTTCTTTGATCTTCTTACGATTAAGAACTGCATAAATCACAGGTACAAAGACAAGTGTCAATAGTGTTGCATAAATGAGTCCACCAATGGCAGTGATTGCCATGGGTTGCAATAACTCAGCACCTTGACCAACACCAATAGCAAGTGTTGATAGTGCAAGGATTGTCGTTAAAGCTGTCATAAAAATAGGTCGTAATCTTGTTTGTCCTGCTTCTACAATCGCATCAATTGTTTTCTTACCCTCTCTTCTTAACACATTAATATAGTCAATTAACACAATACCATTATTAACAACAACACCAATTAAGATAATCATACCCATGATTGATACAAGTGATAAATAAGAGTTTGTAATAAGTAATGCAAGCATACCACCTGTGAATGCGAGCGGAATAGTTCCTAAAATAATGAGTGGGTAAATAAGGGATTGGAACTGGATGGCCATGACCATGTAAACGAGTAAGATAGCAACAATAGCTGCTAGACTGAGCTCACTTACTGCTTGTAAAATGTCTTCATTTTCACCTTCAAGTGAGACGCGATATCCACCACCATAAGCTTTAAATGTATCACTTTGGATATAGTTGTTAACTAACCGAGTCACATCTTGTCCCACAAGTGTGACATTGAATCCATCTTTAACTTGTGCAGTAACATTAACAAAGCGATTCGTACCATCTGTATTGATGGTAGCAAACCCAGTCACTCTTTCAATGGTTGTAACTGAGTTTAATGTTTGATCAGAAAGTGGTGCAACTGCAAGTGATAACAGTGTTGGATCTGCACTCATTGGATTGAGTTCAATTTCGTTATTTCCATTAATCTTTAAAAATGGATTCACGATTAAGACTATCGGATCACCTAGTTGATAGGTTGGTAAAAATGCATTAACGACATAAATACCTTGACCTGTTCTGTCATAATAGTCATTGATGAGTAATCGAGTTGCATCATCAAAGAGCATGATACCACTTAAGAATTGATTATAATCACCTAAAATATCAAAACTAATATTTCCACCGAGTTGATCATTTGGTAAATCAAGCGTATAAGTGACGCCTTCAAGTGTGAGTGTTAAGCTTGCTGATTGTCCAAAATTACCTAAACTTTGATATAAAATAGCAATATTATCACTTACATCTTGTTGTGTAAGTCCTAATAACATTGCTTGATCACGATTGACCGTGATCTTAATATTATCAGAACCTTGATTCACACCATTGTCTTGTTTCTCAAGACCTTCAATGGTTGATAAAATGCCTACTAAATCATTAGCAATACTTTCAATAGCTAATAAGTCATAACCAGATACTTTAATGTTCACACCAGATGCTCCACCTAAAGCACCTGCACTATTTTGAGCAGATACGGTTGCTTCTACAATGTTATTTGCAGTCAATCCAGGCACTGTATTGAAATCAAAATCAAGAAGAAGATCTTTAATCCTTTGTTCATAATAAATCGTAGATCTTGAGCGATTTTCTCTTAAATTAATGGTGAATTCAATCGAATTACTTCCACCTCCACCCATCATTGCTCTTGGTCCAAACATTGCTCCAGAATTGATAGAACCTGAAACAGTTTCAATATCATCAAATGATAAAAGTTGTTCAGTGAGTTCATCTGCAAATGCAGCACGAAGTGCAAATGGCGTTTGTGTGGTGACTTCAACACTTAAACTAATCGAGCCTTCATCAGATTCTGGCAAGAAAACAAATCCTTTAGAGATTACTAATCCAAATGAACCCACAAGAAGGAATAAAATAACAACAATCGTTAGTATTTTATGTCTTAAGGTAAATAGTACTGACTTTTTATAGACAGATTTCATCTTCTTAATGACTTTACCTTCGGGTTTCTTGTTTTGATCAGATAGCATACGGGAAGCCATAGTAGGTACCATCGTTAAAGCGATAATCAAACTTGCCCCTAGAGAGTATGCAATTGTTAGAGCCATACTAATGAATATTTCAGCAATGAAACCTTCAATAAAAGCGATGGGTAAGAAAACAGCAATCGTTGTTAAGGTAGATGCAGTAATCGCACCTGCGATTTGCTTAGCTCCATAAATGGATGCTTCTTGCTTTGATTTACCTTCTGATATCATACGATAAATATTTTCTATCACGACAATGGAGTTATCTACAAGCATTCCTATACCTAATGCTAGTCCACCCATAGATACTAAATTGAGTGATACATTGGTAAAATACATCAGCATAAATGCCGCAATCACTGAAATTGGTATAGCAAGACCAACAATTAATGTCGGTTTCACATCTCTTAAGAAAAGGAATAAAATGAGGATGGCTAAAATACCGCCAATAATTATATTTTGTAAAACTGAACCTATAGCAAGATTAATATAATCGCCTTGATCGAGTAATACAGTATATGATGCATTTAAATCTTCATCAGCCATAATTTCATTCAGTTTTCTTGTAATATTAGCTGTTGCTTCAGTAATTCCGATATCCGATTGTTTTTGGAATGAGATTTGAATCCCTTGAACACCATTGATTTTAGAGTATGTCTCATTATCTGAATTAATGTAGCTAATACCATTCCCAACAATCAAATCAGATAGACGAATGATGTTACCGCCACTCACAGTAATAGGAAGTTCAGATAACTCTTCGTCATTAATGATATTATTGCCTAAATATAACATCCGTAATTCACCAGAATCAAGTGCAATTCCGATTAAACCACCAACGTTTTGTGCTTCTATAATCGATAATACAGATTGATGATCTAATCCATATAATGTGAGTTGGTCATTATCAAGTTTAATTTCTAAAACAATGTCTGCTTGACCAGAAATGGTCACATCAGCAACTCCAGGAATACTTTGAAGTTGAATGAGTACTTCTTGTTGAATCCATTCAGTATTACGAATAAGTTCTTCTTCATCGGTTAGACTCTCATCGTATTGTCTAGATAATGTCACTGTCATAACAGGAAGCATATCGGGACTTATACGAAGTATACGTGTACTTCCTATACCATCTTGAAATTGGATGTTATTAAGTAACTCTCTTAACTCAATGACAACAGTATCCATGTTGGTTGATTGTGCAAATGTAATAATCGAAACACCAAAGTGTTGGTTGGACATCGATCTTACTTCTTCAAAGTTTCCGATGGTTGCAACCGCTGATTCAATTTTTCTTGAAATTTCAGTTTCAACTTCTTCAGGACTTGCGCCTTCATAGGTTGTAATCGTTACAACAAATGGTAAATTAATATCTGGAAATAATTTCAATGGTAATCGAGTCACTGAAAATACTCCTAATACAATAATGATTAGAATACCCATTAAAACAGTAATTGGTTTTTTTACACTATATGAACTCATGTTGTGTCTCCTTTATATGCCGACCGAATGGTCGTTCGGTATGTTGATTATATCAATATAAAGAAGTGAAATCAATCATTATGCACGATTTCACACAATCAAAAAAATACCAGGAATCCTCTCCTGGTATTTGACTTTAGATTTTTGCTGATTCAATCATCAATTTAATCAATTTTTGTGAAAATTCTTGAGGTTCTTCTATCGGGAACCCTTCAATCAATAAAGCTTGATGATATAAAATGATTGCATAATCATTAATTTTTGATTCATCATGCTCATAAATTTTTACGAGTGATTGAAATAACTCATGATCTGGGTTAATTTCTAAAATACGATCCGCTTTGATATCATTTTGTTGCGGCATGGTCTTTAAGACTTTTTCCATCTCTAAACTTAAACCTTCTCCAGAAACCATACAAACAGGTGAATCTTTTAATCTTGATGATAATTTAACATCTTTTACTTTATCTTTTAATGCTTCTTTGATAGCTTTTAAGATGTTTTTATGTTCTTTTTCTTTAGCTTTGATATCTTTTTTCTTAGCCTCATCAACAAAATCGGCTTCACCTTGTTGAATTGATTTAAAAGGTATGTCTTGATAGTTTTGCATCATTTGGATCATGAACTCATCGATTTCATCAGTGAAAAGTAAGACTTCAATTTCTTTTTCCTTCATGACGTCCATTTGAGGTAAATTCATTATATGTGTTTTTGACTTACCTGCTGCATAATAAATGGTTTTTTGATCCTCTGTTTTACGATCAAGATACTCTTTTAATGTGATATATTCATCTGATTTGGATGTTTTAAACATGATTAAATCTTGTAACTTATCCTTATTTAAACCGAAATGATCGTAAATACCATATTTCAATGAATTTTTGTATGCTTCATAAAATTCAATATATTTATCGCGATCATTAGCTAGCATGCTTTCAAGTTCATTTTTAATCTTCTTTTCAAGATGAGACGCGATTTTTTTGAGTTGTCGATCTTGTTGTAAGAGTTCACGAGAAATATTTAAAGATAAATCAGATGAATCCACTAACCCTTTCACAAACTTAAAGTAGTCAGGTATTAAGTCTTTGTTCTTATCTTGAATAAAAACACCTTTTGAATAGAGTTGAAGACCTTTTTCATACTTATCACTATAAAAATCGTATGCAGGCTTCTTTGGAATAAATAACAATGCTGTATAAGTCAACATACCTTCAACATTTGTGTGAATCACCTTGAGTGGATCTTCATAATCAGAAAACTGATGTTTGTAAAATGCAAACATATCACTTTCTTTAATGTCTTGTTTGCTTCTTTTCCAAATAGGTACCATTTGGTTCAATGTTTCTTGAACAAGTTTTTCTTTCTTTTCTTCATAGGATGTAACCATCATGTTGATCGGATATCTCACATAATCACTATATTTCTTAACAAGTGATTTCAAGGTGTATTCTTCAGCATATTTTGAGAAGATTTCTTCGTTTTCTTCATCTTTTTCATCGTCTCGAAGATAGAGTGTGATGGTTGTTCCTATCTCGTTTCTTTCAATTTCTTCAATAGTATAAGAATCTTCTCCCGTCGATCTCCATTGATATCCTTTATCTGCATAAGGTGATCTTGTTTCAACGACAACTTCTTTAGCTACCATAAATGCACTATAGAATCCAACTCCAAATTGTCCAATAATATCAATATCTTTATTATCGAGTTTTTCCATAAATGCTTTTGATCCACTTTGAGCGATGGTTCCTAAGTTTTCTATAAGTTCTTCTTCAGTAAATCCTATCCCGTTATCAGATATTGTTAATGTGTTTTCCTTTTTGTCAGGTCTTAACCATATCTCATAGGTATCTTGTGGTACAGATGAATCGGTTAAACTTAAGAAATGTCTCTTATCAATGGCATCACTTGCATTTGAGATGAGTTCTCTTAAAAAGATTTCTTTTTGTGTGTAAATCGAATGAGTCATCAAATAAAGTAATTTTTGAGATTCTGTTTTAAATGATTGTTTTTTCATTGATATCGCCTCCATAGAAAATTGTATGAAAAATAAAAAGGGATGTCAAGTATTCTTGACTATCCCCGACTATATTTGTTCCTATGAACCCGCAGATTCGTAATGCTTTAATCCTTTTGACCACACATAAAGAGCTGAAAGGGATAATAGGGTTGTTACTGAAATGAGATAGATGATGACTCTCAAATAACTCATCTGTCCGAGAATATAGATAGCTGGAAAATAAGAAATGAGTGCAAAAGGTATAACAAATGTCATGATCAAACGTATCACTTTCGGATAAATAAGTATGGGATACTTTGTAAAATCAGATAAGTTATAAGTGATTTGAATTAAAGGGTATGAATTTTTTAACCAAAAAGATGTTGATGCTGTTAATAGTTTAAGTGATGTAAAGATAAAGATTCCTACTAAAATAAACGATATAAGTGCTAAGATATGATACCACATGATGATACTGCTCATATGAATTAAGGTAATAATGACTAAAACAAATCCTAAAATGATTTCTCCAAAAGCATCTGGTTGAAATCGTTCCACAATAAATGTATATAAAGGAGATATGGGTCTTAATAAATATCTATCCATTTGGCCCTGTCTGACACGTTGTGGTAAAAGCCATAAGTTATCAAAGAATAAATGATCAATACCTCTTGGAATAAGTCCAATGCCATACATTAATAGAATTTGATCTACTGTGAAACCTGCAAGAGATTGAATGTTTTGAAAAATAATATATAAAAATAAGAGTCCAGCACCTTGTGTAAGGATAAATGCAAATACCCCAATCAAAAAGTCAACACGATATTCCATTAATCCTTTAAGATATTGTTTAAAGAAGATGCCATATATTTTGAAATATTTCATGCTCACCCTCCAAAAACGACCATTTTTTTCATACTAAACTTGAAAACATAGTGGCTTATTATGTTGAATATAATTATCCATCCAATGAGTAGTAAAATGCCTTTGATAGCTTGTTCAGTACCGAGTTTATTCAATAAAAGCAATGGTGGATAACTAATAAACTGAAAAGGCATGTATGAAATCATGTTTCTTAAATTCTCTGGATATAATGCAAGAGGGATGAGCTGTCCAGATACGACTCTTACTAAAACACTCATAAATATAACAACACCAAATACGTTTGTTGTATAGATGGCGATTGTTCCAAACAAGAAGGAAACTTCATACATCAGTATAAAGATGAGTGGAATAAATACTAAAGCGAGTAAAACATCAATGAGCGTTATCGTCCAAACAATGTTAAAAATGAACGTTAATATAGTTCCAAAAATAACTACTATGGGTAAAAGTAAGATTAATAAACCCATTGTTCTTCCAAGAATCTCATAAAAAAGTCTTCTTTTGTATGAGATGGGTTTAATCAAATAAAGAGAGATTCTACCTTCTCTAATCTCTTCAGAAATGTTAAAGATGGCTTCTACATCTGTGAAAACCATAAATACATTGGTTAATAAAAAGTAGACCAACATGTGATTAAAACTAAAACCATTGATTGTATCTTGGTATTGATATACAGATTTCCAAAGAAAGATCATCATCGTAAACTGAAACACATCAACAAGTAACCACAACCATACTGTGCCTCTGTAGATAAACATTTGCATGATGTTAGCACGTAAAAATGGGATATACTTTTTTAAATTTTTCATGATGATTTGATACCCTTTTTATAGATAGCTTTGATGATTTCTTCCAAGTCTTGATCATTAATATCAATATCTAGCACATCTGCCTGATTGAGCACATGATATGTAAGATCTTTGATTTGAATTTTTTGTTTATTAAATACGATGGTTACTGTGTTATTTTGAATGGTTGTTAAAATGTCTTTATCTATTGTTTTAAATGTTTTAATATCCAGTTTTTCACAATCTTCTTTCGACTTTAAGGTAAAGGTAATGACTTTTTTTGAACCATAAGTCTCTTTAATATGGTGCAAATCACCATCATAGATAATCTTTCCTTTATCGATAAGTAAAATTCGATTACATAATTCTTCGATATCTGATAAATCGTGTGTAGTTAAAATGACTGTCGTATTGTATTTCTTATTAATCTCTTTAATGGTTTTACGAATGCTTTCTTTAGCAATCACATCTAATCCAATGGTGGGTTCATCTAGATATAAATGTTTAGGATTATGAAGAAGAGATGCAACAATATCAGCTTTCATGCGTTGACCTAAGGAAAGTTGTCTTACGGGTTGTTTCATGAATTCACTTAATCCAAACAACTCATCAAAATAAGCGAGTCGTTCTTTAAAGTCTTCATCTGAAACTTGATAGATTTCTTTTAGTACTGTAAAAGATTCAGTGAGTGGTAAATCCCACCATAATTGTGTGCGTTGACCAAAAACAACACCAATTTTCTTCGCATTTTGTGTGCGTTTTTGATAAGGAATTAAACCATCAACCCAAACTTCACCAGTCGTCGGTGTAAGAATGCCTGTTAAGACTTTTATGGTTGTTGATTTCCCTGCTCCATTTGGTCCGATATATCCTAATATTTCGCCTTCGTTAATCGAAAAAGAGATATCATCAACTGCAGTTTTTATAATTTTTTTAGCATTAAAAAAACTCTTAAAAACACCTTTAAGTCCTGGTTCTTTTTCATAGATTGTAAATGTCTTTGTCAAATGTGAGACACGTATGATTTCCATCATGTCGCCTCCTTTTCGTTTCAAACATCCATATTATAACATTAAAAATTGAAAAATATGCATTAAAAAAAGCGGATAACGCGCTTGTTATCCACTTTTCATTATGTACAAATTGTGATAATAATTGTTTTCTGATCAATAATGATGGGTTGTTTTATATCTAAATTTCCTTTGAATAATTGCATATGTTTATCTTTAATATATCCAATCATAATGTATCTACCTTTTCCACTCATATAACACGAATAAATAAAATCTGCATATGAATCAAATGAAAGCGGAAGTTGGTTCTTAAAAATATCTGAAGCTTCATAAGCATATACTTCGTATGTTTCTTCATCTGAATCAATGGGATCATAAGTTAATAAATCTTGATACAATGTATATAATTTTCTATTTTTAGATAATTGAGTAATAATCTTACTAATGTATTCATTACTGATAATCGTATTTTGAATGTTATAACTTTGTGCAATATCAAAATGACGAGGATCAAGGAGTTCAATGACAATTTCAGCGTTGTGCTTTTTAGCAATATCTTGGATGAGTAGGAGTGTCACTAAAACATCAGAATCGTAATCTTTAGGTTCTAGATAGTCTTTAGAAAGAATGAGAATGGTGTCTATTTTTTTAAATGGTTTGATTTCTTCTTCAATGATTTTTGCATCATTAGAATCAATGTGGTGTACAGAAATATTTGTTTTATTCTCTTTTTTATAGAGTTCTATAGAATCAAGAATATAAAATAATTTTCGGTTTTTACCAAAAATGAGGATGGTTTGCTCATGGTATCGATCAGCATTCTTAAATGATAGTTGGGTAAACTCCGAGAGTGGAACATCTCTACGTTGATAAAGATTTTTCTCATTTTCTGTCATAACGAATAAATCATCTTTCATCTTATAGATAGGAATAGCATATGGATAATGTTTCATATAATGTTCAGCTTCTAAATGCTCGACTGTGTAGAACTCTGCACCTTGGAAGGACAAAAGTTCATGATAGACTTGACTTAAAGGTGGCATCAAAATGGTTTGTGCAATGAGTCTGCCCATAAGTTCATCGGGTAAAATAGGAATAATCTGTTCACTTATGTTTTTTTGTTTACCAATGCGATCTTTGATGAGTGTGACTGTTTTTTGTTCTTTCACTTCAACAATAATCGATGGCTTATGTTTAAGACTTAAATTTGAAACAAGCATTAATGTCTTAACAGCTTGAATATCTTGATACATTTTTTGTGTGTTTCCATCTTCTGTTTCATCAGATAATATAATGATGGTTTTAGCATCTTCTATACAGACATCCATTAAGTCACTTCTAGAAAATACTTCACCTTCTCGAACAATGATTTGAATTTTCTTCTTATCTTTAAGACCGTATAGCTTTCTTTGTATCTCCTTTTCGATTTCTTCTTTATCGTATTGCGATAAGACAACGAGTGTGGTTGCATCTTCATCAAAACGATAGTCAGCGATAAGTTCAAGTGCTTTTTGGTTCCAATTTAAGATAAGTATATGGTCATATACAAATAACTTACCTTTTCCTTTTTTAGCATTTTCTATAATCGATGAAAATAAAGATGCTACATAACCAATAATTCCTCCAGAGAAAGTAATCATGGAGGTTAAGATGACAATAATTGAGATGATACGTATACCATAAGTGACTGAAGGATCATAAAATCCTGGTTCAAGCATCCATGTAATACCCGATTCCCATAATGCTCTTGCAACATTATCATATTGTCCAGGTGCGATGATATATGCGAGTAAAGATGAAAAAAACCATAAACCTATATTAAACAATACAATGGAGAATAAAATAAGTAATCGTGCATTTTGATCTTTTTTTATACTAATCCATTTTTTTAATTGTTTCATTGTAAGCATCTAAAGAAAACTTTAGCCTTTCTACCCAATTTTTGATTTTATTATATCACCTTTAGCAAATGATGATTATTTTGAAGTATTTATGTCATTCTTTTTTTATGAATGGGTTTATAATATAGGCAAAACATATGGTCGGAGGATATTATGTATTCAAAACGCATTGTATTGTCGATTGCAGCAGTGTTAGGATTTCTTGTAGTTTTAATAGGTATTAGTTTAATGGTTGGATATAATGGTTTAGTTGATAAAGATGAGAAAGTTGATGAGACGATTTCTCAAATTAAAATACGCCTTCAAGAAAATAACGATAAAATCGGAGCTATGCTTGAAATTACTGGAGATTTAACGGTGTACTCACTTCAAATATACGAACTCGTTACATCTGCACGAACAGATTATTTAGATGCATTTAACTCAGATGATATGGGGGAAATTTCTGAATTTGGTGATTTACAGATTAATGCGCTTGTTCAATTATTTAGTTTGATTGAGGATAATGACTTAGTCACATCCGAAACCGCATTTTTAAATCTTCAATTTGAAGTATCCGCAATGCAAGGTGCAATCTCACAATCAAGAAGAGATTATAATCAAGCAGTTTTAGCATATAATCGTTCTGTCCGTCGTTTCCCTGGTATGCTATATGCACGCATGTTTGGTTTTGAAACGATATCATACTGGGATGAACCAGCTGAGTAGACATCCGTATAAATTTATAAATTTTAAAAAAATAACAAGCTTTTTGCTTGTTCTTTTATTTGTCTTCATACTTGCATCTTGTCGAAGTGATGGTTTCCCAAGACCTACAAAAGAATATTACATAAATGATTATGCGAATGCTTTATTCATGAAGACAAGACAACAAGTCCTTTATGAAGGAGAAACGCTCTATGATGATACCAAACATATCAAAACGAATGGTGGAGCACAAATTGTTGTAGCAACCTTTTTGATTGATGAGTTATCAGAAATGGATACGTTTGATAGTACAGGTTTATTTCGTTCATGGAAAATAGGAAAGAACGATATGGGACTTTTAATCATCTTATTTTTTACTGCATACGAAGAAAATGGGATTGACTATACAGAATTTGCTGGTGTTATCGTTGAAATGGGATATCGTATGGAACAATATATGACACCCTCGAAAGTCAACATGCTTTTAGAAGACTCCATTTTTAGTGAAGAATGGGATTGGTTTATCGATGTAGGATTGATGGAATTTATCTATTTAGTCGAAAATGATCTTTATGTTCATGCTTATGGCATGGAAGGATTCACTTATGATATGGAAGATTTCTATGATTATCTTGTTAACGGTCCTACTGTTGATTTTCAAAGGTCTATAGAAATGGATATTTTATTCTATTTACTTTCTCCTTATGCAAGTATATGGGAAAAAGCTGCAGTTGTTGTTCCACTTGTTCTTATTTTATTTGGAACTGGGTATAAGTTTATAGGACATCGTGGTGGTGGTGGTTCAAGTGGTGGTTTTAGAATAAGAAGACGAAGATGATCATGCGTGGTCATCTTCTTTTATGAATGATGGATATAAATATGATAAAATAAATCATATCTAAAGAAGGGTTTGATCTATCATGCAAAAAGATATTTACCAAATTGTAAAACGATATATATATGCTCATCCTGTAACAACTCTTTTTTTAATGATCAATTTAGTCATGGTTTTTATTGTTTTACTGACTGGCGGATTTAACAATCTAACGTTATTAAGATTAGGTGCTATTGTCCCTGTATTAATTAAAGAAGAGTCTGAATATTACCGATTGGTTGCTGCTATGTTTCTTCATGGAAGTATTTTTCATTTTTTAATGAATGGCCTTGTATTATTTTACTTAGGTGGCTTTGTTGAGCGATATCTTGGTTATATTAAGTTCTTTTTATTATATATGTTTTCGGGAATTGTCTCTAGTTTAGTTGTGACGTATTTCGGAGCATCGAATGTGTTGACAATTGGTGCGAGTGGTGCTTTATATGGTGTTATTGGTGCGCTTTTTATACTCATTACCATCAAACCGACATGGTTCCCACCGCAAGCTTCAAAATCGATTAGAACGTTGATCATCGTCAATTTGATCTTAACATTTGTTGTTCCTAGCATAAGTATAGAGGGACATTTAGGTGGATTGATTGCTGGTTCTCTACTCATTTTTTTACTCATTCCTAAGTATCCTTACTTTATTCAAAAAGATCCTAGAATGCGTCGATTTGTTCATGAAGAACATGACCACTATGGTGCATAAAAAAAGAGCAAACGCTCTTTAGGTTGCTTCAATATTTAAGAATAATCTATCATCAATATAAAGAACATTTTGTTCATCTTTGATTAAGCCATACTGATGCTCCGACATAAAGTCAAACAATTCTTCTAAGCCAATCAATGAAACAGAATGCACATTTTTTGCGGTTTGAAGTGCAGTTTTATTGAAATTAGAATTTGTTATAATCACACACTTTTGAGCTTGTTTAAGCATCATAACACCTAGATATTCTCTTAAGACTTTGATATTTAGATTTTTATCTGATTTCTTTGTTTTCGCTTGAATAATCAATTTTTCTTTAAATCCGAACGCATCTTTAATCTCAAACTCACAATCTACACCATCATCTTCAGGACCCGCTATAAAATTCTCTTTGATGATGGAAGATCCATAGATTTTTTTGATGAGATTAAAAATAAACACTTCAAAAAACTCTTCTGCTTGACCAAATAATTGACCAATAATGTTCTTTGTCGATAAAAGATATTGATTCATGGTAAGCTTATTTTGTTTGAGCAGTAAGTACTTACTTTTATGTTCTCTTAATAAATTACCAATCGGAGTTTTTGGATATTCTTCTTCCTGTTTTGTATAATATAGCTTATCTTTAACCTTCTTTGATTTATCAATCTCAGTTTGAATGATATCTAAAACTTCTTCTCTGGTCTTGGTTTCAAGTCCAGTTTTTTGTTTGAAAATGTTCCCGATAAGTGATTTGATCACGTTCATTTTTGATTCGGGACCTCTTTCTTTTTGTTCATCTTCGGTGAGTAGTTTTTTCGAAAAGTATTCGATCATTTCCTTAGAATCTGTTTTTAAAGCTTGCTTATTAATGACAATATAATCATCAATATACTTTAAGATGCCTAAAGATACCATTTCGTTGATCACAATACCTATTAATGAGTTAGCAATCGAGTATTGTCCTCCAGGTTTTCGATCTTTTAATTCCTTAGAGGTAAATCCAAAAACTTGAAGTGCTGGTTTAAAAAGCTCTTTACGTAGTGCTTTATGTTTTTGTTCAAGAAATGAAATGAGAATAGATTCAATTTCCTTTTTATAATCATTTGGTTTCATCATTAGTTTTTCACCTTTCTTGTTTTAGATAGAGTCAGTAGAACACCTAATGCAATAGATAAATATGCTGCCATGAGGACACGATAGGACTCTGGAAGTATGAATGTAATGGTATGTGCTGGAATCCAAAAGAAAGGGATCGTTTTTAGAACAACAAATTGGATAAATGATATGAAATCAATGCCATCAATTACATGTGATAATTTGACTTTTCTAATTCCTTTTAATGTTCCAGACCCTAATTCAATAAAACCATCAGTGATTCGATGTAAGAGCATAAATGAGGGGGCGAAAAATAAGTTCATGATTGTACTGATAAGAAATGCAGTTAATAACGTTTGAAGAAATGATTCATTTTGAATGGATGGTAGTAGAGATGCTCCCTGTGCTGCAATAACACCTGAAGAAAACACTTTAAAAATTAAAACAAAAATGATACCTAAAAAACCCCAAACAAGAGCTTTCAATAAAAAACCCTTCGAAGTAAAGTAGTGTCCACTTCTCATACGTGATACAAGTATTTCACCCATACTTGCTAAAATTGCTGTTTTAATAAATCCCATCATATATGGGAATTGTGTTGTCAATTGAATAAATATTGGTTTTGTTGGTGGTAAAACAACAAAAAGTGTAATCACCACTAAAACCAAGATCCATATCATATCCTTAAATTTCATATCATCTTTTTCCTTTATCTATGCTACTAACATTATATCACGTAAATAGCGTCATTTTAGAGTAAATCTTTCGATGAATGATGTGTTAACGATGAGATAACGTGCTTTAAAAATGTATCACTTCATCAAACCTGATGTAAAATGAGGGTAGGAGGTATATGTTTATGAAATATAACGAACTTCTTGAACAATCAAAATGGTTAAAGATAACGGACCACAGAGAATTGTTTCTAAAAGTGATTATACCCCATCCGTTATATGTTCGATTTTTAAGAGCTATAAATAGTAGAACAACACACTCTTCAGCTAGAAAAGGATTTATAGGTTTATATGAAAATGAATTTGTTTGCTATGCAAGTGATATATGGGGAGATTCTCCAAGTCGTGAAAGGCTCAGAATAGATGTGAATGATATTGAATTAATCAAAATCAAGTTAGGCTTCTTAGGTATACATAAAAAACTCATATTGAAAACGAAGTCACGTCAATATAAGTTTTATGTGAGACGTAAGTATCTTGATATGTTAAATCAAATCATCGATATCGTTCATAAGGAAAAATAAAACCACCGATGTGGTTTTATTTTTATTACATGACGATATGGTTTCTTTTTGATGATCCAACTTCTACTTTTTGAACACCAACAACAGGAAATGGTCCAATCATGGAGGGAATAAACAAAATACTATTATCTTGATTTACACCTGTAATGGTTGCTTTAATGCCACTATATGTTCTTTGTAGTGTATATGTGTATCCAAATTGTTTTGCTTCTTGTTCAGTAATGATAATTCCTTTTTCAGCTCTAGTCTTCTTTGTTGCTTTTTCATACATCATTAAAAACATACGATATGTTGTATGATATAACTTGTAATGCGCTTTATATAAGTAACCTGGGTGTATCTTACTAATATTCAACCGATGATCCGATAAATCCTTAGCAAGTGCTTTGAGATAGACTTTAGACATTATCGGCTTAATGTTTTTTCCATTGAAGTTATACGTTGATTTTGTTTCAATGTGATCTAAAATCGTTTCAATGACAGTATTGTACTCATCAATGATGACTTCGTATTTATCGCCGTATTTTTGAACGAACTCGATAGCTTCTACTTCTGAAATAACAAGATTTTCAGAATCTAAATCATTTTGTAAACTAAGTTGTTTACCATAATCCTTTTTAATTTGTTGATTAAACTTGAAATTTTTCTCGATATCAGGGTTGTTTATATTTCTTTTCAAGATATATTTATAGAATTTATTATAATTCATCGGTAACCTCCTGATTAATATCTATTTTTATTATAACATGTTCATAAAAAAACATACTTTATAGTCACTTTTTTTGTTAACTTTTTAGAGAATTAAAACCACTTTTTCCTTTTGAAATACCATATCATCATAGATGCAATCAATAAACATAGGATAGTAAACAGTAAAATAGCGTGTTCATATGATAAAATACCAAAATGAATAAAATTCATTCCAAAGAAACCTGTTAGAAATGATAATGGTATAAAGATAGCTGAAAAGATTGTTAGTGTGGTCATGATCTTATTCATTTTTGTTGATTGATTATTCATGTGTAAGTCTAAAAGGTGGTGTGCTGTTTCTCTACTTAGATTTAGTCTGACAACCAAGCGTTGCAAATGGTCCTTTAAATCATCAAAATAAGGATGATTTTCCTTTGAAAATAGGGTGCTATTTTTTAATATCACTTTATCGAGTTGATCTAAAATAGGTTCAACTTGATTTTTTAATTTAAGCATTTGTTTTCTTACTAAATAAAAATCTTCTTGTTCGATGGATTTTGTTTCAAGTATTTGATCTTCAAATAGACTGATTTTTTCTTCAAGTACATCATATAAATCGAGATGGTTGTCCGTTATAATGTCTAATATTTGGAAAAACAAGAAATCAATGGATTTTTCTTTTAATTCTCTATATTCCTTTAATAGATGCTTCAAAGGATCAAGATACATAGGTTCTGTTTCGTGAAATGAGATGAGTGTGTCCTTAGTCATAATAAGACTCATATAATCTTCATTTATATCATTTTGTTTGATGTATGACATATTAAACACACCAAAGACATAATGATCTTTAGCTTCAATTTTGTTTCTTTGATTAACGTTAAATACATCTTCAATGATAAGTGGATCAATTTGATAGATATCTTTTATTTGATTGATTTTTTCTATATCTGTTAAGCCAATAATTTGTATATAATGCTTGGTGTCTAGTGTGCCAATTAACTGATCAGTGACTTCAAATGTTTGTTTGTCATATTGATAATGGTTGATTGTTGTTTTCACCTTATCATGTATGCCTGTATAAATATTTGTTTTAGGTTTTAAATACGATGAAAAATTCATTTTTTACCTCCTATGATACGATTTTCATAATACTTTTAATGTAAGTATGTCTAAACTCTGGATCCCTAAATACTTCAATTTTCATGGAACCTTGTAGCTTTGTTTGAGATATTTGTATGAACAGCGGGATGCAAAATGATGAGAAAAGCAAGATATATTTAGCTTGTAATTCTCTTTCATTTAATGTTTTTATACTTTCTGCTAATGATTGATAGACCATGCGGGTAAACTGGTTGTCTGAGAAAAATTGATCAACAAGAAGATTAGCTGATTCTTTTTGAAGTTCATTTGATAAAAAGAGATAATTAAGTAATCCCACATTTTCAATCGCAAAATTATAGATGAAATTAATCATCATTTCCAATTTTTCCTCAAATGTTTTATCCGTTTTAATGTGAATCAATTCGTCAGTGATATATGTTTTGAGTGAATCAATGATTTCGTTTAAAACAATTTTCATTAAGTTTTCTTTACTTCCAAAATGATAGTTTACGGCTGCAATATTTACATAAGATGCTTCAGCTATATCTTTAATCGTTATTGATGATTTCTCTTGGAGCAGTTTTTTTGTGTTTTCAATGAGCTTTCGTTTAATATCTTCACTTGGCATTTCATTTCACCTCTTATTTGAAATATGGTTTTAAATGATGTTTCATATCTTATTTATACCATATTAAATCTATAATTAAAATGAACATTTAAAATTTTGATTTGATATGGGGTGATAAAATGAAGAAGATAATCGTTTTATGTTTGATGCTTTTCCTTTTGGTTGCATCTTATGTATTTATTCCTGAAACACATGTCAATTATGATATGACGCTTTACTTACCTCAAGATTCAATGACAAAAAAAGGTCTTAAAATTCTAGAGGATGAGTTTGGTAATGAGTCGATGATTGAAGTGATGATTAAAGATATTCCAGTTAATGATTTACTCTTATTAAAGCCTTTAGTATATGGAGTGCCTTATGTAACCAAAGTCATTTGGCTTGATGATTACGTTGACTTGAATGTTGTTCCAATAGAGTTTATTGATTCAAATATCTTAGCAAATTTTTACACGAATAATGACGCTTTAGTATCGATAAGTTTCTCGATTGATTCATATGATGTTGCTCTAGAAAATTCGATTAATCAAATAAGAAACATTTTTAGTGCATATGACATTCACTTAAGAGGTGAGGCTTTAGTCAACATTGAATCGAGATCGATTGCTAAAGGTGAGATATTAAATATCATGTTTTTCATTGTTCCGATGGTTATATTACTGCTTATAGTATCTTCTCACGCTTGGATAGAACCTCTACTTATTTTAATACCTCTAGGAATCGCTATTTTATTCAATCTATTCACAAATGGTTTACTCCCTAATGTTTCTTTCATTACTCAAACCATGAGTCTAGCTCTTCAGCTTGCTCTATCCATTGATTATGCACTTTTCATGATTCATCGCTATTATGAGGAAAGAGAATTTAACAGTGCTTCTGAGGCAGCTAAAAAAGCTTTAAAGCATTCCATCAAACCTATTGCTACATCAGCTCTCACAACGATTGCTGGATTCGGAGCATTGATGTTGATGAAGTTTTCAATTGGATTTGATATTGCTGTTGTTCTATCAAAAGGGATTATATTAAGTTTTATCGTAACGATGATTGTTTTACCTATTTTGCTTGTATGGTTTGACAAACTCATTCAAAAAACAAGACATAGAATGCTCATACCTCCTTTTGTTCATTTGATTCGATTTGAAATCAAATTAAGATATGTCTTAATCCCATTATTTATCTTATTGACTGTATTTGGCTTTATCATGCAACAAAAGACAGATTATTTATTTGGGGCTAACTCCATAGGTAATGAAAATTCAATCATATATAAAGATAGAGAAATCATTAATCAATCATTTGGTCCTAATGAATCTTTAATTGTTCTAGTACCTAATGAAACCATAGAACAAGAAGTATTACTTGCTACTCATTTGATATCATTAGACCACGTGTTATATGTGAATTCTTTAGTGACAGAAACAGATCCATTATTCCCTCGATCCCTATTACCTGAAGCACTTGTAGCTAATTATGTAGGTTCTTCATATACTCGTTTTATTTTAAAAACCAATATATATGAAGAAAATGATACCTTGTTTAAATTCATTGATGACATCAAAGAAACCGTTGAAGATCATTATTTAGAATTCTATCTTGTTGGACAATCCTCTGCTCTTGTTGATATCAAATCTTCAACTCAAAGTCAGGGTTTATGGATTATGCTTCTCACTGTTTTATCAGTTGGTTTGATTGTAGGTATCATCTTTAGATCAATCAAAATACCTTTATTATTAGTTGGTGTCATTCTATCTGCGATTTGGTTTAACCTAAGTCTTTTAGCCATGATGGGTGTTCAAGTCATTTATATCGGATATTTGGTTGTGATGAGTATTCAGTTAGGAGCAACCATTGACTATGCTGTGTTGTTGACTCATCGTTATCTCGAAGAAGGAAAGGTTGAACAAAAGAAAAAAGCTATCGAAACAGCTTTTTCGAAGTCATCATTATCAATTATTATCTCAGGTGCTATTTTGTCTATAGCTGGTTTTGTTGAGGGTTTATTCTCTCAAATTGATTCAGTAACAAAAATTGGATTTTTACTTGGTAGAGGCGTTCTAATTTCACTGTTAGCTATTTTGATATTTTTACCCGTCATTCTCTATGTATGCATAAAACCTAAGAAATGATTTGATTGGTTAAATCATTTAAGATTACCCGAAGATCGTTTGATATAACATCTCGGGTTTTTTTATGATCAATGGTATATGATTGACCCATAATAATCGTGTGTTTTTCTTTGTGGTAATAAACGGGGATAATTGGGATAGTATGCTTATGTTTTTTCTCATAAGCTTTTGCTAGATAGATAAACCCTTCATGAAATGATTCAATCTCATCTTTATAACCAGATGAACTATCTTCGGGGAAAATGAGGATAGAATTGTTATATTCAAGATGATTTATGCTTTGAGTAATGGTTTTTCTTAATCGAACATCTGGATAAGATGGTATCAATTTTACGCCTTGATATAAGATACGTGAGATTAAACCAAATAAAGTTGCTAAAGTAAATGATCTTATCTTTGTGTATTTCAGTTTGGTCCGATAAAAGGTGTTGTATAAATAATGCCATCGAGAAATATAACCTTGAGTCATTTGGTATGCTCCCCAAGGTACGAGGATTTTAGGAAAAAAGGTTATCAAATTCATGGGTCCAGATGCACCTTGATGGTTTGCTATAAATATAGCTTTTAGAGGTAAATCTTCATGGGTTATGATGAGAGGTTGTTTTTTGATTTTTCGAATAGCCCATTTAATCAAACGGATAAATGGGTTATGCTTTTTAATTGTTTTTATTTTTGACACGCATTCACCACCTTTTTTGATTAATGACTTTGTTTCGTAAAATAATCAATCATGAATAAACGTAATACTTTAGTGATCTCTTTTGCGATCAGTTGATGTCCTAAATCAGTTGGGTGAACACCATCACCTAAAATATCAATCATCTGGTAGGTTGATAAATAATTGTTTAATACCGATTGCATAGGTATGTAATAATCTGCATAGATTTCTGCTAATTCTTTAACGATCTTTTGTTCTTCTAATAAATCATTATCCCAAATAGGCTCATATTCACCTATAGGAAACACAAAAGGTTCAATCATTAAAATCTTTGTATGAGGACTTTTTTGTTTTAGTTGATTTAAAAGTTCAATATAATACTTTTTATATTTTTCTGGAGTGAGTATGTTTCCATATTTATAGTGATGCCAAACTTCATTGATTCCTATCAGTATGGATAGAAAGTCAGGTTGTAAAGAAAGCGTATCTGATTCCCATCGATTTAATAAATCAATTGTTCTATTTCCAGATATTCCTTTGTTGATAAATACGGCATGATGATTCATCGATAACAAGTGATGCACATATCCCTCTCCTAAATCATAAGGTTGTGATTTATTACGATTAGCATCTGTTATGCTGTCACCTTGAAATAGTAAAATGGGGTATTTAATATTTTTTGGTTCTTGTTTATAGATAAAGTATTGGACATAATGTAGTTCTTTACCAGAAAGATTCGTTTCATGATAGGTTTTCACTGGTATACCAGATAAAGTCTCTGCAATATTTCTACTTGCAATATTTCTTATATCACAATTGTAGATAATATAATCGTAATCTAGATAGCCTTTTGCATAATCGATGATGGCTTTGATACCTTCTAAACCATAGTGATGACCATGAGCATCTTTTTTTAGCCATAATCCAACTTCAGGTGTTCGCGTATGAATTTCATGAATTCCCATTAAACCTAAAAATTCTTGAGTTTCTATGTGGGATGCTACAAAAACAATCTCCTCTTTATTTTCGAAGTTTTTTATCGATTTTTCAACAAATGCAATAGTTTCACCCATATCTTTTGGGGGTTTTGGATACATGTAATAGGTGATTTCATCTGTGAAATAGCGAAAAACATCTTCAATCGAGTTAAGTGTTATTGGTTTTAAGATTAATCGTTTTGTTTTAAGTTCCATGTGTACTCCTCATATGTCGTGATTATTTATATTATAGCATTTTATAGGCTTTGCATTTAAGAAAATAGAGGATATCATTGATGAGTTTCGAGTTTGATTTCTACGTAATATAAATGATGAAATACTACGTATAAGATGACTTTTCGCTAGAAATGATGTAAGATAAAACATATTTCATAGCGTATCTGATTGATATAAGAAGGTGAATTTATGTCTATCATTATCCTTATTTTCGCAACTCTTTTATTTGTGTTTATGATAATCGTAAATGGGTTAGCAAATAGTCTACCATTAAATGGAATCTCAACTGGAGATGTTTCTTATAAATATCCCAATTTATTTCAACCAAGTGGTATGACTTTTTCTATATGGGGTGTTATTTACGTGATGCTTTTCGCATATTTAATTTATCAGTACACACTGATTGGAAAAGAGCTTAGTCTTGAATCAAGACAATTGTATGACAAGGTCAATCTTATATTCGCCTGTTCATCTTTATTAAATGGGTTATGGCTGTTTGCTTGGCATTATGATCGAATGATACTATCTACTGTCATCATTTTACTTCTTTTAGTATCGTTAATCTTGATGAGTCAAATGAGTATTCAATTAGATGGCCTTACTAAAACTACTTTTTCAATTTATTTAGGTTGGATTACAATAGCTACCATTGCGAACATAACGATAACTTTAGTTAAGTATGGTATGCCAGGATTCAACCAATCAGCAGTCTTATTGACTGTATTTATTCTATTTATCGGATTAATGATCGCTATACTTTGGATGGTAAAATATAAGGATCTTGCTTTTGGTGCTGTTGTTTTATGGGCATACCTAGGTATTATTATACGACACTTAAGTAAAACTGATTTAAATCAAGAATACCCACTGATTTACATATCAACGATCATCTGTTTTGCTATTTTGATTGTCATACATGGTTTGATTATTTTTGATAAAATAGGTACTTAAACACTGAGTTTAGGGTTATATGGACTTATTCACTTGATTTACTTAGTGAAAGTGTTTTTATACATCTCATATTGACTTGAAACATTATATTTACTGTGCTATGATATGAATGTCGCTAAAGAAACGAAGGATCTGATTATATGGTAATATTAGCAGCTGGCGCAAGTACAGCAACTCTTTATGAAATACTTTTTCTCTTAAGTATTACACTTATTCTAGGGCTATTTGCAGGACGTTTTTTTGAACGCTTAAAAGTCCCTAACTTAACAGCATACATCATTATAGGTCTCGCATTGGGTGGAGCAGTTTTTGCTTTGGGTTATAAAAATGTATTAAATGCATTTGAAGTGATTATTAATGTTGGAATTGGGTTTATTGCTTTTAGTATTGGTCTTGAATTGAATTTCAAGAAAATCAAAAAAAGAACACGTGAAGTGATTATCATCACTGTATTTCAAGCTGTATTCGCATTTCTTTTGGTTTTTATTGCACTCTATATTTTTGTTTTACCTTTCCACATTGCATTGTTGATTGGTTCATTAGCTATCGCAACTGAACCTGGTCCGATTTTGTTAATTACTAAAAAAATGCAATCTTCTGGTCCACTAACAGATACGTTAGTCCCTCTGCACGGTGTTGAGGACTCCATTACAATCATGCTTTTTGGGATTACTTTATCATATGCTAAATCGGTTGAAGGTGGTACAAATTTTGGATTATACGAAATATTAACTGGTCCCGTTTTAGAAATCATTTTCTCTATTTTGATTGGTTTAATTATAGGTTATGTCCTTGTAAGAATTATCCGCTATCTTAAATACGAAGACATCGAAAAAGATGTTGTTATCTTAATATCGACACTTGTTGCAGTTTTAGCATCCATTGCAGTTGCTAATCATGGATTTGTTATTTTCCATATTCATGTTCATTTATCACCCATTTTACTTCCTATGGCTACCGGTATCTTTTTTTCAAACATGTCAACCCATTTAGCTAAGCATGAAACCGAACGAATCATGGATTTATTTTCAGCACCTATTTTGATTATATTCTTTACAGTTTTAGGGGCTGAAATTGTATTATTACTTGCAGAATCTATTGATACGCTCAATCTTATCCTTATTTTATCTGTATCAACAATTTATGTGGTCATGCGGTTTATCGGAAAGTTAAGTGGTTCATATCTTGGAGGAAAAATAGCAAAATCTAATAAAACCGTTCGAAGATATTTAGGTTTCTGCTTATTACCACAAGCTCAAGCAGCTATCGGTTTAGCTTTTTTTGCTCGTAGTGGTTTAGCCAATACATCTTATGGTACGATGATTTTGATTGTCATTATGACATCGACGATTGTCAATGGGTTAGTTGGTCCTCTAGGGGTTAGACATGCACTTCTTAAGTGTCACGGTTTTGAAGGAAACTCATGTAACATCTTGCATCTATCGAATAGAGATCCACAAGCACATGAAATGCATTAATGCATATATAAGAGCAAATTTAAATTTATATGTGTTAAAACAGACAATAATCAAAACAATAGTTAGAGCTTATTTCCGATAATCCATCGGAAAGAGCTCTAAATTTTTTCATATAGTTCTTATTATTTTATATATTTCATACCTATCTATGATAACTATCCTGTTTGATAAATAATTAGTATCTTTGAATGCATAAAATAACAGTTTATTAAGATTAACTATCATCAAACTCGATCAAATCTATATAAACCAACCATCAGCGTTTTTTAATCTTATCCTTTTAATTCGTGTTAAAATACATAATAGTATATCTAATTAAACACAAGGAGATTCACTTATGATTATTAAACCCTCAATCAGATCGAATTTTTTTACAAATTCTCATCCCTTAGGATGTCGACAAAACGTATTAAATCAGATTCTAGAAGCGAAATCATTACCCAAATTCAATGGACCAAAAAACATTTTAATTATCGGTGGATCTTCTGGTTATGGATTAGCATCACGCATTGCTTTAGCCTATGGATCTAACGCACATACTCTTAATGTCTCATTTGAAAATGAACCTAAAGGATCAAAAACTGGATCAGCTGGATGGTGGAATAATATTTATTTCCAAGAACTAGCAAAAGAAACTGGAAATATACATAAAGATTTTATCGGTGATGCATTTAGCCCTGATATGAAAGAGCAGGTCATTCAATATGTCAAAGAACATATCGGAAAACTTGATTTAGTGATTTACTCATTAGCTTCAGGTGGTAGACTTAATTATCAAACTAATGAGCTAATTCGCTCACATATTAAAACGATTGGTGAGGATGCTGTAGGAAAAACGATTGATATAATCAACTTAAAGATAGATGATTTAACAGTTACCACAGCAAACGAACAAGAGATTAAAGATACTGTTTTTGTGATGGGTGGTAGTGACTGGTATGATTGGGTTTCTGCACTAGATCAAGCAAACGTATTAAATGCTGGTGTTAAAACGATATCTTATACCTATATTGGTGGTCCTACAACAGAAAAAATTTATCGTGGTGGAACTTTAGGAAGAGCAAAAGAGGATTTAGAAAATCATGCACAAATTCTTAATGATATCTTAAAAAATAAGTATCATGGAGAAGCATTGATATCTTCATCAAAAGCAGTAACAACTAAAGCAAGTGTCTTCATCCCACAAATGACTATCTATGTATCGTGTTTATATGATGTGATGACAAGACATGGTGTTCATGAATCCATACTTCATCATAAGTATCGGTTATATAAAGATATGGTTTATGGTTCAAAACGAATCGTGGATGATAAAAAAAGAATTCGTTTAGATCATTTAGAAATGGATCCAAAGATTCAAGAAGAAACCATTTCAATGATGACAACACTAGACAATGATCACTTGTTGGAGTTAATGGGTACTAAGATGTTTTTAAGAGATTTCTATCAAATCAATGGTTTCCAGTTTAATGAAATCAATTATGACCAAGAAGTTGATTTAGAAAATCTCTCACAATTAAAACCTGAATAGACAAAAATAGAGTTTCGAAAAATCGAAACTCTATTTATTTAGATAGGTTTGACAAAGACCGATGAATCACAGTATGTCATATATCCAATATTCATATAAATTGAATTTGATGTGGGATTAGACAAATCCGTATATAGCATGGCTGTACGACCTTCATCTAAAATTAAATCGGTTACATATTTAACAATGTGTGACGCATAGCCTTGATTGCGATGTTCCTTAGGTGTATAAACTAAGGACACCGATTCTGTTTTGAGTAAAGATCTTGACCTAGCTGCCATTGAGACAACCTCACCATTGATTTCAAAAACATAAATTGATTTCTCATTGATTTTTTTAGTTAGAGCTTCTAATATGTGCTTTTCATCATATCTTCCCTCATGCATGTCAAACATGCGCTTGATTTCAGCCTTAAGATAATCATGGCGAAGGCTTAATTCACTTGGCGGACGTTTCATCCATTCGTAATAACCTCCGCGAGACACTTTGAGTATTTTACATAATAAGCGAACATTATATCGGCGTTTGTGTTCGTGTATAAAAGCGAATCTTACTTCTTTCTTTGCTGCACAAACGCCTCGAATTTTTTTAGGATTTCATTCTCCTCTTTTAGCCGCTTGTTTTCTTGCTCTAAGGTATACAGTTTGGCTTTATCTGGTAATCGTTTACCTCGTCCTGTAAAAGCTTTATTTTTGTATCGTTTATATTCAGCTACCCATCTAGAAACCATGGGTCTAGTTATTCCATATTCTTTGGACACCTGACCCACCGTTGATAGTTCATTAATGATGTCTTTAGCCACTTTAACCTTAAATGCTTTATCATATGTCTTTCTCATACACACCTCTTACTGGTATCTTATCTAACTGTCAACATTATTGTATCATGTCCCCTTTTGCCACGCTGGTAGTGTCAAGAATTTTGTGTAAATGAAATGAATTAAAGTATTAGAACTCTCTTTAGTGCTTTTAAGATTTTTGAGCGCGACGCTTAATTGAACATTTCATTCAGTTCTGCAGTGACTAGTCTAAATCCTTTATGTATCCTCATTTGGAATCTTTGATTGTAATCCCCTGCATAGGTGCCGATGAATCTGATGAGAGAATCCTCATTTGGGAACTGTTCCTTACGCTTCGTGTAACGCTTCAAATGCTTATTGAAACCCTCGATGAGATTGGTCGTATAGATGGACGCTCTGATCTCTTTAGGGAAAGACAAAAAGGTAAATAGAGATGGATTATTCTTGAATCTTTCTGTTACTTTAGGATATTTCTTATGCCACGTTTGGATGAATGTATCAAGTTTTTCTTCAGCAGCTCCCACTGACTCTTGAGTGTAGACAGTCTTCAGATCGTTTAACACTTCAGAACGATCTTTAACTCTCACACCATGACTGACATTTCTAGCAAGATGAACCCAGCATGACTGGTGTTTAGCCTTAGGGAATACGTTTGATATCGCATCCTTAATACCCGCTAAACCATCTGTAACAAATAGCAAGGATTCCTCAATACCTCTAGCTCTAAGATCTGATAAGACAATCTCCCAGTTATGGGCTGA
>WPCH01026195.1_pt1 | contig 45332 bp, 40 predicted proteins | sample 5399881 | NCBI WGS metagenome assembly WPCH01 (sample SAMN12869468, study PRJNA574797) | sludge metagenome | isolation source: wastewater treatment of pH5 | place: China:Beijing | collected 2019-05-20
TTCGCGGAGCGGGGCTATCTCTGACACCTCGGGCGCTTGCCCGTGACTTCTTGGACGGGTGCCGGCGCTGCCGGCCCCGTCCGCTCTTTTTGCATCCTGTCGAACAGGAGTCTGGTGATGATCAAGATCCCCGGGCGGCTCACCGTCCGCACCATTCATGGGCGCAACGGCCCCTTCAACGTCGGCCGGCTGGCGGCCTCGATCGGCGAGTTCGTCATCAAGGATCCTCAGCTGGACCAGTTCAGCGAAGGGGTGTTTGAGGGCGAGTTTCTGCTGCTCGAGATTCGCCCGGCGAGCTACTTCGCCGGTGGCCGGCTGGTGGTGGAGGTGCGTGCCAAGGTCTGCGAGATGCTGCTGACCGAGGACGGCATGCTGGTGACCCAGCATGGGCCGCGCTTCGACTCTGCGGAGATGGATCCGCTGGAGGAGGAGGCCGCACCGTCGCCACCCATGCCGCCAGCCCCTCCTGCGCCTGGATCGGGCGAGCCGATGGCACCGCCCGCGCCGCCGCCTCAGGTTGATGCTGGTGAGGGGCCAGGGCCGCAAGCCCCGGAGACCCACGCCGCTGACCAGGAGGCCAATCCCGACGCCGAGCTCTTCGGCCTGCTCTGGCCCCTGGGGCAGAGCGTCAAGCTCGATCCCACCGTGGACCGAGCGCTGTCTCGCCGTCAGGTGAGTCGACTGAAGGAATTAGGCTACCGATTCCAGGCGCCGACCCAGACCTGGCAAGCCGCTGCCTGAGGCAGCCACTCCCCGCCGGGGCATCTCGATGCCCAGGGCTCGGGATGTCCCCATCGATCTTCGCTAACCGATGGAGACCCTCATGCCCGAGCTCTACAACCTTGGGTAGTGCTTGGGTCTGTATAGTGATGCATTTCTGGTATGATAGAGGTGTCGTTTGAAATTTCTTTGATTTGATCTAAGGTTTTTACAAGTTTTAGTTGTTGGTGGCTTAGGAGGCATGGTTATCATTTATAATGAAGTTAGGGAGGCAGCAAGGCGAGAGGTTTTTAGGGAACATGATTTTTCAAGTCCGGTATGTTGCAAGCTATTGGCGTTGGGCAATAGCCTTCCGTTTAGTCTCGTGTGCCAATGGGCGGTAGAGTGCGGGTTTGTGTGTTGCCATGGGAAATGTTGTGAAGAGCTTTCAAGGTTTGTTGTGGGTGGTTATCATATAGATTTCCCTCTTTTTGACCTTGGGGATGTGGCAATTACAAAAGATATTAAAAAACTGTCAAGTCACGGGCTCACGCCCTGGGTGATGGTCTTTAAACATGTTACAGGCATGTGGGGAGATTTGACGAAAGAAGAGTGGGAGTCAAACCAAGAGGGAGTGCAAGAAGAATGGACTGTATGTTCTCGATACGGAGTAATGGGGGATCTGGGTGATATTTGGGTGGAAGTTGTTACGGATTTAGATAATGGCATAACTACGGTTATGCTTCCACCCGATTTTTAGATTATTTTTGTCAAGAAAACCCTGGCTCTTTCTTTAGAGTCAGGGCTATTGAACATGTGAGTATTATTTGGTTGTTTTTTCTATCGTGATTCCTTGGCTTGATGACCTTATGCTTGGGAGCCAAAAGGTTTCTGCTTCCTTTTTGTTGAGTCCGTATTTTGAATTTCTGAAGATTTTCGATTGTTTATTGGAAAAGGAACTTTGTCCATCAGCATCTCGAACGTATTTAGCAAGAGTCGTGGCTGGACGAACACCATAGCGTGCTCCTGGAGATGCACAGGTCCAAATGTGTCTAAGCGTAATAGCCAGTTCCGGCTCATGGCGATCCAGATAAGCCAGAGCAATGGCACATGCTTCGAGAGTTAGAGCGTCGTGCTCGCAGAGGCTCCATGCATTAGTTGGCTTACCTTGCGAATCGTAGGTGAAAGTTTTTCCTATATCATGGAGTAGGCCTGCCACAAAACCAAGCTCTAGAAGAACACGTGGCATATTGGGCTCGTTTAGTTTAATCATGGCGACCACATTTCGTGCAACCTCCAGCGAGTGTTCCAGCAGTCCGCCACGGTAGGCATGGTGATGTGAGCGGCTAGCTGGCGCGTTTAGAAATACTTCCAGGCGATCCCTCCTTTCGATAACTCGCCTGATAAAGTTCTTAAGATGAACTGATTTCAGCGAGCGTACAGATGTTACCAATTTATCCAATGTTTCGGGAGCAGAGCAGTACACCCTGGGCAAACTGTGCAAGTATGGCTGCATATTGACTTCGTCCCGTGATGCCAGACGGATATCGTGTAGTTTTACATCCAGGCTCAAAGAGTTGCTTCCACACTCGACTCCAGAAACAGTGACTTGGTCAAGGTATCCAATGGCCTCTGGCATGGTTTCGTTATCGACACCCAGGCCAGCAATGTAATCCGTATCGCAGTTGCTCAGACGTAGCTTAATATAGGGTGAGCCATGCTGGTCGAATTCTACGATTCGTCCAGTAAGTCGGTAGACTCCAGAAAAGTTAGATGAGGACCGGTAGGAAGAGTTACTCAGATTCATCTTCTTTCTCCTTTTTGGAATTAGAGAGAGGTGTTCCAATTAGTCTTTCGAAAGCCGACCCATCCATGCGAGTAGCGTTTGGTATGTAGCGTGAGTAAACTTTGAACAACATCTCAGTGGATGAGTGGCCCAGAATTTTAGCTACCCATTCGGGATTTTCTCCCGAAGCAAGAAAAAGCGTCGCGGCAGTATGTCGTGTCTGATATGGACGACGCTTTTTCATACCGAGACGACGAAGCAGTGGATACCAGACTCGCTTGGTTACGTTGTTGTGATCCAAAGGCTCTCCAAGACGGTTGCAAAAAACATATTCACTTTTTTGTCTTGTGACGGCATGTTGCCGCTTGAGAGCATCCAGTACAGGACCAAGCAACGGAATTTCACGCTGAGCCCCATCTGTCTTGGTATATTCAGTCTGGCCTCTTATGAGTGTTTCTCGGACCAGGATTTCACACTTCTCGAAATCGATATGCTTCCATTTCAGTCCATCGACTTCTCCGGTCCTTAGTCCAGTGTAGAACCGAACAATATAGTAATTTCGGAAATCGGGCCTAACCTGGCTGATGATATGTTCGACCTCCTTCAGTGAAAATGGCTCTATGTGGCTTTTTTTAAGCTTCAGCGGTTTTATATTCCTGTAAGGCGTCTCGAATCCAAGCCGGTCTGCAGCTTCGTCGACTATCATGCGAATAACTGCCATGTGGCTGTTGATCGTTTTCGGAGAAAGCATGACGTTGCTGCCTCTTCCTCTCCGTTGGGCAAGCTTGGCTCTGAACTCCAGGATATTGGATTTCGTGATGTGGGCTACCGGGATGTCACCGAATTCCGGAATCAAGGAGTTTTCCAATATCGAGTTGACGTTACGTATGTGTGACTGCCGCCACTCTACCTGCATTTCCTGGAACCATTGATTGGCAAATTCCTTGAATGTCACACTTATGACAGTATCCCTATTGGAGAGTGATTCATCTACTTCTCTTTCGCTTTGAGAGTTTTGTTGTTGAATCTTCTTCAAGTTACGGCTTCCCGGAAAGAACTCGGCATAGTCGAGTTCATCCAGCAGAATCTTGGCTTCGACTCGCTGCATCAGCTTCTCGACTTGTTTTCGGTTTGCGGGGGTATCCGTCAGCGCCGTCTGCTCTCGGCAACGCACGCCCTGATAGAAGAAGTCGAGATAGAGCTTTCCTGTTTCCTTGCGGACCCGGACCTTACCCATGACATACCCCTCCGCCTGCCATGGGGATCGCCAGATCGTCGCCTGTGGAGTCGGCCAGCATTTCTTGCTCAACCGCTTCCCAGAGGAAAAGGATTTTTCGCCGCCCGAAAGGCTTGATGTAGTGCTTACCTTCAAGGAGAACGGTGTCCTTGAGGCACTGGCGGATTGTGCGGCAGTCGTATTTGATCCTAGCCGCGAGCTCTTCCGTGGTGAGGTAGGTATAGGAGGTATCCATCGAAAACGCCCTCGCGTGGTGATAGCCTGTGTCTACAAAAGGCATTTGCAGTAGCCAAATGCCATCCTGAATGGCATTTTAGCCTGCATAATCACATTTGCAAGGGCTTTTTGTTATCCAGGATAAAAAAATCACCTTTGGGATGGAGTGAGCATGATTCGATGCCACCTGGCGCGCCTGATGGGGGAGCGCAAGATGAAGATCGTGGATGTGGCGAGAGAGACCGGGTTAAACCGCAATACGGTGACGCTTCTCTACAAGGAGACGGCGCAGCGCATCGATCTGGAAGCGTTGGAGAAACTGTGTCGGCTGTTCCAGTGTGAGGTGAGCGATCTTCTGGAGTACGTGCCCGAGGAGCCGTGAGAAAGGGTGGGTGGCCACTTCAGGCGTCTTGTGACGCTGTCTACCTGAAGGTCGTTGGTCGGCAGTGATGGCTGAAGGAGATTTCCGATGGGTGGCACGGGAGTGTCACAGTGGTGTCACAGGCGACTTTTCCTGCAGACAACGAAAAGAGGCAGGCCAGTAAGATACTGACCTGCCTCTAAAATATTGGTAGCGGGGACCGGATTTGAACCGATGACCTTCGGGTTATGAGCCCGACGAGCTACCAGACTGCTCCACCCCGCATCAACGTGAGGCACATTCTACAGGGATTACCCCTTTAGTCAAGAAGCGTGTTCAAACGCTCGTCCCGGCAGCGGTTCCTGGTCCATACTGGGTCGGGTTGTCATCAAACTGGCAACGTTCCACAGAACAATTGGTGACCCGGCCCAGCCGGCCGGGCACAGCGTCATGACAATCAGGGAGGTTACAATGGCCAACAACGCAATCGTTGCTTGGGTGACCGGGGGAACCGGCGGGATCGGCAGTGCAATCTGCCGCTCACTGGCCGATGAGGGCTATCAGGTGGTCGCCGGCTACCATAACCCGGAGAAAGCCAAGAGCTGGCTCGAAGCCCAGAAGGCGGATGGCTACAGCAACATCGATATCGCCGGCGTCGACCTGGTGGATTTCGAAGCCTGCGTGAACGGGGTCAAGGAGATCGAGGCGAAGCACGGCCCGATCGGCGTGCTGGTCAACTGTGCGGGCATCACCCGCGACGGCACCATGAAGAAGATGACGCCCGAGCAGTGGCACGAGGTCATCGACACCAACCTCAACAGCGTCTTCAACACCTGCCGCAGCGTGCTCGATTCCATGCTGGAGAAGCAGTACGGCCGGATCATCAACATCTCCTCTATCAACGGCCGCAAGGGCCAGTTCGGCCAGGTGAACTACTCGGCCGCCAAGGCAGGCATGCACGGCCTGACCATGGCGCTGGCCCAGGAGACCGCCACCAAGGGCATCACCGTGAACACGGTGTCACCGGGCTACATTGCCACCGACATGATCATGAAGATTCCCGAGAAGGTGCGCGAGTCCATTCGCGAGACCATCCCGGTCAAGCGCTACGGCAAGCCGGAGGAGATCGGTCGCCTGGTGGCCTACCTGGCCCACGAGGAGTCCGGCTTCATCACCGGTGCCAACATCGACATCAACGGCGGCCAGTTCATGGGCTGATCGTCCCGGCTCTCTGCATTCCTGGCCACCGATCGGCCAGGTAGCAGCCGCCATCCCGGAAGCGCGAGGTGACCCCTCGCGCTTCTGTCGTTCTGGCCTCAGGGCTTCGGCATCAGGGCTCTGGCCTCAGGGTGGGGGCAGGCGGGTCAGGCGCTCCAGCATGCGGTCGAGCTCGCCCACCTCACGGCTCCATAGTTCGGGGGGCACCGGCCCCGTGGCCAGCAGGTCACGCAGTACGCCATGCACCTCCTCGGCCCGGGAGAGATCGCGGCCGAGGTTCTCGTTGAGGCGCTCTACCTGGATCGCCAGGCGAAGCGGCTCGTCCCGATGGCTGACGCTGCCCACCGCCAGCAGCGAGAGATGCACGCGTACTCGGGCCAGGCGTTCTTCCACCTCCTCGACGCCCGGTGGATCCTGGCGGGCCGCATTGCGCCTCAGGTGGGCGCTACGCATGTCGTCGGCCAGGGCGAGGCCTTCCGGCAGTGGCACCTCGCCCGGGGGGGCTCCACCCAGCCGCTCGGCATCGGCCTTGAGGTGGGCGAGCAGCAGCGGCTGGGTGTCGCGCCAGGCCTGGACCTCCTCGATCACGGCGAGGCGCTCCAGGCGTTCGCGGCGCGCACGAATGATGCCCGACCAGCGGCGTCGCATGCCCTCGGTGCGACGGCCGCCGGGGAGTGGCTCCAGGGCTGCCGCCTCGGCGATGGCGGCATCCAGGGTCCCTTCGTCACTGCTGCCGGCCGGCTGCCAGGCGTCCAGGCGGTCGATCAGGGCCTGCATGGCATCGAGGCGTTCGCCGGCCCGGCGGGCCCGTTCGTCGCGCTCGGCCTCGCGGGAGGCGAAGACCTGGTCGCACAGGTGGCGAAACTCTCGCCACAGCGCCTGCTCCTCCCCCCTGGGTGCTCGGCCCAGCTCGCGCCATTGGCGCTGCAGTGCCTTGACCTGCTCGGCGCGGCGAGCCGGTGGTCCCTCCTGGGCGAGCAGGCCGCGGGCCTGCTCGATAAGCTCGCGTTTGGCTTCGGCGATCTCCCGGGCGCGGCTGTCGATCAGCGCCTGGAGGGTGTGGCGGATGCGCCCGAAGCGGCGGCCGATGGCCTCGGCCTGGTCACGGGGTACCGGTGCGGCGCGTCGCCACTGGTCCCGGGCGCGGTCGCGGATCTCGCGCAGGGCATCGGGGTCGGCGCTTTCCGCCGGCTGGGCAAGCAGGGTCTCGAGCTGCTCGCAGAGGGCCTCTCGGGTGGCCAGGTTGGCCTGGCGCTCCTCGTCGAGCAGGGTGCGCCAGGGGGCCAGGCGTTCGTGAATACGGTCGGAGGCGGCGCGGAAGCGGGTCGCCAGCTCGCGGTTGGCGGCGGCGTCGCCCAGAGCCTTCCACTCCTTGATCAGCTGGCGGTGGCGGCGGTCCAGCGGCGCATCGGCCACGCTCTGGTCGTCGGCGAGGGCCTCGATGGCCTGAAGCAGCTGGTCGCGTTTGGGGCCGGCGACAAAGCTGCGCCAGTCGCGCAGCTCGGCTAGCCTGGCGCCGAGCTGCCTGAGGCGCGCTTCATGGGGGCGGCGGCTGGCGGGGGCGAGCGACTCGGCGGCCTGGCGCAGGCGCTGATGGAGACGGCTGGCGCCCTTGAAGGCGCCTCGCTCCAGCAGCTGCTCCAGTTCGTCCAGTTCCTTGCCCAGGCGAGCGGCCTGCTCGTCCTCGTCCTCATGGCGGGTCTCGGGTCGCGCCAGCTGCCGGCGTGCCCGCTGCAGCAGCGGCGCCGGGGGGAGGTCCTCGGGCCACTCCAGGGCCTCCACCAGGGCGGTGAGGCGTTCGTCGTCGCCGTCGGTCAGGGCGCGCTGAAGCTCCGTGCTGCGCTCATCGAAACGTACCCAGCTCTGGCTGACCCGGTCGAAGCGTTGGCGAGCCGCATCGTAGCGATGGCGCAGCTGCTCATCGGCCAGGTGGTGGTCGGAGAAGGCCTGCCAGCGGTGCGCCAGCAGCTGCTTCTGGGCGCGCAGGCTGGCGATATCCTGGGCGGTGACCACGTCGCTGCGGGCCAGGGCGTCGAGACCCTCCTCGAGGGCCTCGACCAGGGCCTCGCGGGCCTGGTCGGCGCTCTCGCGGCGTGCCTCGGCGGCCTCGCTGGCACGCTGCTGGGCCTCATGGTCGCCGACCACCTTGCGACAGCGCAGGCAGGCGTCCTGGTAGCGCCGCTCCTGGGTGGCGTCGGGCTGGTCCTTGAGGGAGGCCCACTCCCGCATCAGGTGGCGAAAGCGGCCGGCATAGAGGGGCTCCCAGGGGGCGGCAGCATGCCGTTCCAGGTCGCTCAGCAGCGCCTCGCGCTGCTCTCGGGCGGCGGCCAGCTCCGCGGCATCGGCGCGCAGCCGGTTCAGCCGCTCCCGGGCCTGGCGCATCACCTGGCGGTCGCGGCGTGCCTCCTGGGCCAGCCGGGCCAGCCCCTCCTCGCTCTCTACCCTGGCGGCGGCGGCATGGCGCACCGCGGCGATGCCGTTGTCGCAGGCCTGGCGGATCAGCGCCTGCTCGTCCTGGAGCCTGGCCAGGGCGGCCAGGCGCAGCTGCTGGTTGTCGCCGTTCAGGCAGAGCTCGGCCAGCAGGGCGGGGGCCTCGATGCGCTCGACCAGGGCGATTCGCTGGTCCAGCTCCGTGCTTCCCTCCCGTCCGGCCAGCAGGGCCACCAGGCGCTGGGTGAGCTCACGGGAGGCGCCGCCGTCCTGGTAGAGCCCCAGCAGGGTTTCGGGGCTATCCAGATGGCTCAGGGCGGCGGCGCGCACCTCGGGGGCCTCGTCATGGACGAGCCGCTCCAGGGCCTGGCGGTGGTCGTCACGGCTGGCGTCGAGGCGCGCAGCGGCCTGGCAGCGTACTCGAAGGTCGGGGTGCTGCCAGCGGGGAGCGAAGAGGCGACGAAAGAGTCCGGACATGGGCGATCCTGATAAAGGGCGCATCACGCACCGGGACGCGCCGGCCTGTTGTTGTCGTGCAGTCTAGCCTGGCAAGGGCCTTGGACGAAGGTCGTGCCGAGGCTCAACCGGTATCTAAGCATGCGCTGCCGCTGGGGAAAAGTCCGGACTGTGGCCAACTGGAGACACTGACAGGGGCGTGCCGCTGGGCGTATCATCAGTTGCAGGGGGAGTGGGACTCGCTTAGCTTTGATTTCTACCCCGACCAACACCGAGTGGAGTTCGGCAATGAGCCTCAACGTGGACAGGGATAGTCTGGCCTTTACCTTCAAGGGCGGCATGCTGCCGATGATGGTCATGGAACTGACCAGCGCCGACCCGGAGCAGATTCGCGACCAGCTCGCCGGCAAGCTCAGCCAGTCGCCGGCCTTCTTCCAGCACACGCCGGTGGTACTCAGCGTCGAGAGGCTCGATGAGCCCCACCTGGCCCTGGAGCGGATCTGCGCGGTATGTCGCGCCCACAAGCTGCTGCCCGTCGCGGTGCGCGGCGGGGCCGACCCGGTCAAGCAGTCCGCCTGGGCGCTGGGGCTGGGCTGGTTCCCGCCTCTCGATGCGGGTCGCCCCCGCTCCCTGGAGAGCGTGGCCCCGGTGGAGGCCGACGCCACGATCGAGGAGGAGGGCCCGCTGTTGGCCTCGCCCCCCGGGGGCGGCAGCAGTGGCAGGATCTTCCGTGGCACGGTGCGTTCCGGCCAGCAGGTGACCGCTCCCGAGGGCGATCTGGTAGTGGTGGGTGCCGTCAATGCCGGCGCCGAGGTGCTGGCCGCGGGCAGCGTGCACGTCTACGGTGCCCTGCGCGGTCGCGCCCTGGCCGGTATTCACGGCGATCCCCTGGCGAGCATCTTTTGCCGCGAGCTCCACGCCGAGCTGCTCTCGGTGGCCGGTAACTACAAGCGACTCGAGGATGTCGACTCCCGCCTGCTGGGCTGTGCGGTGCAGGTACGCCTCGACGGGGACCAGCTCGGCATCACCGCGCTCTCCTGAGTCCCTCGGCGGACCGGGCGCTACCCCAATACCATTTAACGACAGACAGGAAGCGACTCTTGGCCAAGATCATCGTTGTGACCTCCGGGAAGGGAGGCGTCGGCAAGACAACCAGCGCGGCAGCCATCGCCACCGGGCTGGCGCTGCGCGGCAACAAGACCGCGGTCATCGACTTCGACGTGGGGCTGCGCAACCTCGACCTGATCATGGGCTGCGAGCGCCGCGTGGTCTATGACCTGGTCAACGTGATCCAGGGCGAGGCGGGGCTCAGCCAGGCGCTGATTCGCGACAAGCGGGTCGACAACCTGCATATCCTTCCGGCTTCCCAGACCCGCGACAAGGATGCCCTGACCCTGGAGGGCGTGGAGAAGGTGCTCGAGACCCTGGCCAAGGATTTCGACTTCATCCTCTGCGACTCCCCGGCGGGGATCGAGCGCGGCGCCCAGCTGGCCATGTACTTCGCCGACGAGGCGATCGTGGTCACCAACCCCGAGGTCTCCTCGGTGCGCGACTCCGACCGCATCCTCGGCCTGCTCGCCTCCAAGACCCGGCGCGCCGAGCGCGGCGAGGAGCCGATCAAGGAGCACCTGCTGATCACTCGCTACAACGCCTCGCGGGTCGACAGCGGCGATATGCTCAACCTCGAGGATATTCGCGAGATCCTGGCCATCGACCTGATCGGTCTGATCCCGGAGTCCGAGGCGGTGCTGCGGGCTTCCAACCAGGGGATTCCGGTCACACATGACGCGAACAGCGATGCCGGCCAGGCCTATAACGATACGGTAGCGCGCCTGCTGGGTGAGGAGGTGCCCCTGCGCTTCCACGAGTATCAGAAGAAGGGCCTGCTGAGCCGCATGTTCGGAGGAGGTCGTCGGTGAAACTGCTTGAATTCCTGAAGCGAGAGCGCAAGAAGTCTGCGTCGGTCGCCAAGGAGCGGCTGCAGATCATCGTGGCTCACCAGCGCAGCCAGCGGGGGCAGCCCGACTACATGCCCCTGCTCGAGAAGGAGCTGCTGGAGGTGATCCGCCGCTACGTCCAGGTGGATGATGATGCCATCAACATCAGCCTGGACAGCGAGGACAACTGCTCGGTGCTGGAGCTCAACGTGACCCTGCCCAAGGGATCCCCCGGCTGAGACCGGCTGGCTGAGGGAAGCGTGGGGCTGTGCTAGGCTGTGGCCTCCATGCTGATTCGCCAGAGAGACCTTGCCCATGGCGCCGCCTGACGCCCCGCAGACCTTCCTGTGGCACGACTACGAAACCTTCGGTGCCGACCCGCGCCGGGACCGCCCGGCCCAGTTCGCCGCGATTCGCACCGACGCCGACTTCAACGAGGTGGGCGAGCCGGTGGAGTGGTTCTGCAAGCCCGCCGATGACTTTCTGCCCCATCCCCAGGCCTGTCTGATCACCGGCATCACGCCCCAGCAGGCCCGCCGTCGCGGCCTGCCCGAGGCGGAGTTCGCCGGCCAGATCGAGGCGCTGATGCGCGCGCCCGGCACCTGCGCGGTGGGCTACAACAGCCTGCGCTTCGATGACGAGGTAACGCGTCACCTCTTCTATCGCAACCTCATCGACCCCTACGCCCGGGAGTGGCAGAACGGCAACTCCCGCTGGGACCTGATCGACGTGGTGCGCGCCTTCCACGCCCTGCGCCCCGCCGGCATCGAGTGGCCGACCCGCGATGACGGCGCCCCCAGCTTTCGCCTCGAAGACCTGACCGCGGCCAACGGGATCGCCCACCAGGGCGCCCATGACGCCCTGGCCGACGTGCGCGCCACCATCGCCCTGGCCAGGCGCCTGCGCGAGGCCAACCCGAGGCTCTTCGACTACCTGCTGGGCCTGCGCGGCAAGCGCGCGGTCGGCAAGCTGATCGACGTGGCGGGGCGCAAGCCGCTGCTGCATATCTCGCGGCGCTATCCGGCCAGCCGCGGCTGCGCCGCCCTGGTGGTGCCCCTGGCCGAGCACCCCACCAACCCCAACGGGGTGATCGTCTACGACCTCTCCGTGGATCCGACACCGCTGTTCGACCTCTCCGCCGAGCAGATCCGCCAGCGGGTCTTCGTCAGCAACGACGACCTGGCCGAGGGGGAGGCCCGCATCCCCCTCAAGGTCGTGCATGTCAACAAGTGCCCGGCCCTCTTCCCGGCCTCGGCGCTCAAGGACGTGGAGGGGCCCCACCGGGGCGAGCATGGCGAGATCGTGGCGCGGCTGGGGCTCGATATGGCCGCCTGCCGCGAGCACTGGAAGCGGCTGCGGGAGCATCCGGAGGTGGCGGCCCGGGTGGCGGAGGTGTTTGCCGCCCCGCCGCCGGCCGGGCCCGAGGACCCGGACCTGATGCTCTATGCCGGCGGCTTCTTCTCGCCGGCGGACCGCCAGCAGATGCAGCGGGTGCGCGACAGCGACCCCTGGGATCTGGTGGGAGCGCGCTTCGCCTTTCAGGATCCGCGTCTGGAGGAGATGCTCTACCGCTATCGGGCGCGCAGCTATCCGGAGACCCTGGAGGGCGAGGAGCGCGCCCAGTGGGAGGCCTACCGCTGGGCGCGCATGAACGACGGTGCCGTGGCCGGCCTGACCCTCAAGGGGTTCGCCCGGGAGATCGAGCGGCTCAACCAGGTGGCGCTCGGCGATCGTGAGCGCCAGATCCTCGAGGAGCTGGTGATGCATGTGGAAGCGATCATGCCCGCCCAGGCCTTCGATTGATCCCCGTCCGCCGCCCCCGAGATGAAAGCGCCCGGCCATAGGCCGGGCCGGGCGCTTTCGCTGTGGCGCTGTCTCGAGGGCTGTGGCACTGCCTCGAGGGCTACTCCTCGGCTTCCGGCATCGGCTCCAGGTGCTGGGCGAGGGCCAGGACGTCGTCCGGCTCGGCGCCCGGGTCGAAGGCGACCCTGGCCACCGCCGCCCGACGCAGCTCGGGCCACAGCGCACGCAGCTCGTCGGCGCCGACCGCCAGGGCCCGTTCGGCGAGCCGCTCGCGACGGTCGAACTCCACGTCACCGAAGGACATCGCCTGCCAGAGGCGGCCGGCGCGGCCGGACAGGCTGGTGTCGCGCCGGGTCAGGCGGTCGTGGACCGCCTGGCGATAGGGCGCCAGGGCCTCGTCCTCCAGGCCGGCCAGGGTGGCCTCGAAGTCGTCGAGGAAGGCGTCGATGCGCGCCTCGATGGCGTCGCTTTCGGTGTCCGGTGACTGCACCAGCAGGGCCAGCCCCGGCGCGTCGAGCATCGGCGAATAGCCGGCGTGGACCACGTAGCCGAGCTGCTCCTCGGTGCGCAGGCGCTGATAGAAGGGGGTGTCGATCAGCTGGCCGAGCACCGCCAGCCGTGCCTGGCTCTCCAGCGTCCGGTCGGGCCCCTGCAGGTAGCGCAGCACCACCGACTCCTCGCGGCTGGTGTGGGGGGTCAGGCTCGGCAGGTCGGCGTCGGCGCGCAGCGGGGTGAGGTCGGGAATGGCCGCTGCCGCAAGGCTCGGCGCCAGGCGGTCGGCCACCTGCCTGCCCAGCGTCTCGGCCTGCTCGGCCGCGAGGTTGCCCACCGCCATGGCCTCCAGGCGCAGCTCGGCCAGCAGGGTGTCGCGGAAGTCGCGCAGGTCCTCCAGGGTCAGCTCGCGACTGGCGTCCAGCAGGGCGGCGCTGGGCCACTGGGGACGCACCAGGGCCTCGGCAAGGGTGCGGCCGGCCTGGCGGTGCAGGGCGGCCTGGGGGGCGTTGCGCCACTCTCGCTGCAGGCGATAGCGCACCCGCTCGAAGCTGGCGGGCTCGATCTCGCCGCTCTGCAGCTGCTCCAGCACCCGCTCCACCATGCGCTCCTGGCGGTCCCGCCAGCCGGAAAAGGAGAGCGTGATGCCCCGGGCGTGGGCGTAGGCCTCGAAGTGCTGGCCGGCCAGGCGCGCGGGGTAGAAGGCCTCGTTGAGGCTGTCATCCAGCCAGCCGGCGAGCAGGCGGGCCAGGGCGGCGTCCCGGGCGGAGCTGGCCGCGCCCGGGTTCTGCAGGCTGAAGCGCCACTCCACCTTGGGAGTGCTGAAGCTGGCGTCTGCCATGTGCCAGAGGTCGAAGGCGGACTCCTCCACCAGCCGCCGCGGTCGCTCGCCCTGGGCGTCGAGCAGCTCGAGGTCCTCGGCGATATAGGGGTTGGCCGGCGGCAGGGCCAGGCCGGCGAGCGCGGGGGCCTCGCCGCCGTGGTGATCTTCCCGCTTTCCAGTCTTGTCTTCAGCCCAGGGGGCGTGGAACCAGGGGGAGCTCTCTTCGCCCTCCACGTCCGGTGCGCTGTAGAGACGGATCAGGTTGTCGGGGACGAGGGCGTCGAGGTAGGCCTGGCTGCGCTCGCGGTCGAAGCCCTCCATGCGGTAGGCGGCGTACTGGACGTCCTCCACCGGGAAGCGCGAGAGGTTCATGGCGAGCCGCATGGCGCCCTGCAGCGGGGAGCCGTGCTGCTGGAAGCGGAACTCCTGCTCGGCGAGGCTCGCCTTCTCGTCGTAGCGCCACGCCTCCAGCCCTGCGTCGCGGATCAGCTCGATGGCGGCGAAGAGGGTCGCCTCGATGGCATCGCGGGCCTCGGCGCCATCCGGCGTCAGGCTGACGTTCACGCTGAACAGGGCGTGCTGGCCGTCGCCCCGGGAGACGCCGGCGGAGAGGCCGTCGGCCCAGCCCGCCTCGCGCAGCAGCGCCAGCAGGCTGCCGTCCCCCTCGTGGCCCAGCAGGTGGGCGATCAGGTCCGCGGGCTTGTGGCGATACTCGGCGATGGGGTCGGGGATCGGGAAGAGGAAACGCAGCTGGCGGCTGTCGCGCACGGACTGCAGGGCGACCCGCCGGGGCAGCGTCTCGGACCGCGCCAGGGGCGCGGAGATCTCCGGTATTGTCAGTCCGCGGTCGGGGATGGCGGCGAAGCGCTCGGCCACCAGCGCCTCCAGTTCGTCCAGGTCCTGCGGGCCGATCAGCGCCAGGTGCATGACGTTGGCGTCGTAGTGGCGCTCATAGAAATCGATCACCCGCTCGCGCAGGCTGGGTTCGCCCTCCGGGCGGTCGGCCAGGGTCTCGCGGCTGCCCACCGAAAAGCCGGTGGTGGGGTTCTCGGGGTTGAGCAGCAGGTTGAGCACGTCGTTCTCGCGGCGGGCGTCGTCGCGGATACGCGCCATGTACTCGGAGTGGACGATATTGCGCTCGCTCTCCAGCTGGTCGGCGTTGAACAGCGGCGAGATGAAGAACTGGCTGAAGCGGTCCAGGGCCCCTTCCAAGGCGGCCGGGTCGATATCGAAGAAGTAGTTGGTGTCCTGGGGGGCGGTGAAGGCGTTGTGGCTGCCCCCGTGGCGCGAGATGTAGCCCTGGTAGGCGTCGGCCTCCGGGAAGGGCTCGGTGCCAAGGAACAGCATATGCTCCAGGAAGTGGGCCAGTCCGGCGAGGTCCTCCGGGTCCTGGGCGCTGCCCACCGAGACGTTCATGGAGGCGGCCGCCTTGTCGGCCTCGGGGTCGCTGACCAGCAGGACGGTGAGGCCGTTCTCCAGGCCCAGCACCCGATAGTCTCGAGTGTCGTGGGGGCTGACCAGCGGCGTGGTCACCTCGGCGACGGGGTCGGGGCGTGCCTCGGCCAGGGCGGGGCCGGCCATCAGCAGGCCGGCGGCCGCGACCAGGCCGCAGCGGTGTGTGATCGGGGTGCGGGACATCCTTTCTCCTGATGGGGCTGGGCCCAGGTCAGGCGCATCGGCGTCAGACCGGCTGACGCAGCATGGGGCCGACCGGATGGGCGCAGGCGGCCTCCTGATGCGCGGGGTTGTTCACTCGTCTTGATACCGGGAAAGCGCCCAACAGTTCCAGAGGCGCCGGCTTCAGCAGGGCGCGGACCTCCGCCAGGGGCGTCTGGGGGTCGAGCCAGCGCTGCGCCCGGGCGGGGTCGATCACCGCCGGCAGGCGGTCGGTGAGCGGGGCCAGCAGCGGGTTGGCGGGCACCGTGATCAGCGCCAGGGAGTCGGTGTGCTCCGCCAGGGTCGTATGGAAGCGGCACCAGAGGCCGGCCAGCAGCAAGGGGCCGCGGTCGGCCCGGGTGATCAGGAAGGGCTGCTTGAAGCGCGGCTGAGGCTTCCAGGCGTAGATGCCGCTGGCCGGAACCAGGCAGCGCCGCGCCTGGAAGGCCTCCCGGAACATCGGGCGCTCCTCCAGGGATTCGGCCCGTGCGCAGTGGGGGGCGTGGTCGAGCACCTCCAGCCAGGGCGGCGTCAGCCCCCAGAACAGCCGGCCCAGCCGTGGCCTGCCCGCCTCCAGACGGATCGCCGAGAGCATCTGCCGCGGTGCCAGGTTGGGGCTGGTCAGCAGGGGGGCGTCGATGGCCAGCTCCGGCAGCAGGTGCGGCAGGTCGATGGGGGCGATATGGAGTCGTCCGGCCATGGGGGCTCCGCAGGCGCAGGCAGTGGGTCGCTCAGGGTACCCAAGGGGAGCGGGCGAGGAAAGGGGTATCGAAAACAGTGTTCGATCTGCGCTATCCTAGTGCATCAGATTGGCGCCACTCTGCGCCGACCCTGCCTTTGCAACCGCCCGCTCGAGGCTCGTGAGGAATCCATGGCCCGTCCCAGACAGCATGCCCCCGAGGCGCTCCATGCCCAGGTGATGGCCGCCTGCGATGCCTGGCTGCAGGGCAACCCGGTGCATACGCTCTCCCTGCGCGCCCTGGCCCGGGAGGTGGGCTGTGCGCCCAGCACCCTGCTCAAGCTCTACGGCAGCTTCAACAACCTGCTCCAGCACGTCAATATCGAGACCCTCGCCCGGCTGCGCGAGGTGATCGAGCCGTTGACCAGCCAGGCCACGCCGAAGGAGCGGCTGCGCGCCCTGGCCCGGGCCTACTGGCAGTTTGCCCAGCGCGACGCCTACCGCTGGCAGCTGCTGTTCGACTACCCCCTGGCCCAGGAGGGTGAGCTGGACCAGCGCCAGACGGATATGATCGAAGGGCTCTTCCTGCGGGTGGAGGCGACGCTCAAGGAGTACCTGCCGGCGCTGGGGGATCTCGAGGCGCGCCGCCTGGGGCGCACCCTCTGGGGCAGCGTCCATGGCCTGGTGCTGCTGGGGCTCAACGAGCGCTTGGGCTACTGGCAGGGCCAGCAGCTGGAGGTGGGCGAGCTCCTCGACCAGCTGCTCTGCACCATCCTGGCCGGGCTCGAAGCGAGGCCTGACGCCACGTGAGCGCGCTGCTGTGGGGGGCGCTGGCCGGCCTGGGGCTGGCGCTGATCGGGTCGGTGGCTCGCCGTCCGCGTCCGGTGGTGCGCTGCCTGGTGCACCTGCTGGTGCGCCTGCTCTATCGGCTGCGGCTGAGCGGTACCGAACACCTTCCCTCCCGCGGGGCCGCCCTGGTGGTCTGCAATCATGTCAGCTTCATGGATGCCCTGGTGATCGGCGGCGCCAGCCGCCGCCCGCTGCGCTTCCTGATGGACAAGCCCATCTACGATTCGCCCTGGCTCAACTGGCTGTTTCGGCTGGTGGGTGCCATTCCGGTGGAGTCGGAGCGCCGTGATCCGGCCAGCGTGCGCCGAGCCCTGAACGAGGTAAGCCGTGCCCTGCGCGAGGGGGAGGTGGTGATGCTCTTCCCCGAGGGGCGCCTGACGCCGGATGGCGATATCCATGCCTTCCGCCGGGGCATCGAGTCGATCCTGGCCCGGGACCCGGTGCCGGTGATCCCGGCCGGGCTCTCGGGGCTCTGGGGCTCCTGGACCTCGCACAGTCACGGGCCGGCGCTCAGCCGTCCGCCGCGGCGCTTCCGGGCGCGGGTGGCGCTCTACTTCGGTGAGCCGCTTGCCCCGCAGCAGGCTCGTCGCCAGGTGCTGGAGTCTCGCGTCAGGGAGCTCAAGGCCGACGCCGACCGCTTTGCCGAGCCGGCGGTGGCCGCGGCGCTGCCGCGGCGCTGAGCGTCAGCGCCGCCGCGACACCTGCCAGCAGCGCGCGGCGGTGATCAGGTTGTCACGCACCTCGAGGATCTCCATGCGCACGCTGCCTACCTGCAGGCAGGCGGGGCCGTCGGGGAAGGCCTCCAGGTGCTCCAGGATCAGCCCGTTGAGGGTCTTGGGGCCGTCGGTGGGCAGCTGCCAGCCCAGTGTCTTGTTGATGTCGCGAATATTGGCGGTCCCGTCGATGAGGTGGCTGCCGTCCTCCTGGCGGTGGATCTCCTGCTCCATGCCCGCCACGTCGGTGGTGAACTCGCCGACGATCTCCTCGAGGATATCCTCCAGGGTCACCAGCCCCTCCACGTCGCCGTACTCGTCCACCACGATGCCGATGCGCCGCTTCTGCTTCTGGAAGTTGAGCAGCTGGGTATGCAGCGGGGTCGACTCGGGGATGAAGTAGGGCTCCCTCGCCTCCTGGACGATGGCGGCCTTGGTCACCTCGCTGCGGGAGAGGAAACGCGCCGCATTGCGCAGGTGCAGCATGCCGATGATGTTGTTGATGTCGCCCTTGTAGACCGGAAGCCGGGTGTGCTGGCTGGTGCGGATCTGGGTCAGGATCTCTTCCAGGCTGTCATCCAGGTCGATGCCCACCACCTCGTGGCGGGGCACCATGATGTCGTTCACGGTGACGTTCTCCAGGTCGAGGATCGACAGCAGCATCGCCTGGTGGCGCTGGGGAATCAGGGTGCCCGCCTCGTGCACCACGGTGCGCAGCTCGTCCCGGGTCAGGTGGTCGCCGCTGCCGTCGATGCTCTTCACGCCGAGCAGCCTGAGCAAGCCGTTGGAGATGACGTTGACCAGCCACACCAGCGGGTAGAGCAGCTTGAGCAGCGGCTCCAGCACCCGGGAGGCGGGGTAGGCGATGCGCTCGGGCGTTACCGCGGCATAGGTCTTGGGCGTGACCTCGGCGAAGATCAGGATGGTGATGGTCAGCAGCGCCGTGGCCACTGCGGGGCCGGTCACCTCGCCGAAGTAGTGAATGGCGATGATGGTGGCGATGGAGGCGGCCAGGTTGTTGATGAAGTTGTTGCCGATCAGGATCACGCCGATCAGGCGGTCCGGGCGGGCAAGCAGGCGTACGACGCGCTGGGCGCGGCGCTCTCCGCTGTTGGCCTGATGGCTCAACCGGTAGCGGTTGATCGACATCATGCCGGTCTCGGAACTGGAGAAGAAGGCGGAAAGGCAGATGAGCAGGAAGAGCAGGCTGAACAGCAATCCCAGCGGGAAGTCGTCGCTCAAGTCGAAGGGTCCTCGTTGCGTGTCAGGCCCGATTTGACGGGAGAGGCGCGCGCGCTGTCAAGGCGCCGGGGATGGCGGCCTCAGCCGCGGGCCAGCAGGACCTCCAGCACGAACTTGCTGCCGAAGTAGGCGATCAGCAGCACGGCGCAGCCGCCCAGGGTCCAGCGTACGGCGCGCATCCCCCGCCAGCCCAGCCGGTGGTGGCTGAACAGCAGGACCGAGAAGATCACCCAGGCCGCCAGGGAGAGGATGGTCTTGTGGGCCAGATGCTGGGCGAACATGCTGTCGAGGAACAGGAAGCCGCTGAGGATCGACAGGGTGAGGAGCCCTACGCCGGCCCAGATCAGTTCGAAGAGCACGCGCTCCATGGTGGTCAAGGGCGGCAGCGCCTGGACCAGGCCGCGGATATGGTGCTGGCGAAGGGCGCGGTTCTGCAGGCCCAGCAGCACCGCCTGCATCGCAGCGATGGCCAGCACGGCGAAGGCCAGCAGCGAGCTCAGGGCGTGCACGGCGATGCCGGGCGTCAGGCCGTCGACCCGCTCCGGGCTCGGCAGTCCGGCGGCCAGCACCAGGGCCAGGCCGGCCAGCGGCAGGATGCCTACGGCGGCGTTGAGGATCGGTTTGAACAGGCTGACCAGCAGCAGGACCGCCACCGCGGCGGCGCTGATCAGGATGATGCTGGTGGAAAGCCCCGGCAGGACCGGTTCGCCGTGGCCGAACAGGCCGATGGCCAGGGGAAGCTGGCAGAGCAGGCCGAGGGTGGCCATGCCGCGGACCAGCAGCGGCTGCGGAGAGGCCCGGCGCAGCAGCACCAGGGCCTGCCAGGAAGCGGCGGCCAGATAGAGAACGAAGGCCAGAGTGGCCAGAGCGAGCGCCTGCATCGATTGCGTTCCGTGCGCCGGTTGGAAATGACGGACCTACTATACCCAATCCCCCCGGCCGCGCACAGCGGTGCGCCTCGGGTGCGGCAGCGTGCCGCCGGGGCGGGTCGCATGGAGACTGCCGGCCACAGCGCGTATAATCGTTTCCACTTTCGGGCCGTCGTCACTGGAGAGGCCAATGTTTCAGAATCTCAGCGAGCGTCTGTCGCAGACGCTCAAGTCCATCAAGGGTCAGGCGCGCCTGACCGAGGACAACATCAAGGACACCCTGCGCGAGGTGCGCCGGGCGCTGCTCGAGGCGGACGTCGCCCTGCCGGTGGTCAAGGACTTTATCGAGCGGGTGCGCGAGCGTGCGGTGGGCCAGGAGGTCTCCAAGAGCCTCTCGCCGGGCCAGCAGTTCGTCAAGATCGTCCAGCAGGAGCTCGAGGCGACCATGGGCGAGGCCAACGAGGGCCTCTCCCTCAAGGGTTCGCCGGCGGTGGTGCTGATGGCGGGCCTGCAGGGGGCGGGCAAGACCACCTCCCTGGCCAAGCTGGCGCGCTACCTGCGTGAGCGCGAGAAGAAGAAGGTGCTGGTGGTCTCCGCCGACGTCTACCGTCCGGCGGCCATCGACCAGCTCGAGACCCTGGCGAAGGAGGTCGGCGTCGACTTCTTTCCGTCGCGCTCCGACCAGCAGCCGGTGGCCATCGCCGAGGCGGCGATCAAGCACGCCAAGATCCAGTTTCACGACGTGGTGCTGGTGGATACCGCCGGCCGCCTGGCCATCGACGAGGCGATGATGGCCGAGATCCAGGCGCTGCATCAGGCCGTCTCGCCCCAGGAGACCCTGTTCGTCGTCGACGCCATGACCGGCCAGGACGCCGCCAATACCGCCAAGGCCTTCCACGAGGCGCTGCCGCTGACCGGGGTGATCCTCACCAAGGCCGACGGTGACGCCCGCGGCGGCGCGGCGCTGTCGGTGCGCCATATCACCGGCAAGCCGATCAAGTTCATGGGCGTGGGCGAGAAGGTCGACGCCCTGGAGCCCTTCCACCCTGACCGCATCGCCTCGCGGATCCTCGGCATGGGCGACATGCTCTCGCTGATCGAGGAGGCCGAGCGCACCGTCGACAAGAAGAAGGCGGAGCAGCTGGCCAAGAAGGTCAAGAAGGGGGAGGGCTTCGACCTCGAGGACTTCCGCGACCAGCTCCAGCAGCTCAAGAAGATGGGCGGCATGGGCGGCCTGCTCGGCAAGCTGCCCGGCATGGGGCAGATGGCCGAGATGGCCCAAGGCCCCGGCCCGGAGAAGGAGCTGGGCAAGCTCGAGGCGCTGATCAACTCCATGACCCCCCAGGAGCGCCGGCGCCCCGAGATCATCAACGGCTCGCGCAAGCGGCGCATCGCCGCCGGTGCCGGCCTGCAGGTGCCGGACCTCAACCGCCTGCTCAAGCAGCACAAGCAGATGCAGAAGATGATGAAGAAGGCCGGCAAGAAGGGCGGCATGCAGAAGATGATGCGCGGCATGTCCGGCATGATGGGCGGCGGCGGGCCGGGCGGCCCCGGCGGCATGGGTGGTCCCGGGGGCATGCCCTGGCGCTAGGCCCGAAAAAGGTTCCAAAGCGGGGCTGTTTTCCGTAGAATGCTGCCTCTTCACTGGCAGGACCGCGCTTTCGCGGCGCCTGTCGTGACCGAATCCAACTCAACCGAAGGACTGACTAGGCCATGGTTACCATTCGTCTGGCTCGTGGTGGCGCCAAGAAGCGTCCCTTCTACCACCTGACCGTTTCCGATTCCCGCAACTCCCGCGACGGCCGCTTCATCGAGCGCCTGGGCTTCTTCAACCCGATCGCTCGCGGTCAGGAAGAGCGCCTGCGCGTCGACCTCGAGCGCGTTGCCCACTGGCAGAGCCAGGGCGCCCAGCTCTCCGACCGCGTTGCCGAGCTGGTCAAGGAAGCCCGCAAGCAGGCCTGAGCCTGACTTGCCGTACCATCAGCGATCATGAGGTCGTCAATGAGCGAACGCGCCAACGTGCAGCCTGCTGACGATCATGTGGTGCTGGGCAAGCTGACCAGCCCCTACGGTGTCAAGGGCTGGCTCAAGGTGTATTCGTACACCGGCCCCATGGAGGGCATCCTCGACTACCCCGAGTGGGTGCTGCGCCGTGGCGAAAGCCTCGAGCGTCGGCGTCTGCTGCAGGGGCGTCGTCATGGCAAGGGCCTGGTGGCGCAGCTCGAGGGATGCACCAGCCGCGAGACGGCCGAAGCGCTGGCCGGGGCGGAGATCCTGCTGCCCAAGGTCGAGCTGCCGGCCCTCGAGGCCGACGAGCTCTACTGGCACCAGCTGGAAGGCCTGCGCGTGGTAACGCGCGAAGGCAGCGTGCTGGGTCGCGTCGACCACCTCTTCGAGACCGGCGCCAACGACGTCATGGTGGTCAAGGGGAGCCTCGAGGCCGACGCCATCGACGCCCGGGAGCGTCTGCTGCCCTTCCTCCCCGAGGAGGTGATCCTCGAGGTGGATCTCGAGGGGGGCGTGATGACCGTCGACTGGGATCCGGACTTCTGATGGAGCCCGACGCGCTGGAGCAGGCTGCGGCGGAAGCGCCCGCGGCCGATATGTGGATCGGGGTCGTGTCGCTGTTCCCGGAGATGTTCGAGGCGATCACCCGTCACGGCGTTACCGGCAGGGCGGTGGAGCGAGGCCGTATCGCGCTGGAGTTCTGGAACCCCCGCGACTACGCCACCGACCGGCACCGCACCGTGGACGACCGCCCCTATGGCGGCGGCCCCGGGATGCTGATGAAGGTCGACACCCTGCGCGCCGCGATCCATGCCGCCCGGGAGCGGGCCGAGCAGGCCACCGGGCAGCGCCCGAAGGTGGTCTACCTCTCGCCCCAGGGGCGACGGCTCGATCAGGACGGCGCGCAGGAGCTGGCGTCGGGACCGCCGCTGGTGGTGGTGGCCGGACGCTATGAAGGCATCGATGAGCGGGTCGTGGAGACCGACATCGATGAGGAGTGGTCGATCGGCGACTATGTGCTGAGCGGCGGCGAGCTGCCGGCCATGGTGCTGATCGACGCCGCGGCAAGGCTGGTGCCCGGGGTGCTGGGTCATCAGGACTCCGCGGTCGAGGACTCCTTCAACGACGGGCTGCTGGACTGCCCGCACTATACGCGCCCGGAAGAGATCGACGGGCGGCGAGTGCCGGATGTCCTGCTCAGCGGCAATCACGGCGCCATCCGGCGCTGGCGGCTGAAGCAGTCCCTGGGGCGCACCTGGCAGCGGCGTCCCGACCTGCTGGAAGGCAGGACGTTGAGCAAGGAGCAGCGCAAGCTGCTTGAGGAGTACCTCGAGGAACACGCCCTGACGGCCCGGTAGGCAGGGCGGAGGTGCGGAGGCGTCGAGACGCCGGCCCGCGTCACCCATCATCTCCCGCGCTCTCGAGCTCGCTCGGGCGCCGGGATCACGATTCATCGGCATCCCAAGCCGACCGGTGGATCAACATTTTGAGGAGTTATCCGTCATGAGCAGCAAGAACAAGGTGATCCAGGCGCTCGAAGCCGAGCAGATGAGCAAGGAAGTCCCGGCCTTCGCCCCCGGCGATACCGTGGTCGTCCAGGTCAAGGTCAAGGAAGGCACCCGCGAGCGTCTGCAGGCCTTCGAAGGCGTGGTGATCGGCAAGCGCAACCGCGGCCTGAACTCCGCCTTCACCGTGCGCAAGATCTCCCACGGCGTCGGCGTCGAGCGTACCTTCCAGACCTACAGCCCGCTGGTCGACTCCATCAGCGTCAAGCGTCGCGGTGACGTGCGCCAGGCCAAGCTCTACTACCTCCGCGAGCGCAGCGGCAAGTCCGCCCGCATCAAGGAAAAGCTGGCCTGAGGCTGACGCCTCGGTCGCTTTCGGGCCGGGCCTCGGCCCGGCCTACCGGGACCCCGTCACCGCTTGCGCGGGGCGGGGTCCCGGCGCATCTGGGGCCTGCTGCCTGGCGTCTACCATGAACCAGACCGACGACGGTGCCCGCATCGACGCCTTCCTCGATGCCCTCTGGCTGGAGCAGGGGGTAAGCGAGCACACCCTGGCCGCCTATCGTCGCGACCTCACCGCCTGGTCGGCGCGGCTGGCCGAGCGTGGGGAGGCGCTGCTGACGCCTGCGCCGGACGCCCTGCCGGCCTGGCTCGACGAGCGCCGCGAAGCGGGGTACCGGTTGACCAGCAACGCTCGGCTGCTCGCCGCTCTTCGACGCTTCTATCGCTGGTGCCTGGAGTCCGGGACTCTCGCTCGGGACCCCCTGGCCGAGGTGCGGCTGCCGCGGGTGCGGCCGAGCCTGCCCAACACCCTGGAGGAGCACGAGGTGGAGCGGCTGATCGTCGCCCCCGACGTGACCACGGCACTGGGGCTGCGCGACCGGGCCATGCTGGAGCTGCTCTACGCCACGGGGCTGCGGGTCTCGGAGCTGGTGGGGCTGAGCGTGGAGGCGGTCAACCTGCGCCAGGGGGTGGTGCGGGTGCGCGGCAAGGGCGACAAGGATCGCCTGGTGCCCCTGGGGGAGGAGGCGGTAGAGTGGCTGACACGCTACCTGGGTGGCGCTCGGGGCGGTCTGATGCGCGATGCGACGCGACCGGCGCTGTTTCCGGGCCGCCACGACCGGGCCATGACGCGCCAGACCTTCTGGTATCGCATCAAGGCCCATGCGCGCACGGCGGGTATCGAGCGGCCGCTGTCGCCCCATACGCTGCGCCACGCCTTTGCCACCCATCTGTTGAATCATGGGGCCAACCTGCGTGTCGTACAGCTGCTGCTGGGTCACAGTGACCTGTCGACCACGCAGATCTATACCCATGTGGCGCAGGCGCGACTGGAGCGTCTGCACGCCGACCATCACCCGCGAGGTTGAAGAGACACATGAAGAATTCGTTTGGGATGCTGCTGAGCGGCCTGCTGGCTGTGACCCTTGCCACTCCCCTGCTGGCCCAGGCCGACTCCCGGGAGGCGACGGCCGAGCGCCTGGCCGAGCGCCTGGCGGTGAACGGGCAGCCGATGCCGGTGGAGGGCGTGCGCGCCACGCCGCTGGAGGGCTTCTTCGAGGTGCGCCTGGCCACCGGCGAGCGCTTCTACAGCGATGCCGAGGGTGAATATTTTCTGGTCGGTGACCTCTACGAGAACGGCGCCCAGGGGCTCGTGAACCTGACCGAGCAGGGGCGCAACGGCGAGCGGGCCGCGCGCCTGGCCGAGATCCCCGAGAGCGAGCGGGTGATCTTCCGCGGTGCCGGCGAGAGCCGCGCCGAGCTGGTGGTCTTCACCGACCCCACCTGCCCCTACTGCCGCCAGCTCCACGAGGAGGTGCCGCGGCTCAACGAGCTGGGCATCGAGGTGCACTACCTGGCCTTCCCGCGCACCGGCATGAACGCCCAGGGCGCGCGGAGCATGCAGCAGATCTGGTGCGCCGACAATGCCGCCGAGGCGATGAGCGCCGCCAAGCGGCAGGAGACGCTTTCCGGCAGCGCCAACTGCGACAATCCGGTCGAGTCACAGTATCATCTGGGGCTGGAGCTCGGGGTGCAGGGCACGCCGGCCATCGTGCTGCCCGATGGCCGCCTGGTGCCTGGCTACGTGCCGGCCGAGCGTCTGGCCGCCATGCTTGGCCTCGACGGCTGAGTGCGGCCCGCGGCCGAGACTCCCGCGCCATGATAGACCCGCCCCGGCCAACGAGCCGGGGTCTGGCCTGCCCGCAGGCAGGCCGCCACGCTGAGACACAACCCGACACGCAAGCAGGAGCGAGACATTGAAACCGGTGAGAGTAGGAATCTGTGGGCTGGGTACCGTCGGTGGCGGTACCTTCAACGTGCTGACGCGTAACGCCGATGATATTGCGCGGCGTGCGGGCCGGCCCATCGTCATCGAGCAGGTCGCCTATCGCACTCCCAACCCGGAGTGCGACCTCACCGGCCTCAAGACCACCGCCGATGTCTTCGAGGTGGCCACCAACCCCGACGTGGACGTGCTGGTGGAGCTGATCGGCGGCTATGACGTGGCCCGGGAACTGGTGCTGACCGCCATCGAGCACGGCAAGCACGTGGTCACCGCCAACAAGGCGCTGATCGCGGTGCACGGCAACGAGATCTTCGAGGCGGCCCACGCCAAGGGCGTGATTGTCGCCTTCGAGGCCGCCGTGGCCGGCGGCATCCCGGTGATCAAGTCCCTGCGCGAGGGCCTCGGCGCCAACCGCATCGAGTGGGTGGCCGGCATCATCAACGGCACCGGCAACTACATCCTGACCCATATGCGGGATGAGGGGCGTGCCTTCGAGGACGTGCTGGCCGAGGCCCAGGCGCTGGGCTACGCCGAGGCCGACCCCACCTTCGACGTCGAGGGCATCGACGCCGCCCACAAGCTCACCATCCTGGCCTCCATCGCCTACGGGGTGCCGCTGCAGTTCGAGAAGGCCTACACCGAGGGCATCTCCCGGGTCACCGCCGAGGACGTGGAGCAGGCCGACAACCTGGGCTATGTGATCAAGCACCTGGGGATCTCCAAGCGCACCGATCTCGGCCTCGAGCTGCGGGTGCACCCGACGCTGATTCCCAAGGAGCGGCTGCTGGCCAATGTGCACGGCGTCAAGAACGCCATCGCCGTGATGGGCGACGCCGTGGGCCCGACCCTCTACTACGGCGCCGGCGCCGGTGCCGAGCCCACCGCCTCCTCGGTGGTGGCCGATATCCTCGACGTGGCCCGCGATATCGCCACCGACCACCACTACCGGGTGCCCTACCTGGCTTTCAGCGGCATCAGCGAGGACGTCAGCCAGCTGCCGATCATGCCCATGGAGGAGATTCACTCCGCCTACTACCTGCGGCTGCTGGCGGTGGACCGCCCCGGCGTGCTGGCCCGGGTGGCCACCATCCTCTCCGAGCAGGGCATCTCCATCGAGGCGCTGATCCAGAAGGAGGCCACCGAGGGCGAGCTGGTGCCGATCATCCTGATGACCCACCGCACCGTCGAGAAGCAGATGAACGAGGCGATTCGTCAGATCGAGGCCATGGCCGACATCGCCGGGCCGGTCACCCGGATCCGCGTGGAATCACTGGACGAGCAGGAGTAAGCCATGCGCTACATCAGCACCCGCGGGCAGGCGCCCGCGCTCTCCTTCGAGGAGGTCGTGCTCACCGGCATGGCCAGCGACGGCGGTCTCTATGTGCCGGAGACCATTCCCCAGCTCTCGGCCGACGACCTGACCGAGATGGCGGGTCTCTCCTATGCCGAGATCGCCTTTCGGGTGATGCGGCCCTTCGTCAACGGCGAGATCGATGACGAGACTTTCCGTCGTCTGGTGACAGAGGCCTATGCCACCTTCAGCCATGACGCCGTGGTGCCGCTCAACCAGCTCGACGCCAACCACTTCCTGCTCGAGCTCTTCCACGGCCCCACGCTCGCCTTCAAGGACGTGGCCCTGCAGCTGCTGGGGCGCCTGCTCGACCACTTCCTGAAGAAGCGCGGCGAGCGGGCGGTGATCATGGGGGCTACCTCCGGGGACACCGGTTCCGCGGCCATCGAGGGGTGCCGCCACTGCGACAACCTCGATATCTTCATCCTCCACCCCTACCAGCGGGTGTCGGAGGTGCAGCGCCGCCAGATGACCTCGGTGCTGGCCGACAACGTCTTCAATGTCGCCATCGAGGGCAACTTCGACGACGCCCAGGCCATGGTCAAGGCGAGCTTCGCCGACCAGTCCTTCCTGAACGGCACCCGGCTGGTGGCGGTGAACTCCATCAACTGGGCGCGCATCATGGCCCAGATCGTCTACTACGTGGCCTCCGCCGTGGCCCTGGGTGCGCCGCACCGCAAGGTGAGCTTCTGCGTCCCCTCGGCCAACTTCGGCAACGTCTTCGCCGGCTACATGGCCTACCGCATGGGGCTGCCGGTGGAGCGCTTCGTGATCGCCACCAACGCCAACGACATCCTGCACCGCACCCTGGCCGCCAACGACTTCTCCAAGCAGGAGCTCAAGGCGACCCTGGCGCCCTCTATGGATATCGTGGTCTCCTCCAACTTCGAGCGGCTGCTGTTCGAGGCCTACGACCGCGACGGCGCCGCCGTGGCGGCGCTGCTGGAGCGCTTCCAGGCCGAGCCCACCGCCCTGGCGGACGCGCCCCTGGCCCAGCTGCGCGAGCTTTTCGCCAGCCACAGCGTGGATGACGCCACCATCCTCGAGGTGATCCGCGAGGCGCACCACCGCACCCAGGAGATCCTCGACCCCCACACCGCCACCGGCTACCGCGCCGCCGAGCGCGAGCGGGGCGAGGCGAGCGTGCCGATGGTGACGCTTGCCACCGCCCACCCGGCCAAGTTCGCCGAGGCGGTGGTCAAGGCGGGCTTCCCGGGCGTGCCGCTGCCGCCGCACATGGACGACCTGCTGGAGCGCGAGGAGCGCTACACCGTGCTGCCCGCCGAGCTCGCTGCGGTGCAGCAGTTCGTGGTCGAGAATCGCCGCTAGTGGAGGGCGTCTTGAACGCCGCAAGCGACCCCATCGACCTGAATGAGCGCCTGAGGCCGCGCATCCTGCCGCGGCCTCGGGACGCTGCCCTCTACGCCCGCGCCCAGCGTGAGGGGCTCTCCGAGCTCCAGGCGCGGGTGCTGGCCGGGCGCCTGAAAGGCTTCACGGGCGAGCTCGCTCCCCTGGTGAGGCCCAGCCTGCGCCATCTGGCCCATCCCGAGCGGCTCGCCGACGGCCGCCGCGCCGCGGAGCGCATCGCCCAGGCGGTGGTCGACGGCGAGCATATCGGCATCCTCACCGACTACGATGTGGACGGCATCACTTCCCACGTGGTGATTCGGCGCACCCTGGTGGAGCTCTTCGGCGTGCCGGAGGCGAAGCTCCACAGCCTGATCGGCCACCGCATCCACGACGGCTACGGCATCAGCCTGCCGCTGGTGGAGCGCACCCTGGCGCTGTCGCCGCGCCCGACCCTGGTGATCACCGCCGACTGCGGAAGCAGCGATGAGCCGCGCATCGCGCGGCTGGCCGCAGAGGGCATCGAGGTGGTGGTCAGCGACCACCACGCCCTGCCGGTGGAGGGGCCGCCGCCCTCGGCCCTCGCCGTGGTGAACCCCACCCGGGAGGACTGCGACTACCCCGACCCCACCATCGCCGGCTGCATGGTGGCCTGGCTGGTCATGTCCCTGAGTCGTTCGGTACTTATCGAGTGGGGCGCGCTGCCCGAGGCGACGCCCAAGCTCTCGCCCTGGCTCTCCTATGTGGCCCTGGGCACGGTGGCGGACTGCGTCTCCCTGGGCGGCAGCCCCGCCAACCGCGCCGTGGTCACCCACGGCCTGGCGCTGATCAACCGCATGGAGGCCGCCTGCTGGCGGGCCATGGCCGAGCGCCTGGGCGCCGATAGCGTGCCCTTCGACGCCGAGACCCTGGGCTTCCAGATGGGGCCGCGGATCAACGCTCGCTCGCGCCTCGACGACCCCTATGCGGCGCTGCACTTTATGCTCGCGGCGGATGACGCCACGGCGGCGCGGCACCTGGAGACGCTCGATCAGGACAATCAGTCCCGCAAGGCGATCGAGGCCGACATGGCCGAGGAGGCGAGGGCGCTGGCGCTGCCGTCCCTGGCCGCCGACGCGCCCGCCGTGGTGGTCTTTCTGGAGAGCGGCCACCCCGGCGTGCAGGGCATCGTGGCCTCGCGGCTGGTGCAGGCCTTCGGCCGGCCGGCCCTGGTGCTGACTCCGGCGCCAGCCCCCGGCATGCTCACCGGCTCCGGACGCTCCATCGAGGGGCTGCATCTGCGTGACGCCCTGCAGCGCACCTTCGATCTGGCCCCCGAGGCGCTGCCTCGCTTCGGGGGGCATCGCGGTGCCGCCGGCGTCGGCGTGCCCGCCGAGCGGCTCGACGCCTTCAAGGCGGCCTTCCTGCAGGCGGTGGGCGAGCAGCTGGGCGGGGCCGAACTCTATCCGAAGATCCTGACCGACGGCGACCTGGCCCCCGAGGCGCTCAGCCTGGAGACGCTGGCGAGTCTGGAGACCCTGGGTCCCTACGGCCGCGAGTTCGAGGCGCCGCTCTTTCAGGGGGACTTCATCGTCGAGCGGCTGCGGCCGGTGGGCGCCGACGGTACCCACTTGATGCTGGAGCTCTCCCTGGGAGCGGCAAGCCACCGGGCGATCTGGTTCCGGGCGCTGACCCCCGGCGAGGTGCCGGCCTTCGGGGTGGGCGACCGGCTGCGCTGCGCCTACCGTCTCAACCGCAATCGCTGGCGGGGGCGCGAGAGCCTCCAGCTGATGGTCGAACACGCGGAGCCTCAGGCGCAAGGATAGCCCCATGGACCCTCAGGAACTGCCCACCGACCCCCACCGCCTTCACGAGGATGCGATGGCGATGCTGGTCGGGACCCTCTTCGTCGCCCTCGGCGTCACCTTCTACACCCAGGCCACGCTGCTCACCGGCAGCACCGCGGGCCTGGCCTTCCTGCTGCAGTACGCCACCGGCTGGGCCTTCGGCGTCTGGTTCTTCCTGATCAACCTGCCCTTCTACTGGCTGGCGATCCGCCGCATGGGCTGGAGCTTCACCCTGCGCACCTTCGTCACCATCGCCCTGGTGTCGCTCTTCTCGGAGCTGACCGGGCGCTGGGTCACCCTCGAGGGGCTCAATCCCCTCTATGCGGCACTGATGGGCGGCTCCCTCATCGGCATCGGCATGCTGATCCTGTTTCGCCACCGCTCCAGCCTCGGCGGGGTGAATATCCTGGTGCTCTACCTCCAGGACCGCTACGGCTGGCGCGCCGGCTACGTGCAGCTCGGCATCGATGGCGTCATCATGCTGGTGGCGCTGATGACGCTGCCCGTGGAGCGTGTGGGGCTCTCGGTGCTGGGGGCCGTGGCCCTCAACCTGATCATCGCGCTCAACCACAAGCCCGGGCGCTATATGGGGGTCAGCTGAGTGGTGGACGGACGAGAGGGTCGGCAATCACGCATGGGGGAGGGCGTTCAGCGCATGGCAGGAACCGAGTTCGTGGTGGTAGGGGGCGGCGTCATCGGCATGATGACGACGCTGCAGCTGGCCGAGGCCGGCCATACGGTAACCCTGGTGGAGCGCGGCCTGTGCGGCCGGGAGTCCTCCTGGGCCGGCGGCGGCATCGTCTCGCCGCTCTATCCCTGGCGCTACGGGCCGGCGGTGTCCCAGCTGTCGCGCTGGTCGGAGGGGTTCTACCCGGAGCTGGCCCGGCGTCTGAAGGAGGAGAGCGGCATCGACCCGGAGTATCGCCAGAAGGGGCTGCTCTACCTCAGGGTCGACGACGCCGATGCGGCGCTGGCATGGGCGGACGAGCTGGGCAAGCCCCTGGAACGGGTCGGCGCCGACTTCCTCTATGCCCGGGAACCCGAGGCGGCGCCGGGCTTCGAGGAGGCGCTGTGGATGCCGACGCTAGGCAGCATCCGCAACCCGCGCCTGGTGCGGGCGCTGCAGGCCAGGCTGGCGGCGATGCCCGAGGTGACCCTGAGAGAGGGGACCGAGGTGACCGGCTTCGAGGTGGCCGGCGGACGAGCGCTGGCGGTAAAAACGGACGCCGGGCCGATCGCCGCTGGCCAGGTGATCGTCTGCGGCGGGGCCTGGGCGGCGGGGCTGCTCGAGACGCTTGGCGTTGCCCTGCCGGTGCGTCCGGTCAAGGGGCAGATGATCCTGTTCAAGGCGCCGCCGGGGCTGGTGCAGCGGGTGGTGCTGATGGACGGCCGCTACGTGATTCCCCGCGCCGACGGGCGCGTGCTGGCCGGCTCGACCCTGGAGGAGTGTGGCTTCGACAAGGCGACCGACGCCCGGGCGCGTGAGTCGCTCTGGGCCAGCGCCACGGCGATCATCCCGGCCCTGGCCGACTGTGAGGTGGAGCACCACTGGGCCGGGCTGCGGCCGGGCTCGCCGGACGGCGTACCCTTTATCGGTGGGGTGCCGGGCATCGACAACCTGCACGTCAATGCCGGCCACTACCGCAACGGCCTGGTGCTGGCGCCGGCCTCGACGCGACTGCTGGTGGACCGACTGCTGGGCCGCGAGCCGATCCTCGACCCGGCCCCCTACTCCCTGGCGGGGCGCTTGTAGAAGGCGCTACTCCTTCTCCTCCGGCCCCTGCTCCTTCTGCTCCTGAAGGTAGCGGTCGAGGTGGGCGCTGGAGCAGAACCACTCGCCCTGGTCGCGCAGGGCGTCGCTTTCGGGCACGTGCACCTTGCACCAGCTGCAGCGCACCATCTGGCCGCCTTCCTGGCGGGTGTCGTCACTTTCCAGCAGCTCCTCGCGGCCAAGCTTCCACTCTCGGTACATACGGTAGAGCTTGAGGCCGGCGAAGAAGAGCACGGCGAAGATGATCAGGCGGATGATCAAGAGGTTCATTCCGGTAGGGACTCCCAGGTGAGGGCGGGTCGGCTTTGCCAGTCGGCGGCCCTTGCGGGACAATGGGTGTATTCATCGATTCTCGAGAGATTTCCAAGCCCATGCAAGACCTGACGCTGGTGATGGCTCAGCTGGACCCTCTGGTGGGGGATATTCCCGGCAATACCGAACGCGCCATCGAGTCGGTGCGCGAGGCGCGCATCGAGCATGGCGCCGACATCGTGGTGCTGCCCGAACTCTTCCTGACCGGCTATCCGCCGGAAGACCTGCTGCTGCGCCCCTCCATGGAGAGCCGACTACGCGCGGCGCGCACCCGCATGGCCGAGAAGGTGGTCCGCGACGTGCTGGTGATCGTCGGCTACCCAGGCCGCCGCGAGGGGCAGCTCTGGAACCTGGCCGGCGCCCTCTACAACGGCGAGTGGCTGGGTGAGTATGCCAAGCAGGCGCTGCCCAACTACGAGGTGTTCGACGAGCAGCGCTATTTCGCCGCCGGCAGCGAGCCGCTGGTGCTGACGCACAAGGGCCTGAAGCTGGGCCTGCTGATCTGCGAAGACCTCTGGGACGAGGCGCCGGCGCGCCAGGCCAGGGAGGCCGGCGCCCAGCTGCTGGTCAGTCTCAACGCCTCCCCCTTCCACCAGGACAAGCCCGCCGAACGGCTGCGCCTGCTCGAGCAGCGGGCCGCCGAGGTGGCGCTGCCCATCGTCTACGTCAACATGATTGGCGGCCAGGACGAGCTGGTCTTCGACGGCGGCTCCGCCTGCGTGGATGCCGAAGGAAAGCTGATGCTCCAGGCGCCCCACTGGCAGGTGGGGCTGATGCCGGTGGCGCTGGTCCAGGAGAAGGGGAGATGGATCCCCCGCCCCGGCGAGACTGAACCCGACGTCGAGCCCGAGGAGAACCTCTACTGCGCGCTGGTCACGGGGCTTCGCGACTACGTCAACAAGAGCGGCTTCGAGGGCGTGGTGCTGGGGCTCTCCGGCGGGATCGACTCGGCGCTGTCGCTGGCCATCGCCGTGGATGCCCTGGGCCCCCAGCGGGTGCAGGCGGTGATGATGCCCTATCACTACACCGCGGATATCTCGAAGCAGGACGCCGCCGAGCAGGCCGACCTGCTCGGCGTCCACTATGAGGTGCTGCCCATCGAGCCCATGGTGGAGGCCTTCATGGGAACCCTCTCCGGGGTCTTCGAGGGCACCGAGCGCGATACCACCGAGGAGAATCTGCAGTCGCGCTGTCGCGGCGTGCTGCTGATGGCGATCTCCAACAAGAAGGGCCTGATGGTGCTGACCACCGGCAACAAGAGCGAGATGGCGGTGGGCTACGCCACCCTCTACGGCGACATGGTGGGCGGCTACAACGCCCTGAAGGACGTCTACAAGACCTGGGTCTACCGCCTGGCCCGCTGGCGCAACACCCAGTCGCCGGCGATCCCCGAGCGGGTCATCGAGCGCCCGCCCACCGCGGAGCTCGCCCCCGGCCAGCAGGACAGCGACTCCCTGCCCGACTACGACGTGCTCGATGCCATCCTGGTGCGCTATATCGAGGGGGACATGAGCGCCGAGGCGATCATCGAGGCCGGTTTCGACCGCGACGACGTCTACCGGGTGGTGCGGCTGGTGGACCGCTGCGAGTACAAGCGCCGCCAGGCGCCGGTGGGGGTCAGGGTGACCCGCCGCGGCTTCGGCCGCGACCGCCGCTACCCCATCGTCAACGGCTGGCAGCCCGGCGACTGAGCTCAAGCAACCAAGCTCGAAAGTACCGACGCCGCCCCTAGGGGCGGCGTCGGCTTGTTTCTGGTGCAGCAGAGAACGTCTCTGACGGCTTGTCAGGTCGAGAGCGACTGGGCACGCACGTGCCTGGGCTCGAAGGTGCGGCCGCGCAGCTGCTCGTGGCGCGGGTCGTTCTCGATCAGCACTTCCAGCACCTCACGGGCGCGATCACGCATCTCCAGGCCCAGGTAGCCCTCGACCATCACCGCCAGAGCATCTCGGGTCGCCTCGCTCTCCGGATAGTTCTCGATCACCCAGCGGCCACGCTCAACGGCGGCCAGGTAGGCCCCGCGGCGCAGATAGTAGTCGGCCACGTGCAGCTCGTGGCGGGACATCAGGTTGCGCAGGTAGACGATACGCTGCCGGGCGTCCGGAGCGTACTCGCTGTTGGGGTAGAGGCGGACCAGCTCACTGAAGTCGGTATAGGCGTCCCGGGAGGCGCCCAGGTCCCGCCGGGAGATATCGATCAGCTTCAGGCGCTCGAGGCTGAAGCGTCCGGCCTGCCAGGAGGCCAGGCCGCGCATGTAGAGCGCATAGTCGGCCTGGGGGTGGCTCGGGTGGAGGCGGATGAAGCGGCTGGCGGCGGCGCGGGCGGCCTCCCAGTCGCCGAGTTCATAGTGGGCGTAGATCAGCTCCAGCTGCACCTGCTCGGCGTGGCTGCCGAAGGGGAAGCGGGTGTCCAGCGCCTCCAGCCGAGTGATGGCCGCGGTAAAGTTGCGGCGCTCCAGGGAGCCGCGTGCCTCTTCATAGAGCTCGCGTTCGGCAACGCCGGCGAACTCGTCCTGTTCTTCTTCGCTGGAGCCGCTGCTGGCACAGCCCACCAGCAGGCTGGAGGCCACCAGCAGGGCCGCAAGTCGGGCGGTAGGGCGGAATACGCGCATCGTGATCCTCGTGGCAAACAACGCGGACAGGCCGTGATAGAATCGACCGAAACCCGCTCACTATAAAGCACTGCGCGGCAAAACGCAGTCACCGCGCGCTGCTCTGATCCACTCCCTGCTGACAGGCAGCCTCTCGCCCATGCCCCAGATTCTGGAAGCCCAGCAACGCGTTCCCGACGCCATGGCCGGCCTGCGTCTCGACCAGGCCGCCGCCGAGCTCTTCGCCGACCACTCCCGCGAGCGCCTCAAGGCCTGGATCAAGGCCGGCGACCTGACCCTGGACGGCCGGCCCGCCAAGCCTAAAGAGAAGGTCTATGGGGGCGAGTGGCTGCGCCTCAACGCCGAGGTGGCGGAGGATACCCGCTTCGAGCCGGAGGACATTCCCCTGGCCGTGGTGTATGAGGATGACCAGGTGCTGGTGATCGACAAGCCCGCGGGGCTGGTGGTGCATCCGGCGGCGGGCAATCCCGACGGCACCCTCCTCAATGCGCTGCTGCACCACTGCCCGGCCCTTGCCGGGGTGCCCCGGGCGGGCATCGTCCACCGCCTCGACAAGGAGACCACCGGCCTGATGGTGGTGGCCAAGACCCTGGCCGCCCAGACCTCCCTGGTCGAGCAGCTTCAGGCGCGTACGGTCTCCCGGGAGTACGATGCGATCTGCGTGGGGGTGATGACGGCCGGCGGCAGCGTGAATGCCCCCATCGGTCGGCACCCCAAGGACCGCAAGCGCCAGGCGGTGACCGCCTCCGGCAAGCCGGCGGTGACCCACTATCGGGTGGTGGAGCGCTTTCGTGCCCATACCCATGTGCGCTGCCGCCTGGAGACCGGGCGTACCCACCAGATCCGCGTGCACCTGGCCCACCTGCGCTATCCCCTGATCGGCGATCCGGTCTATGGCGGTCGACTCAAGCTGCCGCCGGGTGCCGCTGAGCCCCTCAAGGAGATCCTGCGCGAGTTTCCCCGCCAGGCGCTGCACGCCCGCAAGCTGGCCTTCGTGCATCCCGGCAGTGGCGAGACGGTGACCTTTCGCGCGTCGCTGCCGGATGACCTGCTGATGCTGCTGGACTACCTGCGCGACGATCACGAAACCATGCGTTGAAGCGACTGCGCCGAGGACCCTGACATGAGCGACGCTCCCGACCTGCGCCCGACCCTGATCCTGCCCGACTGGCCGGCGCCCACCTCCGTGGGGGCCTTCGTGACCACCCGCGAGACCGGCCCCAGCCAGGGGGAGTTCGCCTGCTTCAACCCGGCGGAGCACGTGGGCGACAACCCCGATCACGTGGCGCTCTGTCGGCGGCTGCTGGAAAAGCAGGTCGACGGCGAGCGACCGCTGCTGTGGCTCAACCAGGTGCACGGGGCGCGGGTGCAGCAGCACTTCGAGGCCACGCCACCGGAGGCCGATGCGGCGGTGGCGCTGAATCACGACTATGCCTGCGTGGTGATGACCGCCGACTGCCTGCCGGTCTTCTTCAGCGACCTTCGCGGGACCCGGGTGGCGGTGGCCCATGCCGGCTGGCGCGGCCTGGCCGGCGGCGTGCTCGAGGCGACCGTGGCGGCGCTGGGCGTGCCGCCGGAGGAGCAGCTCGCCTGGCTCGGGCCGGCGATCTCCAACGCCCAGTTCGAGGTGGGACCCGAGGTGCAGCAGGCCTTCGTCGGCGTCCACCCCGAGGCGGCCGACGCCTTCGACCCCAGCCCCTATCGCCTCGGCCACTATATGGCCGACCTCTATCGCCTGGCGCGCCTGCGCCTGGAGCGGCTCGGCGTCGCCCATATCAGCGGCGGCCACTTCTGCACCGCCTGCGAGCCGCGCTTCTACTCCCACCGCCGCGACAGCGGCCGCACCGGACGCATGGCCAGCGTGATCTGGCTGCGCTAGAGGGGCCTTGACCGGCGTCAACTGGCTCGTACCTTCCCCTGGCGGCCGACTTGAAACCGGGCCAGCCTGACTCCATTGAGTGTGTCAAGACGAATTGACAGGGCCGAGCGGGGCGTCCGAACGCCTCGCTACCCCGATGGAGGAAGTGTTTCATGCGTTTCGACAAGTTCACTGCCAAGCTGCAGAACGCCGTGGCCGACGCCCAGTCCCTGGCCGTGGGCCGCGGCCACAATCAGCTGGAGCCCGGCCACCTGCTGCTGGCGCTGCTCGAGGCCACCGATACCGGCGTCAAGGCGCTGGTGCAGAAGGCCGGCGGCGACGCCGCCCGGCTGCGCGACGGCCTGGCGGGGCATCTCGATGACCTGCCGAAGGTGGCCCACTTCGACGGCGAGGTGCAGCCCTCCCGCGACCTCATCAAGCTCTTCAACCTGACGGACCGTGAGGCCCAGAAGCGCGGCGATCAGTTCATCGCCAGCGAGTTGGTGCTGCTGGCCGCGCTGGAGATGGGCCATGCGGTGAGCAAGCTGATGACCCAGGCCGGGCTCTCCCGCCAGACCCTGGAGAGCGCCATTGCCGGCGTGCGCGGCGGGGCGAGGGTCGATGACCCCAACGCCGAGGATCAGCGCGAGGCCCTGGAGAAGTACACCCTGGATCTCACCGAGCGGGCCGCCAGCGGCAAGCTCGACCCGGTGATCGGCCGCGACGATGAGATCCGCCGCACTATCCAGGTGCTGCAGCGGCGCACCAAGAACAACCCGGTGCTGATCGGCGAGCCCGGCGTGGGCAAGACCGCCATCGTCGAGGGGCTGGCCCAGCGCATCATCAACGGCGAGGTGCCCGAAGGCCTCAAGGAGAAGCGCGTGCTCTCCCTGGACATGGGCGCCCTGCTGGCCGGCGCCAAGTTCCGCGGCGAGTTCGAGGAGCGCCTGAAGTCGGTGCTCAAGGAGCTGGCCCAGGAGGAGGGCCGGGTGATCCTCTTCATCGACGAGCTGCATACCATGGTCGGCGCCGGCAAGGCCGAAGGCGCCATGGACGCCGGCAACATGCTCAAGCCGGCTCTGGCCCGGGGGGAGCTGCACTGCGTGGGCGCCACCACCCTGGACGAGTATCGCCAGTACATCGAGAAGGACGCCGCCCTCGAGCGCCGCTTCCAGAAGGTGCTGGTGGATGAGCCCAGCGAGGAGGACACCGTGGCGATCCTGCGCGGCCTCAAGGAGCGCTACGAGGTGCACCACAAGGTGGATATCACCGACGGTGCCATCATCGCCGCGGCCAAGCTCTCCACTCGCTATATCACCGACCGCCAGCTGCCCGACAAGGCCATCGACCTGATCGACGAGGCCTCCTCGCGGATCCGCATGGAGCTCGACTCCAAGCCGGAGGAGATGGACCGCCTGGACCGCCGCCTGATCCAGCTGAAGATGGAGCGCGAGCACCTCAAGAAGGAGACCGACGAAGCCTCCAGGAAGCGCCTTGAGAGCCTCGAGGAGCAGATCCACGAGCTGGAGCGCGAGTATGCCGACCTGGACGAGATCTGGAAGGCCGAGAAGGCCAGCATCCAGGGGGCGGGGCAGTTCAAGGAGGAGCTCGAGCGCGCCCGCATCGATCTGGAACAGGCGCGCCGCCAGGGCGACCTCGCCCGCATGTCGGAGCTGCAGTACGGCGTGATCCCGGCGCTGGAGAAGAAGATCGCCGAATCCAGCGAGGCGGAAGCCGATACCTCCGGACACAAGCTGCTGCGCTCCAACGTCACCGAGGAGGAGATCGCCGAGGTGGTCTCCCGCTGGACCGGGATCCCGGTGGCCAAGATGCTCGAGGGCGAGCGCGACAAGCTGCTGCGCATGGAGGAGGCGCTGCACCAGCGGGTGATCGGCCAGGAGGAGGCGGTGGCCGCGGTGGCCAACGCCGTGCGTCGCTCCCGGGCCGGACTCGCCGACCCCAATCGTCCCAACGGCTCCTTCCTGTTCCTCGGCCCCACCGGCGTGGGCAAGACCGAACTGTGCAAGGCGCTGGCCCATTTCCTCTTCGATACCGAGGAGGCCATGGTACGCATCGACATGTCGGAGTTCATGGAGAAGCACTCGGTGGCGCGGCTGATCGGGGCGCCCCCCGGCTATGTGGGCTACGAGGAGGGCGGCTACCTGACCGAGGCGGTGCGCCGCAAGCCCTACTCGGTGCTGCTGCTCGACGAGGTGGAGAAGGCCCACCCGGATGTCTTCAATATCCTGCTGCAGGTGCTGGAGGATGGCCGCCTCACCGACGGCCAGGGCCGCACCGTGGACTTCCGCAACACCGTCATCGTGATGACCTCCAACCTGGGCTCCGAGATCATCCAGCGCCTGGGCGGCGATGACGCCGACTATGCGCAGATGAAGGAGATGGTGATGGAGGTGGTAGGCAGCCATTTCCGCCCCGAGCTGATCAACCGCATCGACGAGGTGGTGGTCTTCCATGCCCTCGGCCAGGCGCAGATCCAGTCCATCGCCGAGATCCAGCTCGACCGCCTGAGGGCGCGGCTCGCCGAGCACGATCTCGCCCTTGAGGTCAGCGACGCGGCGCTGGCGCAGCTGGCCGTGGTGGGCTTCGACCCGGTCTACGGCGCCCGTCCTCTCAAGCGGGCGATCCAGGCCCGACTCGAGAATCCGCTGGCCCAGGACCTGCTGGCCGGGCGCTTCGCGCCGGGCGATGTCATCCACGTGGAGGCGGAGGGCGACCAGCTGGTGTTCCAGAGCTGAGGCCAACAAAGCGTTACGCACTCGGCCAGGCGCCGGCTCGATAGCCGACTACACTAGTATCAGGTTGCGTCCTGTAACCCCCCTTGCCCGCCCGGCGTCCGCCCGGCGGGCTCTTTTACACCACACCCCGCCGAGGGCCCTTGTATGTCCCGCTGAGGGCTCTTTTACACCCCGCTGAGGGCTCTTTTACGCCCCGCGGCGGCTCTCACACTTTTTATGCGGTTGACACCATTGCGCCGCTAATGGAATCTTGGGCCTTCCTGATTTGCGGGCGCGGAATTCTGCGGGTAACCCCCCATCCCCGCGCGAAGGGTAGGCCAGAGGGCCTCTACCCGCCGAAGGACTTCCGAGTGCGGGTCAACCGCCCGGCTCGGCCAACGCCCCGACGCGGCGATCCGCCGCGATGAGAGTGCAGGCCCCATCCGGGTCTATCAACGCCAGGGTTTGGCATCAGGTGCCGGCGCGTCCGGCAGCGGCATACCGCCGCACTCGACCCCGCGTGTCCCATTCGGCACGCGGATCGCACTCGAGACCTCCAGGGGAGAGACATCAAGTGGAACTGCTTTCCGGCGCAGACATGATCGCCCGCTTCCTTCAGGATGAGGGCGTCGAATACATCTATGGTTATCCGGGCGGTGCGGCGCTGCACATCTACGACGCCCTCTTCCGTCAGGACAAGGTCAAGCACATCCTGGTGCGCCACGAACAGGCCGCCACCCATGCCGCCGACGGCTATGCGCGGGCCTCGGGCAAGCCCGGCGTGGTGCTGGTGACCTCCGGCCCCGGCGCCACCAACGCCGTGACCGGCATCGCCACCGCCTATATGGACTCCATTCCCATGGTGGTGCTGTGCGGCCAGGTGATGAGCCACCTGATCGGCGATGACGCCTTTCAGGAGACCGATATCATCGGCGTGACTCGGCCCATCGTGAAGCATAGCTTTACCATCAAGCACCCGACCGAGATTCCCGAAGTCCTCAAGAAGGCCTTCTATCTGGCCTCCACCGGCCGCCCCGGCCCGGTGGTGGTGGACATTCCCAAGGACATGACGGCGCCCACCGAGCGCTACGAGTACGTCTATCCGAAGAAGGTCAAGCTGCGCTCCTACAACCCGGTCACTCGCGGCCACACCGGCCAGATCAAGAAGGCCGTGGAGATGATGCTCAAGGCCAAGCGGCCGGTCTTCTATACCGGTGGCGGCGTGGTCACCGGCCGTGCCAGCGAAGGGCTGACCGATCTGGTCAAGCGCCTGGGCTATCCCATCACTACCACCCTGATGGGTATCGGCGCCTACCCGCAGAGTGACCGCCAGTGCCTCGGCTGGCTGGGCATGCACGGCTCCTATGAGTCCAACATGGCCATGCATCACGCGGACCTGATCATCGCCATCGGGGCGCGCTTCGACGACCGGGTCACCAACAACACCTCCAAGTTCTGCCCCACCGCCAAGATCATCCACGTGGATGTCGACCCGAGTTCCGTCTCCAAGACGGTGCGCGCCGACGTGCCCATCGTGGGGCCGGCGGGCAGCGTGATCAGCGAGATGATCAGCCTGGTGCAGGGCAAGGAGATCGCCCATCCCGAGGCCCTGGCCGAGTGGTGGCAGAAGATCGACGGCTGGCGCGAGGAGCGCGCGGGCAAGCTCTACGAGCCCTCCAAGGCCGGTGAGACGATCAAGCCCCAGGAGGTGATCGAGGCGCTCTGCCGGGTGACTCGCGGTGAGGCCTATGTGACCACCGACGTGGGCCAGCACCAGATGTTCGCGGCCCAGTACTACAAGTTCGACAAGCCCAACCGCTTCATCACCTCGGGCGGCCTTGGCACCATGGGCTTCGGCTTCCCGGCCGCCATGGGCATCAAGCAGAACTTCCCGGAGGAGCAGGTGGTCTGCGTCACCGGCGAGGGTAGCTTCCAGATGATGATGCAGGAGCTCTCCACCTGTAAGCAGTTCGGGGGCGGCGTGAAGATCGTCAACCTGAACAACGCCTCGCTGGGCATGGTTCGCCAGTGGCAGGACCTCAACTACAAGTCCCGCCACGCCCACTCCTACATGGAGTCGCTGCCCGACTTCCAGAAGTTGATCGAGTCCTATGGCTTCACCGCCCTGAAGGTCGAGACCCTCGACGAGCTTGAGCCGGCGCTGGAACGTGTCTTTGCCGACAAGCACGAGCTGGTGTTCCTCGACGTTGCGGTTGACCCGCACGAGCACGTCTATCCGATGCAGGTGCCCCTGGGCTCCATGCGTGACATGCTGCTTTCCAAGACGGAGCGGACCTGATGCGCCATATCATCTCGATTCTGATGGAAAACGAACCGGGCGCCCTGTCTCGCGTGGTGGGGCTCTTCTCTCAGCGCAATTTCAACATCGAGACGCTGAACGTGGCGCCCACCGAGGACGAGACCCTGTCGCGCCTCACCGTCACCACCGTGGGTGATGACCGGGTGATCGAGCAGATCACCAAGCACCTCAACAAGCTGATCGACGTGGTCAAGCTGGTGGACCTCACCGAGGGCAACCACATCGAGCGCGAGCTGATGCTGGTGAAGGTCAAGGCGCTCGGCGCGGCTCGCGATGAGGTCAAGCGCACCGTGGATATCTTCCGTGCGCAGATCGTCGACGTGACCCCGAGCCTCTACACCGTGCAGATCACCGGCGACGCCGGCAAGCTGGATGCCTTCCTTCAGGCCATGGCGCCGGTGGGGATCCTGGAGGTGGCGCGCACCGGGGTGTCGGGCATTGCCCGCGGCGACAAGGTGCTCGCACTCTGATCGATGGCTGCGCTCGCGCTGCATCACAGGGCCGCCCTTCGGGGCGGCCTTCTCGATGTTGGGGAGGCCGTTCGGTAGCGGGCGTCCGCGGTCAGCGCGCCTGCACCTCGTCCCAGAGGGCGCGGATCAGCGGGCTCTTCAGGCGGCGCTCCAGCACGCAGAGCCCGACATCGTAATGGGGCAGCTCCGGTTTCACCGCGAGCACCCGCACGCGCTCCTGCAGGGGGCTGTTGTCGAGCACGATCTTCGGCACCACGCCGATGCCGAACCCCAGTCCCACCATGCTGACGATGGCCTCGTGGCCGGCCACCTGGGCATAGATCTGCGGCGTGACTCCCAGCGCCTTGAACCAGGTGTCGGCAAACTCCCGGGAGAGGCCCGCCTCGGAGAGGATCATCGGCACTTCGCGCCACTGGTCGGCGCTGGGGGACTCCGGCGTGGCGGGAATCCAGGCGGCGGATGCCTGGGGGGCGATGAACACCAGGGGGGCGCGGGTCAGCGACTTGAAGGCCAGGGCCTCCGGCGTGCGCCGCGGCCGCGGGGTGATCGCCATGTCCTCCTCACCGGCCAGCACCCGGGCCATGGCCTCGGCGGGGTCGCCGGTGTGCAGTTTGAGTTCGATGCCGGGGTGGTGGGTGCGAAACTTGCTGAGCAGGGCGTAGAGAAAGCTGTAGCTGGCGGTGACCGAGCAGTAGACGCTGATCTCGCCGGTGAGGCGCTGGGCCTCGCTCTGCAGCGACAGGCGCAGCTGCTCCCACTGCTCCAGCGCCTCCCGGGCGTAGGCGAGAAAGGTGATGCCGTGGGGTGTCATCACCACATGGCGGTTGTCGCGTTCGAAGAGCGCCACGCCCAGGGTCTCCTCCAGCTGACGGATGGAGCGAGAGAGCGTCGAGGGGCTGACGTGGCAGGCGTTGCTGGCGCGGCCGAAGTGCAGGGACTCGGCGAGAGCCAGAAAGTGCTTGAGGGGTCGCATGTCCATGGGTGTCATTATTTCATATCCCGGCACGTCACGTTGCAAATATCGCGTTTTACGCAATGGTAGGGCTGGCGTATGGTGAGTCCATCGAATGCCGCGAGCCCAGTCCCGCGTCAGACGGGGCGGGTGGCCATCAGCGCTGACACCCTCTTTCATCGACGTTCCAGGAGTACGACCATGCACGTGTATTACGACAAGGATTGCGACCTCTCCCTCATCCAGGGCAAGAAGGTCACCATCGTGGGCTACGGCTCCCAGGGCCATGCCCATGCCAATAACCTGAAGGAGTCCGGCGTCGACGTCACCGTCGCTCTGCGTGAAGGTTCCTCCTCTGCCGCCAAGGCCGAGGCTGCCGGCCTCAAGGTCGCCAGCGTGCCCGAGGCGTGCAAGAACGCCGACGTGGTCATGATCCTGGCTCCGGACGAGAACCAGAAGGCGATCTACGAGAACGAGGTCGAGCCGAACCTGAAGCAGGGTGCTACCCTGGCCTTCGCTCACGGCTTCAACATCCACTATAACCAGATCGAGCCGCGCAAGGACCTGGACGTGATCATGATCGCGCCCAAGGCCCCGGGCCACACCGTGCGCTCCGAGTTCGTCAAGGGCGGCGGCATCCCCGACCTGATCGCCATCCATCAGGATGCGTCCGGTACCGCCAAGGAGCTGGCGCTCTCCTACGCCGCCGGCGTCGGCGGTGGCCGTAGCGGCATCATCGAGACCACCTTCAAGGACGAGACCGAGACCGACCTGTTCGGTGAGCAGGCCGTGCTGTGCGGCGGTGCCGTCGAGCTGGTCAAGGCCGGCTTCGAGACCCTGACCGAGGCGGGCTATGCTCCCGAGATGGCCTACTTCGAGTGTCTGCACGAGCTCAAGCTGATCGTCGACCTGATGTACGAGGGCGGCATCGCCAACATGAACTACTCCATCTCCAACAACGCGGAGTATGGCGAGTATGTCACCGGCCCCGAGGTGATCAACGACGAGTCTCGTGCCGCCATGCGCAACGCTCTCAAGCGCATCCAGACCGGCGAGTACGCCAAGATGTTCATTCAGGAAGGCAACACCAACTACCCCTCCATGACCGCGCGTCGCCGCCTGAACGCCGAGCATGAGATCGAGGTCGTGGGTGCCAAGCTGCGCGGCATGATGCCGTGGATCGCTGCCAACCAGCTGGTCGACAAGTCCAAGAACTGATCGCTATCGGTTCACGGGACCTTCAGGGGGCGCGGATATCCGCGCCCCCCTGCGCGTTTATGGGGCGGTCGGACGAGGCGGGGCGGCGTTGTGAGAGCGCAGCGGGCGTGTAGAATGAAGTCAGTGCCTGCGGGCACCCTCATTTCGGCAATGGACGAAACGCATGAGTCAGGACTCCCGCAATACCGAACACCCTCCTTCCCGCCCCGGTGCCGAGCCCGTCGACAAGGCTGCGCCCGACGCCGAGTCGCCGGCCGAGGAGGATCTGGCCGCGGCCTTCGTGCGCGAGACCGAGGTGATCGAGGAGGCCGTCGAGAACGGCAAGAAGGTGCGCCGCAAGGGGATCTACCTGCTGCCCAACCTCTTCACCACCTCGGCGCTGTTCGCGGGTTTCTTCGCTATCGTGGCCGGTATCAACGGCGACTTCACCGCGGCGGCGGTAGCCATCTTCATTGCCATGGTGCTCGACGGCCTGGATGGCCGGGTGGCCCGCATGACCAATACCCAGAGCGCCTTCGGCGCCGAGTACGACAGCCTCTCGGACATGCTCTCCTTCGGTGCGGCGCCGGCACTGGTGGCCTTCACCTGGATTCTCCAGGATATCGGCAAGACCGGCTGGGTGGTGGCCTTTCTCTATGTGGCCTGTGCCGCCCTGCGACTGGCGCGCTTCAATGTGCAGATCGGCAGCGTCGACAAGAAGTGGTTCATCGGCCTGCCGAGCCCCTCCGCGGCGGCGCTGGTGGCGGCCAGCGTCTGGACCTTCCACAGCTTCGATGCCGAGGCGTTCGGTTTCAAGCTGCTGATGCTGGTGATCGTCGGCGCTGCCGGCGTCCTGATGGTCAGCAATATCCGCTACTACAGCTTCAAGGATATCGACCTCAAGGGGCCGGTGCCCTTCGTGGTGTTGCTGGCCATCGTGCTGGGCTTCGTGGTGATCTCGGTTCAGCCTTCGGTGATGCTGCTGCTGCTGTTCGGTGCCTATGTGGCCTCCGGCCCCGTCATGGCAGCGATGCGCAAGGTGAAGCATTCGCCCCCCGGGGCCTGATGCTCGCCCGGTGGACCGCCTTCGGATGAACCAGGATCAGCAGCGCCCGCCTCGTGCGGGCGCTGTCGTGTCTGCCCTCCGAGATATCCACAAGGGGACGGCCTGAGCAAGGTCTGAAACTTTTTTACCGGAAGGGCTTGCAGGGCCCCGGGGAAAACCGTAAAGTACGCATCCGCTGCCGGTGACCAGCAAGGTTGCAGGCGGTAATAAGTGGCAGAAGTGATTGATCTGTCTGAGTTTTTTGAAACGCTTCG
>WPCH01185671.1_pt1 | contig 45043 bp, 50 predicted proteins | sample 5399881 | NCBI WGS metagenome assembly WPCH01 (sample SAMN12869468, study PRJNA574797) | sludge metagenome | isolation source: wastewater treatment of pH5 | place: China:Beijing | collected 2019-05-20
TCAGATCCCTGCCCCGCCTGGGCGAAATGACCTCCGCGTTAAAGAAGGCCCAGGCTCTGTTCGATCGGACCTGCTCCAGGGTCGTTACCCGAACCGCTCCCTGGTGCTACGGCGTTTACTCTCCCTTCTGCACCTTCCACAGCGTGCCCGGTGATGCGGAGCGGGAGGCCGACGCGCTGGAAGAGTACATCGCCGTCTATTCCGGGCTGACAGACGGCCACGGCAGCGGCGCCGACGTGCTGTTCCGCCTGGAGCTCGCCCATTACCGGGGCGATTTTCGCGAGGCGGAAATACTGGCCTATAAAACGCTGTTTATCGCCCAGAGCAGGCAGCAAACGGTTATTTGGCTCGCGGCGACGCTGCATTTAGGCGAGATTGCTTTGGCCCTCGGCGACGAGGTCGGCTGGCGCCATGCCGTCGAGTCCCTGAACAACACGCCCGGCGTGCTGCAAAATCTCTATGCTCTACCCTCCGCCCTGGACACGGCACGGGGAATGCTGCTCTTCGAGCTCGGTTTGGATGAGGAAGTGGCAGATTGGCTGAAAACCGGCGATTTCAGCGGTCGGCAGCTCCCCGGAATGAAGGGAGACAGAATGATGGTACTCTTAGGCAGCCTGTTTGCGCGGGGATACGACACGCAGCTTCTCGGAATCGCCGAGAGTTTGTATCCGGATGATCCTTCGCTCCAGAGCTTCAGGAACGTCTACAAGATGTTTTTAATGGCCGCGGCGCATTTTCGTCTGGGAGACAGAGAGAGAGCCTCCGCCTATACCTGCCGGGCTGTAAGGGCGGCGGCGCCGGACGGGCTGTATTCGTATCTGCTCTTTTTCGGCTCCATGCTGGGCGGGCTGATGGAGGAATGCGTCGATCGGGATTTTCCCGAACAGCGGAGCCGGCTCGCCGCCGCCAGGGAAAGCTTTCTGCCGGCCTATGCCACAGCCTACCCCACGCTGTTCCCTGACGAGCTGCCCGAGGACCTGACCGCCCGGGAGCGGGACGTGGCGCTGCTTGCGGCCCAGGGTCTTCGCAACAGCGAGATCGCGGAAAGGCTCGTCGTAACGGAAAACACAGTGCGGGCGCACATGCGCGCAATTTTTCAGAAACTCGACATAGACCGCCGGACAAAGCTTGCGGAAAAGCTGAAATAAAGCAAAGGCCGGCGGAAAATAGTCTGAAAAAATAGTCCATTCGGACGATGTGAAAAAAGAGAACCCATCTTACAATAGCGGTAAGGTGGGATTTTTATTTATTTGTTGCTTTTCACATCCGACTTTTATCTTGATAAAAACATTGTTGTCATCCTGAGCGCAGCGAAGGATCTTAGAGAAAATCAAAGATTCTTCAAGCGAGCCGGCATGGAAACCGGCCCCTCACAATGGCGCCTGAATGAAAACCTGCCGTTGTAAACAGTAAGCCTTTTTATTTACCCGAATGTAACGGAGGATGCAGATGAATACGCATTATATCAAATCTGTCGTGCCGCTGAAGGATCACCGGCTTTTCATGGAGATGGAGGGCGGCAGCAGCGTTACCGTCGATCTCTCCGTCAAGCTGGATACCATGAAATACGCGGCGCTGGCGGACGAGGCTCTTTTCAAAACCGCGGAGACCGACGGCGATTATGTCGTCTGGGGCGGGGGACGGATTCAGGTCACCGTCAAAGAGCTGATGGAAGTTATTTTATTGGGATAAACACAAGTAATCATTTGAGGGTTACCGAGTACTTGTTGTGAAATGGTATTGTAAAGGAGAGAAACGATCATGGGTAAAAAAGCAAGTAAAATTCTCAGCGTCTTTTTGTCCGTATGTCTGATAACCTTCCTGTTTCCAGCGGGAGTCATGGCCGACGGCGCTTCCGGGGCCGGTGCAACGGGCGGAATTGCCCCCGATACGGCCTGGTATACCAATAATACGGGACAGGACGCGTTTTCCGTCGGAACCGCCGCCGAGCTGGCGGGCCTGGCGAGTCTCGTAAACAGCGGAACGGATTTTGAGGGAAAGAACGTCACGCTGACGGCAAATATTGAATTGAACGCCACTGAGGACTGGACCGATTGGGCCCTGTCCGCCCCTGAAAACGCATGGGCCCCCATAGGCGAGGCCAACCACGCTTTCAAGGGCGTCTTCGACGGCGGGGGCTACACTGTCAGCGGCATTTACGTGAACAGCGATTCCAATTACGCGGGGCTGTTCGGATACGTCAGCGGCGGCACGGTGAAAAACCTGAAAATAGCCGCTTCGTTTATCAACGGCAGGGATAAGGTCGGCGGCGTGGCGGGGTACATCGACGCCGGCAGCGAGATCGCCGGGTGCGACACCTCGGGAACTGTGGGAGGCACAGGCAACCATATCGGCGGCCTGGCGGGCTATGCCGCAGGCGGCAGTGAGGTGACAGACAGCAAAAATACGGGAGCCGTCGGCCTGACGGGCTACCATACGGGGGGTCTGGTCGGGTATGCTTTGAACTGCGCGATCACGGGCAGCTATAATACCGGGGCGGTCAAAGGGACCTCCAACATCGGCGGCATAACCGGCTCCGCCTACAATAGCGTGATCACTGCCAGCTACAACAGGGGCACAGTGGGCGGATTTTACAGCTATGCCGGCGGTCTGACCGGTTACGCTTCTGACAGCACGATCAGCGATAGTTACAACGCCGGCGGGGTAACCGGGGGCAGTTACACCGGCGGTGCGGCAGGTTATTTCAAAGACGGAAGCCTGACAAACAATTACTATCTGAAAGATGCGGCGGCTTCCGGCATCGGCAATAACGCCGGCGCGGACGGGGCGCAGCCCAAAACCATGGAGCAGATGACGTCGGCCTCGTTCCCGGCGGCTTTAGGAACGTCCTATATGCAGGATCTGTTTTTCATTAACGCCGGCTATCCCCTGCTGCTTTGGCAGGGCGGCCCTTTGGCCTTCGCCGGCGGCAGCGGCGGGGAAGGGGATCCCTATCTGATCGAAACCCCTTTGCAGCTGCGCTATATGGCCTACCAGGTCAACAATGACAACGCGGAGTACGGCTCCGCCCACTACAAGCTCACCGGGGATATCAACCTGGAGGCCCGCTGGGCCGCCGGCGAATCCGGCGCGGCCCTGACCAGCGGCGCCGTGTGGACTCCCATCGGGCTGTGGGATTCTGACAATGCAGAAAACAGTGCGCCGTTCAAGGGCGTCTTCGACGGCGACGGGTGCATAATATCCGGCCTTTACATCAACGATGACACACTGTCCGGCGCAGGGCTCTTCGGCTATACAAATGGCGCCGTCATCAAAAACGTCACTGTGACGGACGCATACGTAAAAGGAAAGGACAATACAGGCGGCATCGTCGGCTATGCTGTGGGCGGCAGCATAGAGCGCAGCTTCAGCATGGCTGCGGTGTCGGGTTCCTCCTATGGCGTCGGCGGCGTGGCCGGTTCCATTAATGCGAATGGCTCCATCGCGGACTGCTATAATACCGGGCCGGTCAAAAGTACCTCGGATCAAGTCGGCGGCATAGCGGGCAGGGCGATGGACTCCGATGTGAGGAACTGCTACAACACGGGGCCCGTCTCAGGCTCGCACTCCGTGGGAGGCGTGGTCGGCGTGGTGGACGCGGTGTCCGGAGCTTCTGTAGTAACAAACTGCTATTATCTCGCCGGTATGGCAGCTGCCGGTATCGGCGACGGCAGCGGTGAAGCTGCGGCAAAAGATGGAAACGAGATGAAAACCGACGCCTTTGCCCAGGCCCTGGGCGACGCGTTTCTTCCCAGTACGCGCCACATTAACGGCGGCTATCCCCTGCTGCTGGCGGGCGGCTTCGCCGGCGGCAGCGGCGTCGAGGGGGATCCCTGGCTCATCGCAAGCCCCGGCCAGCTGCGCTATCTGTCATGTATCGTGAGGGCCGATAACGAAGGCTACGCCGCGAAGCATTATGCGCTGACCCGGGACATCCGCCTCTTCGCCGAATGGGCCTTCGACAGCGAGGGAAACCTCTCTGTCCTCAGGGGAAGGCAGTGGATGCCCATCGGCTGGTGGGCGGACACCGAGGCTGGCCAGTATCCCTTCAAGGGGATATTTGACGGGAGGGACCATACAATCAGCGGAATCTGCATCAAGATCCCCAGAAATTCATATGACCCGCATGAAAGTAACTGTTACGGCCTGTTCGGAGGGGTGGACGGCGGAACGGTCAGGAAGTTATCCCTAAAGGATTCTGTTATTTGGAGCGATGATACTTTGTATCATGTCGGCGGCGTGGCGGGCCTGTTGACCCGGGGCGGCGTCATTGACAACTGCGACAATTTGAACGCCGCGGTGAAGGGCGAAGGTTATGCGGCCGGAATTGTGGCGGTAATCGGACGCGGTTACGAAGGCGGCGCCTCCGTATTAGAAGATGGCCGCAATGTGGTTTCAAATTGCAGCAATGCGGCTTCTGTCAGAGGAAAGGGCAGCATCGGCGGCGTGGCGGCATTGGTGCGATCCGGGCCGATTATGAACTGGGATATCAACCTTCTTAACATGGTGTATTGCAACCGCATTTCAGACTGTGAGAACTCGGGCACGATTACGTCCTCGTCGGCGGCGATGACAGGCGGCATTTACGGAGACAGTGCGGCGACCGTTGCCGCCCTTTATGTGGAGGACTGCCGCAACACAGGCACGATTATAGGTTCTGCCGACACGCAGTCAAAATGGATCAGCGGTATTGGCTACGGACGTCCGAATATTTTCATTAAAAACTGCGAAAACGCGGGAACCATTTCCAATGAGGGCAAGGATCATGAGAAAGACTTGGAAGCCGCGGGTATAGCCTGCGGATTTGCGGGGCTCATTGAGGGCTGCCGCAACACCGGATCCGTTACCAGCCTGCTACAAGCCGGTGGAATCGCCACGAAGACGTTTCAGATCATCGACTGCGTGAATAGCGGTACCATCACAACTACGCACCCCGAGTACCATTACTCAAGGGAGACCGCGGCGGGAGGTATCCTGGCATGCGGTCTGGATCAAATTTCGATGTATCCGGGGTATGAATATAAGATCAGCGGCTGCGTCAATGCAGGGACCGTAAGATCGGCGGGCGGTAACGCAGGCGGTATCGTAGGGAGATGTGTTTACGGGAGGGTTTCCCTGACCATCGAAGACTGCTATAACGCCGGATCCGTCAACGGGTCGGATCAGATCAGCGGTACCGGCGGCGTGCTGGGATGGGGCGATTATGCGAATGATCATGACCAGCTTTTCGAGCCATTACGTATTATAAGCTGCTATAACACCGGGCCGGTCAGCGGAACGGCGGATGTCGGCGGCGTGGCGGGCTTTACAGGGAATGGTGTGGTCCTTGTGTCGGACAGCTACAACACCGGGCCGGTCAGCGGGAGGGACAACGTCGGCGGCGTGGCGGGCAGGGTGTCCAACCAAAAAGGCAGTGTGGAGAACTGCTACAACACCGGAACGGTCAGCGGGAGGAACAACGTCGGCATCGTAGCGGGGAATGTTGCCGCCGGCACTCCCGACGATCCTGCCGACGACGCTGCCGTTATCAACTGCTACTATTTGAATACGGCGGAAGGACAGAGCATAGGCGCGGGCGCCGGAGAAACCATCGGGCGGCATCCCGAGCAGTTCAAGGGCGGCATGGTGGCCCACCAGCTTCAGAAGAGCCGGCCCGAGACCATTTGGGGGCACACGCAGCTGAGAGGCTCGGAATTTGCGCGGCTGGCCGCCTTTGACCCGGCGGTGAAAAGGATTGTCCGCGTGGGATTTTACGACGATATGGACGGCGACGGCGAACCGGATCTGTTGGCTTACTCTTACGCCCTGCAGGGCGGAGGGGCTGTTTTCCCGGACCTGCCGGAAGAGAACACGGTTTGGAAAGACAGTTTGGGAGTGGAATATACGGAAAGCTCAATATTTACCTCGGATACCTCCCTGTTCCTTATCCGGGAGGGCGGTCCGGAACCGCCGAGTCCCGCTCTGATCAGCATCACGCCTCCTGCGGCGATCCGGAACGTGCCTAACGGTACTGTTAAAACCGCCGAGGCTCTGGGCTTGCCTTCCACGGTGGTAATGGTCACCAATTATGGTAACGTCAACGCCGCCGTGAGCTGGGAGGTTGATGAGTGCGCCTACGATCCGGAAAATGCCGGCGAGCAGACCTTTACGGTGGAGGGAGACGTCTCTCTGCCCGCCGGCGTGGAGAATCCGGACAGCGTCAGCCTGAGCATTAACATCGAAGTAACCGTACTTGCGGCCTCTGCGATCCCGGTGTTCATAGCGGTCACGAACATCACCGGGGTCCCCGGGACGGCGACCGCGGGCGTCGATCTGACGTTGACCGGCACGGTGGAGCCTGCCAACGCTACGAACCAGACCATCGTATGGAGCGTGCAGAGCGCGGGTGCAACCGGCGCCACCGTCAACGGCAATACGCTGTCTGCCGCGGCTGCGGGTGCCGTGACCGTCAGGGCGACGATCACAAACGGGCTGACGGAAAGCTCTGATTACACACAGGACTTTGGAATAACGGTCAGTGACGTCCCTGCGGTGCCTACCTTGAGCATTACGACCACTGCACTGGCTGACGCCACAGTGGGTACCCCCTACAGTCAGAACATCGATTACACCTATACGGGTATCGGTACTCTTACTTTCAGCGCCGATGATCTTCCCAACGGCTTGAGCATTGATTCGGAAGGCCTCATCAGCGGTACGCCGGCAGAAGGCGCGGAGGAAAGCTCCCCCTACAGCGTGGAGGTGGAGGTCACAGACGGCGCTCTGAGCGATTCGGAAATCTATTCCCTCACGGTCAGAGCCGCTCCTGCAGTCACCTATACCCTCACGATTTCCGCAGGCGACGGAGGAAGGATCACCGCCGGCAGCAGCGGGAAATATCCGGAAAACGCGTCGATTTCCCTTGCGGCAGCGGCTGATACAAATTACCGTTTCGACAGTTGGTCCTCCTCAAACGGCGGTTTCTTCGCTAACGCCGCAAGCGCCTCCACCACCTTCACGATGCCCGCGAAGGATACAACAGTGACGGCCGGCTTTACCTACATCGGCGGAGGCAATCAGGGCAGCGGGAGACCTGCAACGGAAACCTCCTATACGATCACCGCCGCGGCGAGGGCGGGAGGCAGCATCACACCCAGCGGCAGCGTCACCGTTACCGCCGGCAAGGATAGGGCTTTCACCATCACCGCCGGTGAAGGATATAAAATAGAAGATGTACTGGTGGACGGTGTGAGCGTAGGAGCGGTTTCCGCCTATACCTTTAAGAACGTGGAGAAGGACCACTCCATAACGGCTTCCTTCAAGAAAACGGAAACGGCGGTCAGCCGGTTTACGGACGTCAATCCGGACGACTGGTTCCATGATAACGTCCTATATGTTTACGAAAATGGACTGATGAGCGGTACGGCCCCCGACGCCTTCGATCCGTCCGGCGTCATGACGCGGGGTATGAGCGTTGCGGTGCTGTATCGGCTCAGCGGCGATACCGGCAGCTATCAAAACGCTTTTAGCGACATAGTCTCCGGCTCTTATTATGAAAACGCCGCCGCCTGGGCTCATTCTGCCGGTATCGCAAGGGGCGTCGGAAGTAATCAATTTGCGCCGGATAGCCCGGTCAGCCGTGAACAACTCGCCGTTATGCTTTACAATTACGCTCGCTACAAAGGATATGACGTTTCGGTGGGTGAGGATACGAACATCCTGTCCTACAACGACGCATTTTCCATATCGGAGTATGCCTATGCGGCCCTCCAGTGGGCCTGCGGCGCGGGGATTCTGCAAGGCGACACGAAAGGCAATCTGAATCCCCAAAGCTCCGCCACCCGAGCCGAAGTCGCGGCTATGCTGCAGCGGTTTATAGAAAAGGCGGCGCAATGACAGAAAGATAACCCCCAATAACCCTGATAATACGGGTAATGGAGAAGCCTGCCCTGGCCAAGCGGGGCGGGCTTCTGCCTTTGATGAGCTCTGTTGTCAAGATACCGCCTATTACCTTGGTAAACGTGTTTTGCAGAGAAAGTTCCGACTATAGATTCGCAGTCAATCCGTTACTATTCACGGCTTGCTTTTACTCGGATCTAAACAAGAATGGCGCTATGGCGCATAATCTTCTCTATACCCTGCCGCTTAATTAGAGAAGAATCCTCAGTCGAAACGAAAAGTTGTTTATTTTCAACCCCGGATCTAAACAAGAATGGCCCTATGGTGCATGATCTTCTCTATACCCTGCCGCTTAATTAGAGAAGAATCCTCAGGCGAAACGAAAAGTTGTTTATTTTCAACCCCGGATCTAAACAAGAATGGCGCTATGGCGCATGATCTTTTCTATACCCTGCCGCTTAAGTAGAGAAGAATCCTCAGGCGAAACGAAAAGTTGTTTATTTTCAACCCCGGATCTAAACAAGAATGGCCCCATGGCGCATGATCTTCTCTATACCCTGCCGCTTAATTAGAGAAGAATCCTCAGCCAAGAAAGGAAAGTTGTCTAATTTTCACCCCATGCAATAAACAAGAATAGAGATTAGCGACATGTTCTTGTTTATCTCTGACCTGTCCCAATAGATAAAAATTGGAGTTCAGAATGGAAAGTTGTCTAATTGCAGCCCCTAATATAAACGACAATCAGCCTAAAGTCATAATTTTGTCTACCTTCTGCCGCCAACATAGACAAGAATTAGGGGCTCAAAGCCGAAATTGGCTATTTCTCAATATTCCCAAAGTAAGTTGCCTTTGTAACTATACGGACGCCGTGCAAGTTTCACTTGCCTGGGCGGCGAAAAACAGGTATCATCAACATTGGGCGGCGGCGGCGTCATTTTGCCGCCTGCGGTTTAGATTTCCCGAATGAATTGGAGATTCGGCTCTTAAAACAGACCTGAAGGAGATAGTATGACCGTAACATTGACGAGTTTTCTTGAGCAGATGGTATCAAATCCCGCCTTGTTGATTACTACCTTATTGACCCTCGGGGTCATTTTGGTGAACGGCTGGACGGACGCTCCGAACGCAATCGCTACCTGTGTATCTACCCGCTCCATGGGCGCCGGCTCCGCCATACTCATGGCAGCGGTTTTTAATTTTTTCGGAGTGCTTATCATGACCATGATAAACGCTACTGTTGCACAGACTATTTATCGGATGGTGGATTTCGGAGGAGATCCTCAGGTGGCTTTGGTAGCACTGTGCGCGGCGCTGTTTGCCATCGTGCTCTGGGCCACGGGGGCCTGGTGGTTCGGTATACCCACCAGTGAAAGTCACGCCCTCATCGCGGGTCTCTCCGGAGCGGCTATCGCTCTCCAGGGAGGCATGGCTGGAATCAATCCCGCGGAGTGGATTAAAGTACTGTATGGACTGGTGCTGTCTACGGGAATGGGCTTTGGTATGGGTTGGCTTGTAAGCAAGGCCATCGGAAAAATCTTCGCCAGGGCGGACCGCCGCAAAACCTTCTATGTTTTTAAAAACGCCCAGATTGGCGGGGCCGCGGGAATGGCCTTTATGCACGGCGCCCAGGACGGCCAAAAGTTCATGGGCGTTTTTATGCTGGGCATGTTCCTTGCCCAGGGACAGGCTGACAATACGGAATTTGTGATCCCCGTCTGGCTGATGGTGCTTTGCTCCGTGGTCATGGCTCTGGGGACTTCCATCGGCGGGTATCGGATCATAAAGTCCGTCGGTATGGACATGGTCAAACTTGAAAAGTACCAGGGTTTTGCGGCGGATCTTGCAGCGGTTACCTGCCTGTTTACATCCTCCGCCTTCGGAATCCCGGTAAGCACTACCCACACGAAAACTACGGCAATAATGGGAGTGGGGGCGGCGAAGCGACTGTCTTCCGTAAATTGGGGAGTAGTGCGGGAAATGGTTTTGACATGGGTTCTTACTTTCCCCGGCTGCGGCCTGATCGGGTTTATAATGGCCTGGGTTTTCATGAGGATATTCTGATTAAAGGCATTTATGGCAGAGAAGATCTGAGAAAGAATGCCTTCGGTTGGCAATGTACATACCCTCTGTTGACAAAGTAACAAACGGTTTTCAGAGATAAATTTGCCCATTGACTTTGTCAATCAGGGCAAGAGAAAGGGAATAAACAAATGGCACGGAAGGACAACGATTATTTCAACACATTTGTTAAGCTGGTGGACTTTTCCTGTGAAGCCGCCCGGCTGCTGATCGAGGTTATGACAGACTATCACCCTGAGGAACTGGAACAGCGGATGGTGCAAATGCATGAGATTGAACATAGCGCCGACCTGGAGAAACATCTGATGATGGAGCGTCTGGCAAAGGAGTTCATAACTCCCATCGAGCGGGAAGACATTATGGAGATGGCTCACCAGATCGACGACGTTACCGACTGTATCGAAGATGTATTGATGAGGCTCTACATGTTCAACATCACCGTGATACGCAAAGACGCTCTCGAGGTAGCCTTCCTCATTGAGAAATGCTGCGAGGAACTGAAGAAGGCTCTTGAAGAGTTTTGTAATTTCAGAAAGTCCAAGACCCTCCACAGCCACATCGTGGAGATCAACCGCCTGGAAGAAGAGGGGGACAAGCTCTACACCGAGGCCACCCGTAGGCTCTATGTCAACGAAACTCATCCCATTGCCGTTTCTGCCTGGACCCATGTCTTTCATATCCTGGAGAAAGCCTGTGACTCCTGCGAGCACGTATCTGATGTAATCGAAAGCGTTATGATGAAAAACTCTTAATCATAACGCTTTGAATGGTTGTGAGCCAGGTTGTCATCCTGAAGGTCGTGAAGGAGCTTTTGTAAGATTCTTGGCTGGCGCTCAGAATGACAAAGGCGTGACAGCAACTCCATTACCTTGTTACAGGAAACCAATATATAGGTGCTATACACTAAAGAAGTCCCAGATGAGCCATTAAAAAGATACACCAGGAGGCGTGTATTACACTAAAAGCCGCAAAGACTTGAAGTTATCAGACTATTCCACTGCGTTTTTCGTTTTTTTCAAAAAAAAATTAAATTCCCCCTTGCAATCCAATTTATCCTGCTATATACTGAAAAAGCTTGTGATTGCGCTGATATTTTCAATTGATCGACTTAATCGGGAAAGACGGCGTGAGAAATGCGATGAGGTAGGAAGTTACCGTGCTATCGGAGAATTTCTACTGAGAATTGCCCTCTCTCGAAGAGGACGAGGGGATTCGCCATCTTTCTTTGCGTAAAAAACAAAGAAACACACGGCAAAGTGTACGAAGCGAATTCCCCGTACATGCATAGCGAAAACGTACGGAAGCGCCTGGGAAGCAGGCGCGGCAAGGAGGAAGAAATGAGCGCACAGAAAGTTAGAATCAAACTCAAAGCTTACGATCATAAGGCACTGGATCAATCCGCCGCCAAAATCGTAGATACGGCAAAGAAAACCGGAGCGGAAGTATCCGGACCCATTCCGCTGCCGACAGAGAAACAGGTCGTAACCATTCTCAGAGCCGTCCACAAATACAAGGACAGCAGAGAGCAGTTTGAGCAGAGGACCCACAAGAGACTTATCGATATCCTTTCCCCGACCACCAAGACCATCGACGCGTTGATGAAGCTGGATATGCCGGCGGGCGTGGATATCGAGATCAAACTCTAAACACGGGACGACACGTATTACACGTAGAAGATATGTAGAGTCTTAGTATGATTGCAAGGAATATGCACCCTGCAATCCGCTGTAAGAAGGGAGAAAGAAAGCATGAAGACAATTTTAGGAAAAAAGATCGGCATGACGCAGATTTTTTCCGAAACCGGAGTTGTGATTCCTGTCACCGTTATCGAAGCGGGACCCAATGTAGTCACACAGATCAAGACCGTTGAGACCGATGGATACAACGCAGTTCAAATCGGTTTCGAAGATCTGAAGGAGCAGAGAGCCAACAAGCCCACCAAGGGTCATTTTGAAAAATGGCAGGCGCCCCTGAAAAAGCACTTGCAGGAAATCCGCTTGGATGAAGGCGAAAGCTACGAGCCGGGTCAGACCATAACTGTCGCCGACTTCGAAGAAGGCAAGAAGCTGGATGTAACGGGAACCTCCAAGGGAAAAGGAACCCAGGGCCATATCAAGAGATGGAACCAGGCAAGAGGGCCTATGAGCCACGGATCCAAACACCACAGACTTGCAGGCGCTCTGGCAGCCGGTACCTACCCCTCCAGAGTATTCAAGGGAAATAAAGCCGCGGGAAGAATGGGAAGAGAAACCATCACCGTTCAGAACGTAGAGCTGGTCAAAATCATTGCGGATAGAAACCTGATGCTGGTAAAAGGCGCGGTGCCGGGAGGCAAAGGCAGCCTGCTCCGGATCCAGTACGCGGTTAAAGGCCAGGATAAATAGAGAATCTGATAGAGAGGAGGAAGTCAAATGGCTCAGGTAACAATGTTAAAAATGGACGGTACAGAAGCCGGAAGCATTGAATTAAAAGATGATATCTTTGGTATAGAAGTGAATCAACATGCTGTACACGCAGTAATAGTGAATTACTTGGCAAATCAGAGGCAGGGAACCCAGTCCGCTAAAACCAGAGGCGACGTCAGAGGCGGCGGAAGAAAGCCCTTCAGACAGAAGGGAACAGGCCGCGGCAGACAGGGAAGCAGCACATCCCCCAACCAGATCGGCGGCGGAGTCGTGTTCGCGCCCAAGCCCAGAGATTACAGATACACCCTTCCCAAAAAGCTGAGACGCTTAGCGATGAAATCAGCCCTTTCCTCAAAGGTAGAGGAGAAGGAAATCATAGTACTCGACAGCCTGAAAATGGATGAACCAAAAACGAAAGAAATGTTAAAGGTGCTGGGGAATGTAAACGCGGCTAAGAAAGCCCTGATCATCACGGATATCAAAGATGACAACGTGGTCCGCTCCGCAGCCAACATCCCCGGTGTAAAAACCACCATGGTAGGTGAGATGAACGTGTATGATATCGTCAACCACACCAGCCTCATCGTAACCAGGGATGCAGTAAACAGGATTGAGGAGGTGTATTCGTAATGAAAACCCCTTACGATATTATCATCAAGCCCGTCATCACAGAAAGAAGCATGGATGAGGCGGCTAATAAAAGATACACGTTCAAAGTGGCGGTAGACGCCAATAAGACTCAGGTAAAACACGCGGTAGAGGAGATCTTCGGTGTGGAAGTGGACAGAGTCAACATCATGAACGTGAAGGGCAAACTGAAGAGAATGGGAAGAAATGTTGGCAGAACGGCGGCTTCCAAAAAAGCCATCGTCATCCTTACTGAAAAGAGTAAGGAAATCGAATTCTTCCAAGGTCTATAAGGAGGGACGCGCAATATGGCAATCAGGAAATACAAACCGACCTCTCCCGGATTAAGGGGAATGACGGTTTCTACATTTGAAGAGATTACGACTTCAACTCCGGAAAAGTCCCTTACAGTGACGCTGAAAAAGCACTCAGGAAGGAACTCCCGGGGAAAGATCACCGTTCGCCACAGAGGCGGCGGTTACAGACCCAAGTACAGAATTATCGACTTCAAGCGGGATAAGGATGGAGTACCCGGAAAGGTAGCCACCATCGAATACGATCCCAACAGAAGCGCAAACATCGCTCTGATCTTCTACGCGGACGGCGAAAAGAGATACATCATCGCCCCCCACACCCTCAAGGTAGGAGACACCATCGTCTCCGGACCGGATGCGGACATTCAGGTAGGCAACGCCCTTCCTGTAAAGAACATCCCCGTGGGTACCGTGATTCACAACATCGAGCTGAAAGCAGGAAAAGGCGCCCAGATGGTCAGATCCGCTGGAAATGGCGCCCAGCTCATGGCGAAAGAGGGAGATTACGCCACCGTAAGACTTCCCTCCGGTGAAATGAGAAAGATTCGTATCGAATGCAGAGCCACCATCGGCGAAGTGGGCAACATCGATCATGAGAACATCAAGATCGGTAAGGCCGGAAGAAAGCGCCACATGGGAATCCGCCCCACGGTCAGAGGATCGGTTATGAACCCCAACGACCATCCCCACGGCGGTGGAGAAGGAAAGACCGGAATCGGTCGTGTCAGCCCCGTCACACCCTGGGGTAAACCCGCGCTGGGTTATAAGACGAGAAAGAAGAATAAGCATTCCGATCAATATATCGTAAAGAGACGCAATGAGAAATAAGCGGAGAGGAGGATGAAATAAGATGAGTAGATCACTAAAAAAGGGACCTTATGTAAACGAGAAATTATTGGCGGCCATCGAAAAGATGAACGACGCCAACGATAAAAAAGTCATCAAGACCTGGTCCAGGCCATCCACTATCTTTCCGCAGATGGTGGGTCATACGATAGCGGTTCATGACGGTAAGAGGCATGTACCGGTGTATATAACAGAGGATATGGTAGGACACAGACTCGGAGAGTTTGCGCCTACGAGAAACTATAGAGGACACGCGGCGGACAAATCCTCGAAAGTGAAGAAAAAGTAAGGGAGGATGCAGAACATGGAAGCGAAAGCAATTGCAAAGTATGTCAGAATGTCTCCCATCAAGCTCAAGCCCATTGCCGACCTGGTAAGAGGGAAAGACTTAAATGAAGCGCTGACCATACTGAAGTTCACCCCGGGCAAAGGCTCCGTGCTGGTGGAGAAGGTAGTCAAATCCGCGGCGGCGAATGCGGAGAACAATCACGATATGAATGTGGATAAGCTCTACGTTGCCGAAGTATATGCCCATCAGGGACCGACCATGAAGCGGTGGAGAGCGGGCTCTCAGGGCCGTGCATCAATGATCCTTAAGAGAAGCAGCCATATCGGCGTAACGCTTAGAGAAAGAGATTAGGAGGTTTGTTGAATGGGTCAGAAAGTAAGTCCACATGGATTGAGAGTAGGCGTAATAAAAGACTGGAATTCCAAGTGGTATGCAGATAAAAAGGACTTTGCAGACTATCTTGTGGAAGACAGAAAAATAAGAGAATACGTTAAAAAGCGGATATTTGCCGCCGGAGTTTCAAAGATTCTGATTGAAAGAGCAGCCAACAACCAGGTTAAGGTTACTGTATTGACAGCAAAACCGGGTATGGTAATCGGAAGATCCGGAACCGGCATCGACGAGCTGAAAGCGGAAGTCGAAAAGCTGACCGGAAAGACTGTTGTCATGAATATCGTTGAAGTCAGACGGACCGAAGTGGATGCTCAACTCACGGCGGAAAGCGTCGCCCAGGCACTGGAAAAGAGAATCTCCTATCGGAGAGCTATGAAACAGGCCATCGGAAGAACCATGAAAGCCGGAGCAAAGGGAATCAAGATCGTTGTTTCCGGACGAGTGGGCGGAGCGGAAATTGCCAGAAGTGAAAAGTACAGCGAGGGAAATGTTCCCCTCCATACTCTCAGGTCGGACATCAGCTACGGCTTTGCAGAGGCGGATACACAGTACGGTAAAATCGGCGTAAAAGTTTGGATCAACAACGGCGAAGTGCTGTCCAAAGAGCTCCAGAGCCCGCTGCCTGAAGAAGGCGGCAGGAATGATGGCGACAGACGCAGAAAATCCGGAGACAGACGGGGAAGAGATGACCGGCCCAGAAGGGACGGGGATCGCGCCGACAGACGGGGCGGCTACCGCAGGGACGCCAAGCCGGAAGGACCTAAGGCCGTAAATCCGAGAAAACGCAATAAGCCTGTGGAAAAGCCTGCGAAAGCAGAGCCGGCGGAGGCTCCGGAAACAGCTGAGACCGTTTCGGAAGAATAAGAAACAGAGTATGAAAGGAGGAACAAGCGATGTTAATGCCAAAGCGTGTAAAACGTCGTCGTGTCCATAGAGGAAGGATGAAGGGCGTCGCTACCAAGGGAAACACCATTACCTACGGTACTTATGGACTGGTGGCCCAGGAATGCGGTTGGATCACTTCAAATCAGATAGAATCTGCCAGAATCGCTATGACCCGTTCCATTAAGAGGGGCGGAAACGTATATATTAAAATATTTCCTCACAAGCCCGTAACCAAGAAGCCTGCGGAAGTCCGCATGGGTTCCGGTAAAGGTGCTCCCGAATTCTGGGTAGCGGTCGTCAAGCCGGGCAGAGTCATGTTTGAGATCGCCGGAGTTACGGAAGAAAAAGCCAGAGAAGCTATGAGACTGGCGTCCCACAAGCTCCCGCTGAAATGCAAATTTGCCGTGAAAGGCCAGGAAATAGCAGAGGGTGGTGAAGCGTAATGAAACTTGAAAAATTGAGAGAACTGAGCGAAGCCGAACTCACTGTTGAAGTGAAGAAGTTGAAAAACGAGCTGTTTAATCTGCGCTTCCAGCAGGTCACCGGTCAGCTGGAAAACCCGATTAAAATGCGCGATGTGAAAAAAGAGATTGCAAGAGCAAAAACCATCTTGAGAGAAAAAGAGCTCAAGAGAGCGGAAGGCTAAAGAAAGGAGGATGTGATTATGGAAGAAAGAAACAGAAGAAAGACCAAGGTTGGACTTGTGGTCAGCGACAAAATGGATAAGACCATCGTAGTAGCTGTGGAAGATTTCGTAAGACATTCCCTTTACGGAAAGTCTACCAAGCGCACTAAGAATTTCAAAGCTCACGACGAGAACAACGAATGCAATATCGGCGATAAAGTAAGGATTATGGAAACGAGACCTCTGTCCAAGGACAAGAGATGGAGACTTGTAAAAGTAATCGAGAAGGTTAAATAGGAAGGAGGCACCTATCATGATTCAGACAGAAACAAGATTAAAGGTTGCTGACAATTCCGGCGCAAAGGAACTATTATGCATCCGTGTTCTCGGCGGAACAAGCCGTAAATACGCGGGCATAGGAGATATCATCGTATGTGCTGTTAAAGAAGCAACCCCCGGCGGAGTCGTCAAAAAGGGCGAGGTTGTCAGGGCTGTAGTCGTAAGGACAAAGCAGGGCGCCAGAAGAGTGGACGGCAGCTATGTGAAGTTTGACCAGAACGCGGCTGTTATTATAAAAGAAGATAAAAACCCAGTAGGGACCCGTATTTTCGGACCCGTAGCAAGAGAGTTGAGAGACAAGAGCTTCATGAAGATCGTGTCCCTTGCGCCGGAAGTACTGTAGGAGGTGTGGAGCATGCAGATCAAGAAAGACGATACGGTGCTTGTAATCACCGGTAAAGATAAAGGAAAAAAAGGCAAAGTCCTGAAAGCGTACCCCAAGACGGACAAAGTCATTGTAGAAGGTGTCAACATTCAGACAAAGCACCAGAAGCAGACAAGAAAAGTCTCGGCGGAAATCAAGCATCAGGAAGGTCCTATTCACGTGTCCAATGTAATGTTCTGGGACAGCAAAGCCAAAGCTCCCACCCGGATCGGGCATAAAGTGGAGAATGGCGTGAAGAAAAGAGTTTCGAAAAAAACAGGCGAAATATTGGATTAGTGAAAGGAGGGAACGATCTTGGCAGCAAGACTGAAAGAATATTATAAGACAGAAGTATTCAACGCCATGATGGAAAAGTTCAAGTACAAGAACGTCATGGAAGTGCCGAAGCTTGAGAAGATCACCATAAATATGGGTCTCGGCGAAGCAAAGGACAACGCGAAAATCATGGAAACGGCAGTCCAGGAGATGGCTCTCATCACCGGACAAAAGCCTGTAGTGACCAAAGCGAAAAAATCCATCGCGAATTTCAAGGTTAGAGAAGGAATGAGCGTAGGAGCAAAGGTTACCCTCAGAGGGGATAATATGTATGAATTTGCCGACAAGCTGTTCAACATTGCCCTGCCGAGAGTAAGGGATTTTAAGGGCGTCAACAAAAACTCATTTGACGGCAGAGGAAACTATTCCATGGGTGTCAAAGAGCAGTTGATCTTCCCGGAAATCGTCTACGACCAGGTGGATATGATAAAAGGAATGAACATCGTATTGACAACAACGGCAAAGACCGACGAGGAAGCTCAGGCTCTTCTCGAGTTTCTCGGAATGCCGTTCACCAAATAACGAGGAGGTAAGAAAGTGGCAAAGACATCTCTCAAAGTAAAGCAGCAGAGAAAACCAAAGTATGCAACACGGGCTTACACCAGATGCAAGCTCTGCGGACGGCCCCATGCTTACCTGAGGAAATACGGCGTATGTCGTATCTGCTTTAGAGAATTAGCTTATAAAGGCGAGATCCCCGGCGTTAGAAAAGCCAGCTGGTAATACCAAAAGGAAGGAGGTACAGTAACATGACTATGACGGATCCTGTAGCAGACATGCTGACCAGAATCAGAAATGCAAACACTGTAGGGCATGCGACCGTTGATATACCCGGATCGAAGATGAAGAAATCCATTGCGGAGATCTTGGTCAGAGAAGGCTATATCAAAGGCTTTAATATCATAGAGGACAACAAACAGGGCACCATCAGGGTGCAAATGAAATACGGCGCTGATAAAGAAAAAGTAATCAGCGGATTGAAAAGAATCTCCAAACCCGGCTTGAAGGTCTATGCGAAGAGCGATGAGGTACCTAAGGTATTGGGAGGGCTTGGCGTCGCCATCATCTCCACATCCAACGGAATCCTCAGCGACAGAGAGGCCAGAAAATTGGGCGTTGGCGGCGAAGTAATCTGTTATGTTTGGTAGGGAGGGTATAGAATGTCAAGAATAGGAAAATTACCTGTTTCGCTTCCTGCCGGCGTTGAGGTGAAAGTCGACGGCAACAACTTGATTACGGTCAAGGGGCCCAAAGGCGAGTTGCAGGAGCAGGTCAGCAAGAGATTGAAAGTCGAAGTCAAGGACGGCGTACTGACCGTCACCCCTGACGGAAGCGACAAGGAAACAAGAGCGGCCCACGGTCTTTACAGATCCTTGATCAATAACATGGTCACGGGTGTTACCGCAGGGTTCGAGAAAAAACTCCAACTTGGCGGTGTAGGATATAAAGCAGAGAAAAAGGGCAAAGTCCTGGCTCTCCAGCTGGGATATTCCCATCCCGTTGAAATGGAAGATCCGGAAGGAATCCAGACGGAAGTCGCCGGAAGTGAAGTAATCGTAAAAGGCATAGACAAAGCCGTAGTCGGCAACTATGCAGCAAATATCCGCGCCAAGAGGCCCGTAGAACCATACAAGGGCAAGGGCTTCCGTTATGTTGGTGAAAATGTCCTCCGCAAGGAAGGCAAAACCGGCAAAAAATAGAAAGGAGTGAAGAAAATGGCTAAGAAGAACAGCAGAAATGACAAGCGCTTACAGCGGCACGCGAGAGTAAGAAAAGACGTTTTCGGTACTCCTGAGAAGCCGAGACTGTGTGTATACAGAAGTCTCTCCAATATCTTTGCCCAGGTTATCGACGACGTGAGCGGCAATACGCTGGTCTCCGCGTCCACGCTGGACAAAGAAATAAAGAGCCAGTTTGCCTACGGCGGAAACAAAGAAGCTGCCAAGGCGGTGGGAGAAGCTCTGGGTAAAAGAGCGATGGAAAAAGGCATCGAGACGGTTTGCTTCGACAGAGGCGGATTCTTATATCACGGAAGAGTAAAAGAACTGGCTGACGGTGCGCGTTCCGCCGGTCTTAAATTCTAACAGGAGGAGGAAGAGAATGCGACAGAATACTATTGATGCATCCAAGCTTGATCTGCAGGAATCCATCGTGAATATCCGCCGTGTAACCAAGGTCGTTAAGGGTGGTAAGAACTTTCGGTTCAGCGTCACCGTCGTAGTAGGCGATAAAAACGGTCACGTAGGCGTCGGGCTGGGCAAAGCCCAGGAAATTCCCGAGGCTGTCAGAAAAGCCATCGAGGATGCGAAAAAGAGACTGATTTACGTTCCTACTCTGGGAACTACCATACCTCACAGAACACTGGGAATTTTCGGAGCCGGCCGGGTTCTGATCATGCCTGCCGCGCCGGGTACCGGCGTTATCGCGGGAAGCTCCGTCCGTACCGTTTTGGAGTTAGCCGGCGTAAAAGATGTGAGAGCAAAATCCATCGGCAGCAATAACACAGGAAATATGGCCGCTGCCGCCATCGAAGGCCTCAGAATGCTGAAAACAGCTGAAAGCGTCAGCAAGCTGAGAGGAAAGACAAAACAGGAAATTTTAGGATAAGGAGGACGCCGGAATGGCTGAGAATAAAGTTAAAATTACTTTGGTAAAGAGCCCCATCGGTGCTTCCCCCAACCAAAGAAAAGTATTGGAAGCGTTGGGGCTCAGGAAGCTCCAGCATTCAGTTGAACAGCCGGACACTCCGCAGACAGGCGGAGCTATCAACAAAGTAAGGCATCTTGTCAAAGTTGAACAGCTGTAGAGGGAGGTGACGGACATGAAAATACATGAACTGAGAGCCCCGGAAGGCGCCTCCAAGAACCCTAAGAGAAAGGGAAGAGGCACAGGTACCGGACAGGGCAAGACAGCAGGAAGAGGCATGAACGGCCAGAACTCGAGAAGCGGAGGCGGAGTTCGTCTCGGTTTCGAAGGCGGCCAGATGCCGTTATACAGAAGAATCCCCAAGAGAGGATTCACGAATATTTGGAAAAAAGAGTGGGAGATCATCAATATCGAAGCACTGAATGCTTTTGAGGACGGCACGGAGGTCACTCCTGACCTTCTTTTGGAAGCAGGCCTTGCAAAGAAGATCGGCGACGGGATTAAAATTCTCGGAGAAGGCGCTTTAGAGAGGAAGATCACCGTAAAGGCCCACAAGTTCAGTAAATCTGCTATTGAAAAGATTGAGTCTGCCGGCGGAAAGGCCCAGGTGATTTAATATGGAAATGCTTCGGACAGTTGCCCGCGCCTGGAAAATCGCCGATCTCAGAAAGAAAATTATTTTTACTCTTCTGATGCTCCTCGTATTCCGGCTGGGCTCCAACATTCCTGTTCCCGGCATCGACAGAGCAATACTGGAAGATGTGTTCTCAGGGGAACTGGGGCTGTTGAGTCTGTTTGACCTGTTTTCGGGAGGTGCTTTCAGCAACTTTACAATCTTTGCTTTGAGCATCACTCCCTATATCACAGCATCCATCATCCTTCAGCTTCTAACCATCGCCATACCTAAACTTGAGGCACTGGCGAAAGAAGGTACGGAAGGAAAGAAAAAAATTGCGCAATATACCCGTTACCTGACGGTTGTTCTGGCCTTTGTGCAGGCTATCGGAATGACTGTCGGGCTTTTCCGGGACGCAGTTCCCGACAAGAGCTTCTTTAACACTGCAGTTATCGTACTGACTCTGTCCGCAGGTACTGCCTTCCTCATGTGGCTGGGCGAGCAGATCAACGAGAACGGCATTGGAAACGGTATCTCTCTGATCATCTTTGGCGGTATTATCGCCCAGGCTCCCAGCGCGGTGCACTCCACGTGGCTGTCCTACAGAGCAGGGGCGGTAAGTCTGTTGTCCATCATCCTGTTCCTTATCTTCGCATTGATCGTTGTGGTGGGAATCATTTTGGTACAGCAGGGTCAGAGAAAAATTCCGGTTCAATACGCGAAGCGTGTAGTAGGCAGGAAAATGTACGGCGGACAAAGCACCCATATTCCCATCAAGGTCAATCAGTCCGGTGTTATTCCCGTCATCTTCTCCCTGTCGCTGCTGCAATTCCCTCTGACGCTGACCTACTTTTTCCCCGGCACCGGCTTTGCCGGCTTTATTGAGAAGTGGCTGTCTCCCATTGGGAATCCGGGCGTCTGGGTATATGCGGCATTTAACATACTCTTGATCATATTCTTCACCTATTTCTACACATCGGTTACCTTTAACCCCATGGAAGTGGCGAACAATATGAAAGCAAACGGTGGATTCATTCCCGGCATCCGGCCAGGAAGGTCTACGGTTGAATATTTAAACAAAGTAATGACAAGAATCACCTTCGTAGGCGCTGTTTTCCTGGCTTTGGTAGCTACGATGCCCACGTTGATTCAGGAGTTCACAGCCCTGCAGATCGGTTTTGGCGGAACTTCTCTGCTCATTGTAGTCGGTGTAGCTCTGGATACTATGAAACAGCTTGAAACACAGATGGTGATGCGCAACTACCAGGGTTTTCTGAAATAGTGCTGCTAACATAAGAAAGAGGGATAAAAATTGTATAGGCTGATTTTGTTGGGTCCTCCGGGGGTCGGCAAAGGGACGCTGGCAAGCGACCTGTCCGTGAAGTACAATGTACCGCATATTTCCACAGGATCCATTTTCCGGAGATGTATAAGAGAAGAGACCCCTCTGGGCTTGCGGGCAAAGGAGTACATGGATAAAGGTGAATTGGTCCCCGATGAGATTGTCATCAATATTGTGACAGATCGGCTGGGTGAAGAAGACTGCGCGAAGGGATTTCTGCTGGACGGCTTTCCCCGCACGGTTTACCAGGCGGAGGAGTTGGACAAATATTTAAATTCAAAAGGCCTTTCTATCGATAAAGTAATCGATTTAAGGGCTGACCGGGAGCTGTTGATGAGACGCATGATCGGCAGAAGGGTCTGCAGGTCCTGCGGTCAGATCTATCATGTGGTCACGATGCCCACTAAGAAAGAAGGCGTTTGTGACAGATGCGGCGGCGAGACCTATCAGAGAGCCGACGATACGGAAGAGACGGTGAAAAATCGTTTTGTGGTGTATCAGTCTCAGACGGCGCCTTTGATTGATTACTACAGCAATGCGGGCAATCTTCTTCCAATCGATGGATCCGGCAGGCCGGAGGAAACCTTAAACATGACTCTGGCCGCGCTGCATGACGACGTTACAGCGACTGCGTAACACAGTAGGTGTGCATATGATTATTATCAAGTCAGAAGAAGAGATCCGTTTGATGAAGGAAGCGGGAATTGTAACCGCGCGGATTCTTCGTGAGCTTTCACAGATCATACAACCGGGTATTACCACGGAGGATGTGAATGCTTTCGTAGAACAGAGTATTATAGAAAACGATATGATTCCGGCTTTTAAAGGCTACAACGGATATCCCGCCAGCGCCTGCGTCTCTCTGAATGACGAGGTGGTCCACGGGATCCCCTCCCGGAAGCGCAAGCTTCATGAAGGGGATATCGTGAGCGTGGATATCGGGACAATACACAGAGGCTATTACAGCGACGCCGCCCGAACCTATCCGGTAGGAGAGATCGATGAGGCGGCTGAGCGGCTGATCACCGTTACTAAGGAAAGCTTTTATGAGGGATTGAAGTTCTGCAAGGCTGGTTACCGGCTTTCGGACATCTCCCACGCCATTCAGATGCATGTTGAAAACAACGGTTTTTCTGTAGTCAGGGACTTTGTGGGGCACGGCATCGGCAAAGCCATGCACGAGGATCCCCAGATTCCAAACTATGGAATGCCGGGAAGAGGACCCAGGCTATCGGTCGGAATGGTTTTCGCTATCGAGCCTATGGTCAACGAAGGGGGCTGGCAGGTAAAGGTGCTGTCCGACGACTGGACCGTTAAGACGGAGGACGGCAAAAGGTCCGCCCATTATGAAAACACCGTGGTTATCACAGAAGATGAACCTTTGTTGTTGACAAAGCTAAGCGAAGTAGAAGAATCCTAGTGTATCGTTCTGTAAATAAGCGGGCGAATTACGCAGGATAAAATTCCAGAGGCAGCGTTCAAAAAACGCAGGCGTAGTGGGGCTACGCAGAGGCTTTTTGGATGTTGCATATGGGAGTTTAGACAAGTAATTAGTCCGGTTGATTTGCAAAACGTTACACTTAAGTAAGGGGGTGTGTTTATGGCTAAAAAGGATACGATTGAAGTTTTCGGAACTGTACTGGAGGCACAGCCAAACGCCATGTTTGTGGTGAAGCTGGAAAACGGCTACGAGGTACTTGCCCACATTTCCGGGAAAATCAGAATGAATTTCATCAGGATATTGCCGGGAGACAGAGTTAAGGTTGAGTTATCTCCCTATGACCTCTCCAGAGGAAGAATCACCTGGAGAGATAAATAGAGACCGCAGGTTAGGAGGAAAAGAAATGAAAGTGAGAGCTTCCGTAAAACCCATTTGTGAAAAATGCAAGGTAATCAAGAGAAACGGAAAAGTCATGGTCATCTGCCAGAATCCAAAGCACAAGCAGACCCAGGGCTAAAGAATGGCTTATTGAGATTATTCGTCAGAAATGTCTCTGTTGGGAGCGGCTGTGTTTTCCTGCCGTGAGGCAGCGAAATAGTGTATTACCAGGTTGAAATTTGGAATTACTGCGCCGAATATTTTTTCAAAGGCAAGGCGGAGGAACGAGGCATAGCCGTAGCTATGGTGAGCGACGACAACGCCGCAATTGGGAAAATAGGCAAGCAGTAAACCGAATTTTCAGCGTGATAATACACTAACACCTGCAGGGCATTCAAATAAAAGAACGGTGTGTTTTGGGATTCCGGCAATTGGCGAAATCCGAAATCATACGTTCAACTTAAATTTGATAGTTCTATGAACAAGCGAGAAGGAGGAAATAGCATATGGCTCGTATAGCCGGTGTCGACTTACCAAGAGACAAGAGAGTAGAAATCGGACTTACCTATATATACGGCATTGGTAGGACTACATCCGTGGAAATCCTCAAAAAAGCGGGAATCAATCCCGACGTGAGGATCAAGGATCTGTCCGAGGATGAAGTAGGTGCGATCAGAAAGATCATCGATTCCGAATATCACGTAGAAGGTGACCTTCGGAGAGAGGTTTCCCTCAACATCAAGCGGCTGATGGAAATCGGCTGCTACAGAGGAATCAGACATAGAAGAGGTCTCCCAGTCAGAGGCCAGAAAACAAAGACCAACGCAAGAACAAGAAAAGGCCCGAAGAAAACTGTGGGCAGAAAGAAAAAGTAAAGGAGGTTCGAAACGATGGCAAAGCAAGTTAAAAAGACTGTTCGTACAAAGAGAAGAGAACGCAAAAACATCGAACGCGGTCAAGCCCATATCCAGTCGAGCTTCAACAATACTTTGGTGACGCTTACAGATCTCAGCGGCAACGCCCTTTCATGGTCCAGCGCCGGATCTCTCGGATTCAGAGGATCCAGAAAATCCACTCCTTACGCTGCGCAGATGGCGGCGGAACAGGCGGCAAAGGCTGCCATGGAGCATGGACTTAAGACGGTTGAAGTATACGTAAAGGGACCGGGATCCGGCCGTGAAGCCGCTATCAGAGCGCTGCAGACGGCAGGACTTGAGATCAACATGATCAAGGATATCACTCCAATTCCCCATAACGGATGCAGACCGCCGAAAAGAAGAAGAGTTTGATGAAAGGGAGGTGTCATTAGAATGGCCAGATATACAGGACCCTCTTGCAGACAGTGCAGAAGGGAAGGACAGAAGCTGTTCCTCAAAGGCGAAAGATGCTACAGCAACAAATGCGCCGTTGACAAACGGGCCTACGCGCCGGGACAGCACGGACAAAACAGAAGAACGAAGATTACGGAATATGGACTTCAGCTTCGTGAAAAGCAGAAGGCAAAGCGTTTCTACGGAGTCCTGGAAGCTCAGTTCCGCAATTATTTTGATAAGTCAGCCAAGAAGAAAGGACTCACGGGTGAAAACCTGCTCATAATGCTGGAGTCCAGAATGGATAACGTGATTTTCCGGATGGGCTTCGCGTCCTCCAGAAAAGAAGCCAGGCAGCTTGTGACTCACAACCACTTTACCGTCAACGGAAAGAAGCAGAGCATTCCGTCGTATCAGGTATCTGCCGGTGATGTGATAAAAGTAAAGGAAAAGAGCGCTTCCTCTCCAAAATTCAAAGAAATCAGAGATATGTCCATCAGCACTCCGTCTTGGATCAGCGTCGATACGGATAAGCTTGAAGGCAAAGTTTTAGCAATGCCCCTTAGAGAAGAAATCGACACTCCTGTTGCTGAGCACCTCATCGTTGAGCTGTACTCGAAGTAGTAATTGGAAGGCGTCATTCCGGAGTCTCTGCGTGAGACTTCGGATCGACCAGATCTGAGAAAAGGAGGGTTTTACAATGATAGAAATTGAAAAGCCGACAATCGAATGCTTGTCTCCCGAAGGTCAGGATAATTACGGCAAGTTCGTAGTTGAGCCTTTGGAACGGGGATACGGAACCACCCTGGGAAACAGCCTGAGGAGAATTCTCCTGAGTTCTCTTCCCGGAGCTGCGGTGACCTCCATTAAAATAGACGGTATCCTTCACGAGTTTTCCACCATTCCCGGTGTGAAAGAAGACGTGACGGAGATCATTTTGAACTTGAAGAAGCTGGCAGTTCGGATTACCGACGGCGATAACGCCAAAAGGGTTATCATCAATGCCGTAGGACCCAAGGAGGTCGTCGCGGGCGATATCATTGCGGATACCGGACTGGAAATATTCAATCAGGATCTGCACATTGCCACCCTGGAGGAAAATGCTTCCCTGATGGTGGAAATAAACATTTCCAAAGGAAGAGGCTATGTGCCGGCGGAACAGAACAAATTTGAGAATATGCCTGTTGCCATGATCGCGGTGGATTCTATCTTCACACCTGTGACGAAAGCCAATTTCATGGTGGAGAACACCCGTGTAGGGCAGATTACCGACTATGACAGGTTGATTTTGGAGGTCTGGACCGACGGCAGCATCACGCCCCAGGAAGGTGTATCCATCGGGGCGAAGATCATGCAGGAGCATCTGAAGCTCTTCATCGATCTGACTGACAGCATGGATGCGGTAGAAATCCTGGTGGAGAAGGAAGAGGACCAGAAGGAAAAGGCTCTTGAGATGACCATCGAGGAGCTGGAGCTTTCCGTTCGTTCCTTTAACTGTCTGAAGAGGGCGGCCATCAATACGGTGGAAGAGCTGACTCACCGCACCGAAGAGGACATGATGAAGGTTCGCAACCTGGGTAAGAAGTCTCTGGACGAAGTAAAGAACAAACTGGAGGAACTGGGACTCAGTCTGAAACCCAGCGACGAATAGGAAGTTTAGGAGATCTGGGGTTTGAGTTGAAGCCCAGTGATGAAAACATTAGGAGATCTGGAATTTCAATTTGAAACCCAGTCACAAAAGTACAAAAGTACAATAGGAGATCCGGGATTTCGGTCTGAAACCTGGAGATGAATACAAAACAGGAGGTTAAGCATATGCCGGGCTATAGAAAATTAGGCAGGCCAACCGCTCACAGAAAGCTCATGCTTCGGAATTTAGTCACGGATCTGCTCCGTGAAGGCAGAATATCCACCACCGACTGCAGAGCAAAGGAAGCCAGGAAGATCGCAGAAAAGATGATCACCCTCGGTAAACGCGGCGACCTGCACGCGAGAAGACAAGCTATGTCTGTCATCTTTGACGAAGATGTAGTAAAGAAACTTTTCGACGAGATCGCTCCGAAGTATGCCGAAAGAAACGGCGGCTATACCAGGATTCTCAAGCTGGGACCCAGACAGGGTGACGGCGCGGAAATGGTATTTTTGGAGTTGGTATAAAGAATAAACTAAAAACCGGGCAGGTTGATTCCTCCCCGGTTTTTTCATTGTTGGGGCTATCGGCTTCTACGGAGATACACCCTTGCGGCCCTTTGTTGTAAAACGTGGACACAATACTATCGGAAAAATCAGCCATACCTTTAAGTTTGGCCAGACCATGGCTGACATTTTCCCCGAATGTCAGCCATGAATTGAAGTTCGAGCGGACCATAGCTGACCCTTTTTCTGAATGTCAGCCATATATTTGAGTTTAAGTGGCCCATGGCTGACCTCTCCTCCGAATCTCAGCCATGTATTCAGGTTTGAGCGGACCCATGGCTGACTCTCCTTTTGAATGTCAACCATACATTTGAGTTTAAGCGAGCCCATGGCTGACCTTTCCTCCGAATCTCAGCCATGTATTCAGGTTTGAGCAGCCCATGGCTGACCCTCCTTTTGAATGTCAGCCATACATTTGAGTTTAAGTGGTCTATGGCTGACCTTTTTACCGAATCTCAGCCATGAATTAAAGTTTGAGAGATCATAGCTTACCTTCCCCCAACTATAAGCCATGATAAGCTCTATAAAGTCATAATTCGTAGAGCCCAAAACAACCAAATGGCTCCAAATGCTATTGACAGTAAATTATTAGTATAATATACTATAATAAGTAAAATAATGATACGCGAAGTATTATATTATGAAGTATGTCTGAAAGGAGAACCAGATGATCCGAAACAAGACCGTATCTACAACTGAAGATGATTATTTTCAGAGAAAACAGCTAATAGAGAGATTCCGAGCAGAAATAGCCGATCTCCCAAATGGCAGTCTTCAATCTAAAACCTGCAACGGCAAAGTGCGCTTCTATCATTACTTACCCTCTGACAACAAAAAAACTCCCGCTAAATTGATTTACATCAATGCACAGAATGAAGGATTAAAAACTTCTCTGGCCCGCAAAAAATTCATCGAAATGAGCGTTGACACACTGGAAGAAACTATGGAGCTCTTACAACCTGTACTCGACAAGTATGTTGTCTACGACCCGGAAGCGGTGAAGCAGAGGATGCCCAAAGCTTATACAGGCATTGAATGCAGTAACCCCTCCGATATAATTGAGCAAAACAACCCATCTGCCTGGGCAAATGAACCCTATGAAAAAAGCACACTGTGGCCGGATGCCCTGAAGCATAAATCGCAGAATGGGGTTTTGGTCAGATCCAAATCCGAGGCTATGATTGCCAGTCAGCTGGAATACAACAATATTCCCTATCGATATGAACAACTTCTTGAGATGCCTGATCAATTTTTTTATCCCGACTTTACGATACTGAATCCTGAAGACAACCAGATTATATATTGGGAGCATTTTGGGTTGATGGACGATGAAGATTATGGAAAGTCGGTAGCGAGTAAGCTGGAGGCATACCAAAGTGTGGGCATCTTCCAGGGGAATAACCTCATTACTACTTATGAGACTAGCAGAAGACCTCTCGACGCCAATAAAGTACGGCGTATCATCAAGGCTTTCCTGTTGCCGGAAATACCCCGAGTTATGGAGGAGAGAAGTTGAATGGAACCGGAAGCAAGAAAACCATCCCTTTGTCTGAAAAACCAAACAGGGGATACATCAAACAGGAAGAGATTCCCAGGCTCCCGAAATTTTATAAAATTTTGATATGAGCCAGTTAGACACGTTAAGGGGTTGAATTTTTATGACTAAAATCAACCGCTTATTATGAATTGGAAAACCTCCAGATATCCCGCTCCATGCACACATTCAATCCGCAGCAGCCGGCAGGCTCCAGGTTGTACCGCTGATAGAGCTCTGCAAACAATTCTTTTACCGAACGGTAAAAATCTACATCCTGAGCTTTCATACTGTTCATCACCGGCCGGCCCATAGGCATCCATATTGACGCCGTGGGAATAATGCCCCTGCTGGCCAGATGTTCCGCCCCTTCCGCCAACGTTTCAAAGGGTTCCAGTCCAATAATGAAATTAGAAAACGCTTTCCCCGGCCCATATTTCTGCACGATATATTCCAGCACATCCAAGTGGCGCTTTCTGGTAGTATACTGGATTTTTCCAGGTGTAATGATCTTAGCCCTTTCTTCGGCCCACACCTCCAGGCTGCAGGCAATCCTTCCGGCCCCCATGGAAAAGTAGCTGTCAATCAAGCCCTTATCTCCCGGCGGAGTTATATACAGCAGAATTTCACCGGTAACACGCTGGGCGCCCTCGTTTTCTGCGATGGCTTCCAAATAGCTCATGATGTGATGTGCTTCGGCTGTTCCGCCAAAAGTGGAGCCTCCGGTGATTTGCACACTGTTGCAATTTACCTTCTGCATGGCGTACCCAACGATTTCAGCCACATCTTCCGCTCTTAGAGCTTTGCGCTGAGGTTTCCCTTTTTCCGCTCTGCTTTCAAAATCCGCGCCGGAGAAGCAGAATTCACAGGGCTTTCCAGCCACCGCATATTGGCAATGCCACAGGCATTGAAAGGCCACCCAATCCAACCCCTGCAAAACCGCATTGCCAATAAAGGGAGTTCCCACAGCGGTTCTCTGTCTGTAAAAATCGGTATAGGGCGGAAAAGACACCGTGTCCAGCGGTATTCTGTTATAACATAACACCGGTTTTTCATCTTGCAGTTCCAAAGTGAAAGGCGTTCCCAAATCGGAAATATACCTCAAGAGCTTAAGGTTGTCCCAGGAGAGCATTCCTGACAGCATCTTCAGGTGAAATGCGAGATCGGTCATCTGCATAATGGTGCCATCAGACAAAAGGATGCAGTTGCAGGTAAGCGGGCTGATGTTCAGCCGACAGCTTTTTGAAAACCGCCGGTATATAGCTTTGTCCACCTTAACACCCCGGCTGACCACCAGACATTTCAGTTCAACGGAATCGATCTCCATCCCATCAATCATGTATGTATTCATTCGGCAGTTTATTCCCCTTTCTGGGCTCCCTTGTATATTCGCCCCCGATATTATCGGGTGTATCAGACATGGTCAATTGACTATGTCCAGTATAACACGGCAGCGCCATCTGGCAATATAAGATAACATCTATGTATGTAACCATCGCTTTTTTGTATGCCATTCGTGGTTGCTCGGACTTGAGCCTGTTTGAAAAAGAGCCATACAACATTGCAGTCAATACGGCAACCCAGATCCGAATCCGGTCCTATGGCCAGCAGCGGAGTTTAGTTGGATAACATCAGGAGCGTTGTCAACCTAAAACTCCACAATAACTTGATACCGTCAAAGGTCAGTTTTCCTTGAGTTTCCGCAAACTGTAGATGAAAGATGAATCAAAGGAATCAAAATGGCGGTTTGAGGGTTTAGAGAAGGGATCGGGCAGCAGCATCTAAGTATAGGAGTCACAGAATAAGCCCCGCCATAAACCGGGCTTCCGTAGAAGTATTGACAGTCTGCCTATAGAATAAATTTAAAACAGAGCTGGCGGTATGCAGGGCGTTTTGTCTTGAACCACAGCCGGACGCCTTCCCTCGCATAGGATAATATGCCGGATATGCCTTTGGCTATCCGGTAATACTGAAACTGGACTTTATCCTTTACCGGGGCTGCAGTCTTTATGATGGAAACCCTAAGGGCATTTGTTTCTGACTTCATGGACATAAGTGAGAGAAAGGCCATGCAAATAGTAAGATAGAAATTGAGAGCATTGATGGACTTGAGTTTGCGGACACGGAAATTTTCAAACTGAAAAACCTGTTTCTTGCAGCGGAAGTACTCTTCAATGCGCCAGCGGGAGAAATAGAGCCTTGCAATACGGACGACATCGTCCTTGGACTTCAGTTCCTTGTTTGTCGCAAGCATCATGGGATGTTCAGTGATACCATAGACAAGAACCAGATTGATGCTCTTTCTGGATGCAGTGATTTGAACCTTTACATGGGATAGATATGCCTGATGCTGCTTGCCATTGTAAACTACAGGGGTTGCGATTTTGCCTTTCCTGCGGTTTCGAAGCTGTGTGGCGGGCACCCATTTGTTGTGGAAAAGGAGCTTCCTTTTGGATGTAAGGCGGATGACATAATCCTGCTCCAGGGAATGGAGCTTCAGGAACATCTTGTTGTCGTCATAGCCCCGGTCCATGACAAAAGTTGCTTTGCCAAACAGAGCTTTCGCCCGTTGGAGGGCCTCAAAGGTAACGGAATTGACGGAAATAAAATTCTTCTCTTGTGAAGAGTGGATTCTGGAATAAATACTGACGGGATGATTGCTTCTGGTGAGGACACAGGCTTCTGTCACATGATAGCCTTTTTCATAGACATTTTTGGCATCAGAGCTTTTGGAACCGTCTCTGACAAGGCCGAGGGATTCAAACTTGCAGCCATCGGGTTTTACGATATCGCTGTCATCAAGATGGACTACCGGCTCATCGGGAACCCATTTTCTGATGGTGTGAAGATAGGAGCGCAGGGATTTTTGGGGAGTGCCTTTGTTAAGGTGACGGGAAAGCCTTTCGACGCTGTTGACCTTTTTGGAATCTTCGTGAAGCTGATCCACGACATCCGTGAGAAGGCAGCTTTGGGAAGCGAGCATGCCATAGGTGATGTCGGCAGTAAACTTTCTGTCCGGCTTGGAAAGCTCTCGGGAGATCTTATTTGTAAAAGATAAAATTTCTCGTTTCAAAGTGTAAGTATTTGATGTAAAATTAACCACAGGGAATCCTCCTTCTTTTTGTTTAGTGAGATTTGATTTGGTTGATTTAATTTTACAGCAAAGAGGAAGAAGATTCCTTATTTTTGGGGCATTTTATATAAGTTGTTTTCAAAAACAGGCATAAAATCCCTGACCGCGGGTAAAACTGCGGAAACTCAAGCAGTTTTCCCGTTGACAAAGACACGGAAAGACGGTATCATAGTGGAGTGGTTGCCGAGGTGTGGCTCAGTTTGGTAGAGCGCTACGTTCGGGACGTAGAGGCCGCAGGTTCAAATCCTGTCACCTCGACCATAAAGCCTACGTGAAATGGATGTCCTACGCTAAAAGCGTAGGATTTCCAACGTTTTTGAGACTTTTTTTGTCTCGAAAAAGCCGGTTTTTGAGAAGACGTTTTCGTGGATGTCATATGGGCTTTTCAAGCATGTTGGGTGAGTCGAACTCTCGTTTTGACCATTTTTAGCCCTATTTTATGAAAAAAGATAGCTGACAACCTTCGAAAGAGAAAAAATATATTGGAACAACAATTCAATAAAAGCGCTGCCCTTTGAAGAGCTAATGCCAACGGCAAAAAAGTAGCGCCCTTTTTGGATGAAACGTTAACCCGTTGAATTTTCAATGGCGCCCTTTTTGCGAGATAGAAATCAAAGTAAGGAAAATTAAATAACGTTTATACCAGAAGGCGTTGATTTTAAGGCAATTAAAGCCAAAAGATTAGCGCCTTTTATATTTGATACACCATCAACACATAGCGCCCTGTTATGCAAAACAACTACAAACGGAGAAAGGTGAAAAAATGATACAAACTATTTTATCTAACCGTGAGCGTCCGGATTTACCGTCAGTTTCTGTCCATTTTCCCATAGTAGATTACGAAAGCGTATATAAAAACCTTCAAGTCATTGGAATAGGAAACGTTAGTGTACGTGATTGTCTGGTAAAGGTACTTGATGGCCGTTATCCCATACTTAAGCGGTTAGAAGAAAAGGAACTCAATGTCGATGAGTTAGATTATCTCGCCAAACGACTGGAGAGTTTCGAGAAATACGAGCGTGCCCAATTTCTGGGCGCTGCCATCATTCAAGACATTCACAATATTTCAGATTTTATTGACCTGACTTTCTGCTGCCAGGCGGTAACAGTGATCCAAGATTTTACGGATTTAGCCGCTATCGGGCGGATGCATTATATGGATCTGTATGGCGGGGTGACAGAGGAAGAGATGAAGATAATGGACTTTCAGGAAGCAGCCCTTTCTCTTATTTTAAAACAAGAAGGGATTATCACGCCTTATGGAGTGGTCTATAATAACGAAATGGAATTGGAGCATTGCTATGATGGGCTGCATTTTCCCAAGTATCGGTACAGCAATGAAACGATATTGACCATTGCAGTTACGGATCGGAGTCTCCCGGAAGATACGACGAATATTACATGGTTGTATCTGCCGGTAGAAGACTGTCAGATCGAACGTGCTTTGCTTCGTGCGGGGATACGTGAAGAAAATATACGGCTGCAGTATGATGACAGTAAATTGCCTTCCGCACTGATCGACCTAATGGGTCCGGAGGAAAATCTGTTTGAGATAAACAAGCTTTGCGCGTGTTTTCAACAGTTTGGCAGCGGCTATCGAGAGCAAGCGGAGGCAGCACTTCAAATAGCGACTCCGGCCAATACTACTCAGGCATACAACCTATTATGCCAGATTGACCTGTTTGACTTCATTCCCGACATTTCTACAGCGGAGGAATATGGCAAGCACATGATCATGGACTCCGGTAACTACAATATCGATGAGAACCTGGTGGAGTACATTGATTTCAAGAGGTATGGTGAACAGCGTATGGTCGCAGAATTCGGTAAATTTACCGGAAGTGGGTACATCAGCTATCGTGGGTTCATTTCAATTGAAGAGCTAATGGCGAGAAATGAAATGAAATGTATGGGAATGATGAATGAAATGCAGATATGATTGTGATTCAGCGGGGCGGCTCTGGAAAAACATCTCTGTTGCAAAAGAACGTACGTTCTGATATATTGTTTTTACAAAAGAAGATGGCATTAGCATCAGATAGTATTAGAAGGTGATGTTATGAGGGTTATATTTCATATAGACGCAAATTCCGCGTATCTCAGCTGGACTGCGGCAGCTATGTTGGAGAAAGCATATCCAATTGATATAAGAGAGATTCCTGCTGTGATTGCCGGCGATCCTTTAAATCGTCACGGGATTATATTGGCGAAATCAATACCGGCTAAAAAATATGGAATTGCAACAGGACAAAGTTTGTTCGAGGCGAAACAAAAGTATCCTAATGTGGCTGTATATCCTCCTGACTATGATTTGTATATGTGTTGCAGCAATGAGATGCACAAAATTCTACAGGAGTATTCACCTGTAGTTGAACGCTATAGCGTCGATGAATGCTTCCTGGACTATACAGCCTCTCAAGAGAAATTTGGAGATCCGGTTGAGGCGGCGCACGTAATTAAGAACAGAATAAAAGAGGAATTGGGATTTACCGTAAATGTGGGTGTGTCCAGTAATAAGTTACTCGCAAAGATGGCAGGCGAACTGCGTAAACCGGACATGGTTCATACCCTTTGGCCGGAAGAAATTCCAAGAAAAATGTGGCCCCTTCCCGTTGGGGAGCTGTTTATGGTTGGAAGGGCAACAGCCCAAAAGCTGCAACGAATTAATATTAACACAATCGGTGATCTGGCACATGCGGATAAAAATCATATGAAGGTTTTGCTTAAAAAGCATGGGGAATTGGTGTGGGAACTTGCAAATGGAATCGATCCCTCTGAAGTGACGCTGAATAGTGAAATAATACAGAAAGGCGTCGGTAATAGCCGTACTATCAACTACGACGTCATAGACCGAAGAGAAGCCCTTATGATTCTACTTGCGCTGACAGAACGTGTCGCAATGCGGCTAAGGCGCCTGGGCTATATGGCTTCTTTGGTTTCGATATCGATAAAAACGGATGGCTTTATTCGATATAGTCATCAAGTTAAGATTAATAGTTGTACGAATGCGACGTCAGAAATCTATGAGTACGCTTCTTTACTTTTTGAAGAGTGTTGGCTCGGAGAACCCATTCGGCATCTGGGTGTTCATGTCTCAGAGTTTCAAGAAGACAGCAGGAGACAACTGTGCTTATTTGATAGAGGCGATGGCGATAAACTGCAGGCTTTGGATAAAGCGGTTGACAAGATCCGTATCAAATACGGTACACGTTCTATTACCCGCGGGATCTTTACTAATGGAGATATTGACCCTGTTCAAGGAGGAACAAACGACAGCAATTTCATTATGATGGGGGGTTATGATCAGTGAAAATCATAGCTGAGCCAATTGACGCCATTGTAAAATTTAAAGGACGGGATAAGCCAACGCCATATAAGTTTCGATATACTGATAAAGAAGAGACTTGCCATGAAATCAAGGTAGATAAAATTCTGACGGTTGAAGAAACCAAACTGGCGGGTATAAGATCAATACGGTACCTTTGCCAAAGCGAAATCGATGGTATTGTGAAGCGATATGAACTTAAGTATATAATTTCAGACTATCGCTGGGAATTATATAAGATGTAGCGATATTTTAAGTAGGTTGTGATTTAAATGTGTGGAAGGTATACTTTTTTTACAGACCGAGAGCTGCAGGAGATCGATGAAATCATCGACCAGGTCAGTAACGACTTACAACTTGAAAAGATGAAGGCTGGTGAAATCTTTCCAACGAATGTTGCTCCAGTACTTTTACCACAAAATGAAATCGTAGTTCCGCGTTTAATGACTTGGGGATTTCCTAATTTTCATAATAAAGGTGTTATCATAAATGCGCGTTCCGAAACGGTGAGAAAAGGGGGCAATGGCAATATGGATCTCAACAGATATTTACAGGAGGTTTGCCGTTTAGTTAAACCATATGGTATAGAAACACAAGGAATAAAGGATGGGACGTGCTATTTCTCTTACGAAGGTGCTCCGTTATTTCACGTTGCGTCCGATGGGTGGAGTTATTATCGCCCGGAACATTTGGACACTCATGAGAAAAAGAAGCTGTGCGGGATGATAGCAGAGCTTACAGAAAGAGCTAAAGAGTATATAAAAATGATGGAAAACGCAGCTCCTTTGAGGAAGGATTATAAGCTACCTTGCGAATATGGAAATCTAGTCTTGGCGGGAAAAGATATGGGGGAGCACGGCTACCAGTTTGCAACATGGCAGTATGCATGTGATCAAAAGGGGATTACTCTCGAGCACTATTATATTAACGATTATGCGGGAGCAAAAGAGGACTTTGCTGTTCGTTCGGGACTTATAAGCAGGCGAAAGCAGTTCCCGGCAAATGAGCTGAATATTCAGTCGGAAAAGCCAATTTTTTGTGTTCGGATTATGGTTGGCCACATTAAAGATGATACTTTCGAGATTCATAAAGATGCCAAGGGAGAGTTGCTCATTCATGAGCTTATGCTACCGGCAACAAATGAGGAATTACAAGTTGCGTATGATTTTAGAGCAGGAAATGTAACTTGCTATCAGACTGTGCAAGGGATTCGATATCCATTGCCAGTCGGGGCTATGGCGGCTGCGGATCTAAAGTCACTTAACGATTCAGCCATTATGATCGACCAGATGAATGATGTGGAAATAGCAGACCTCTGGGCATCCCTAGCAGCGGTAGATTTGAAAGATGAAAATGAACTAAAGGAAATCTGTGAGGCGGTTCTCGGTTCGATAGCTGTTTTAGAACTATCAGGATTTTCGCAATAATGGAGGAATTTATATGAAACGCATAGAAACCACCCAGCGGACTGCGCAGGAGGTCTTTGAAGAATTGTCGCACCGTTTGAAAAGCACAGGGCATTTTCCAGATGAACACTTTTTGCTGAACATCGCATGGAAGAATGAGAAGGAGTTTCCCAAGAACTGCGATGTCTTCTGTATAACGGACTTTGGAGCCAGCGAGGGTATCTATACGGATGTTTACCTTCGAGTATGTGACGGAGAAAACGTCTCTACGGAAAGATTCGCCACAGGAAAAACCCTTGGAGAGAGTGAAGATGATCTTGATCGAATGAATCTCATTGCATCGGCGATTACACAAGCCTTTTATTCAGAAGGTGAGCACGCACGATTCATTCGAATAGAGGAAACTGAAAAAAACACACCTCTCATTACTATAGAGAAACAAGACAGAGGCTCTTTCCCTAACTACCAAGAGCAAGTACAAGTCGATCTTCCTTCCCGAAGAGAGGGATCCTGTTTTTAAGCTTGAGGTTTACCCGCATTATTATCTGGAGGATGAAGAAACACCATTTACGTTAGAGCTCCCTATGCCGGAGAGTGCATTGAAAAAATACTGTTCGAGCAAGGTATAGAGGATTTTCAAGATTGTAATGTCACAGACTACGAGTGCATAATAGAAGGATTATCCAATACAATGAATCTTGAAGCCGATATCTACGGACTGAATCATCTTGCGGCGCAAATCAAGGATTTGACTGTCGCCTCGCGTCGGATGAGAGAGTTTCTCTCTATGCTTGAGAGAGAAAGCCGGGTGAACTATGGAAGGTCATCGAATACATGGAGTACAAGTTATTATTGCAGTTATTCGTATCCTTGAAATGTTCAGTATGAACCTGATCTATTTATTTCATAAGAGGCTTTGAAATAATTTTTCACGTCTAGTCCACTCGGGAGCTCCAAAAACCCATAGCCACAAATTTACTTTGCGGTTATGGGTTTTGGGTCGGGAAAGGGATTTAAATTATTGACAAAAGGAGTTCGGGGTTCTCCGCGCCTTCAGCCAATACTTTGACCACCATCCACACATATGATTTGCCCGGTTACGTAACTGGCCAAATCCGAGGCTAGAAATAAAGCAGCTCCTGCAATTTCTTCCGGACGGCCTTTTCTTCCAATCGGAAGTTTGTTGACCAATTCATTCATCCATGATTCCGGAGCTTGTTGCCAAATCGGTGTATCGATGACGCCGGGAGCGATTACATTGACTCTAACTCCTCTTGCCGCGTAATCACGGGCTAATGTTTTTGAATACATATTCACCCCGGAATTTGCAGCACTATAGGAATATTGATAGGCTAAGACAGGTTTGACTGCGGCGACTGACGAGGTATTGATGATGGAACCGTTTGACTCTAAAAGATAAGGCATTGCATACTTCGTCGATAGGAAAACGGATATCAGATTAACATCTATCGTCCGCTGCCACTCTTCAAGGGTATCATTCTCCAAGGGTGCTGACTTCCCGCCGCCTGCGACATTATAAAGGATATCTATTTTTCCGTAAGCTTCCACGGTTTTTCCAATCAACTGCTTTATATCTTCCTCTTTTGTTGCGTCGGCTGAAACAAAGATGGCTACGCCGCCATCAGCTTGAATTTCTTCTATCACTTTCCTGCCACGTTCCATGCTTTCTTCATGGCCGCGGCCAACGACGACAACCTTCGCCCCTTCTTTAGCAAATAATATTGCAGAGGCTTTACCCATTCCAGAGGTAGAACCGGTTATAATTGCTACTTTTCCATTTAATAATCCCATTTGAATTCTTCCTTCCTTTTCAAAGCGGTTTAAGATATTTAGCGGCTGGAGTCCATACAGAACCCGCCGTCGACCCAATAGGTATAACCGGACAGGAAACTTGCATCCTCGCTGCTTAAGAAGACCGCGACCCGGCCGATATCTTCCTCAGGACGTCCTTTCCTCAGCAGGACGGGAGAACCGATTTTCATAGGGGTACCGCTTTTTGCACTCCACTCCTGCATTTCCTTTACTGATTCTGCCTGTGCATTCGTTTCCGCGGCGGGCGCTATGCAATTTACGCGGATTCCCAGGTGCCCCCATTCCTTGGCGGCGATTCTGCTTAATGCTCGTACGGCTTCTTTTGTGGCAGCATAAGCGGCATAGCCCGGGAAAGCCTGAGTAGCAATTGCCGAGCCCATATTAATGACTTTTCCTTTGCTTTCTTTCAGATAAGGGAAACATTCCTTCATAAACCAGAATGAGGCCATAAAGCCTGAATTAAATACAAGAGCAATTTCATCGTCTTCATAATCAATCAAGGAATGCGCCGGGACAAAGCTCTGTGCGTTATTAATCAGAATATCCACGGTTCCGTAACGATTTACCGTCTCGGCAACGGCTTTGACCACATCTTCTTTTTTGCTGACATCGCATGATATGGCGATTGCTTCCCCTCCGAGTGCTTCAATTTCTTTTTTAACGCCTTCCACCTTGGAAAGGGTACGAGCGGGCAGAGCCAATCTAGCTCCTTCTTTTGCAAAGGACAGGGCAATTCCGCGTCCAACTCCCTGACCTGCACCGGTAACGATAGCAATTTTGCCTTTCAGTTTTTTCAATTTTTCCATCTCCTTTTTTCGTGTTTCATATATTGATTGTGTAATCTACTGAATTAATCTTATTCTAAAATTCTTAATATTCAATTAGCAAAGAACGATGTAATATCCAATTTGCCACCTTTTGATAAAGATAGTATAATAATCATAAAAATATTGTTCAAAGAGGCTTATTATGTCCAGAGATGAAATTAAGGTCATGCGGAAACAGAGAGCGCGAACAGAATTTAAAAGAGCCCTTGGGAGGCTTCTGAAACAGAAGTCTTACGATAAGATATCCGTTAAAGATATCTGTGCGGAAGCGGATTACAGCAAATCGATCTTTTATGCCTATTTTGAGAACAAGGATGCGTTTCTATATCGAATTGTTGAAGATGAGGTGGAAGCGTATTTTAATTCATGGCTGAGCAGGCTGGATGAGAAGCAAGGAATTTTTATCGAACTGGATAAATATGCACCATTAATCGATATTTACGAGGAAATCTTCAATGATATCTATCAAAAAAAGGATATTTATCAGATCATATTCTTGCATAAAACCCTACCGGATATTGAAAATTATTTTATGAAAAGGCTGATTGAAAATCAACAGCAGTTGATGGATTTTAGGCGCGCCAATGAAAAAGAATTAGAGAGCGATCATTATAAATTCATTATCCATATTATTGCTTCTGCATTTGTATCCAGTATAAAATTTTGGATTGAAGACGATTTTAAATATTCGCCTTTATACTTAGCGACTATGTTCTCTCGTGAAGTGCTCGCCATGAATGTCAAAATTAAAAGACAATAATACAAATAAAAATATTACCATCTGCATTGCTACGGATGGCCTTTTTATGGAGTCGGAATGAGACGCTAAATTGATTTAAGATTGTCGTAGATTATCAACGAACAGACCAGTGAAGCAAGCTGGTTGCAATCATGGAAGTCGATATGAAACAGCTCCTGAAGCCTTTTGACTCTGTATAAAACTGTGTTTTTATGAATGAACAAAGCTTCTGCCGTAATGCTGACGTTCTTATTATAATGCAAATATGCCCTGAGGGTATTTAAATACTCGGAGCTGTTTTCGATATCATATTGCTCAATTTCCTCGATTCGATTCATTATATAATCTGAAAGATCCAGATTATCATTGACCAATGAAGCCAAATGGAACAGTTTGAAATCATCAAATTTAGCAATTCCGGAGGCTTTCCCTGCCATAGCACCATAGTGCAGAGCATACTGTGCATTTGCGAAGTTTTTTTTCGTATTTGTAATATTGTAAAAGGCATCACTGATCCCTATGAGCATATTCTTTTTCGCGGCGGCGGCGGATATCTGCTCCCAGTGCTCGTTGTCACTTCCATCGGTAAGCACAGCGTAGCCTTCTTCAAACAATATGCTCAACTTATAATTCAATCCATAGAGCACTTCGTTAACATCCTGATCGTCTAAAAGTTTTCCGTCTGAAGTATTTCGTAAGAACCAAAGCATACAATAATTCTTTAGATCTCCAAAAGGAGGAAATAAGATGTTTCTATTTAAATAATCCGAGTTGATCGTATCTGTCAAAAGGCCTCGAAGAACGCTGTGTTCACTGCTTTTTATATGAGACTCTTCATTCATAATCAATGCGATCCCATAGGTCTTTGCTATCAGCTCGACCAGCCTTGGATTGATCTCTTCAAGAGGATGCTCGATTTGAGGTATCGTGATATATCCGACCAGAGACCCTCTTAAGCCGCTGCCGCAAACAAGGTGCCGGCAACGCATATAGGGCCAAGACTGTATAACAGGTTTACAGTTCGCGATTGAAGCATTGAATGTTTCAGTCCATTTAATTATTTCCTCTTTAGTACTTCTAATACGACAGTTGACAAAATCTTCGAGCACTTCTTTCGGAAAATCATCGGAGCATACAAGTTCGGTCAAACTCAACAAATGAAAGGCGACAGGGTTGCCAAGCAGCTTTGCGGAAATATTCACAAGAGACTGCATATCAGAGTCTTTCATCACTTCCTGCATCAATAGATGCTCTGCATTTAACAATTCATCCATAGTACGGCTCCTCTCTTATTTGTCATTTTTATCAAATCAGCATGCTTTCATTTGTAGTATTACACAATAAAATGACTTTGTCAATTTGGATCAACTTATGAGTGATATCATTTTAAAGTGCTCAAATTATAACGTCGATAGGTGTTTGGATTCTATGTGATCGTTAAAATCGGCTAAATATCAGTAATTAAAGATGAATATGACTATTTATTCTTATAAATCAAGCTTGCTCAAATTAGCATACAGCATATAACACATCTTTTTTAGTTCTGATAAAATAAAAGTGTGAATGATTTCACGCAATAAAAATGAAGAGGGGGTATTATATGGACTGTAAGTATGCACCTTTATTCCAAAAAGGCAGGGTTAACTCACTGGAACTTAAAAACAGGCTGGTCATGAGCCCGATGGGAACGCAATTCACAGAACCCGACGGGCGTATGTCCGAACGGAGCATAAGATTTTACCTGGAACGTGCGAAAGGCGGAGTGGGGATGATCATCACCGAGGCCATGTTCCCTACAAAGACAGGGGGAGCATCCCATTACATAGGCGATGAAAAGTGTCTTCCAAGACTTTCCGAGCTTACCGATTTGGTTCATGGTTATGGAACAAAGATATGCGCTCAGCTGGGAGCCGGCTCCGGACGTATCGAGCCAATTACCGCTGAAGTCCCAAATCCGCCGTCGGCTTCCGCTATACCTGCACATTATAGTCCCAATGTACTTTGCCATGAATTAACAATTGATGAAATACACCAGAGGGTGGAAGCATTTACTCCTGCAGCCAGAAGAATGGTCGTTGCAGGATTTGATGCGATTGAGATTCATGCCCATGCCGGCTACCTTATCGATCAATTCATGAGCAGAGAATGGAACCATCGCACAGATGAATACGGAGGCTCCGTCGAGAACAGGATGCGCTATGCCACCGATATCATAAAAGCCATACGCAAAGGCGTCGGCCCCAATTTCCCTATCCTGTTTCGTATTGCTGTGGACCACAAATATCCGGGCGGCCGAGATTTAAACGAAAGTATCCAGATGGTAAAGATCATCGAAGCAGCCGGTGCGGACGCACTTGATATCGATGCAGGATGTTACGGACCAAGCTTCTTCTGGCTGTTCCCACCGACCTACGAGGGAGACGCCTCAATGCTTGACTTAGCCGTAGCAGTAAAGAAAGCCGTTTCTATTCCGGTTCTCAATTCAGGGACACATACTCCGGAAACTGCAGTAAAAGCCATTGAAGATGGTGTGGTTGACTTCGTCATGATGGGCAGACCTCTTTTGGCGGATCCTGAACTGCCAAACAAAGTAAAATCAGGCAGACGCGGGGATGTAAGACCATGTATCCGCTGCAATGAAAGCTGCATTAACCAAAACCTGTTCCTCCAAAAAAGCCTGACCTGTTCTGTAAATGTCCAGACTGGAAGGGAAGGGCTATATAATATAGCAAAATCAGACTCGAAGAAAAAGGTTGCTGTGATCGGCAGCGGTCCCGCCGGTTTAGAAGCGGCACGTGTTGCGGCACTCGAAGGCCATGACGTAACCATCTATGAAAAGAACGGCCACATCGGAGGAAACGCAGCCGTCGCCGCAACGCCCGAATTCAAGAGGATCAAGGATCTTCTGGAATGGTACGAATTACAATTGAAGAAGCTTGACGTCAAAATATGTTTCAACAAAGAAATCACCCCGTCTTCCCCGGAATTAAGAGAAGCCGGTGAAATTCTTATTGCTTTAGGTGCAAACTCATGGGCTCCGGAAATTGAGGGAATCGATCTGCCGGTCAGCGTTGATGTATGCGATGCGCATCTTAAGCCGGAATTGGTAAAGGGCAACAAAATTGCCATGTGCGGCGGCGGTCTTTCTGGAGTTGACAGCGCGCTGGAATTGGCGATGGAGGGAAAAGACGTAACAATCATCGAGATGCGTGACGGAATCGCCATCGACACTGCTTTTATCAATAGACAGTCCATCATGGGAAAAATAAAAGAGTATGACGTCAAAGTACTTGTGAAGACGACCGTGAAAAAGATCACAGCAGAGGGAGTAATCGTAACAGACGCAGAAGGGAACGAAACGCTGGTCCCGGCAGACACGGTGATCACAGCATTTGGCGTTAAGTCAAACAAACAATCAGCGGAAAAAATTCAGGAGGCATATCCTGATGCGGTGCTGATCGGTGATTGCGAAAAAGCAGGAAATATCGGCACTGCGATTCGGGAAGGCTTTACAAGGGCTTATGCAATTTCCTGATGAAAGCCAACACCCCCAAAATTATTGATAAACAATTTATAAGGAGGATCAAAATGTCATTCGAACACTTATTCCAGCCGATAAAAATCGGTAACCTCGAGATCAGAAACCGCACCGTAATGGCTCCGACGGCGACTCATTTTGAAAATGAGGACGGAACTTTCACCCAGCGGGGCATCGACCACTATGCAGCTAGATCCAAAGGCGGCGCCGGTATTATCATCATCGGCTGTGTCACCGTTGATACCAGAGCAAGATACTTCTGCTCTTCCCCTTGCGCCTGGGATGACAAGTACATAGCAAACTGGAGGCTGATGGCTGACGCGATCCATGAAGGCGGCGCTAAACTGTTCCCGCAACTTATGCATCCAGGTCCCATCGATCCCCGCCCCGGCATCTGCGTCAATGCCTCCCGCGTTCCCGTTCCAACCCTTATGCCTGAGGTCTGGGGCGATCCGCACGAACTTACTGTCCCTGAAATCGAGCAGATCATCGACGATTTTGGTGAAGCCGCGAGACGCATGAGGGAGGCGGGCTGCGACGGCGTGCAATTCCATATGGCTCACGGCGCTTATGCACTTACAGCATCCTTCGTATCCCCGATCCTGAACAAACGTACCGACGAATACGGCGGCACGATCGAAGGACGCATGAAGTTCCCGCTGGAATGCATCAAAGCAATCAAAGCGAAAGCCGGTGATGATTTCCCCATCATCGTCCGTATTTCCGGTGATGAACTCGATCCATACAGCAGAACTCTGAACGAGACCTTCTATGTCGTAAACATGCTGGAAAAAGCCCGGGTTGCTGCGATCGAGGTTTCCGGCGGAAGCTGTCCTGCAAACGGATGGCGTGTTGTGCCGGTCAATGGTTTGCCCATGGCTCTCAATGCTCAGTATGCAGAAGAAATCAAAAAGAGAACCAAACTCCCGGTTATGGTTGTCGGTAACATCAGAACACCTGAAATGGCCGAATATTTGCTCGAGTCCGGAGTGGCCGATATGGTCAGTACCGCACGTGCCTTCATTGCTGACGCAGAATGGCCGAAAAAAGCTGCCGGAGGCCGCTTGGACGATATCATGACATGCTGCGGCTGCGTCGGCTGTAACGTTCTGCTAAACAACAACAAGAGCATCGGCTGCACGATCAATACCGACTGCGGTAAGGAAACTAAAGATACTGCAATCGTCGCGGCAGAAAAACCTAAGAAAATACTGATCGTTGGCGGCGGTCCGGCGGGTCTGGAAGCTGCCCGTGTTGCAAGTCTGCGCGGACATGACGTCACGATCGTTGAAAAGAATGAAAAATTGGGCGGGCAGCTAAACCTCGCTACGGTTTCTCCATCCAAGCAAAGCCTGACTCTGATCACCAAATACTTCACAAATCAAATGAAGCGGCTCGG
>WPCH01163099.1_pt1 | contig 44964 bp, 32 predicted proteins | sample 5399881 | NCBI WGS metagenome assembly WPCH01 (sample SAMN12869468, study PRJNA574797) | sludge metagenome | isolation source: wastewater treatment of pH5 | place: China:Beijing | collected 2019-05-20
GATACAATGTACTAGTTTTTAACCTGAATAGACACTGCATTCAGTGCTGTCAGGAAAAACATTTTCCAATGATAATATTTATGAAAAGAGGAGAGAAAATGACAAGCTTAACAGAAAAGTATCTTGAGATCGTCAAAAAAAGGAATCCGGGTGAAGTGGAGTTCCATCAGGCTGTAGAAGAGGTTCTCGTTACATTGGAACCTGTTCTGGAAAAGTATCCCGAATACGTCGAATCCGGCGTTCTGGACAGAATTTTAGAGCCTGACCGGCAGATCATGTTCCGCGTTCCCTGGATTGATGACAACGGCAAGTGCCAGGTTAACAGAGGGTTCCGGGTACAGTTCAACAACGCCATCGGACCTTACAAAGGCGGATGCAGATTCCACCCCTCCGTATATCTGGGAATCATTAAATTCCTTGGCTTTGAACAGATCTTCAAGAACGCGCTTACCACTCTGCCCATCGGCGGCGGTAAAGGTGGTTCCGACTTCGATCCCAAGGGCAAGTCCGATGCTGAAATTATGCGCTTCTGCCAGAGCTTTATGACAGAACTTTCCAAGTACATTGACGCCGATACCGACGTTCCGGCGGGCGATCTTGGAGTCGGTGCCAGAGAAATCGGCTACATGTTCGGCCAGTACAAGAGGATGAAAGGCAAATGGGAAGGCGTCCTGACAGGCAAAGGTGTTGGCTGGGGCGGCTCATTAGCAAGAACGGAAGCCACCGGCTACGGTATCGTATACTTTACGGAAAACATGCTTAAAGCCCACGGCGAAACCCTTAAGGGTAAAACCGTCTCGGTTTCCGGGTTCGGCAACGTATCCTGGGGCACCGTTTGCAAGGTTAACGATTTGGGCGGCAAAGTCGTCACCATTTCCGGACCCGACGGATACATATATGACGAAGCCGGCATTACCTGTGAGAAGGTCGATTACATGCTGGAGCTCAGAGCAACCAACAACGACGTCGTTGGCCCTTATGCGGATATGTTCCCCGGCGCCAAATTCTTCCCCGGCGAAAGACCCTGGGGCGTCAAAGTGGATGTTGCCATCCCCTGCGCAACCCAGAACGAAGTGGGAATCGAAGATGCCAGGAAACTGGTTGCCAATGGAACAAAGTTCTATTGCGAAGGTTCCAATATGCCCACTTCATTAGAAGCCCTCAACTACCTGCTGGAGAACGGCGTTATCGTAGGGCCGGCTAAGGCAGCCAACGCTGGCGGCGTAGCTGTATCCGCACTGGAAATGACCCAGAACAGCATGAGAATGGAGTGGAGCTTCGAGGAAGTAGATTGCAAACTCTCCGACATCATGGATTCCATCTTCAACGCCTGCGCAAGCGCAGCCAAAGAATTCAATATGGAAGGCAACTACATCGCCGGAGCCAATATCGCTGGTTTCCTGAAGGTAGCCAAGGCCATGAAGGCTCAGGGCGTGGTCTAAACCCGGACCTTTTAAACCGTAAATATGTAATTAAGAAGGAGGCAGGTGCGTTAATCACCTGCCTCCTTCTTACATTAATTAGATCCGTTTTTTCAAGCCTTGATGTATGTCTATTTTGTTCTTTATCCTCTGTCTTTGCTCCAGGCTAAAGCAAATATAGCGAATACAACACCGACGGCCAACACGCCTGTCATCCAATATATTTCGCCGGAAGCGTAAATCAAGTTATCCATCTTTACCTCCCCTTTACTCTTGCTCATCCGGCTGGAAATCCTCTTTAAGAAAGATCTTCCCAGCAATCTGAAATACGATAACGATTCCAAGTATTACTCCAAGGCACTGGAGAAACAAGCTCGTAAATAATGACATTGATCCTTCCCTCCTAACTATCCTCTTGCAATCTCAAGCTTTCTTTGTTTAAAGTAACCAACCTCACCCGGAAGCACAACGTTCAGAATAATGCCAAGAACGAGCGATACCGCCAGCGTGACAAATGGTATAGGAATTCCCGCCAGACCTAACACGGACGGAACCGGCGTATAGGTCCATATTAAAATCAGAATCCAGGAAACCGCAAATACGGTGCCGGCCGCCTTTGGACACCGTTTCCAGAACAACCCGTAAATAACATTCCAAAAGACCGGACAGAGCCATGCAAATGCCCAGTTGGCCCCGTTAATAATCTCCGGCAGGAATGAAGAAACCGCAATAGCCACAGCGCCGGAAATCACAATAAATATTCTTGTAATCCTGGTTTGATCCGCACCCGTAGCATTTGGATTTTTCAGCGTATAGATGTTCTTTGCGAAAAGTGCCCCGACCCCCATGGTGGTGATGGCAAAGGTGGAAAGGATGGCTCCAAGGAAGGCTGCCAAAAGCCATGCTACCAGCCAGGAAGGGAGATAGTTCATGATCATTGTGGCTCCGGCTGTCTTTGCGGCAACATCCATATTCGCAATTTCAAGATTGCCGGTTTCAACCAGAGATTTAGCCGCTATTCCCATGGCCATGGTGAAAATGCCGAAAATACCATTGACAGGAGCCGCAATCCAAAGGGCTTTTATGATGGTTTTTTCATTTTTGGCGGCCATTGCAGTCTGAAGCCCCATCTGGCTGATACCCTGCGCAAAGGTAACCGCTATAATATTGGCCACTCCGAAGGAGAGGAACATACCCGGCGCGCCGAAAATACTTATCATCGATTCCTGGCCAGTGGTTATATAGTGATTTTCCACCTGGGTCCAGCCTCCCGGAAGGATGCCGCTCAGAAAGACCATACCTATAATGAGCCCTATGTACATGACAATAGTATTGATCAGATTAACCCAGCCGATTTCTTTCATACCGGCAAGGATAACGTAGAAGATTCCAATAACCCCGCCAATTACAGCTCCCATCTGAATGCTTACCGAGTTTCGCGTCAAGGTATTGAATACGATCCCCAATGCCTGTACTTCCATAGTCAGGATAGCAAAGGTCTGTCCGGCAATGACACAAGTACAAATAAGTGCGATTTTTTTTCCAAAGAGATTTTGAATAAGCTCAGGAACAGTGGCTACACGCATTCTGCGGACCCACCGTCCGGTACAAAGACAGACGACGCAGAGCAGTGTGACGTGAGCAATAGAGAACCAGATGCTGACAGCGCCCATACCCCATGCCATTTCCATAATGCCAAAAACATGTACAGCACCCAGAACGGCAAGGGCCATAGATACGCCTACAATGGCGGTAGGCAAGTCACGGTTGGATACGATAAAGGAATCGCCGGCTTCTGCTTGCGCTGCTTTCTTTTGTTTATAAATCAGAAACAAACCGACCCCTCCGATGGATATAATCTCATAGAGAAGTACTGCGATCAGAATACCCATACCAAATTTCCCTCCTTAAATAAATGATAGAACTCTGCACTTTTAAAGCTTGTAACTTTAAAGGTTATACGGATAAGAATTTGAGCCGGCAATTATTGGTTGTCGCCCATTCAATTGTATGGAAGCATAGGATTCAGCTAAAATTATGGCGCATAAAACATCGCTCAAATTCTTAAGTTAGGTTGGGGAGTTCATACGCCATATGAATCTGTCTTATGAAGCAGGCGCTTCCTGGCACGGAATATCAGTTTATACTTCAGAATCAGCCTCTTGAAGATATGCGGGCCGGACCGAAGCTCTGAGCAATCCGCAGTGTCTGACCACCGTCGGGATGAATCTCATACTTGACGCCTTTGGGGATATAGAAGCCATCCTCTACCACAAGAGGGAGTCTTTCGCCGTCGGCGATGGCATAACCTCTTCCTGAGATGACATAGGACATCTGGTCGGACTCCTCTGTCTGTCCTCTGACAACGCCATCAGGCAGAATTTCCACAACCTGAAACTCAATGGTGTTGCTGCCGCCGTTTTTGGGGTTGGAAATCGGGAACGCTGTAGCCTTTCCGGCATCCGGTACAGTCGGCGTTACGTCGTTTATATTCCTGATAAAAGGTTCCGTCTGACTGAATTCTTTCGGCGTCAGCGTTACGAGAAATTTTAAAGTCTGGACGCCGATGGGGTACATTTCATGATCGGAGTTGCCCGGAATCCACATTACATCTCCAACCTTGTATTCATACCGCTTGCCGTTGATAATAGAATATCCCTTTCCCGACAGGATGAAGTAGCAATGGTCGGCATCCTTATGATTGTCAAGGATGGCGGCCCCCCCAAATCTGATTTCACAGATTGAGAAAAAATTGTAGGTATCTGAATCCATGGTTGCCGGCACGCCGAATGCAAAAGCGTGAGCATTTAAGTGCCTGGCAGGAGCCGCAGGGACCAGATCATAGTAATTTTTCACATAAGCTTTAGTCATTTTTTTCCTCCTTATTATTTAAATATACAACGGTTTATACTTGTCTTGAATCATCTTACGGCCTCTTGTACCCGCACTGTTCCTCCAGGACCTGGGTCAGAACGGCGAAGTCCATGTCTCCTCTTCCCGTAGCGGCGGCAGCCTGGTAGTACTGTCTTGTAACGGCTGTTACGGGCATCGCCACATCATATTGCTTCGCAGCGGCAAAAGCCAGGTCGAAATCCTTCATCATAAGCTTCACACTGAAAGCTGCTTTATAATCGTCGCTGGCAACAAGAGCCTTTTTATAGTTTACCAGCGGAGAGCCTACGGCGCTTCCAGCCATAACCTCACAAACCTGCTCCACATCAAGCCCTGCTTTTTCAGCAAGAACGACAGCCTCTGCCATCATTTGTGAAGTGACGCCGATCATGACGTTCAGAGAGAGTTTCAGCACTCTGGCTTCTTCGGCTTCTCCCAGATAGAACTGATTTTTGCCCATTGCCTCAAACAGTGGCAGCGTCTTGCTATAGGCCGCCTTGTCTCCCGATGCGAGAATACCCAGAGTAGCGTTCTGCGCAAGCACGGTGCTTCCCGTCACCGGAGCGCGAAGGAATTTACATTCCTTCGCTTCAATGGCATCGTTGACCTTAGTAGATTCCTCCGGGGAGACGGTGCTCATATCGACGATGATCTTGTTCGCCGACAATCCGGCCACAACGCCGTTTTCACCAAGAGTAACGGACTGAAGAGTAGGACCGTCTGCCACCATTGTGAAGATGAAGTCACATTTTTCAGCGATTTCTCTGGGAGAGTTCGCCCATTTCCCTCCCTCTGCAAGAACTTCATCAGCCTTCGCCTTTGTTCTGTTCCATACGGTAACATCATGTCCCGCTTTCAGAAGGTTCCTGCTCATCGGATTTCCCATGTTGCCGAGTCCAATCCAACCGATTTTAGCCATTTAATATATCCTCCTTAGATTAAATTAAAAACATAATTAATTGACAACCCATTGCCGGGTTTTTACAAGCTCCGTCATCCCCTACAGGAAGTGGCATCCCGGAAGTCCGCAGGAAGTGATTTCGTCGGACGGAAATTTTGTTATGACTTCGCAGCCATCCTTGGTAACCACTACTTCTTCCTCGATTCTCGCGCTTCCGGAACCATCTTCCGATGGGCACCAGGTCTCAATGGCAAAGGTCATGCCTTCCTTCAGTTCGAAAGGATTGTCCAGTGAGAAAAGCCTTGAGATGACCGGTTTTTCCCACAGCCCCAATCCTATTCCGTGAGCAAACTGAAGCAGGAACGCCTCTTCTTCATCCTTGAATCCAAGCTCTGTAGCAGCGGGCCAGCATTTCGCCACATCGGCGGAGGTGTTGCCTGCTTTGATGGCCTTAATGGAATCCTTGATCCATTTTGAGGCCCTTTCGTAGGCCTTTCGCTGATCCGCGTTGGGAACGCCGCAGGAGAAGGTTCTGTAATAACAGGTTTTATAACCGTTATAGGTATTGCCTATATCGAAATAAATCAGCTCTCCCGGCCTTACCATTCTGTTGGAGAAGGTATGGCTGTGAGGGACTCCTCTCGCTCCGGAGATGCTGTTCACAAATTCCACCAGCTCCGCTCCCCAGTTATACAGTTTATAGTTGGCGATTGCCACCAGCTCATTTTCCAAAACGCCGGGACGCAGGGCCTTAGCAAGATCGTAATATGCAGCGTCTACCATTGCCGCAGACTGCTTCAGCAGCTGAATTTCATCGTCGGTCTTGATGATTCTTGCGTCAAGCATCGCCTGCTGCCCGTCTACAATCTCCACATTATGTTTTTCCAGCTCTCTGATCAGCGGAATATCCACAATATCCATGCCGACCTTTCCCGTTGCTCCATACTCTCTGAGATATCCGAAAATCTGATCAGCCACCTTTTCCACCATACCTGCCTCAACGGGAATGGCCCCTCTCATGGAACCAACCGCAGGCATGATATGATCCTCTGCCAGCCAGTCAACTCTCTTCCTTTTTGACGGCGCAGCGGGATCAAAAAGGAAGGGTTGCTCCACTCCGTCGATCAAAATACAATACCGGTTCATTTTGTTGCGATTCCACTCGCCAATGTGAGTCCCTGTAATATAGCGGATATTGTCAAAATCGTAACACACCAGCGCGCTGAGGCCGTAGTCTCTCATGCTCTGTTTGGCACGAGCAAGCCTGTCATTTCGAAGTCTATAGAAATTGACATTCGATTCAAAATCAACACCGTTCATTCCTGATCTGGGCATTTTTAGTCCTCCTTTATATCTGTTTCCCAATAAAAATTGCCACAAAAGTCTACATCGCTGTATACTATCACCCTATACGCAAGTTCTTTGCCAAGCACAGACAAACATATTTCTTTGTTCTTCTGAGCTTTCGGAAATTCTCCGTAAGAGATCGATGTAATCTTTGCGCGCTTTGTTGCAATTCCAATTCATTGCTTAAAATCATTCACAATATTTTCAGTCTGAAAAAACCGGCCTATATTTAATAAAAAAATATCAAAGATTAAAATGGCGTCTTGCAATTCGGAAAGATATATGACACAATCGTGCCATAACGTGCTGATGTCAGTGGCATAACAGTGCCATGATCGTGCCATATCATGCCAGGCTGCGGAATGGCATCTAATAGACGGGAGAACAACAGGATGGAACTTGTAGACGACTATAGCAGAAAGCTCTATGAATATTGGAATCTGTATATAAAGAACAATGCCTCCATGCCTGAGACTGTAGAGGATATCCGGCCGTTGATTTATGAATCATGGAAACGTTCCAAGGCAAATAAGGTTTCCTATCGCGAAGTAGCGGACGCCAGGCTGGATTCCACAGAGCTCCGTCATGTCTTTGCCAGGAATGCGACATTAATGTCTGTGGCTCACTCTTATATTACAAAGCTCTATTCCCACGTAAAGGGGAGTAATTTTATCATCGCGCTCACCGACAATCGCGGGTTTGTTCTGTCCCTTGTGGGGGAAGACCGTGAAATCCAGCTGCGGGCTCAGAAAAGCGGGCTGTCTATCGGGTGCAACAGAAGCGAGGAGTACGCGGGAACCAATGGCATCGGCACCTGCCTCGTTACCGGTCAACCGATTCAGATCTGGGGAAGAGAACACTATATTGCTCCTCACCACAGCTACGTCTGTTCCGCGGCTCCCATCAGAAATCAGTACGGTACAATCATCGGATGTCTCGACGTCATCGGACCTGTAGGCGGCGTCCATTCCCATACTCTGGCCATGGTATGCGCCGCGGTGGACGGCATCGAGAAGGAACTCAAAATGCGTGAGGCCTATGATAAAATCTCCGCTGCAAACAACCGGCTCACGAGCACGATCCAATCCATCTCGTCAGGAGTCATCATGATCGATAACATGGGAATCATCACCCACCATAACAGCCGCGCCATGCGGATTTTAAAACTTCCCAACAAAAATCATGAAGGAGAAAACCTTGCAAATATCCTGGATTTAAGCCACTCTCCCCTGGATCCTCTCGATTTAAAGCAGAATGTGCGCAATAGAGAAATCACGGTAAAAAATCATATCGGCTCAACATTAAACCTGTCGTTGTCAGCGACCATCATCTACAATTCACACCATAAGAAGATAAACACGGCGCTGGTAATTGAAGAACAACGCCTCATACACAAAATGGTCAGCAAGATGAGCGGCTTCACAGCCCGGTTCACCTTCGATTCTATCATCGGAACCTCAGAGCAGATCAAACAGGCCATCGCAATAGGAAAGCTGGCTGCCCAAAGCGATTCCAATGTCCTGATCCTGGGAGAAAGCGGAACAGGCAAGGAGCTTCTGGCCCAATCCATACATAATGCCAGTGACCGGTGCAGCGGCCCCTTTATCGCAATCAACTGCGGGTCCCTTCCAAAGGGACTGATCGAAAGCGAGCTCTTCGGTTACGAGGGCGGAGCTTTCACGGGAGCTAACAAAGACGGGCAGCCGGGGAAATTTGAACTTGCAAACGGCGGAACCATCTTTCTTGACGAGATAGGAGACATGGCCCTTGAACTTCAGACCACGCTGCTTCGAGTCATTCAAACCAGAGAGATCGTCCGGATCGGAGGGCAGCTTCCAAGGAAGATCAATGTCCGCATCATGGCGGCAACCAATGTAAACCTTTCGGAATCGGTAAGGAATAAAAGCTTCCGAAGCGACCTCTACTACCGGCTCAACGTTCTTTCGATCCTGATCCCTCCGCTGCGCCAGAGAACCGAGGATATCACGGTGCTGATCGATTATTTTATAAAAATATACAATCAATCTCTGGGCAAATCCGTTAAGGGCGTGACGATGGATGCCCTTAACAGAATGCTTTCCCATAATTGGCCCGGTAATGTAAGAGAGCTGGAAAATACCATCGAGAGAGCTTTGAATTTAACACAGGAGGACATTATCAGCGAAGCAGAACTGCCCAGCGAGCTTTCCCCGGAGTACCAGACACAGAATCTAATGCCGCCTAAAGCAGACCCATCCGCCGGTTTTGGGAAAAAACGGGTCCTGGATCGAATCATAGAGGCCCTCGAACAGGAGGAAGGCAATGTGACAAAAGCATCCGCCGTTTTGGGAATACCAAAAAGAACCCTGTACCGCAAGATCCAGAAATATGATATCGATGTAAATAAATATCGCATATGAACTCAACGAATGCCCTTTACGATATATTTCTTACAACCGTAAAAACTGTATCTGAATAGAGAGAAAATAACATAAAGACGGAGCGGTACAAAGACCGCTCCGTCTGATTTTAAAGTTTTGCGGTTACTGCGCCAGTCTCTTGTAAGCCTCGTACCTTTCGGCCGCGTCCTCTTCCGCCTGGGAGAACAGCTTCTCCGCCACATCGGGGAACTCCGAGAACAGGGATGTATATCTCACCTGACCCATGAGGAACTCCCGGAAGCTTCTCTTGGGCTCCTTGGAATCCAGCAAGAAGGGGTTCTTTCCTTCTTCCTTGAGCAGAGGATTGTAACGATAGAGATGCCAGTAGCCGGTCTCAACCGCATCCTTGGTATCTTCCTGGGTCTTGCCCATTCCTTTCTTGATACCGTGGTTGATACAGGGAGCATAGCAGATGATCAGGGAAGGCCCGTCATAGCTTTCCGCTTCTGTAATAGCCTTCAGCAGCTGATTCTTGTCGGCGCCCATTCCTACCTGAGCTACATAGACATAGCCATAAGACATAGCCATCATGCCCAGATCCTTTTTCTTGATCCTCTTTCCGGAAGCGGCAAATTTAGCGATTGCAGCTGTCGGCGTAGCTTTCGAGGACTGGCCGCCGGTGTTGGAGTAGACCTCTGTGTCAAACACTAACACATTGATGTCCTCTCCCGAGGCCAGCACATGATCCAATCCGCCGTAACCGATGTCATAGGCCCAGCCGTCGCCGCCCAGCGCCCAGACGGACTTCTTAACCATGAAGTCTTTTCTCTTTGTAATCTCAGCCACGAGAGCTTTTGCTTCATCGTCCAGGGACGCCGCCTTATCGATAGCCGCCATCACCTTTTCACTGACCTCTCTCGAAGCAGCGCCGTCGTTCTTTTTCGCGATCCACTCTTCAAAGGCTTCCTTCATGTCCGCGGGAATATCCTTCTGCATCAGAGCTTCCATAGCATCCTGTATTTTGTCTCTCATCTGCCGGACGCCGATGGCCATACCCAGGCCGTATTCCGCATTGTCCTCAAAGAGGGAATTTGCCCAGGAAGGTCCTCTGCCGTTCTCATCCTGACAGTAAGGCGTGCTGGGAGCGGAAGCGCCCCAGATGGAGGAACAGCCCGTTGCGTTGGCGATCATCATTCTGTCTCCGTAGAGCTGTGTGATCAGCTTGATATATGGGGTCTCGCCGCAGCCCGCGCAGGCGCCGGAGAACTCAACATAGGGCTTGGCAAACTGACTGCCCTTGATGCTGGTCTTGCTGGCAAGGTTGTCCTTGATGGATACGGTGGTGCTGTAGTCCCAGTTTTCCGCCTGATCCATCTGGGAACCGATGGGCTTCATCACGAGAGCTTTGGTCTTGGAAGGACAGATGTCGGCACAGTTTCCGCAGCCTAAGCAATCCAGCGGAGATACCTGTATTCTGTATTCCAGTCCTTCGAAGCCTTTCCCTATCGCTTTTAAGGTCTTAAAGTCCTCGGGAGCATTGGCTTTCTCATCAGCGGAAAGCAGCGCGGGACGAATGGAAGCGTGGGGGCAGACGAAGGAACACTGGTTACACTGGATGCAGTTTTCCGGAATCCATTCCGGTACGTTGACTGCCACGCCTCTCTTTTCATAAGCGGCTGTTCCGGCGGGGAAGGTTCCGTCTTCTCTTCCAACAAATGCGCTGACGGGAAGCTCATCGCCTTCCTGACGATTCATGGGAATCAGAACCTCTTCAATAAACTCAGGTACTTTTTTAACTTCGCCTTCGGCGTCAACGGCGTTCGCCCACTCGGCGGGCACGTTGATCTTCACAAGGCTCTCGATGCCCTTGTCAACAGCCGCGTTGTTCATAGCTACGATATTGCCGCCCTTCTTTCCATAGGAATGCTCTACAGCTTCCTTCAGATAGGCGACAGCCTCTTCTACGGGGATGACCTGAGCCAGTTTAAAGAAAGCGGACTGCATAACCATGTTGATCCGGTTTCCGAGGCCGATCTCCTCCGCGATTTGTGTAGCGTTGATGGTGTAGAAGTTTATATCGTTCTTAGCGAGATATCTCTTGATATTTGCCGGCAGGTTCTCATCCAGTTCCTTTTCGTCCCAAAGGCAGTTCAGGAGGAATGTCCCTCCGGCTTTCAGACCTTTGACGAGATCATACTGATGAACGTATGCCTGATTGTGGCAGGCCACAAAGTCCGCCTGATTGATCAGATAGGGCGACTGAATCTTTTCTTTTCCGAAACGGAGATGGGAAATGGTAACGCCGCCGGACTTCTTGGAATCGTAGGAGAAGTAACCCTGAGCGTAAAGGTCTGTCTTGTCTCCGATGATTTTAATGGCGTTCTTGTTGGCGCCTACGGTACCGTCGGAACCGAGACCCCAGAACTTACAGCGGATGGTTCCTTCCGGCTCTGTATGAACGTCTTCCACGGTCTCTAAGGATGTGTGGGTCACATCGTCCACGATACCGATGGTGAACTGGTCTTTCGGCTCGTCCTTTGCAAGATTGTCATAAACGGCAACGATCTGTCCGGGAGTCGTGTCTTTGGATCCGAGACCGTATCTGCCGCCGTAGATCTCCGGAGCGTCCTTGTCTTTGTAGTACATAGTTCTTACATCCATGTACAGGGGATCGCCGATAGCGCCGGGCTCCTTGGTTCTCTCCAGAACAGCGATACGCTTTGCTGTAGCAGGTATAACCGCCCGCAGATATTCGGGAGCAAAGGGTCTGTACAGTCTGACTTTGACCAGGCCCACCTTCCGTCCCTCATTCCTCAGATAATTGATGGTCTGTTCGATGGTATCGCAGACAGAGCCCATTGCGATAATTACATGCTCCGCCTCCGGATCTCCTACATAATCAAAGAGTTTATACTGTCTGCCGGTGATCTCACCGATCTTGTTCATATAGTCTTCTACAATTGCCGGAACAGCTTCGTAGAACTTGTTGGAAGCCTCTCTTGCCTGGAAGAAGATGTCCGGATTCTGTGCGGTTCCGCGGGTTACCGGATGCTCCGGATTCAATGCGTTGTCACGGAACTTCTGGACTGCGTCCATATCCAGCAGCTTCGCAAAATCTTCGTATTCGATGGTTTCGATCTTCTGAACCTCGTGGGATGTGCGGAAACCGTCAAAGAAATGCAGGAAGGGAACTCTGCTCTTGATAGACGCGAGGTGAGCGATACCGCCCAGGTCCATGACCTCCTGAACCGAACCGGAAGCCAGAAGAGCAAATCCTGTCTGCCTTGCGGACATTACGTCTGAGTGATCGCCAAAAATACAAAGAGCGTGAGCCGCTAAGGTTCTGGCTGAAACGTGGAAAACGCCGGGAAGAAGTTCTCCCGCAATCTTATACATATTGGGGATCATCAGCAGAAGCCCCTGGGAAGCGGTATATGTGGTAGTGAGGGCTCCCGCAGCCAGAGAGCCGTGCACAGCGCCGGCAGCTCCCGCTTCGGATTGCATCTCTACAACCTTCACTTCCTGCCCGAAAATATTTTTCTTTCCATACGCAGCCCATTCGTCAACCACTTCCGCCATGTTAGAGGAAGGGGTAATGGGGTAGATCGCCGCAACTTCGGTAAACGCGTATGACACATACGACGCAGCCGTGTTGCCGTCCATTGTTTTCATCTTGTTTTGTGCCATCTTTTTCTCCTTTGTAATCTATGGGAATGCTTATCAACATGTGTTGTCTGTGAGGGGCTTGTTTCAGCGACAAAAATATCTCTATCCTGATACCGCATAATATTATATAGGAGCTTATCCTGTAAATCAAGGGCTGTGGAATATTTATAAGTTAAATTTTTATCAAGGCTTAACAGTCTTTATACAAAACACAAAGAAAAAGAAACCATCTTGGTTAAATTCAAGCTGTAAATGAAAGAATTATAATGCATTCTGGAGGAATATATACAAACGATACGATATAGAATTTGGTTAAAAACGAACAGGCAGGCAGGAAGTCGGCGAGCTTTAGGATTAGGCAGAAACGGCCGCTGCAAAGTGTATTCATCGCAGCAGCCGTTTCTATTATAAAATTAAGGAGAAGCTCTCATTGTCTTTCCGCACGCTAACGCCTTTCAATCAGCGCAGCAGGGCGGGAAGGAAGGTGGAAATGGGTGATACATACGTAATCAACATCAGCACGATTATCAGCACCCCCATCATAGGCAAGAGCCCTTTTATCATTCTATCAAGCGGGCAATCTCCTATCCGGGACGCAATGAATAAGTTGACGCCTACGGGCGGCGTGCACAGACCGATGGTCAGGTTGAATACCATAATCATCCCGAAATGCAGCGGGTCAACTCCCACATTTACTACAGTGGGCAAAAGTATGGGAGCCAAAATAATAATAGCCGCATAAGTCTCCATAAACATACCCACCATCAGCAGGAATACGTTTATAACGAGCAGGATAATGATCTTATTGTCGGAGACACCGATAATGGCCTCGGCAATCTTATTCGGTATCTGTTCCACAGTCAAGAGCCTGCCAAGCGCGGTAGCGGTGGCCACCAGAAGCATGACCGTGCCTCCCGTCGTGGCCGTCCGTTTGATAATAGCGGGAATATCCCTGATCCTGAACTCTTTGTAGATAAAGATGCCTACGATAAGAGCAACGTCACAGGCAACTACGGCGGCTTCCGTGGGAGTGAAGACACCGCTGTAAATGCCTCCCAAGATGATGGCGGGAACGAGCAGAGACCAGAAGGACTCTTTAAACGCTTTTCCTACCGACGTGACTTTACCGGCTTTAACGTCCTCCAGTACATCTACCCCGTAGCCCTTCTTCTTTGCCACAAAATGCACTAATAAAACCAGGCCAACTGCCATCATGATGCCGGGGATGATTCCGGCTATGAACAAATCCGTTATAGAAACCCCGCTGATGACTCCGTACAAAATCATAGCTACGCTGGGAGGAATAATCGGACCCAGGGCTCCGGCAGTTCCTGCCAGTGCACAGGCAAAACCTCTGTCGTAGCCCTGCTTCAGCATTTCAGGAATCGTCATGCCTCCGATGCAGGCCACTGTCGCGGTTCCCGATCCCGCTACCGCCGCGAAGATCATACTGGCCAAAACCGTGACCATGCCGAGTGAACCTATGATTCCTCCGACAATGGACAAACAGAAATTAATCAATCTCTTGGATATTCCGCCCTGCATCATCAGGTCCCCTGCCAGGATAAAGAACGGGATAGCGATCAGCGGGAAGGAATCCATCGAGGTGAAATACGTATTCGTTATCATGTCGATAGGAACGTTGCCCGCTACCAGGCAAAAAACGACGCTGGCGACTCCCAAAGCGATCATAATAGGAACGTGGAAGCACAGAATGGCTAAAAATAAGCCGATCAGTATTATTCCTTCCATTACTTCTCCACCTCCTTGCTGGCTTTGATAGCTGCTTCAACTGTCTCGTCGTCAGTCTCTTCCTTTTCCTTTAACAGCTCCGGATTCTTTATCAACCTTATTTCAAGCTGAATCAGCCGTATGGCCCAAATTGTATGCCCGATGGGTATGATGGAATATACCGCCCACATAGGTATTCCCATTCCGAGAGAGATACCTCCCGAAGACCGGATACCCATGACCAGATTGAAGCTGAAGTAAGCCACCGCAACGCAATAAACAAAGAAAATCACATTGCTGAATAGTTTCAGATACGGCCTTACCCTACGGGGCCACAATGCTAAAACAGCGTCAATTCTGATATGAGCATTCTTAAAGATCGCAACAGACGCCGCGAAATAAGCAAACCAAACTAACATATATCGAGCCGCTTCGTCCGCCCAACCAGTTGTAGAATGTAAGATATACCTTGAAAAAATCTGTTGTGTCAGAAGTACAAGCATGGCAAGGGCAAAGATGACACAAATATTTCCCTCGATATCATTATACCATTTTTCCTTTTTCTCCAAGTCCTCACCGCCTTAAGTATTACAGTGTTTCAATTTATATATTTAAAACAGCCATCCCGGGATTCTCTATATCCGTCAAGCCCTGATGCCGTCAACCCCGGTCCGGCTGTCTTAAATGCTTTCGTTAATGCTATAACCCACTGTTTATCATTAACAAGTTTTCAATAGGCTACAGTCTTTCTTTTCCTAACAATACCAGAACTTCGTCCATAACGCCTTCGCCGGGCAGATCATAAAACTCATCCCAAACGGCCTTTGTAGCCTCTTTGAAAGGAGCCAGCTCCGCATCGGTGTATTGCTTTACAGCAACCCCTTCAACATCCTGAAGATCTTTCATAGACTGGGCATCAGCCGCTTCTTCCAGCTCGCGGGCTTTTGCTACGTAATCTACCATGCACTCGTTAAAGATTGCGCGGAGGTCTTCAGGCAGACTGTCGAGCCACGATTTGTTTACTACCGGAAGGTGGAAGTGGGCCGTGGCTCTGATGACGGACAGATGATCGATTACTTCGCAGAATCTATCGGTTTCAAATAGGGATGTGGCCGTCAGCGCGCCGTCAACCGTACCCTGCTGAAGGGCCGTATAAAGCTCACCGTAAGCAACGATGGTAGCGCCGGCTCCCAGGGAGTTGATCAGGCCCATCTGCATGTCTGTGGACATGGTTCTGATTTTCTGGCCTCTCAGGTCGGCAGGAGTGTTGATGGGTCCCTTCTTGGTTCCGATGCTCAGCCAGCCTTTTACCAGCCCGTCGTAGACCACTACGCCAGCCTGATCTGCCAGGACCTGCGCCCAGTTCGCGGCCAGGTCGCTGTCGAGGACGGTATAGATCTGTTCCCAGGAATCAAACAGATAGGGAAATTCAAACACCTTGTACTCAGGGATGTCAGCCATGGCGCCAAGTGTGTGAGTCGGTACAGGTACCATCTGAACGGTGTTCTGGCGAACGATTTCTCCCAGCTCGGTATCTCCTCCGGCCATGGACTTGCTTCCATAAATGGTTACATCAATTCTGCCTTCACTTTTCTCTTCCAGGATTTCTCCGAGATAAGTAATCGCGTCAGCGCCGGCGTCTCCGTCATTCTGCAGATGGGCCACCTTAAATTCATAAACTTTTCCGGAGGGGTCCTGACCGTCGTCATCACCGGAACCGCCGCAGCCTGACAATGCCAGGGTCAGAATCATTACTAAGCTCAACAGCAATGCAATCCTTCTTTTGTTAATCATCTTGTTCTTTCTCCTTTGCTCCTCTTACATATAAATGTTTTTATGATTATACCGGGGACCTCTCTTAAGTAATATCCCCAGTGCTATTTACTTAAGCAAATGCCATGCCAAATATTTATCAATTGCAAGTTAGGCGAAATATGCCTGTAATTCAATACTTATCATTGCATTATGCCCATAATTCATTGCCCTTATTAAGAGGGGCATGTGACATTTGGAATCACAATTTACCGGCATGTATCTTTTTGTCACTCCGCCATGACATAGAAAAATGCCAGACTCCGCAGACCATTCTTAGTACCTCAGTATCATAAAAGAGAAACGGCCGCCGCAAATTATACCAGTTACGGCGACCGCCTCTATATTAAAATTAAGGAGAAGCTTATTTACCGAAGTTTATCATTTCATCAAACCTATTAACCCTGTCGATAATGCAGGAATATAAGTTACAAGCAATAATACAATCAATAGCGTACCTATGCACGGTATCAGCCATCGGAACATCTCTTCCAGCTTGATCCCGCCGAGACGCGACGCAACAAAGAGATTGACGCCTACCGGAGGTGTGCACATGCCGATAACCAGATTGACTACCATCATGACTCCAAAGTGTATCGGGTCTACGCCCAGCGGCAACACGACAGAAAGAAGCAGCGGAGCCAGAATAATAATCGCTGCAAGGGTCTCCATCAGCATGCCAACGATAAGCAGGAAAATGTTAATCAACAGCAAAACGACATACTTATTATCCGATATGCCTAAAATAAAGTTCGCAACATTTGTAGGCACCTGCTCCATGGCAAGAAGGCGTCCAAACGCAGTCGCGCAGCCCACAAGGATCATAACCGTCCCCGACGTCAGTACTGTCGTCCTGAAAATTCCAAATACATCTTTAAGCTTAATTTCTTTGTAGACGAAAATTCCTACCAGTAAACCATAATCACAGGCAACAATCGCCGCTTCGGTAGGGGTGAAAATTCCCCCGTAGATACCTCCCAATATAATAATGGGTACCATAAGCGCCCACAGGGCTTCTTTTACGGTTGTTGCAGTAGAGGTTTTCACCTGCTCTTCCGTCTCTGTCTCGACAGCTACGCCATATCCTTCCTTCTTGGCCACGAAGTGAACCAGAACCATCAGGGCGACACCCATGAGTATCCCCGGGACGGCTCCTGCTACAAAGAGATCGGTAATCGATAGCTGCGCAATGACGCCGTACATAATAAAGGAGAGACTTGGAGGTATAACGGGCCCTAACGCGCCCGCGGTCGCCGACAGCGCGCAGGCAAAACTTGTGTCATAGTTTTGCTTTTTCATCTCAGGAACCATGATCCCACCGATACAGGCAACTGTTGCGGGACCGGATCCCGAAATGGCGGCAAAGATCATACTGGTAAATACGGTGACCATCCCCAGAGCGCCTTTGATCTTTCTGAGAAAGAGAAGGCAGAAGTTTACAAGCCTCCTCGATATTCCTCCCACCATCATAATATCTCCCGCAAGGATAAAGAAGGGCACCGCGATCAGAGAAAAGGAATCGACTCCGCTGAAAAACGACTGAATTATCATATCCACCGGAATTGACGAAAAGAAGAATATATATGATACGCTGGCAATACCAAGAGAAATCGCAATCGGTATGTTCAGGAACAGCATAAAGACAAATATTAAAATAATCAGTAATCCACCCATTGCCGCTCCTTTCTATAATAGCGTATATTCTTCGGGATAACGTATTGTAAAGTAAAGTCTCTGAACCAAGCGAACGGCCCAGGCTCCATGGCTCACAGGGATGGCTGCGTACATTGTCCACATGGGTATACGCATGCCCATAGAAACTTGTCCTGTTGCGAATAGAGCCATCGTATATTTTGCTCCATACACGCATACTATGGCTGAGTAAGCGAGAAAAATAAAGGCGCCTAAATAGGCAACATATTTTCTTATCATTTCAGGCCATATATTAGCAAGAGCTTCTATCCTTATGTGCGCCCACCTAAATATGGCAAAGCTCGCTGTCAGATATACAAACCATACGAACAGATATCTTGCCAGTTCTTCAGACCAGGAATTTGAATTTTCAAATATAAAACGCAAAATAATTTGATAGGAAAGAATTGTCAGCAAAAATGCCAGCAACAAAATGCCTGCGACTTCTTCTATTCTGTTCCATGGCTTTTCTTTCTTTTCCAAATCAATCACACTCCTTTCTAAAAAATTATGTAACTATATTTAAGGGACTGCCGACAGCAGCCGGCAGCCCCAGGTGCAATTACTCCCTCGTTACTTGTTTAAGATTGTTTTAACTGTATCGATAATTTCCTGTCCGGCAATATCGGCTTTATCAACAATAACATTTGCGGTAGCATCCTTAAATGCCTGCAGTTCTTCCGCTGTATATTCCTTTACTTCCATGCCTTTCGCTTTTAATTCTTCAATAGCGGCGGCTTCAAAATCGAGCTCGTACTGTCTGACTCCTTCCAGATAAATTTCCATGCTCTCATCGAAGATGGCCTTCAGATCATCAGGAAGTCCTTCATACCAGGAGTTGTTGATGATCGGAACATGCAGCAACGCGATGGGCCTTACGCATCCCATGTAGTTCTGCACTTCGTAAAAACGGTCGGAAACATATAGTCCGGTTGAAGTCATGATGCCGTCAACTGTTCCTTGCTGACATGCTGTGAATACTTCGCCGTAGTTTACGATCGTCGGATTAGCGTTAAATGATTCGGCTATTTTCATCTGCAGTTCAGAGCTCATAGTTCTGATCTTGTGCCCCTTTAAATCATCCGGGGTATTAATTGGATTCCTGTTTGTGGAGATTTGCACCCATCCCAAATTATATCCGCCGTAAGCTTTCACGCCTGTAATTTGGGCTAATTGCTCGGATAAATCCGCGAATGCGTCGCTATCCAGAACTTTATATAGTTCCTCCTCAGTTTCAAATAAATAAGGGTAGTCAAATACCTGATATTCCTTAATGTTACCGAGGGCTGCCAACGATGAGGTGGGAACCGAGGTTGCCTGAACGATATTTTGCTGTACCTTTTCTGCGTCTTCATTATTAGAATTACTTAATTGCTTGTTTCCAAAAATAGTAACCGTTATTCGCCCATCACTCTTTTCTTCCAAAGTCTCCTTCAGTAAAGACCATCCCTGATGTATCGGGTCCGATTCACTGGCGATATGCGAAACTTTAAGTTCATAAACTGTGCCGGCATCGTCGCCGTCATTGCCGCCTTCCTGTGAATCACCGCATCCGGTGGCCACGGCCATTAATGCCATCGCAAGAATCAACAGCAGTGCTACTCTTTTTTTCATTTTGTCCTCCTTATTGGGTTCCATTTTTTCTGAAATGTTTTATAAACAATGCGTCGGGAAACAGTATCTGCCTCATAATAAGCAACGCATATTTATACTGGTTATTTGCGAAAATAAGGCGTTTCTTTTATTTCAATAATCATACCGGCAATTGGATCTTCTGCATAAAAGCATCGCCTGTATCCGATCACTTCGTCCTCCGTTTCGGATTCGAACAGAAAACGATAACCTCTATCTGCAAATGCCTGGCGCCATTCATCGTAGTCCTTGTCGGCAGAAATACAAATGTGATGCATTCCATTATTGCCATCTGTCAGATAGTCCTTATGAATACCTTCTCCGCTCAAGGGTTGTATAATTTCAACCCCAGTGCGCATATCCTCTGAAACGCTCATCGCGATTTTCAGCTTGTATCCGAAAACCTCTTTGCCATAAGACCATACTCTTGAAGGTGTAAAATCATAGATCTGAAACTCGCTGATACCATAAAAGCTTTTGAATTGTTCCACGGCGTCATCTATGTTTTTTACAATAAAGCCTACGTGATGTATTGATCGTTTATCAAGCCCCTGAATCATAACGGCTCCTTTCTATATGTATACCAAATCACCCTTATCTTACTGACCCGCTATTTATATTCGCAAATACTATGCCAAATATTTATCAATTGCAGGTGGACCAAATCTGCCTGAAATTCAAAGCTTAGTAGTTAGATTATGCTCATAGGCCACGCCCTTATTAAGGTATGGCGTGTGACATTTGGAATCACAATTTGCTTATGTGTATCCTTCTGTCACTTTTGTCCGGACTATTTACATCCAATGAACCGCTTTGTGCACAGCAGCTTCGAAGGCTTCCAAAAGTGATTCGGACACGGTAGGATGAGGATGGATCACCATGGACATTTCCTCTCCGGTGCCTTCCAGCTTCATGACCGTGACCGCCTCGGCGATCATTTCCGTGGCGTGTACGCAGTATAGGTGCATGCCTACGATTTCGTTGAACCTGGGCTCTGCTATGACCTTGATCAGACCTCTCTCCTCACCCTCCACCTTGGCTTTTCCGCTGGCGACAAGGGGGAACTTACCGACTTTAACATCTCCGTATTTGCTCCGGGCCTGGGCCTCGGTAAGACCGACGCTGGCGATTTCCGGATTTGTATAAATGGCGCTGGGGATTTTGTCATAATCCATACGAGTCTCTTCGCCGCAGATATTCTTCACGGCTACTGCGCCTTCCATAGAGGCCGTGTGGGCCAGCATGGCCTTTCCGTTCACATCGCCGACGGCGTAGATGTTTTCAACGGAGGTTTGCAGCCTGTCACTGGTGACGATGGCTCCCCTGGAGGTTTCGATCCCCAAAGCTTCACAGGGTACGCCGCTGAGATTGGGAACCCGCCCTACCGCCATGAGAACCTGGTCCGCCTTCTGTTCGAACACAGAACCGCCTTTCTCAAAGACCACCGCCTCAGCGGTGATTGCTGTAACCTTCGCGCCGGTATGGATTTCAACTCCCAGTTTCTGCAGCATGTCCGACACCTGTCCGGTAATTTCCTCATCTACCATAGGCAGTATGCGGTCGAGGAATTCGATTACAGTGACTTTGCTCCCTGCGTTAGCCAGGAAATAAGCGAATTCGATACCGATTACGCCGCCGCCAATGACGGCTATAGATGCAGGAATCTCCTCAATGTTCAAAATCTCATTGCTGGTGAGCACCTTCATTGCGGGGTCAACGGGAACAGGCAACGATTTCACCTCGGATCCGGTGGCGATTATGATATGCTCCGCGGTAATGGATTGGTCACCTACCTGAATTTTGTGATTGTCCTTGATAACGCCTTTGCCTCTGTAGACTTTTACGCCGTTGCCGGACAAAAGGCCCTCTACCCCTGCCACCAGCTGTGAAATAAGACCTGTTTTTCTCTCCTGGACCTTTTTCATATTCAATGCCGCGCCGGATACATCAAGTCCCTCTACGCCGAAAGCGGCGGCTTCCTTCACTTCTCTCAGCGCCTGCACGCTCCTCAGAAGCGCTTTTGTGGGTATGCAGCCTACATTAAGGCAGGTGCCTCCAAAGCTTTCCTTCTCGGCGATAGCCGTTTTCTTACCCGCCTGGGCTGCTTTAATAGCCGCCACATAACCTCCCGGACCGCCCCCAAGTACAACTACATCAAAATCGTAACTATCTGAGGATCTGCCCTCCGCCGGACTGGCTGCGGGAGCTGCGGGAGCGGCAGCCGCCTGCGGAGCCGGAGCTTCATTGCCCAGCTGCTTTGCCGCCTCTTCCAGAAGCGCGTCGATATTTTCACCGCCATCCGCGATAATGGCGATGGGCAGCGTAACGGGCAGCTTATCTCCTTCTTCAAGGAAGATTTTTCTCACCACTCCGTCCGTCGTAGCCTCGATATCGATACTAGTCTTATCTGTCTCTACCGAAAAGAGGGGTTCACCCTTCTTCACGGCCTCTCCTTCTTTTTTATACCATTTTACGATCTTGCCTTCGCTCATGTTGAAACCGAGTTTGGGCATGATAATCAGTTCAGCCATTTTTCTATCCTTCCTTTTTTGTTACAGAAACAAACCCAGAGGCTGCTCCAGCAACGATTTGATCTCAGCCACTGCCTGGGCGGCCAAAAGGCCGTCTATCACCCGATGGTCGGCGGAGAGGGTAATGTTCATCATGGGCTTTATAGCAACTTCTTTTTCGCCCTTCTCATTGATGACGACTACCGGTTCATCCACGGCGCCGCTGACTGCCAGAATACCGGACTCCGGTGGGTTGATAATAGCTGTAAACTGGTCGATCCCGAACATTCCCAAATTGGATATCGTAAAAGTGCCATCCGAGTATTCGTCCGGCGTAAGCTTTCCTTCTCTGGCCTTTTCGACCAGAACTGCCGACGCCTTTGAAATCTCCAGGACGCTCATATCCTGGCTGTTCTTGACAACGGGGACAATGAGACCCGAAGGGGAGGCCACTGCAATTCCAAGGTTTACGGATTTATACTTTTCAATTGTATCTCCCACCAGAGAAGCGTTGATATCCGGGTATTTCCGAAGAGTCATAATCACAGCCTTTGCGATGTAATCCGTCACCGAGGTTTTCTTTTCCTGGCTCTCGTTGACCTGCTTTCTCAGCTCAAGCAGTTTTTCCAGGTTAACCTTTTGCGTGAAGAAGATATGGGGCGCAGTGAACATGCTGGAGGATAATCTGTCTCCGATGATTTTTCTGACTCCACTGTAGGGAACCTTCTCCAATATCTCCTTATCTCCGGAAAATTCGGTCACCGCCGCGACAGGCCGCGGGGGAATCAAGGCTGCCTCCACATCCTTTTTCATGATCTTGCCCTCCGCGCCGGTACCGGCCATGGATGCGAGATCCATCCCGCCTGCCTCAGCCATTTTTTTCGCAAGAGGGGTCGCCCTGACCTTCGGGGCGGAAGCCGCGTAGTTCAACACATCCTTCTCACTGATGCCGCCTTCAAAGCCGGTGCCTGTGATATTTGCCGCTTCCAGATCAATCCCCATCTCTGCGGCGACCCTTCTGGCCCTGGGAGATGCCATGAGCTTTCCTCCCGCCGTCTTTCGGACAGGAACCGCTACTGCCACTTCCGGCTTATTCTCAACGGCCGGGGCCTTGTCGATCTCTTCTGCTTCAACGGGGGTTTTCCCCAGCTGTCCATATGCCTCCGCCATTACCGCGTCAATATTCTCATCTTTTCCGGCAATGATAGCAATGGGCAGAGTAACTGCAAGCTTATCCCCTTCTTCGATGAAAAGCTTACGCACATAACCGTCGCTGGTAGCTTCGATATCGATGCTGGTCTTGTCCGTTTCCACAGAAAATAGCGCCTCTGCCTTTTGGATGGCATCGCCCTCGTTTTTATACCATTTGACTAATTTGCCTTCGCTCATATTAAAACCTAGTTTAGGCATTATTACTAAATCCGCCATAGTTTCCTCCTTATTTGACAAGTGTACTGGCACGCTGAGAATTCGGGTCAGTACACTAGCTCCATAGCCTTTGCATAGATCTTGTCTGCAGATGGAATGATCGGGAATTCCAATGAAGGGCTGAAGGGCAGCGGCACGTTGGGTGTATTTATCCGGCCAACCGGCGCGTCCAGATAGTAGAACGCGTTCTCCATGATCTGGAATCCGATTTCCGCTCCGACGCCACATCTTTCGTGGGCTTCATCCGCTACGATCAGCTTGCCCGTCTTCTTTACCGACTCGACGATGGTGTCAAGATCCAGAGGAACGATGGTCCTAAGGTCGATTATCTCTGCGGAGATTCCTTCTTTTTCAAGCTTTTCAGCGGCTTCCTGAGACTTCATGACCAGAGTGGAGGTCGCCACAATAGTGATATCCGTCCCCTCTTTTACGATATTGGCTTTCCCGAAAGGAATGGGCTCCACCACATCGTCGATTTGATATTTCCTGTTGTATTCCATCTTGTGCTCGAAGAAGAGCACCGGATTGTTGTCCCGGATGGCCGTTTTCAGCAATCCTTTAGCCTCCTGCGCAGTGGAAGGGAGGGCAATAATCAACCCGGGGAATTGAGCAGCCATAGCCTGCATGCTCTGGGAATGCTGAGCAGCGGAAGATCTGCCGGCGCCGATGGGTGAGCGGATAACCATGGGTACGGTTGCCTGGCCTCCGGACATATACCGGATCTTTGCCGCCTGATTGATCACCTGATCGGCGGCTACGAGAAGAAAATCGGAAAACATCAATTCGATGACCGGGCGCAGCCCTGTAAGGGCCATTCCCACTCCCATTCCTACAAAACCGGCCTCGGAAATCGGCGTATCCTTGACACGCAGATCTCCGTATTTTTCCAAAAGCCCTACCGAGGTTTTAAAGTTACCTCCGATAAAGCCGATATCCTCTCCTAACATGACGATGTTTTCATCTCTTTCCATTTCTTCGTCCAATGCTTCGCAAATCGCCTGTGCGTATGTGAGTTCTTTCATTGATCCCTACCCCCCTATTCAGTATAAATGGCCTCAAAGGCTTCCGACACATCCGGATACGGACTTGCCTTGGCAAAATCAACGGCCTCTGCAATCTCTTTATTCACTGCTTCCTCGATGGCGGAAAAGTCTGATGCCTTCGCCTTCTTCTCGGCAAACACCTCATCCTTCAGGCAGTCCACCGGGCATCTGGTCATCCAGTCTTCCTTCTCCGTCTCGCTTCTTCTCTTTCTGTATGTCGCGGGGTCACCCACATGGTGGCCCTGCCATCTGTAAGTCTTGCATTCTATCAAAGTCGGCCCCTCTCCGCTTCTGGCCCGTTCAACCGCGGTTTTCGCCGCCTCATATACCGCCGTCACATCCATTCCATCCACCACAACGCCGGGAATTCCGTAACCGATGGCTCTATCCGCAAGGTTCTCTGTGTTCGTCACATCTCTGGTGTCAACGGATATTCCGTATAAATTGTTCTCTAAAACATAAAGCACCGGGAGGTCCCATGCCGCCGCCATATTGATGCTCTCGTGGAAGGTCCCCTCATTGGAAGCGCCGTCTCCGAAAAAGGATACGGCTACCTGTCCGGTTTTTTTGTATTTGGACGTATAGGCAGCTCCTGTAGCGATGGGAATTTCTCCGCCTACAATACCGTTAGCCCCGAGAATCCCCTTATCCATCGCCATAATGTGCATGGAACCGCCTTTTCCCCTGGAGTATCCATCGGCCTTTCCCAGGATTTCCGCCATCATCCGTTTGATATCGGCTCCTCTGGCGACTAAATGACCGTGCCCTCTGTGGGTGCTGCCGATAAAATCATTATCATTCAACGCAGCGCACACACCTGTTGCAACCGCTTCCTCACCCATGTAAAGATGTGCAAGACCCGGCATCAGCCCCTGTTTGTAAAACTCAAAGACTTCCTCTTCGAACCTTCTCATCCTGTACATCGTTTCATACCAAGTCAATAACTGCTTTTTTGAATACGCCTTGACATTCATTATGAATTGCCTCCTGTTCTGATCTCATTTCTCATATATTTAAGTGAAAAATTATGAAAAATATTTTCTGCAACATATATTAAGCAAATACCATACCAGCCTTGCTGAGATTGTTAAATTATTTTCGCAACGATTTCCATTGCCGTTCCTCCTCCATCTGCCCATATCATGCGTTTTTCTCTTCTTTCTAATGCTGCCTGCTCTGTTGTTTTTCCTACAAAATTAAAATATTTTCTTGTAAACTGCCTTTTACACCTGTATTAATTCAGTTTGGCTATTATTAAATGTGTAAATGTGTCACGCCGTCTTGCGTCAATTCCATGTGTCATTATGTCCAAACTAATAGACATTTCGACAAAGCTATGTTATACTAATATCAAATATCGATACAAAAGCACTTATAACTGGGGATTACAACGAAATCTGTTTTTATTGATAGTCTCGGATAAAAGATTGGATATGTTCATTCACGTTTAGCGATATTAGCGAGAGAAGCCTGCAAATTTGAAAATTATAAACTTATATGATTCCCTGTATAAACATATTGGCAGTTTGCTCTGCACACGTGCGGACTAAGAGAGGTGGATGTATATGCATAACTATGATCCCGTCTACAACGAAAAAGTAATGGCGGCGTGGGAAAAATTTATTAACAACGAATCCTATGACTACAGCTTTATTCGACCGGAGATCCTTGATTCCTGGAAACGTTCCAGGTCTTTTCTTGTGGATCCTTACCATTCTAAGACCGCTATCCTACCTCCCGAAGATATAGAAAAGAGGATACGGGATAATCAATTTCTGATCGAAATCACCAGGCCGTACATGGAGAAGCTGTATTCCGTGGTGAGGGGCTCGGGATTCTATCTTCTGTTAGCAGATAAGGACGGCTATGTCCTGGATCTGATCGGTGATCCGGAAATGGTGGAACGGGGCGATAAGTTCTCCAAATTGGTAGTTGGAGCAAACCGCGGCGAACCATACGCGGGTACCAACGCCATCGGTACGGGTTTAGTGTTAAAAAAGCCCTTTCAGATGTGGGGAGGAGAACACTATGTCGAACCTCATAAAGATTATAGCTGCAGCAGCGCTCCTATATTTGATACGGAGGGGAATCTCCTGGGCTGCCTGAATATCACCGGAAGAGCAAAGGAAACTCATCTTCACACCCTGGGGATGGTCATGAGCGCCGTAGACGGTATTTCCAATGAACTGAAACGCAAGATGGCCTATATAGAGTTGGAAAAAGTGAGCAATCAGAGAAACCGGATTATTGAAACCATGAACTCCGGATTAGTCCTTTTGGACAGGCAGAATCAAATCATCCAGGTGAACTCCAAGGTTCTTACTATGCTCAATCTGAAAAACAGGCAGGTCGTCGGAGAGAACCTTTTTGATTTAATCCGGTTCGCCGAAAGTGACGCGGATAACTCCGTCCTTTTAAAACACGAGGTTTATAATAAGGAAGTAAACGTCTATCCCGCCAACTCTACAGACCCTCCCATGAAGTTCAATATGAGTCTGGATTTTCTCTATGATAGCCAAGGGCTTCAGGATAGCATCGTTCTCCGCTTTAATGAAACGAAAAAGATTAACCGCCTGGCCAGTTTCATCAGCGGATACAAACCCAACTTCACCTTTGATTCCATTATCGGAACATCCTTCGCTACCCGAAATATGATCCGTCAATGCGATAAGGCCGCAGGCAGCAGCTCAAATATTTTGATACTTGGAGAAAGCGGCACAGGCAAAGAGCTGGTTGCCCAATCTATTCATAACGCCAGCAGATACTCTTCCGGCCCTTTCGTCGCCATCAATTGCGGCGCTCTGCCTAAGGGCCTTGTAGAAAGCGAATTGTTCGGCTACGAAGCGGGGGCGTTTACAGGAGCCAACAAACAGGGACACCCCGGTAAGTTTGAGCTGGCAGACGGCGGCACGCTGTTTCTGGACGAAGTAGGCGAGATGCCCCTGGATGTCCAGGTTACCCTGCTCCGCGTTCTGGAGACTCGTGAAGTAGTGAGAATCGGCGGCAAATATCCAAAGTCCATCGACGTAAGGATCATAGCGGCGACAAATAAAGATCTGAGCAAGGAGGTTGAAGATAAAAGCTTCCGAAGCGACCTCTACTATCGCCTGAATGTCCTGACCATCAAGGTCCCTCCTCTCAGAGAGCGCGGCAATGACATCTGCGAGTTGACGGATTATTTTGTAAAGGGGTTCAGTTCTTCGAAGGGAATCTCCTATTCTATCGACCCGCAGGTTTATTCAATACTCACGAAATACACCTGGCCGGGAAATATAAGGGAATTGGAAAACACCATAGAAAGGGCCGTCAACATTACGGAGGATAATCAAATTCTGCCGGAACATCTGCCGGAGTCTATCCTGCAGAGCATTTCCTCTCCCATGCCTTCACAGGAAGCCGCATATGCCGCACAGGCCACCTATGCTGGAGCCCCTTCCACTTTGAACCTGAAATCCACCGGATACAACCTTATTATATCCAGCCTGGATCAAAGCCAGGGCAATGTAAAAAAGGCGGCAGAGCTGCTGGGAATCAGCCGCAGAACCTTATACCGGAAAATGGAGAAGTACAATATCGATTATAAAAATTACAGATAGAACATATAAGGGCCGGCATCTTGCCGGTCCGAGCCATTCCGAGTGCTCCATTGTCATCCTGAGCCCCAGCCATGTGTCATTCTGAGCGTCAGCCATGTGTCATTCTGAGCGTCAGCCATGTGTCATTCTGAGCGTCAGCCATGTGTCATTCTGAGCGTCAGCGAAGAATCTTTATTAAACATAAGATCCTTCACTGCGTTCAGGATGACAATGAAAAGTTCAGGATGGCAAACAACATTTACAAATTCAACGAAAGCAAATATTCCGCCACATCGTTCATCTGTTGATTGTCGTTGTCCTTCTTCAGTCTTTCACACATTTCTTCGGATTGGAACCGGGAACCGATGAGAGCCCGGTTCACCTCGGAGGGAAGTTCCGTATCCAGCGCGTCCGTATATATCACGGCGTTTTCAATACGGCCATCCTTAATGGAAAGCTGAGCTCCACTCCGCCCCAGGGAAAACGATACTCTGTTTCATAGTCAAATTTCATAGCGCTTCCCAGGCGCCATTCCCAGGACATGTGCTTTTGATACAGCGCCTCTATCTCTTCCTCCGCGCCTGCCGGAAAAACAAAAGGCTCCAGCTCTCCATAATTTATCACAAAGGCTTTTTTCAACGCCTCCGACATGTCCTCCACGGTCATGTTTTCGTTATAATCTTTGAGATTGCATACCCTGGACCTCACCGAATCGACACCTTTGGACCGTATCTTCTGTTCGGAAACGTTCAGGTAATCGGCAAGCCTGGACATATCGGTACCGATGAGCAGGGTTCCGTGATGCACATAGTTGTTCTTTTTTACACTGAAGGCATTGCCGGAGAATTTCTTTCCTTCCACCGTAATGTCGTTCCGTCCCGTGAATTCCGCACAGATGCCAAGCTCCTGCACCGCTTCCAGGATGGTCCGGATCTGCCGGTCCAGATCGTAGTGTTTCTTATCGGCGTGAAAGGAGAAGTTCAGATTCCATGTGTCATGGAACACGGCGCCTCCTCCGGTCATGCGGCGTACCAGCTTGACGCCGTCCCTGTCCATGCGATCCAGATTGCACTCTTTCCAGGCATTCTGGTTTTTTCCGATGATCACCGAGTTGTCATTGATATAGAGATACAGCACTACGAACTCTCCTTGAAGGGTATTGTGAAAGTACTCGTCCAAAGCAAGATTGTGCCAGGGATCATGGGAAGGGGACATATAAAAATAATATTTCATAGGACTCTCCTTTTACGTTTGATAGTTTTAGGTTACCGTACCAGCTTTTATTCAGCTTTGCAAGCAGGCTTTCTGTTTTTATGTAATTTTTTTTTAACGTTAGAATTGGGAAATATATGGTATACTAACTGCAAAACTAAAATATAGTTGTCATTCTGAGCGTTAGCGAAGAATCTTAGCAAATCCTTCTCGACTTTCAGGATAACAGGCTTTATAAGCGGGCGATTCCTACATCATCCCGCAATCATATATATAAGGGGCGTATATGAACAAGCTGAAAGAGCTATTTACAGACTGGCGGTACATGAGGTTTTCCTTTTATGTGGCCTTCACGGCTGCGTTGCTATATATCGTATATTTCATTATCAAAAACTTCAGTTCGGTACTGGCTTCGGTAATGGGTGTTTTAGGGAGCGTTTTTACCGCTCTTTCCCCCCTCTTCATCGGCCTTGTTCTGGCGTATCTGCTGAGTCCACTGGTGGAGATCGTAGACAAAAAAATCATGAGCAAGCTGTTTTTCAGGCTTCCCAAAACACAAAAAAAAGCAGAGCGGCAGATGCAGACAAGAAGGACTTTAAGCATTCTTCTCACCTATATCATTATTATCGTTTTGGTCCTTTTGCTGATTTATACCTTTGCTTTCCTTATCGTCGGACAACTGGTCTTTACAAGCCTTACAGGGGTTCTGGAAAGCATCGTCACCTACTTCTCCCATTACGAGGAGCTCTTCCGGAACTTCATCGAATCCCTGCCGGATAACGGTCTGGAAGACCGGTTCCAGACCCTCATCGATGATGTTGCTCAGTGGATTTCAAAGAATTTCAGCGGAGACGCAGTGTTCCGCTTCATTACAAGCATCGGAGGAAGTCTGGTCAATGTGGTCCTGGGAATGGTGGTATCCATCTATCTCATCAAGGACAAAGAATTTTTCAAACGGCTTTGGCGAAAAACTCTTCATGTCCTCTTTCCCATGAAGCATGGAGCGAAAATAAATGAAGTTTTACACGATATGGATGTGATCTTCTCAAAGTTCCTCCGGGGTCAGCTTCTGGACGCCTTGATCGTGGCTATCGTAACCTCTATCGTTCTGACGGTGATCCGTGTAGATTTCGCCGTGTTGCTGGGCTGCTTCGCGGGAATCACCAATATTATTCCCTACTTCGGTCCTGTGTTCGGCGCCGTTCCGGCCATCATTGTGGCCCTCTTTACCGACGGTTTCTCCAAAGCGCTTATAACTCTCATTGCCTTTGTGGTAATTCAGCAGATCGACGGCAACCTGATCTATCCCAAAGTGGTGGGGTCCAGCACGGGTCTCCATCCGGTATTCGTCCTGCTGGCCGTCACCTTTGGCGGCTACTTCTGGGGAATTTTAGGCATGGTCCTCGCCGTTCCCACAGTAGCCTGTATCAAACTTTTCATTCTGCGCAAAGCAGGGGAGCTCGAATGAGCTCCCCTTGAGATGATAATACCGCTTCAGATAAAGCCTTATGAATATTCAGTTTAGTATGCGGTTTTGAAACGATATCATATTCTCAGGACACCTACGAAGTCTCCTATGATAACAGTTCGCCAAATACAAACAGCATATCTTACCAACAACACATTACCATATACTTGATTTTAATCAAATATATTTAAACAGAGGATTTCAATTTTTGATTTGCAGGCCTCTAAGATTTACGTCTTGGGGTGCACATGCTTCAATGTGCTTCAGAATTGCCATAGACGGAGAATCTATTTCGCTGTAGTTATCAATACAAATTTGAATCCGATAAATGGCGGAGGCATGGCGTATAAAACTGAGAAAGGCGTTGACGATTCGTACAGGGGGAACCGCTCCAATCTCTCTGTGCTCCCTGGAAACTATTTTTTCATAGGACAGCAGCAACTCATTCTGTATGTAACTCAGATCCAATATATAATTAGGGTCAAGCTCCAAAAGGTATTTTTTATCTCCCTTCCGCAGCAATGCTCCTACCGTGTCCGCAGCCCAGAAATAATCCACATTTTGCATGCAGCGTGTTTGGATTGTCAGGTCCTTTTTTTTGCCTTTATAGCGATTGGCATACTCGTCCCTGGCGCCGCAGGGATCTTCGGTAATCGCCCTATAGAGAAGTTTCAGTTCATTATCCGGTGTGATGTTCAACTCCCTGCGCAGCTTCTCTTCAAATTTCTTGTAATAATGAATCGCCGCCGCCCGGTTACCCGCTTTTTTATATATATCCAGAATCCGGTAGGCAAAGCCTTCGTTATAAGGTTCTATAGCGATCATCTCATGAAGGACCTGCAGCTCTTCCTCATTGTGATTTTTTTCCTCATAGAGATCAGCGAGCTTTTTCATGATTTCGATCTGCTTGTTCTGGCAAACAACCCGCTCAAAAAGGATCACTTCATTGAACTCATTGCAGTTTTTTAAATAAAAACCCTCCAGGAAATCGCCTTTGAACAGTCCTTTAAGCTGGATGAGTTCTTCCACGGATGGTTCTTCCTGAGGATCAAAGGCATCGATACGCAATTTATCACACTCAAACCGGTACCGCTTATTGATCCGGCAGCTGTCCTTTGTGACCACTATAAAATCCTCCCCCTTGCCATCAGGGGGGATCAGCTTTTTGACCAGCCACAGGTTGTAGCGCAGGTTATATTTTGCAGCCTCCTCATCGCTGTCCGGCCACAGGTAGGCCGACAACCGCTCCCTGCCCATCTCCCTGTGGGCGTTCAAGACAAGAAGACAGACCAGCGCCATCAGCTTTGTACTGAACTTGTCCGCCAGATTCTCTCCGTTATAGTTGATATTCGCCTGTCCCAGCATACTAATAGACAGCATGGAAGCTTTCCCTCATTTCAGCAGGTTGTGCAGAATCTGTCCGTTTTTGATGGTAGCCATCACCTTAATATCTTTTATCTTCTCTTTTTCAGTGGCCAGGATATCTCTGTCCAAAATAACGATATCAGCCAGCTTGCCAGTCTCCAAAGTGCCTTTCTTATCCTCTTCAAAAATCCCGTAAGCTCCGTTGCAGGTAAACATCCTGACGGCCTCGTATACCGATACCCGGTGAGCTTCTACCGGATGATTTACTGCGGAGTGAATTCCCAGAAGCGGATCGGCAGGAGTTACATCACAATCGGAGCCGCCGCAGATGATGACTCCCTCCTCTATAATCCGGTTGAAGGGGTTTGTTCTTTTATAGTTTTCCCCCAGCCTCTCGTAGTACAGCTTATTGGGTCCCCCCCAGGTATATTCGTAGGTGGGGCTCATGGAAAACACCAACCCCAGCTTCTTTGCCCGGCGGATATGGTCCAGAGTAGGAAGCTCCACATGCTCAAGCCTGTGCCGCAGCCCCGTGTTCCCCGTCTTCTCCAGAGCATACTCGTGGGCGGTCAGGGCTTGCTCGATAGCCCGGTCTCCGATGGTGTAAAGGGCGGATTGCAATTTATTTTTATAGCATTCCAAAATGAATTGATTCATTTCCTTCTGGGTGAAATTCAATCCTCCCATGTTCCCTGCGCAATCGTTGTATTCAAAAGACAGGGCGGAAGTTCTCGCGCCGAAAGTACCGTCCACATAGAGGCAGCCTCCGATTCGGGAAAGCTGCATTTCCTTTATTTTCACCACATCCATGGTAGAGTAAAAAAGAGCCACATCAACGGCCAGCTTATCTCTGGATTCATAGATAAACTCCGCGTCCTTGTCGCAGTAAAGCCGGCCTCCTTCCATGGCGTTAACGGTGGTAATTCCTTTGGCAACAACCGACTCAAGGAATTCCTTGACCGCCTCTATTCTGGCCGAATTGGGGATGGCCCGCAGCACGTTCTCCCGAAGAAGGACGTTGGCATAATGAGTGATAATTCCGGTAGGCACCTGATTTTCGTCAAAATCTATACCTTCCAAAGTAAAAGGGATTTTATAGTACAGCAGCGCATAGGTGTTGAGAACGCTTGTCTGGTACTCCACGCTGTTGATAAAAACAGGAACATCCTTGCAGTACTTATCAATAACCGTCCGGTCCGGGAGCCTCCCTTCTTTCAGGTTCTGCGCGTCGAGGCCGATGCCGCGAATATCCTTCTTAGGGGCTGCCTTTGCCGCATCGGACACAAGGGCGCCAATATCCCGAAAGGATCCGGCCCTGCTCAAATCCAGGCTCTTGGAATTCAGCGCAGCCTGCACCACGTGAAAATGGCTGTCGATAAACCCGGGAAGGACCGTTCCTCCCCTTGCGTCGATAACCGTTCCCGCCTTGGCGGCATATTTTTTATAACCCTCTCCCCGGCCCATATCGTAAATATTCTGGTCCCGGATTACGATCCATTCGTATTTTGTATCGTCGGCCATGGAAAGGCATCGGGCGTTAAAGATCACGATATTCTTTCTCATAACTACCTCGTTTAACCGTTCCTGTAAAAAGAGCGGTTTTTCTCATTTTACCCTTCTTTCGCGAAGATATCAAACACCTCTGATCTGAACAGGAGCGATGGGGCTTTGTCACCCCGAGCCTCTTGTGTCATCCTGAGCGCCAGCGAAGGATCTTACCAAAGATCCTTCGCTGCGCTCAGGATGACACAGTATGCCTTCACAGGTCCATCGTCATTAAATAAGCTGCTTTTTCAGAAAATCATAAATAACCTCTGCGGTTTTCACGATGGAGGATAGAGTGGCATATTCATTATAGCTGTGGAAATTCTCACCTTCGGCGCCGAATATGACCACAGGCGCATTCAGCCGGGAACCCAGATAATTAAAGTCTCCTATACTCTGGAAATACGCCTTGTAAGGCTCCGTGCCGCTGACACTGGCTACGGAATCAATAAAAGATGCTACAAAGGGGTCCTTCTCTTTAACCGTATAGGGCAGGAAACCTTTGGATCCTTCACTGGGAGCCTCACGAAAGTTTATCCTGTAATCGCACTGGATATTCGCCCGCTCAATAGCCTTCTCAATTTCCTTCCGAATCGTCTCTTCGCTCTCTCCTACCACGATGTGCCAGAAGAGCCGAACTTTCGCGTAGTCCGGTACACTGCAGGCTCCGCCGTCGCTCTCAATGGCAACAACACAGGCGTCACCCGTCCCCAAGTGTTCGTCGGCGGCGTAATCCACATTCTCCAGCTCACAAATCACTTTGGCCGCATCAAGAGCCGCGCTCTTTCCGTTCTTCGGCAAGGCTGCGTGAGCTGATTTTCCAAAAAATTCTATTTCCAGACCGTAACCGCCTCTGGCTCCCATGCAGACAGTGGGGAAAGCATTCCCCACAAAACCGGCGGAGGGCTCTGTCACGATGGAAAAGTTCACACCTTCCAGATAACCTTCCTCAATCAGCGCGTTGGTTCCCATACCGTAGGGTCCTTCTTCGGCGGAAACATAGGCCGCGATGATCCTTCCCCTGAAATCGGGATGGTTTTCCTTAAAAGCTTTTAGCGCCAGCATTGTCGCCGCGCATCCCGATTTCATATCCAGCGCGCCCACGCCGTAAATTCTGTCTCCGTCCACATAGCCCTTATAGGGGTCCACCGTCCATCCGCTGCACAGCTTAACGGTGTCCAGATGACCGTTGAGGCAGATTGCGGGTCCGGGTCGGCCTCCCTGCAGCTCCAGAATTACATTCTTGCCTTTGAAGCCCGTGACCTTTTCTTCATGGTACTCGTGTATGCGGGCGTCCATTCCGTTTTTTTGAAACCAACCCTCCACAAACTCCATGATTTCATCTTCTTCAAAGTAAGGACTCTTTATGGCAACGAGTCTTTTTACCAGTTCTAATACTTCCTTTTGATTTATCATAATACTGTTCTCCATTTTCACTGCAGTCCGGCCCCTTTTTTTACAACTCAATAGCCTCTTTGTTCTCCTCCGCACGCTGTGCCTCGATGGCCGCCTGCATTTCCGGAGTATTGGGCCATACAAATTTACCTGTAATCGCATACAGGATTGCGATTATCGGAACGAGAATCGCCAGGAAGGTGTAAGGCAGATAGTCCAAAGTAGCCACTCCCAGGGTTCCGGTAAAGTATACGCCGCAGAGTCCCCAGGGGACCAGAGGCGAGGTCACAGTGGCGGAATCCTCACTGGTTCTGGATGCGACCATCCTCTTGATTCCTAACCTGTCGTAGGCGGGAAGGTACATTCTTCCTGGGATGAGAATGGCAACATACTGGCTGGCGGAGATCATGTTGACGAGAATCGAGGAAAATACATGGGTGATAATGAGGTTCCTCACATTCTTTGTAACTGTCGCCATCTTATTCAACAGAGCCTCCAGGCAGCCGGTCTTCTCCAGAATGCCGCCGAAGCTCAAGCCTAAGTACCCCAAAGACACGGTCCACATCATCGCCTGAAGTCCTCCTCTGTTGAGAAGCCTGTTTACTTCCGCAATACCCGTATCAATGGAAAAGCCATAATTCATGAAGCCCATCATTTCATAAAGTCCATACCCATTGATTATCATGGCGAGGATCATACCGACCAGCGAGGCGATGACCATTACAGCCAATGCGCTTATCTGCTTGTAAGCCAGCACCACTACTACCGCCAGGGGAATCATGGCGATGAGGGCAAACGCGGGAGTAATGTTAAAATTCTCCGAAAGCCCCGTCAGAAGAACTTCTACCGCCGTCGTGTCGATAGAATCGGCCGAGTAGCGCATGCCGAGAATGATGTATAGTATACATGAGATGATAAATGCGGGTACCGTGGTGTAAAGCATGCTCTTAATGTGCTGAAAAAGCGGGGTCTCCGTCACACCCGCCGCCAGGTTGGTGGAATCCGAGAGGGGAGACAGCTTATCGCCGATGATGGCGCCGGAGATGATGGCTCCCGCGGCCATTTCTGCGGGAATCCCCAGTCCCATACTGATTCCCATGAAAGCAACGCCAAATGTGGCTCCTGTTGTGTAACTGCTTCCCGTAGCTATGGATGCAATCGAGCAGATGAACGCTGCCGCAAACAGGAACATAGAGGGGGATATCAATTTCAGACCATAATACATGAGAGCGGGAATGGTTCCCGACGCGATCCAGGAAGGAATGAGCATTCCTATAAACATGAGGATTAACATAGGGATGGTGGCAATCTTACAGCCGTGAACAATACCCTCTTCAATCCTTTTCCATCTCATTCCCTGAACCATCAGTACGACGGTGGCAAAAGCGCACGCGAATATCAGCGTCAGGTGAATGTCCGGGGATCCCAGTTGAATGACCTGAATGGTCAACAGCCCAAATAAGAAAATAACGATTGCAAGTGACGTTCCAAAAGACGGATGAATCAGTTCTTTCCTACTGCTTTCCATAGCAAAAACCTCCTTTTTTCTTCTACTATAAATAAGGAGGGTTTTATAAACTGTATAAAACCTTGTTGATTTTTGAAAAATATATTTTTGTTATAACTTTGTTAAACCATTTCTAAACGAATATCCAATCCGGATGCTGCCGGAAAGACCCTTTGGGCACCGTGTGTCTAAAGTAATATGCCATGCCGGTATCCCCGGCACGGCACGTTATATTTTCCTATACAAACAATAGGCAAGGAGGCACTTATTCCTCCAATCCCTTTAAAATAGCATCGATCAGCTGGATGCTGGGGCCTGCCTTCAGCCCTCCGTCGATATAAATGTCCTCTCCGGTTATGTACATGGAGTCGTCCGAAGCCAGGAAATGGTACAGAGCCGCAGCCTCCTCAGCTTTACACATCCTCCCCAGGGGCGCGGTTACCTTCATGACCTTTAGTTCTGTTTCACACCCTTCCGCATACGCCATAGGGGTATCGATGGTGTTCGGGCAGATGCAGTTCACCCGCACGTTTCTCGGAGCCAGTTCTACCGCAGCCGCCTTTGTCAATCCCACTACAGCACACTTGGAAGCGATATACGCGCCATAGCCCGCATAGTCCCCATTCGCCGAATTGGACGCCGTATTCAAAATGACGCCTCCGTCACTGACATATCTGGACCCGTATTTCAGCCCGTGAACGACGCCGAATACGTTGACTGCGAACATCTTTTCATAATCGCTGTCACAGGCATCCTTCAGCAACTGTTCAGGCATGATAATCCCTGCGTTATTTACCAGAATATCCAGCCTTCCATATTTGTCGTGTACGCTCTTGACAAGATGTTCAACATCCGAATCTTTCGATACGTCTGTTTTGATGAAGCCGCACTTTAACTCCGAAGCCGCCCTTTGCGCCGAGTCTGAAATATCCGCAATGGTCACAATAGCTCCTGCCTCGGCAAACCTTTTGGCGGTGGCATGCCCAAGTCCCGAGCCGCCGCCCGTCACGATAGCAATTTTTCCTTCCAACGAGAAATGTTTCATATTGATTCTCCTTCAATCATTTTTCGTCGTTTGCAGGCCTGCGCGGAGGCCGCTGCTTATACACCTTTGTTTGACTCTACATAACGCTTGATTTTCTTGCCGGTGGTCTTTTCAAACTCTCTCTTCCGAATGTCAATTTTCTTAATTCGCTTGAAGAAGGGCTGATCCTCGTTGATCTTATCCACTTCTCCCCAAATCAAATCAAGGGCCTGTTCATCCGTATAACCTTCGCCCAGAGCTTCTGTTACCGCGTCCTCATCCAGTCTCACAGCAGCGCGGATCAGTGTATCTCCGCCATCCTGGCTTTCTCCGCCCCACACCAGGGATTCTGACACGTAGGGCACTCTGCCCAGGTAGTATTCGATCTCCTCGGGGAAGACGTTCTTTCCGTTTTTCGTGATAATGACGTTCTTTTTTCTGCCGGTGATGTAGACAAACCGGTCTTCGTCCATATATCCTAAATCCCCTGTATGGAACCAGCCGTCTTTGATAACTTCTTTCGTCGCTTCCTCATTCTTGAAATATCCAAGCATGATGTTCGGGCCCTTGGCACAGATTTCACCGATGCCGGTCTCCGGGTCCGGATTGTCAATTTTCATGTCAAACCCGGGGGGAATGTAGCCCGCGGAATTGCTCTTGGGATTTACATCCGGATTCAGCGCGCAGATAGGCGCGCACTCCGTAAGGCCATATCCCTGCAGCGCCATAATGCCGAAATCCTGAATTCCATCCAGAATAGCCGGATCAATGGCCGCTCCGCCGCAAATCATAATACGCATTCTTCCGCCAAAGACATCGGTAATCTTTTTCGGAACCAGATTGAGTCCGATTTTACGCGTCACCCGGTTGACCTTCAGCAGAGTTCTCAGTTTTTTATCGGCGCCGCTCTTTTTCGCCTGGCTCCAGATCCTTTTGTAAATGCTCTCCATGATGAGAGGCACGGTAAGAAACATGGTGGGGCGCACTTCGGATAGATTCTTTAGAATGTGTTTCAGTCCTTCGCAGTAAGCGATAGACGCGCCCCGGTAAAGCGGCATCAAAAATCCGCAGGTGCACTCATAGGTATGATGGATGGGCAGAACGGAAAAGAAAATATCCTCGGGCGTCACCTTTAACAGGGTAGGCGATGCCATAAGATCCTCCACGATATTGCCGTGAGACAGCATGACTCCTTTCGAAACCCCTGTGGTTCCGGAAGTGAACAGCAGGATATTCATCACATCCCTTTCAATTACGGCGTCGAGGAACTCCCGGTTTCCTTCTTCGATGAGCTGCCTGCCGGATTCGATGAGTTTGGTCTGCGACAGGATTTTATCCGTGTGCTCGGGGGCCTCCATATTTATTAAAAATGAAAGCTTCGTTTCCCCCTTCTCTTTAATCTGCGAGAATGTCTGCTCAAACTTTTTGCTGTAGATGATACCCTCTACCTCTCCCTCGGCAATGAGAGTCTCCAGTTCCCCGGCGGTGAGTTCCTTATCCAGAGGAACTACAATACCCGCTCCGCAAGTCACTGCCAGATATGAAATGGCCCAGCGGTAGGAATTGTCTCCGATGATACCGATGGGTTTTCCCTTGAGTCCCAAAGCGATAAGAGCGGTGCCTAACCCGTCGACGTCCGCCTTTGCTTCCTTGTAAGTAACCTGTCTATAGTCTCCGCCGGGGACATCTTTGGTATAGAAGGCCGTGTTGTCTCCATAGAGTTCGACACTGGTTTCAAACATGTGCTTGATATCGATGATAGGCCGGATATCCCTGTAACGAATCAACGGGTCCTTGCTGTTTTTAACCCCTTCTACTCTGGAAACCGCATATTCCCATTCCTTCGCTTTCAAAGCTTCATATTCCTTATGTTCCATTCTTTGTCCCTCCTTCTTCTCCACAGATTCATATAATGGTGATCCTGTTTTCAGTCAGCCTGCGCGTTCTGTCCAGTGTTCTCCGCATGCCGAGTGTTCTCCGCATGCCGTTTGATTTTTTTGGACGCGGTCTTTTCAAATTCGGTATCCCGAATCTCAAATCTCCTGATTTTTTTATAGAGCGCCATGTTATCATTGGCTTGATTCACAGCTTTTTTTATCAGCTTGTAAATTTCCTGCTCCGGCAATGTGCCGAACTCCTCCTCGATGGTCTGGAAGTCGGGAACAATGCGGGCACATACCGCGGTTTCACCGCCGTGCTGTTCATCCTGTCCGTAAACGAGGCTTTCCAGTATGTAGGGACTCCTTCTCAACTGGAACTCCACCTCTTCAGGGAAAATATTTTTACCGTTCTTCGTCACAATTACGTTCTTTTTTCTGCCTGTAATATATAAAAATTCGTCTTCGTCAAAGTACCCGTAGTCCCCCGTGTAGAGCCAGCCGTCCTTCAATACTTTTTCTGTCTCTTCAAGGTCGCCATAATAACCTGACATGACAGAATCGCTCCTGCATATAATTTCACCGATACCACTTTCATCCGGATCGGAAATCCGAATTTCCGTATTCGGCATGGCAGGTCCCACGGAGGCAGCCTTGCTGTACCGGTCCCGATTAACAGCAATGATGGGGGAACTTTCCGTCATGCCATAGCCCTGGATCATAGTAAAGCCCATTGCGCAGAAGTTCTCGATTATTTCCGGATCGATAGCCGCCGCGCCCGAAATCAGGAGTTTGATATGGCCCCCCACAGCATTGTGCACTTCACGGAACATCCTTTTCGGTAAACCCGTATTATACAGGCGCAGTTTTTTCGACAGAGCGATGGCCCGTCTCATCTTTTTCGCCTTTCCGGATTTCTCCGCCTGTTTCCAAATGCGTTTATGCATAGCCTCAAAGATAAGAGGAACTCCAAGCATGACGCTTACTTTGGCTTCCGCCATATTTTTTGTGATATGTTTCAACCCTTCGCAGATGGCTACTGTACAGCCCTGGTAGATGGACGTCAGTATGTGGCATGTCATTTCATAGGTGTGGTGCATGGGAAGTACGGAAAGACCTGTATAACCGTCTACATTTACGTACATGGACATGTTCATTACGTTGGAAACTAAATTTTTGTGAGAGAGCATTACCCCTTTGGCCGTACCTGTAGTACCCGATGTAAAGAGAAGCAGGCTCATGGCCTCCGGATCGATTTGCACATTTATATAATCCCGCTCCCCGGCTTCGAGGAAATCCTTTCCTTCCGATATGAGCTTTGTAAGAGACAAGGCCTCTTCGCTGTGATCCTCCAGATCCATGTTGATTTTTCGGATTTCCGTATCCAGACCCTCGAGGGCTTTTTCCACCAACTCTTCCGTCTTTCCGGAATAAACCACTGCGGCCGCCTCGGAACGTTTGAGAAAATTCCTCACGTCCTCTGCCACCAGTTCCCTTTCAATAGGAACAAGAATGCCCACGCCGCAGCAAACGGCGAAATAGGTAACCACCCATTCATAGCTGTTTTCACCAATGACCGCAATTTTTCGGCCTCCGAACCCCCTCTTTAGAAAGGAAGAACCAAGTCCGTTCATATCCCTTAGCATCTGAGTATAGGATACGGGCCGATACTCCCCGCCGGCGTTGTCCTTGACCAGAAAAGCGCTTCTGTCACCGAAAAGCTTCTCGCTTCCGTAAATCAACTCTCTCAAATCTTTAATAGCACGGACCGGATAAAGCGCGTTTTTATATCGCCTGTTGTTCATATTTTTCCATTGCCTCGATTTATCGTAAATTTTCGCCGAATTGTTATATTAAGTCGTTATAATAACGCAAATAGTATATCATCTTGACAAGGTTAGGGCAATCATATTTAATAGTGGAGTAGCGATGTACCCATCCCTATATTGTAGAAACTAATTATTTATTGAGGTATCCGAATATGAACAAGCAGAAGCTTACCGGCAATCTATTTCTGTTAGTGACATCCCTTATCTGGGGCACAGCTTTTGTCGCTCAGCGTGTCGGAATGGACTATGTGGGCCCTTTGACTTTTACTGCCATCCGCTTCTGGTTGGGTGCGGCGGTGCTCTTACCTGTCCTCTATTTTATGAACAAAAAAGAAGCCGAGGACTTTAAAGATGGTGAAAACACAGTATCGCCGCCAACCTCCGAGGAAATTGCCAAAAGCAGAAGAAGCCTTATGGTGGCCGGAGGAATCTGCGGCACAGTTTTGTTCTGCGGATCGATTCTTCAGCAATACGGTCTGATATTCACCACTGCGGGAAAGGCAGGCTTTATCACTGCCCTTTACATCGTATTGGTTCCTGTCTTCGGCCTGTTCCTCAAACAGCGTCCGGGGCTTCTATGCTGGATCGGCGTGGCGTTTGGTACGGTAGGTCTCTATTTTCTTACGATCACGGAGTCCTTCAGTATCGCCTGGGGAGATTTCATAGTGTTGATCGGCGCTTTCTTCTGGACCATCCACGTTCTTGCTATCGATCATTTCAATCCTTATGTGAACGGCATCAAGCTTTCGCTGACTCAATTCGCGGTCTGCGCGTGCTGGGGCACCCTTGGGATGCTGATTTTCGAAAGGCCTGCCTTAAGCGACATTCTCAGCGGCGCCGTTCCAATCCTGTACGCCGGAATCCTATCCTCCGGCGTCGGTTTCACGCTCCAGGTTCTCGGACAGCGGCATACTTCGCCCACGGTAGCCTCCCTGATTCTCAGTCTGGAAGCGGGCTTTGCCGCTATATTCGGATTTCTTCTTCTCACGGAAACCATGTCAGCAAGAGAGTTTTTCGGCTGTGTCCTTATGTTTATCGCCGTTATCATTTCTCAGCTGCCTGACAAAAATTGCGCGAACCCCCCGGAGACACTGCAATAGTTTCAACAATAGTTTCATGGGTATTATTTGTTACCGGACTTATTTTTTATTATATTTTTTTGAAAGGATGTGACCTGTTTGGAAACACAAAAACGTGAGTACAGCTTGTTCACTGCGGTAGCAATGATCGTCGGTATCGTCATCGGTTCCGGAATCTTCTTTAAATCCGACGACATGCTGGCGTACACCGGAGGCAATGTAGGTTTGGCGGTTCTGATTTTCTGTATCGCCTCCTTCACCATTATCTTTGGAAGTCTCTGTTTCAGCCAGCTGGCCGCAAGAACGGACAAGCCCGGCGGACCGATCACTTATTACAACGAGTTTATCGGTAAACGCTGGGCTGTTATGTTCGGATGGTTTCAGACCCTCATTTATTACCCCACCCTTGTCGTCATTCTCTCCTGGGTGACAGGTATCTATTTCTCCGCCCTTTTCGGCCTGGACTGGGGATTTAACGGGTGGATGGCGGTAGGCTTTATCTGGTTTTTAATCTGCTACGCCTTCAACATCGCCTCGGCGAAGATCGGAGGCCGTTTTCAGGAGATTTCGGTACTCCTTAAACTCATTCCCCTCTTCGTAGTTGCCATCGGCGGTATTATTTTCGGGGATCCCATCGATGTTGTTATGAATCCCTCTCCCGAAGCCATCGAAGCTACCAAGACCCTGGCCTGGATTGCGGCAATCGGCCCTGTAGCCTTCTCCTTCGACGGATGGATTATTTCCATGGCAGTAGCTCACGAAGTCAAAAACTCCAAACGGAATATGCCCCGAGCTCTGGTGGCAGCTCCCATCTGCATACTGATCGCGTACCTGATGTATTTCATTGGAATCACCGGTTACATCGGACCTGAGCAGGTAATGGAGATGGGTGACGCCAGTGTTACCCTCATCGCTGAAAGCCTGATGGGTCCCACATTTGCCACATTGATTACCGCGTTTGTCACCATATCCGTCATGGGTACCGCCAACGGTATCATATTGGGAAGCATTCGTCTGCCTTACGCATTGGCGCTCAGAAACGCTCTCCCCGGGTCCAACAGTTTAAAGAAACTCAACCCGAAGAGCAAGATGCCCGTGAACTCGGCTATCTTTTCCATGGCGGTCTGCTGCGTATGGTGGGGCGTCCACTTCATGCAGAATGAATTCGCATGGCTTGTAAACGGCGACGTATCGGAAATCGCCATCGCCATGAGCTATCTGCTCTACATTCCCCTCTATCTGGTTGTATTCAACCTGTGGAGAAAAGGGGAATTAAAAAGCGCTGCCTACGGAGTTATTTTCCCCATATTCGCAACGGTAGGCGCCCTGTTCGTTCTGGTGGGAAGCATGGCGAATCCGCAGTTTAAATTCTTTATCATCATTAATTTAATTCCGTTGGTTCTTGGTTATATTTACGGCAATAAAGCCCTGGATACCATCGAATACAACTAACCTTTGACACATAATGAAGAGAGCCCTGAATCATCGGGGCTCTCTTTTTTTGTTGCGCTCTTTCGTTGTCTTACCCGTTCATCGGAAATAGTCCGGACTCTTTCCCGCGACATCTCATTATACTATCCGCTTTCCATTATGCCCTCTTCGGTTCATTATTCCGCTCAGACGATCCAGGTGTTTCTAAGGATTCTTATTTTCCATATTTTTATAATTTAATACTTATAAGGACTTATTATTCAGGTTATTTTGCAGCTTTGCTTCATATACTTATTTACGTTATGATTTTTGCAGTAGGAGTATGACATCATGGAAAACATTCAAAAGCAACTGGGTATTCGCCTGCGCACCTTCCGTATAATCCGGCAGTACAGCATCGAAGAGCTGGCTGACAAAGCCGGCCTCAACGCGGCGCATCTGGGTAAGATTGAACGTGGGGAGCGCAATTTTACAATTCAGAGCCTGGATAAAGTCGTCACGGCTTTGGAAATATCTTATACTGACCTTTTCAGCTTTGAAAAGGAAATTGCTCCTGTTGAAAATCCTATCATCCTGAAAACCGTCTCCTATCTGACTGAGATGACTGCCAAAGAGCAGGAGCACATCTATAAAACCGTTCAGATGTTTTCGAAAAAAAGACCGTAGCAACCTGAGTAAAACTTTCTAACGAAAGCTACTGCTTTTCATTGAAAAAGTAAACCACATTCCTGTTTTATATATTTTCAGGCTATATCCGACCTTCAGAACAAACAAACACTGAAGGTAGGAGGCAAGCTTATCTACTTTCAGGCTCTAATATAAACAAGGGGGAATTTTGAAACAGGATCTTGTCTACATCCGGCCTTCGGAATAAACAAGCGTTGGAGGCCAAATTTAAGATTCTTCTCTAAAATTAAGCGGCAGGGTATCGAGAAGATTATGCGCAATAGTGCCATTCTTGTTTAGATCCGAGGTTGAAAATAAACAACTTTTCGTTTCAGTCGAGGATTCTTCTCGAATTAAGCGGCAGGATATCGAGAAGATTATGCGCCATAGCGCCATTCTTGTTTAGATCCGAGGTTGAAAATAAACAACTTTTCGTTTCGGTTGAGGATTCTTCTCGAATTAAGCGGCAGGGTATCGAGAAGATTATGCGCAATAGTGCCATTCTTGTTTAGATCCGAGGTTGAAAATAAACAACTTTTCGTTTCAGTCGAGGATT
>WPCH01220463.1_pt1 | contig 44880 bp, 38 predicted proteins | sample 5399881 | NCBI WGS metagenome assembly WPCH01 (sample SAMN12869468, study PRJNA574797) | sludge metagenome | isolation source: wastewater treatment of pH5 | place: China:Beijing | collected 2019-05-20
GGTTGTGCCCGTATAATGGTGTAAATTAGAAAAAAAGAGAACATGTCTCTCCGTTCGGTTAAAATGTAGTTACCAGACAACACAAACCGGAGGTGAAGAAACATGTCTCAAGTCCATATTACCGTAGATTATGAAGAAGTGGTAGCCCTTTTATCAAAAGAGCGAAATGAAGCATTCCAGTACCTGATGGAAAAGGTTCTAAACGCCTTCCTGTTAGCGGAATCAGAAGAACAGATCGGAGCATCAAGGCATGAGCGAACAAAGGAGAGAAACGATTATCGCAACGGAAGCCGGGAACGGCCCCTTGTAACCAGAATCGGAAAAATCACTTTGAAGGTGCCGCGCCATCGGGACGTCCCCTTTACGACCATGCTCTTTGACAACTACCAGAGAAGTGAGGCGGCCTTGCTAACGACCATGATGGAGATGGTGATCCAGGGGGTCTCTACAAGAAAAGTCAGCAACGTTGTGGAAGAGTTATGCGGAACCGGCTTTTCCAAATCCACGGTGTCGGAACTGTGTAAGCAGTTGGATGAAGGGGTTGTGCGATTTAGAACGCGCCCGCTGGAAACATCCTATCCCTTTGTGATTACAGACGCCAAGTATTTTAAGGTGAGGGAAACCCATAGCATCGTATCGAAAGCATTCATGGTTGCCATGGGGATAACAGAGGAAGGAAGGAGAGAAATCATAGGGTTTGGCACCTATGAAACAGAGTCGGAGGCAACCTGGAAGCAGTTCTTAACCAGCCTGAAGGAGAGAGGGCTCACCCAGATGAACCTGATCACATCCGATGCGCACAGTGGCCTGCTTGCAGCCTTAAAAGGAATCTTCCCTGAGGTGCCCTGGCAAAGATGCCAATATCATTTTCAAAAGAATATTCTGTTGCAGACGCCGAAGAAAGAACAGGTCGGATTACAAAGTGAACTGCGGGAGATGTTCAATGCCAGTACCCTAAAGGAAGCGAGAAAAAGAAGGGATGAAATCCTGGAAGATTACAAAACAGTGGCTCCGAAAGCTATGGAGATCCTGGATGAGGGATTTGAAGAAGCCATGACCGTGATGCTGCTACCGGAAACCATGCGGATTCCTCTTCGCACATCCAACTACGTAGAGCGTGAAAACGGCGAGCTGGGGCGTCGTTCCGATGTGATTCGGATCTTTCCCAATGCGGAGTCCTTAACTCGCTTAATGGGAGCCGTTTTAAGGGAACGGCATGATAGTATGAGTATTAGAAATGCTCTGTTCACAAGGCAAAGATTCCTTGACGCCATTCAGGAGATCAAACCAACTCTCATTAAAATCGCTCACGAGCAGATCAAGTTACTAAAAGCAGCTTAGCTCCTTTACATAAATAGCAGCCGAACGAATTTACACACTCTTTTGGACTTGACCGAGCCTTTGATTTAAGTGCCTGTTTTTCAAGTGAATCTGAGTAAAATTTTCGTTTGTATGCGGGTATCCGCCGGAAAGCACCGCATCTTCCGGATACAACTGAATTTTTTGCACATTTGGAACCCGGTACAGCCGGATCCTGCTGCACGACGGAATACAATCGAAAATTTTGCTCAAATTTCTTCGAAATCAGATCTTCCGTGATTAACCTCACACACTACTCGCAATTTCGTCCCGAAAGGGCACTAATAGGTTTTTCACACTTACGTTCTGAAAACAATTTACATTGAATCACATCTTACTCAAAGTATATCGCAAATTGGCGATTCATGTTGAAATAGAGCTATGAAAGAGGCACGCTACCATGTAAACAAGAGACAGGTACCGTGCTTGATTTATACCGTAAACAAATACAAACTCGATATTTGTCCCCTTATTTATCTGCTAACCCAGCAGCCATATTTTTCTCTGCAAAGTATATCGCAAATTGGCGATTGATGCTAAAAATGGTACTGTGCAGAAAGTATTCTGCCGATGCGGCCTTATGGCTTTTCAATAAGGTTCAGAATCCTGTCATCCAACCGGTTATCAAGAATACCCGCCGGCCTCCTCACGAGTTCGATCACTTGTCTGCCACTGTCTGCTTTCTTTCTGTCAGCTATCACAGGCACGACATCTGCTCCGCATATCTGGACTTATCCTTTTTTAATATATTTGCGAATCACGGCGGAAACAAGCGATAAAATCAAGAGCACGACCCCTGCCGAGAGAATGAAATAGCCGACGGAGAAAGATACGATAGGATGCTCCCAGGGGGATCCAAAATTCAAGCGTATTGGAAGTGGGGGATCTAAGGAAGATTGATTTTGGTAAATAAATTTAAAGGGAATTCCAAATCCCAGATTCTCCAGCTCGCTTTCATTTATGACCCCAACCGGAATCAGCGTACTGAGCATCACAACTATGACAATACTTATTAAAATCAGTGATGCGAATCTAACCTTGCTCATTTCTTTCATCATTCTCAGTTCCCCCGCTTTTTCATAAGTCTCAATATCCTCACAGGCTCTGGTTCTTTACAACCGGGCAACCATATCCACCCTCAAAGGGGACTCTCTGGTTGCTTTAAGCCATCTCCCCAGATAAAAAATGTCGAATCTGTCGTGAGTTGCGGGGCGACGCAGAAGCCTCCCTTGCTTGTTCAAGATGCAGACAGAGGGTCTGTCCCCGTGTCTGGTTGTCGTCGTGTCTGGTTTAAAACTTATCTCTGATCTGATCCGCCTTCCAGGTCTGCATATTGAAATCCCGGAAGGTATCTTTTCTCTGAGGCGCAAACACATCCCATTCCGGTTCTCCGACGATGGCAGACTCCAGCCGGATTTTCAATTCATCATCGCCGGTCTTTTGGTACAGATCGAACATGGGTGGAACCGCCGCGTCCGACAGCCATCCCAGAGCCTCCACATCCAGACTTTCCAGGCTCCCCTCCAGATAGCGGTCGATATTGTATCTCGCGATGACTCCATCTACATTTGCGTAACAGAGAACCAGAAATCCGATTGTAAAGCTGATGGCAGCAATTCTGGTGCCGTTAAAACGTTTGAACTGTCGGGCTGCGATGATCACGAACAATATGAGCAGTAACAGCATGAACGAGGTGGTGTAAACCCGCAGCTGGGTCAAACCGTAATAGTTGATATACAGGATCATCTTGCTCAACGCCGTGGCGATCAACAGCACGGTAAAAACGCACAAGGCCACGGTCTCCCCTTTCAACCCTTTCGGCGGCTCCGTCGCCGTCGCCTCCGCCTGGCCTTTTGTCAATCCAGAGGTATTTTCCGCACTGCTCATCATTCCAGCTGGATCTTCCTGCCCCTTCGTCAATCCGGCTGTATGTTCCTGTCTATTAACCTCTGCACTTGCATTCTCCTGACCTTTGTTTCCGCCGTCGGTAGCGCCTTCCTTACTCTCCGGCCTTCCGGCCTTCTCCCCTCTGTTCGTAAAGAGATGGGCTCCCGCAATTACGCACAGGTTGATGGCAGCCACAGTGCAGAGCTCGAAGAATCCCCTTCTGGCATATTCCGCGTAGGTCATGGTCTCGGGAAGGTGATCGTTAAAAGCCGAGAACAGGTACGACGCCTGCGACAGGAAGAACACCAGAAAGACCACGTTGAGCAGTGTCAGCGCCGAATATACGGCGGCGCCCGGTACAAACCGGAAACCGATCCCGGCCCTTTGAACAGATTCCAGTGTAATATGCTCTGTATGCCTGCCGCGAACATTCCCGTAGATCAGCCCGAACAGATAGCATGCCACCGGAATCCCCAACACTATTTGCACAATGTAGCTCAGAACGTCGGCGGAAATGGATATTCGCACACGGTCGATCAACTGCTCAAAGGCGGCGTCCGCACTGGCCAGAAGGGAGATCACGATAAGAAGAACGGGGAGAAATATGAGAAACCCCAGAAAAGCGTTTAGGAAGTTTTTCCCCCGCTTTTTACCGCCATCCCGAGCCTTCATCCCCAGAAATCCGCAGTTGAAATTATAGAAAGGCACCACCAGCAGTTGATTGACCAGATCGCCTGTTAAGGCAATGGACAGGCCTTTTTCCAATCGCCTGCCCGTGGAAACGGCAATCCAGTAAACCGCCATCACGGAAAGAAATATAAAATTGAATCCTTTTATCATATTATTGTCAAATAAGAAAAAGCTGCTTGCAGATAGGGCCACCACGGCCAGATAGAACAAGCTGGCCTTCGTTTGGCGCGATCCGTTTATCCCCAAGTAAATACCGGTAATCAGGCAAAAAACCACCGCAAATATGCTGACGCCGGCCCCCAGGGTTTCCACTCGAATAAGGTTCCAGTACAAAAATCCGCACACAAACATGGCAAGGGCAAATCCGAAATCAGCCCCGGAAAAATTCACCGGTTCCGCCGGCGGCGCCTTATCCTCGATTTTATAAATTCCCCCTGATAACTCATTATTCATTTGATCGAATCCTCCCTGATTTTAAGTATTAATTCTTCTTGTATCCCCTTTTGTATCTTCCCTGCGTTCCCTTTGGTTTCCATCCGGCGTTGCTGTCATCCCCACAACCGCCCCTGCCAGGCTGAAACTTTATCCGGTATTCGGCTCAGGTCAGACACAGGTCATATGAGTCATGGAGTTCCAACGCAACAACAGACCTTGCCCAGTTTAACCCACCAGCCTCTAATGTTCCTTCCGCCAGTCTCTAATCTTCCTTTACATATTCTAAAATGTCCCCCGGTTGACAATCCAAAGCCTTGCAGATCTCCTCCAGAGTGGAGAACCGGATGGCCTTGGCCTTATTGTTTTTTAAAATGGAAAGGTTGGCCGGAGTGATGCCTATTTCATCCGCAAGCTCCCCGGCGGATTTTTTTCGTTTTGCCATGATGACGTCAAGATTCACTGCAATCGCCATTTCTCATCCCTCCTGCCTATATTGTAAGGTCGTTTTCATCTTTAAGAATCATGGCCTGCTCTATCACATTCTTAACGACTCTGAGTATCAAACCGAAGAAGCCCGCTGCAACGGCCACGATGAAAAAGAAAAAGGTGGGCGGCGTGGAAAACGCGGCAACGAACAGAATGATGGAGACCGCAAAGCAGCACCAGGATATCCAGCGGAGGAACCTTACGTTCCGGGGAATGAAGACCTCTTTCTTCTTGATGTTGGCCAGCAGCCTGTCGAGACAAAACAGAGCAGCCAGCGCCGGTACGCAACATGCGTAAATGGCGGTGAGAATCGAGCGATGCACTCCCGGATCTTTTATCTCCTCATATCCCAGAGAATAGTTGACCATGGAAGGAGCCGCAAACGCAAAAACGATTACCAGCAATATCACCAATTTAGTGCATATAGAGGACAGGATAACTGACCTATTGTGGTTCCACATATTCAAAATTCCTTTCTTCACTGGATTATTGGTTTTATTATAGATAGTATATTATTGAATGTCAATAATTATTTATCGTTTATCGATAAATTCACGCAATTACAATTGTCGACAACTAACAGCTGGCCTACAGTCAGGCTTTAGGGTAGACAAGCACAAGAGGCCGAAGATGAGGTTGTCTATTTTCTGCCTCCCAAATAAACAAGCATTAGAGACTCAAAACTGGATCTTGTCTACCCCCACAGCCAGTCAATCGAAGCTGCCGTCTGGCTTCCGGGCATGGCCTGAAAAGCATAATGTGAACTGGTTTTTCGAAAAAGTTGTTGCGATTCACAGCCTGCTCTTATTCGAATCAAAACACCCTTGTCATCCTGAGTGCAGCGAAGGAGCTTAAACAAAAGGAAAGTTTCTTCGTCGCAAGCTCCTCAGAATGACATCTAAATCAAAACTTGCCTGTGAATAGTAAAAAAAGTTAGCATTCGCTAACTTTTTTGATATAAGGCATTGACAAAGCTCCAGCGGTATGCTAAATTTGTCTTAGTTAGCAAGTGCTAACCAAACTCACCTCACAGGGTTAGTTGGCGCTAACTAACAAAAGGACAGCCAAGCAGCAAGAGAAACCATGATGCCTTTTTCATTCGCATCTACATACTCTATCAGCATTGCGGCAGTCATCATCTCCGGCATCATCCTTCAGAAGACGAAACTCTTTGCCGGAGAAGCCGCTCCTTTTATCATGGAGCTCCCCTCCTGCCGCGTTCCCGCCGCAGTCAATGTGCTTCAGGGCGCATGGGAACGTGGTCGGAGCTTCATCGACGATCCTTGTCAGAGCCTCCTGTTCGTTGTGGTTGCTACAGCTGTGACAAAGATTGATCGCGATAAAAGCTTAATATTGTCAACATCATCTTACTCTTATAGTGTATTGGCACGTTGAGATTTGCAATGATTGCAGTCTCAGGGTGCTGATACACTATTCGCCTTTTTGCCGACCTGCCCACACTTCTTACCATTTACTGTGCCAGGCATGAGCCTTCCTACGCCCCGATGGAAACTGAAGCTTCTTTGCTTTCAACCTCTAATTCAGGAAAAGATTTGGATCCACGGAATAGTCTCTTCCACCGCCCTCTCACGGCTCCAAAAACGGAATGTGTATAAAAGCAAGAATTTAACAAGGAAAATTTTTACACCTTATTTATCTTTTTTTGTAAAGCATTGACAAACCATAAGCAATATGCTAAAATACCTTTTAGTTAGCAAGAGCTAACTATATATATTCGACCTTGGTTAGCTTTCGCTAAGCCGATGTCTTACATATTTTTTATATATCATAGGATTCCATAGAATTCTCACCGATTAGCCCGAGCTAAAACTTTAGATGCCCGAGCAAAGACCACGGGGGTTACACTGACAGAGCGCCAATGAAGGTGTTTTTATGGTACGATTGGGAATCCCTCGCCGATTAGTAAAATTAGTCGACAAAAAAGCAACCGAACAGGAGAAAACATGATGCCTCTTACATTAGCAAAAGCAGGCGAAACAAATGTAATTCGCAAAATAACAGGAAAAGACGAAACACGGCGGCATTTGGCGGAATTGGGATTCGTGGTCGGCGAAAGCGTAACCGTGGTGACAGAGATCGGCGGAAATATGATTGTATCCGTCAAAGGCAGCCGCGTTGCCCTTGACAAAACAATGCTGGGCCGAATTATTGTTTAGGGAGGATAGAAAAATGAAAACACTTAGAAATGCAGGCATCGGAGAGACAGTGACTGTAGTCAAGCTTCACGGAAGCGGGCCTGTCAAGCGCCGGATTATGGACATGGGCGTAACAAAGGGTACGGATCTTTACGTTCGCAAGGTCGCTCCTTTAGGGGATCCCATTGAAGTGACAATCCGGAATTATGAGCTTTCGATCCGAAAAAGCGATGCGGAAATGATAGAAATAGAGGAGGTGTAATTATGCAGATAAAGCTTGCCCTCGCCGGAAACCCCAACAGCGGTAAGACGACAATGTTCAACGACCTGACCGGTTCAGCCCAATACGTGGGAAACTGGCCTGGCGTTACGGTAGAAAAAAAGGAAGGCCGGCTCAAAGGTTCAAAGGATGTCATCATTCAGGACCTGCCCGGTATTTATTCTCTGTCCCCATACACCCTTGAAGAAGTCGTCGCCCGAAACTATCTTGTAAAAGAAAACCCTGACGCCATCATCAACATCGTAGACGGGACCAATATTGAGCGCAATCTTTATTTGACGACTCAGCTCATCGAGCTTGGGATTCCCGTTGTTATTGCCCTTAACATGATAGACCTGGTAAGAAAGAACGGCGACACCATTGACCTGAGAAAGTTAGGCAAAGCCCTTGGCTGCGAAGTCCTGGAAACCTCCGCTCTGAAAGGTGAGGGTTCAAAGCAGGTTGCAGAAAGAGCCGCTGCCATTGCCACATCTCAGGATTCCGGCTCCATGCCCTCCGTATTTAATGGAAGCGTGGAACACGCCATTGCCCACATCGAAGAATCCATCGAGGATAAGGTAGCTCCCCGATTTCTGCGCTGGTATGCTATCAAGCTCTTCGAGCGGGATGAAAAAGTGATTGAAGAATTAAACCTGGACCCGGACCTGATGGCTCACCTTGAAGAACACATCGCAGCCTGTGAGCAGGAGTTAGACGATGACTCAGAAAGTATCATTACCAACCAGCGTTATGCTTACATAGCCGATGTGGTTCAATCCGCGGTAAAAAAGAAGCGTATCGGGCAAAAGATGAGCACCTCCGACAAGATCGACCAGATCGTGACCAACCGGATTCTGGCGCTGCCTATCTTCGCGGCCGTCATGTTCTGCGTATATTATATCTCTATTTCCACAGTAGGCGACTGGGTTACAGGATGGACCAATGACACTCTGTTCGGTGAGATAATCACTGAAGGCATGGCCGGATGGCTTGAAGGCATAAACGTTGCCCCCTGGCTTATCGGGCTTATCGTAGACGGTATCATCGGCGGTGTAGGCGCCGTCCTGGGATTTGTTCCTCAGATGCTCATCCTCTTCTTCATGCTGTCCATCCTTGAGGATATCGGATATATGGCACGGGTAGCTTTCATTATGGACCGGATTTTCCGCCGTTTCGGCCTCTCCGGCAAAAGCTTTATCCCTATGCTCATCGGCTCCGGCTGCTCCGTTCCCGGAATCATGGCAAGCCGTACCATTGAAAACGAAAGAGACAGGCGCATGACCATTATGACCACCTCCTTTATTCCCTGCGGCGCGAAGATACCCATCATCGGCCTCTTCGCGGGGGCTATCTTCGGAGGCAGCGGTCTGGTTGCCACCTCTGCATACTTTATCGGCGTTGCGGCAGTCATCATCTCCGGTATTATCCTCAAAAAGACTAAGCCCTTCGCCGGAGAAGCCGCGCCTTTTATCATGGAACTCCCCGCTTACCACGTTCCCGCCGCAGCCAATGTACTTCGCAGTACATGGGAACGGGGATGGAGCTTCATCAAACGGGCCGGAACTATCATCCTTGCTTCCAGCGTGGTACTCTGGTTCCTTCAGGGCTTCGGTTTTGTGGAGGGCGCTTTCACTATGGTTGAGGATAACAACACCAGCCTGCTTGCTGCCATCGGCGGCGTCATTGCCCCGATTTTCGCGCCGCTGGGCTTCGGTACCTGGCAGTCGGCGGTCGCTACAATAACGGGGCTTATCGCAAAGGAAAATGTAGTTTCTACCTTCGGCGTGCTTTACGGCTTCGCCGAGGTGGCGGAAAATGGCGAAGAGTATTGGTCAAATCTGGCTTTGGACTTCACCGCCCTCACGGCTTACAGTTTCATGATTTTCAACCTGCTCTGCGCTCCCTGCTTTGCCGCGATCGGGGCCATCCGCAGAGAAATGAACAACGGCAAGTGGACCTGGGCAGCTGTTGGCTACCTCACCGTTTTCGCTTATGTGATCTCCTTGATTATCTACCAGCTCGGCGTTCTCTTCACCGGCGGAGGCTTCGGCCCGGGTACGGTAGCCGCCATCATCCTGCTGGCAATCCTTATCTATCTGCTGTTCCGCAAAAATCGTTACAGCGAGTATACAGACGAGTCAGTCAAGAGGAGCGTGAGTGTAAATGCTTAGTTTTATCTCTGATAACCTGTCCACAATCATCGTCGGAGCTGTCGTATTTGCCGTGGTTGCCGCGGCGGTAGCAAAGATCCTCCGCGACAGGAAGAACCATAAAAATACATGCGGCGGCGGTTGCTGTGGCTGCCCCTCATCAGAGGGCTGCCGGCCAGGCTCCGACGTCAAGTCCTGAAAACGTTAATAGTTTCGACATTATCCTACTCTCAGCGTACCGTTGCACTAAACTCCCCCGGCCCATCATCCAATGGCAGGGGGAGCTTTTTAATGTCATATTTTTAGTACTTGCAATACATCCCATGTTTTGGTATGATGGACTATATCGAGTTAGCTTAGACTAACACGCATGTGTTAGCGAAGTCTAACTTTTGTGTGGTTTTAGCTCAAAAATATCATCTGTCGAAAGGGTGACTTGATTTATGAAATCGAAGAATGTAGAAAAAAATAAAGCAGAACTAAACTTATACGGAGCGAAAAAAGGAAAAACATATACTGTTACTTCGACGCCCGACTATATGCTGCTCTCCAGTATTGGCATATTGGAAGGCGTGAAGATAAGGATTGAGAGTAAATATAAACTGGGCGGACCGGTTTCCGTTTCACTTTCCACAAGAAAGATTGCCATTGGAAAAGATATCGCCAGTAAAATTCTTGTTAAGGAGGATCTGTGCGTATGAGCTGTCATGATTTGCAGGAAGATAAAAAGATATATAATAAGGAAAATAAAATATTGTTAATGGGGGCTCCCAATGTGGGGAAAAGTGTTTTCTTTTCCGACTTTACCAATATTCATGTAGTTAGTTCGAACTATGCGGGGACAACGGTTTCCTACATGGAAGGCACTTTTAAACTGAAGGGCACAGAGTACACTTTGTTGGACGTGCCCGGTACATACTCCCTTTCTTCCACCTCTGAGGCGGAAGATGTAGCTGTAAAGTTTATGACCAGCAATCCCCGGGCGGTGCTATTCGTTTTAAATGCGACGGACCTGGAGGGCAGCCTGAAGCTGCTTTTAGAAGTGTTGGAATATAACATTCCCACCGTTGCAGCTCTTAACCTGTCTGACGTCGCCGCCAGAAAAGGCCGGGAGATCAATGTAAAACTCCTCGAGCAGGAGTTAGGCATTCCCGTAATCCCGACTATCGCCGTTAAACGTCAGGGACTGGAAGAGGTCAAGGAAAAGTTAGGGGAAATTATCACCAACCCTCCCACACCCTGTCAGAGTCCATGCTCTTCCTGCGACGCCTGCGATTCATGCTCCCCCGTAAACAGTACTCTTGAATACTGGGAGAGGGCCAGGGAGATTGTGGCCCGGACCGTAAAAAATACGGACGTTAAAACGAGTAAGCTGGACAGGTTGGGAGACGCCCTGCTGAAACCCTGGCCGGGAGGCCCCTTGGCCGTGCTGATCATCCTCATCAGCCTGGGGATTGTTGTCGGCGCGGGAAAAGGACTTCGCGCAGGCCTTTTACTGCCCCTGGTTAATCAGGGTATCGTTCCTCTGTTTGAGTTGCTCTTTTCCAGCATTGCAATGCCTGAGGTGCTGTTTAACATTCTTATAGGAGAATATGGTATTTTCAGAATCAGCTTTGAGTGGATTCTGGCATTGGTATTGCCCTATGTTATTCTGTTCCAGCTTGTGTTCTCGTTCCTTGAGGACAGCGGCATTCTGCCCAGAATGGCGGTTCTCTTCGACAACATTATGAGAAAGCTGGGCGTCCAGGGCGGCAGCCTCATTAATATCATGCTGGGTTTCGGATGCGCCGTCCCGGCAATTATCGGCACAAGAACGGCAACTACGAGAAAAGAACGTTTGATTGTAACAGCAATTGTTTGCTTTACGGTTCCGTGTATTTCCCAGACGGGCGCTCTTATATCCCTGCTTGCGGACTATTCCTACTGGATGCTCCTCGCTGTTTTTCTTACCGGAGCATTTGCTTTCATAATGACTTCCATTATCGCCAGCAAGATTTTGAAGGGAAACGTGGATCCCTTGGTAATCGAGTTGCCCAACCTTCTTATTCCTCAGCGCAGAACCTATTTTAAAAAGTTCTTTGTTCGGGTCAAGCAATTTTTGATCGAGGCGGAAGGACCTATGCTTATCGCCGTATTCATAGCCGCCATTTTGGCGGAGAGCGGTATGCTTGAAGGCATCAGCACGCTGCTTAAGCCTTTGGTTTCGGGTTGGCTGGGGCTGCCCCAGGAGGCCTCCATGTCTCTGATTCTTGGAGTTATCCGGAGAGAGATGTCCGTTGCGCCTCTGCTGATGATGAACCTGAACGCTCTCCAGATGTATGTTGGCGCCATCGTGTCGCTGTTATATATTCCGTGCCTTTCCGTCTTCGGAATTTTAGCGAAGGAATTTAACGCAAAAGTCGCTGTAGCCATCACTGTGGGAACCACCTTTACCGCGTTGTTTTTAGGCGGACTGCTGAACCATATCATCGGTTTTGCTTTGGGACTGTTTGTGTAAGAGGAGGATTCAGACTTGGGAATAACGAAATTAACTCAGAGCATGGAGCTCCTTGTTACACAAAATAAGGCTCTTTATCTTCTCGCATCCCTTTATTACAGGTTAATGGTGAAGAAGGAAGTAGAGTTAGCGGGGATTAACCAGGATGACAAGGTTCTGTGCATCGGAGGGGGATGTTGCCCCTATACCGCTATTCTGATCCGCAAATACACGAATGCCCGGGTTACCGTCATAGATAACGATTGCGCCTGCATTGATAAGTCCAAAGCTTTTCTGCAGGGTCTCGGCCTTGACGGTATTGAGATTCGTCTGTGCGACGGAAAACATATAGGTTGCCGGGATTATTCCGTAATACATGTAGCTATGCAGGTGTCACCGAAGGAAGCGGTCATCAACGAAATTTTCGGCGGAGCGCCAAAGGGAGCCAGGGTTCTCGTGCGTAACCCCAAGACAGCCATGGAAAAGCTGTATTCCCGTATTTCAAAAGGAAAAGAACGGTTTAGCCGGAGTGTTAAGCATGGCTTTTTTTCCAATGTCGGTGATACATCCGTATGTATCGTCGGGGAAAATCAGGCCGAACATGCGGAGCATCTGGATTACAACTCAATGGTGGCAGTATGAGTCAGCCCGAGGTAAGCAAACCAAAGCGGAAGACCTCTTCCATCGTTATGAATGTTCTGGCCGTGATAACCGTTATCGTCCTGATTTATATCGTCGTTCAAACAGACTTTACGCTAATCTGGGCCCAAGTCCAAACAATTCCTCCTAAATTGTTTGGACTTTTATTGGCCCTTCAGCTTATAACACAGTTTTCCCTCAACTATCAATGGTACAGGCTGTGCAAGGTTTTGCGCCTCCCTGTATCGTTTAAAAAACTGCTGGTGGTAAATTCCTACGGAATGGTTGTGGACGCCGCAAACCCCGGAGAAAAGGTGGGCGGCGAGGTTGCAAGGGTTGTACAGCTCAACAGGATTCTTGGCTTTCATACAAATCAGTCCACCTCACTGGTTACAATACAAAAATCTCTGAGCTTGGTTTCACTGGTTATTTTGAATACGCTTGCTGTAATTGTGCTGTCAAACAAGGTTTCTTTTTTGAGTTCTCTGTACACCAGAGTTTTGTTGGTGGCGATTTTGCTCTCAATGGCGGCCTTGCTTGTTTACGCCCTGTTTTTTACCCCAAGACTCAACAACCGTGTTCAGAAAATAAAGTCACAGGGCAAGGTCGCGACTTGGGTAAAAAGGTGGATTGAGGATTTTTCTCAAAATACCCGGACCATCGGCAATCGCTCGGGAGAGTGGACTTTCCAAATCCTTTTATCCGTTGGAATCTGGGCGCTGTTTCCGCTAAAGCTGTACCTTATCGTTTCCCAGTATGCAACGATAAACCTGTTTGCGCTGTTCGCCATTACCTTTATTTCCTACTTCGCGGCGATGATCCCATTGCTTCCCGGAGGAATCGGTACATTTGAAGCGGCCATGAGCGGGATGCTTATAGCCTACAGCCTTTCGGTAGAAGGCGCTATCGCCATAAGCCTGATTTTCAGGTTCATTACCTTTTGGTTTGTCGTGCTGTTCAGCATCGCCGTCATTTTATTTTGGAAAATATCCAATCTGATAAGAGGTAGAAGGAATGAAGCATAATCTAATCGTGAAACAACTGCCAAATTGTATGACATTTCTCAATATGATGTTCGGTATTACGGTACTGTTTATCCATATATGCTACATAGGTGAAAATTATCGTCTGACGGCCTGCATGCTGATTCTCGCGTCGGTTTTTCTCGATGTGATTGACGGCAAGCTCGCAAGGTATTTAAATGCTGAATCCGATATGGGAAAGCAGCTGGATTCCTTCGCCGACTTTGTGTCCTTCGGGCTGGCGCCCATGGCGATTTTATTAACCCACGAGGCCATCCGGCAGGGCGGCTGGCTTGTGTATCTATGTCTTCTTCTATATGCCGCGGCGGGAGCTTTCCGGCTGTCCAGATACAACATCGGTGATTTTAAAAACCACTTCATGGGCCTGCCCATCACGGCGGCGGGCTTTATTCTGGTGCTGTTAAACTTGCTTTTGCACTTTACATCTATATTGAACCATCGTTTTTCAGTTATCCTCGCCATGGCTTTTGTATGCCTTTTATCAGCCCTTATGGTAAGTACTGTTAAGGTTCGGAGAATTTTTGCTTAACGGCGCGCAATAATGCAATCATACGATAAATGATGTAAAAGATCTTATTTTGCCAATCTATCGGTGAAAGAGATCTTTTGTGTATGTTTATTTATTAACAACGGGAAAAAAATTTCCGTTGTTTGAGAAAAACCTTACTCTTATTTTCCTTTCTGACGCTCTCATACTGGGAAAAATCGGGTTTTCCGGTCCTTGGCAGTATTGGCACAAGAATTGCTATTTTGAAATACCAGATAAGTATAAGCCCCGAGAGAGGCAGGCGTACAAAGGGTACGTTTGCCGCAAGCAATTATTCCATAATATAACCGGGGCAATATAGAAAGGATGGTAGTTCTATGTCTAAACAAACTGGAGAGAGGGCAGAACTAAAGCGCGTAATGAACCTAAAAGACGTGCTTGCTCTTGCCTTCGGAACAATGATCGGTTGGGGCTGGATTATGCTGGCCGGCGAATGGGTTGCCGCTGCCGGTGTGCTCGGCGCTATTGGCGCTTTCCTGATCGGTGCTGTGCTCTGTATCTTCGTAGGTCTTACATACGCGGAGTTAACACCTGCCCTTCCTTTAGCCGGCGGCGAGCTGGTATTTTCCTATCGCGGCCTGGGCTATAAGTTCTCCTGGTTTACCGGCTGGATGATCACCTTCGCATACGTAGGTGTTGCCGCCTGGGAAGGTCCGGCGCTGGTAACGGCTATCGATTACCTCATAGAAATTCCCCGAATCGGGTATCTATGGACTGTGGCCGGCTTTGACGTCTACATCTCCTGGGTACTGGTAGGATCTACAGGCGGATTGCTTCTGGCCTTTGTTAACTACATCGGAGTCAAACCCGCCGCCGTCTTCCAGACAGCCGCTACTTTAGCCATGACCATTGGCGGCATTCTGTTCTTCTTCGGAGGCGTCGGCGCCGGAAGCGTGTCCAATATGTTCCCGCTGACCACCAACGCCGGAGGTATTGTGGTAGTTCTGCTGATGGTTCCCGCTATGTTCGTAGGATTTGACGTTATCCCCCAGACCGCTGAAGAAATGAACATACCGCTTAAATCCATCGCCAAAGTTTTAATCCTATCTATCCTCATGGCGGCGGCCTGGTATATCATCATGATTATCGGCATCTCCCTCAGCGCTCCGGCTGATGTCAGAGACTCGGCAGCTATCCCTGTAGCGGATTCCTTCGCTTACGCGATGAACTCTCCTCTGGTAGGAAAGCTCATGATCGTCGCGGCTCTCTGCGGTATCCTGACTTCCTGGAACGGATTCATCCTCGGCGCCACCCGTGTTATTTTCGCCATGGGCAGAGCCAAGATGCTTCCCCCCGTTTTCGGAAAAGTTCATCCCAAACATAATACGCCTACCGCCGCAATCATTCTGGTTGGCCTGATTACCTGTCTCTCCCCACTTCTGGGAAGAAGCGCTCTGGTATGGTTTGTCGACGCCAGCGCCTTTGGAACGGTAACCGCCTACACCATGGTAGCCTGCTCCTTTGTGGCTCTTCGTAAAAAAGAGCCGGAGCTTGCAAGACCTTATACCGTTAAGGCCGGCGGTCTTATCGGAATCATTGCGGTCTGCGTATCCGTTTTCTTCATCCTGCTGTACCTCCCCATCTTCACCGACGGTTTGGTATGGCCCTATGAGTGGCTCATGGTATTCGGCTGGGGTATCCTCGGAATTGTCCTGGCAGCTATGAATCACAGATCCTACGCCAATGTATCAGCTGAGGAAAGAGAATACCTGATGTTCGGTGAGGATTACATGAGAGAAGGCCTGAAGTACACCGGATCAAGAGACATCAAGTACTAAAGGATTCACCTGACAGAGGCTTGCCTCAATCAGGGTACTATGGGATGGTTTCTCTTTCATCATCGAAAGGGAAACCATCCCTTGTTTTATGCTGCATACTTTAGTATCATAAAAGCGGTCACATATTTACTATAGAATACGATTTACAGGAAAATCCATGAAAAATAACAGTATTAAACCCGGTGACAATCAGGGCTTAAAACGTGTACTCGGCAGAACCGACGTACTTACGCTGGCCTTCGGCACTATGGTGGGATGGGGATGGGTAATGCTCTCAGGCCTCTGGGTCAAAGAAGCCGGAGTGCTGGGCACCCTTACGGCTTTTGCCATAGGCGCGGCTCTCTGTATTCTCGTTGGACTGGCCTATGCCGAGTTAACAGCGGCTCTGCCTCTGGCCGGCGGTGAAATGGTCTACGCTTATCGCGCAATGGGACCTCGCTTTGCCTGGCTCGTAGGCTGGGCGATTTCTTTTGCTTACATCGGAGTGGCCGCCTGGGAAGGGATTGCCATTGCCACGGCCATAGACTATTTCCTTCCAATACCGAAAATCGGCTACCTATGGAGTATCGGCGGCTATCCCGTATTCGCCTCCTGGTCTCTTGTGGGGATCGGCGGCGCTCTGATTCTGCTCCTTTTGAATCATTTCGGAATCCGGCCTGCCGCTATCTTTCAGGTCATGACTACTTCAGCGCTGTTTCTCGTGGGGCTGATCTTTATCTTCGGAGGGATATCCTTTGGAGATACTTCCTATCTCACTCCTTTATTTACTGATGGAAACGGCTTTATAACGGTTTTGCTGATGGTTCCTTCCATGTTTGTAGGCTTTGATGTAATCCCTCAGTCCGCGGAGGAAATGAATCTGCCATTGCGGCATATTGCCAGAGCTTTTATCATCGCCATCCTCATGGCGGTAGCCTGGTACTTTCTCGTCATTCTGGGAATCAGTCTTTCTGCGCCTCCCGAAGTACGCAACGCGGGCATCGTCCCTGCGGCGGACGCCATGGCCTACTGCTTCGGCTCCCCCTATTTCGGCAAATTCCTGATAATCGGAGGAGTCTGCGGTATTCTGACCAGCTGGAACGGCTTTATCGTGGGCTCCACCAGAATCCTCTATGCCATGGGACGGGCAAAGATGCTCCCTCCCTTTTTTGGAAGACTTCATCCAAAGTACAAGACTCCCACAGGAGCCATTATCCTGGTAGGAGTGATCTGCACCCTTACTCCCCTGCTGGGCAGAAATGCTCTGGTATGGTTTGTTAATGCCAGCGCCTTTGGCTCTGTCCTTTCCTATCTCATGGTGTCTATCGCCTTCCTCATGCTTAGAAAGAAAGAGCCGGAGCTTGTACGCCCCTTTAAGATCAAATACGGAACCTTTGTGGGAACCCTTGTAGTTTTTGTCTCCATCGGCTTTTTACTCCTCTATACCCCCCTGGGCCGGGTCTCGCTGACATGGCCTCAGGAGTGGATACTGGTCCTTGTTTGGGCCCTTATCGGCGTATTCCTCCACTTATGGGGCCGGGCATCCTACGGCAATGTATCTCCCGTAGAAAGAGAACAGCTTATTTTCGGAGAAGAATATTCTCGGAAGGAATATTCCTATGAATAAAAGACTTGTACTGGTTATTTTAATTCTATCCTGTGTAACCCTGATGTTTATTTACAAGGGCGTCACCTCCCAAGGAAATATCGGGGACGCCGCTGACATCCAACTCTATCCTCTGAGCCAGGATCAGGAAATATGGCTCTCCGGGAAAAAAGAACTTGTCATCGGCGTGACGGATGACTCGGTTCCTTTGCTGCGCTTTAATCTCACTGGGCAGGGTTTCGGCCTGCTGGCTGATTATATCGCTCTTATCAGTAATGAATACGGCATCACAATACGATATGTTTCCGTTTTGAACCGGGAAATTCAGCCAAAGCTATCCGGCGGGGAGGTTGACGTGGTGCTCTCTATGCACGACGCCGGCCTGGATCCCTCCGTTTCTTACACCGTGCCTATCCTTAAAGCAAAGGGAGTGCTGATGTATCATAACGACCTGTCTCTTGAGGCTTCAAACGGCGGAGAAGGCTTTACCATTTTAGTTGCGGAAGGAGGTCCTTCCATTGAAAAACTGGAGAGTTCCTTTCCCAATATGAAACTGCTCGTCACTGCTGATATAGAAGAGGCTGTAATCCGCCTTAAATCCGGCGAGGGCAACGGAGTAGCGGGCAGTGAGACGGCCCTGAATCATTTTCTCGGCACAGTTTTTATTCAGGAAAATTTTTTTAGGGCCCAGGGCTATCTGTATGAGAAAAATTACAGCCTTGGCGTTTCCAAGGACAACCAGACCCTTTTTGAAATCCTGAACAACGCAATTTATCATCTGGATAACACCCGGGTACTTTCCGATCTCCAGGCCAGATGGATGGGAGTCTCTTACACGTTGTATACCGAAAGCACCATCGAGCGGTTCGGCATTATAATTCTGATTTTGTTTGCCGCGGTTCTCTGCGTATTCTTTGTATTCTACTATTCCAACAAGAGTCTCTACGAGGAGTTGCAGCAGAGAATGGAGCTGTTGATCGAAAGTCAGAATGAAATGCAGACTACCTTTGACGGAGTAACCTACTATCTGGCGGAGTTGAACCGGGAGGGTAAGGTAGTTGACATTAATAAGGCCTTTGCACAATATCTGCAGATCCGCAGACACAACGCCATAGGCCTTCCCTTATCCCAGGTATTCGTTACTACCGAAGATGTCGGGAACCGTTTATCAGAGCTCATCGAAACTACCTTCCGGGAGGAAAAAGAACAGAATCTGGAGTTTTCCGTAGGAAGGGGCATCTTTAAAGCCCACACCTTCACCATCAAGGATACACGGGGAAAGGTCCGCAAGATTTTAATGATGATAATCGATGTGACGGATCAGCGAAGTATGGAACGTCAGATGCTGCAGGATAATAAGATGATCGCCATAGGCCAGCTGGCAGCAGGGGTAGCCCATGAAATCCGTAATCCCCTGGGATTGATCCGCAGCTACTGTTATGTATTGAAGGGCATTGACAAAGACAATACCGCCACCAGGGACGAAGCTCTGAAGGTCATTGAAAAGTCCGTGGAAAAATCCGGGAGAATCATCGAGAATCTTCTCCAGTTTTCAAGGATGACATCAAACAAAAAAGAGCTTGGAAATTTATATATCCACATAGGCAATCTTATCGACCTTCAGAGAAATTGGCTGGATAAGCGAAACATCCACGTATATTATAGATTTACGGGCCCCCACGATGTCGTGGTAAATGCCGAAGCCATTGAACATATATTGCTCAACTTGATATCCAACGGGGCCGACGCTATCTCGACAAACCCTGGGCGAATTGAAATTACTTGCCTACACAAAGAAAAGCAGCATATTATCCTCACTGTTACTGACAACGGGGAGGGGATTCCTCCGCAAATCAAAGGGGATATTTTCAATCCTTTCTTCACAACGAAACAAAAACGGGAGGGAAATGGGCTGGGGCTTTATATCGTCTACAGCGAAGTCAGCAAGATGCGGGGCGATATCCAGGTGGACAGCCGTGTAGGAGAAGGCACCACCTTTACCGTCACCATCCCTCTCGATGAATGAAACACATAAGGAGCAACGCAACGATGAACAAACGAGGTCTGAAAATACTGGTAGTTGATGATGAGCCGGATTACTGCAACGTTATGAAGGTTATACTGGAGGCCAACGGCCACATGGTGACCATAAGCACTTCCGGAAGCCTTGCCCTCACGATCCTTGCCCAAAAGACCTTTGACCTGGTTATCACTGATCTGATGATGCCGGAAATCGACGGCAGACAGCTTATGGCCGAGGTCAAAGAACGGTTCCCCGGCACTGAGGTGATTATTCTCACCGCTTACGGGAGTATTGAAAACGCGGTGGATGCCATGAGAGAAGGCGCCTATTCCTACGTAACAAAGGGAGGGGATCCCGGCGAACTCCTGCGGGAGATCAGCAAGCTTCACAGGATGCTGGATCTGAGGCAGGAGAACCAGTTTCTCAAGGAGAAGGTTAATCAATACGAATCCATGCTGGAGACCAACAGCCCGGCGTTCCGCAATATGCTGGCAACGGCTAAAAAGGCGGCGGACAGCGATACCAACATTCTTATCCTGGGCGAATCCGGCGTGGGAAAAGAAGTCATTGCCCGCTATATCCATGAAAATAGCCCAAGAGCCAACAAAACCTTTATGGATTTAAACTGCCACGCCATCGCGGAAACCGTTCTGGAGTCGGAGCTTTTCGGCCACGAGAAGGGCTCCTTTACAGGAGCTATGAACCGAAGGATCGGGCGAATCGAGGCAACGGATTCGGGAACCCTTTTCCTGGATGAGATCGGCGACATTCCCCTATCCATGCAGGCCAAACTCCTTAAAGCAATTGAAATGAAGCGAATTTACCGGATGGGCAGCAACGAAGAACTCGATGTGGATTTCCGTCTTGTTACCGCCACCAACAAAGATCTGGCAAAGGAGATTGCGGAAGAGCGCTTCCGGGAAGACTTTTATTATCGTATCAGCACCATTGTGATCAATATTCCCCCTCTGCGGGAGAGAAAGGAAGATCTGCCTCTGCTGATTGACTATTTCTTCAAGCGGTCCCAGCGCGAGATGAAGAAGACCATCAACCGAATTGATTCTTCCGCCATGGACTCGCTGCTCAGCTATGATTATCCCGGCAATATCCGGGAGCTGAAGAACATTATTGAGCGTATGGTGGTGCTTTCCGAGAACGGTATTATACAGAAGGAGTCCTTCCCGGCTCCCCTGCATACAAAAAAAGAGTTTGAGTCCGTTGTTTCTCCCATGGGTGAAAAGGGCCTCCGAGAGATGCGAAAGGAGGCGGAAAGCGCTCATATTGAAGGCATTCTTAAAAAGTATGATTACGATATGAATAAAACCGCGGAGATATTAGGCATAACGAGAAGACAGCTCTTGAACAAGATGACGGAATACGGTCTGGGGAAATAAATAGAGGGCGCCCTAAAGGCCCCCCCGTAACATGGGATTAAAATTGACTCTCCATCTCCTTAATCCGATCGTAAAGACGCTGATTTACCGGGGTGGGAATTCCGTGTTTCTTTCCCAGCCGGATAGCCGTTCCTGAGAATAGTTCTACTTCCGTCGGGCGTTTGGCATCCACGTCTTGCGCCATGGATGGCTTGCTGTCGGGATGGAGGCCATTTACTACTCCCACCCAATAGTCAAAGTCCTCTTCCAGCTGAATTCCCTCTTTTTTGGAAATCTCCACCACTTCCCGCATGGCCGCCATCATGGTGTCCCGTGTTTCTCCTTCTTTTTGCGCGTCTTTATAGGTGCCCTGGCAGACGCTGACAGCCTGGTTTACTCCCGTGTTCAGCATGAATTTCCCCCACATCCTCTTCAGCATGTCGGTTTCCACTTTATGGGGGATCTCCATGCGCAGGAAGAACTCCTCTACCATTCTGGTCTTTTCGGATATGCCGCCGGGCTCCTTGTCCCCAATGCACAGTATACCCATATTGTCATACCTGAGGCTGTTGCCCACTCTGATTGCGTCCATGCCCTGGGCGACGCAATACAGTATATTATCCCAGCCGTAGGCCTGGCTGATAACTTCTTCGCTGCTGATGCCGTTCAATGCGGAAATAAGGATCGTGTCCTCTCCCACCTGGTTCCTCATGTCCTGCACAGCCTTCCCAAGGCCGTTAAATTTCACGGTGAAGATAACCAGGTCAACAGGTCCCGTTTTCTCTTCCGGCGACACAAAGGAAAAGTTACATAGTTCACCATTGCAGTATACGGGATCTTCTTTGTATCTTTTGATTCTATTTTCATCGGCAACAATCCGTAAGGCTTTCGGTCCCATCCTTTTCGACAGGTGATGTCCATAGAGGATGCCCAAGGCTCCCAGACCTATTATGCTGACTGTTTCAATTCGCTTTTTCATATCTAAAACACTTCCTTTCCTCATTACAGCATTCTACTATTTGTCCGGTTGAAAGACAAGGGTACACGAAAGAAACTTTGAAAAATGTCCCTCTCCATTTTCACACCGTGCCGGTGGCAGGGTTTGGTGTTTGGATTTTGTCTGCTTTTTATCCCATGTTCCCTAAGAGTATGACCTGCTGTGTCAGAGAAATTCCTGGATAAAAGAAGAATTCCCATATATTATAGATTTACAGAATCCCCTGATAAGATATTCTTCAAAAATGAAAAAGGAGCGTGCCATGTTAGGATATCAAAAAGAAAGCTTTCTTCATCTTCCCACTCCTGTAGAATACCTGCCCGCCCTTTCCGCGGAGCTGGGCATCGAATTTTATATCAAGAGAGACGATCTGACCAATTTAGGCGGCGGCGGAAACAAGCTGAGGAAGCTGGAATATTTCCTTTATGATGCGAAAACAAAAGGAGCTACCGTCCTGGTAACAGTAGGCGGCGCCCAAACCAACCACGGTAGGCTGACGGCGGCAGTAGCCGCAAAATACGGCATGAAATGTACCATTGTCGCAATTGACGACTATCCCGGTGAGATCTCCGCTAACATCCTGCTGGATCGTGTCATGGGTGCGGAGGTGGTTCTTCATAAGGATGACGGCACTCCCCTTATGGATATTGTAAACAAAGTGATTGCCCGGTACAAAGCTGCCGGTGAAAAGCCTTACTTCATTCCTATGGGCGGCTCCGATGAATTAGGGGCTCTGGGATATTACGAATGCGCTCAGGAACTGAAAGAACAGATAAAGGACGGCCGCGTCATCGTCACAGTGGGCAGTATGGGTACCTATATGGGTCTGTTCTGCGGCCTTCACGACTCTCCCATCAATCTGACCGGCATTCTCATCGGCCCCTTTTACCCCGACGTCACAGCCCACGCCATGGATTATTTCAATCGCTGCAAGGAGGCCTGGAATCTGGGCTTCGACGGGGAAGAGGCTAATTTCCATATCCGCACGGAGTTCATTCGGGGTGGCTATAACAATCCTGTAAAAGAGGTGCGGGAAGCCATCTATGAAATGGCCCGAAAAGAGGCTGTTATCCTGGATCCCTGTTACACGGGAAAAACCTACGCCGCCATCAAAGATATGGTGGCTTGCGGGGATATCAGGCAAGGCGAAAAAATCATCTTCATCCACACAGGCGGTGCGCCCGGCCTCAACACCCCTTCTCACCGCCGGGAAATGGAAAAGGAGCTGATTGATGGCGTGATTATAGAATAAGGTTCAGCACTGCTTTGTCAGGTAATAGGCGCAGAAGGGCACGAAACGGCCGTCGTCGAATACGTGGAGGCTGCATCTCCGCAACCGCTCAAGATCCAGATTTCCCGCATCCTGAAAAGCCATGGCGGTAATGGTAAAGCTGTGGGAACGGGCCCGGCGCAGAAATCCGTCCAGACTTTCTATCTCCGTACTCTCTTCCCCGCAGCAACATTGTTCATCCGTACTGTTACCGGATGCTTCTTCCGCCTCGGGGCGCTGCCATCTTGTGGCGATAAAGTTGCGATTCTGATCGGCGGTGGTTTCGCGAAAACCGGCGGCAGCCTCACGGGAGTCAGCGGCAGTTTCGCTGGAGTCGCAGTCACAGCAACTACTCTGCGCCTTGTTCAACGAATGCAGAGTACTGTTGTTCATCACGATGTAGTTGGAGTGAAACCCGCACAAGGGATGATCGCAGCGGGAGGGAGACAAAGACTGCCATGAAACAAGGTCTCCTGTTTGTTCGTCAATAGCCGCAAGCAGTTCATCCAGAGTAAATCGCATAGCATCTGATGGCATGGACGGAATCCTGCCGAAATAACTGACGGGCTGAAAATGCACACCTCGCACTGCCGGAGCCTGGGACACAGCAAAACGTATGATATCTCCTACATTCCCCGTGTTGACTCCGGGAACAATGGTAGGCACAAGGGTTACCCCAAGATTGTAAGCTCCACAGTTTTCGATGGCCTTTTTCTTGATATCCAACAACTCCTGCCCGCGAAGCTTACGATAAATACCATCCTCCGTGCCATCGAATTGCATAAAGACAAAAGACAGCCCGGCCTCCGCCAGACTCTGAACGTATGCCGGCTCCTCCGCCAACCGTATCCCATTCGTATTCAGCTGCACATATTGGCAGCCCGCTTCCTTGGCGGCGGCTACGATTTTCGGCAAATCATCCCGGACAGTGGGCTCACCTCCGGAAAGCTGTATTAAAGTCTTACCCGGCACGGCGAGAGCGCGTAAACGATCCCGCACTGTGTCAAAGGGGACGTCTTCCCCTCCACCTCCGTCCGCAAAGCAAAAAGAGCAACTCAAATTACAGCGGCTGGTAACCTCCAGCAGAGTACAGCAAGTGCCTTGCCGGTGGTCGGGGCATAAACCGCACCCATCGGGGCAATTTTCGTTTTCCCCTTCTCCAATGGGAGGAATTCCTCCTCTCCAGGCCTCCATATCCCGCAGACCCCGCCATATGACCGAAGAAAAGTCTCCATGCTCAGGGCATGTTTTTTCGAGGTGTACTTCTTTCCCATGAAGAGCCTGTACCGCCGGTATCCTTTTCAGGCAGACGGGACATACACTGTAAGTCCGGCGCAAAATATCACTCATGTTTTCTCCTAGTTTTCGATTTGCTTTCGAAATGAAATTTTAGAGCTCGGGGCGATGCTTGCTGATAGTTCGGGGCAGGACCTTGTCCAGCCTCTTCAAAACGCTTCCGCAGGGACACTGTCCGGGAATCCATCGCCCCCGGTCTCCGGTGCGGTATCGGATAAAGGGCATGCCTTTCCGCGTCAAAGTAGTGAAGACGATCTCGCCGTATTCGCCCTCTCGGACCACTTCTCCCGTTTCGGGGTCGACGATCTCAAAATACAGATCATTTTCTCTTGGATGGTATCCGATAAGTACAGCGCAACTTACTGCTCCTCCCAGCCCCGTCTCCGTCATTCCATAGTGCTCAAACACCCTGCAGCCCCATAGTTCCGTAAGCCTGCGGCACAATGTATCGGGAATGTAATCCGTACTGAGCAGCACCGTCCTGATTTGGGAAGAGCCGATCTTATCCGCCGTAAACTCCGCTAAACGAAGAACCTCACCGGGGCTTCCCACCATGGAGGTGACCCCTTCGTCCGCTATAATTTCCTCAAGTTCCTTCAAAGTCTCTTCCGCCTCTACGCGGGGAAAGCCGTAAGGAACCACCTTGCAGCCCAATCGTCCAAGGCCCCTTGCCAAAAGTTCGCCTACGCTCCCCGGCACGGTGCAAGGGAGCAGTATCAGAACCGTATCGGAAGCATCCACCAGGCTTTGCATCCCGTGGTGAAAGTAATCTACCGTCAGTTCCTGATCCTCTTCCGTGAAATATACCCGTTTGGGGGCTCCCGACGAGCCTGATGTATCAAGGGTAACGATGCGGCTGATCCGACCGGCGGGAACGCAGATCATTTCCTGCCCCCGTGAAGTCAGGTCTCCGGCTGTGGTAAAAGGAAGCTCTTCCATCTCCTGCAGGGAGGAGAACCGGCGATTGTTAAAGGTGCTGAACTTCTCCCTGTAGAAAGGACTGTTTTCCACCGCATGAGCCAGGGTTTCATTGATTTTCATCAACTGGTATGCCTCAAGCCTTTCCCGCGTTAAAGCAGAGGCGACCTCTCCCCCGATTCTTTCCTGTATCCACCTGTCCAATACTGAAATCTTCATTAAGACGCCCGCTGGAAGGGAATATCGTTTTCCTCCAGCATCTCCGCCAGCTTTTTATATGTATTCTCCACTAAATCTCCGCAAATGGCTGCTTTGTTCAAAGGATTTCCGCCCAGGATGGCGTCGCATTCCACGCTTCCATAACTGTCCTCAAACCAGTCATACAGTTCGTCGCAAAGACGCCCCGCCTGCTTTCCGTCAATGAGGTGCAGCAGACAGAAGGCTGCTGACAGGGTGCCGCACACATTACCCCGACGCATACCGTCACAGAGCCCGGCCATTGCGGCGATGAGATCATCGTTCTCCCGTCCCATTCCTTCCAGCCCCATCTGCATAATGATCTGACTGCAGCAGAAGCCTTGAAATTTCAGTTCCATAATTCGTGAGATTTCCATTTTCGCACCCTCCTCAACTTACACTCTCTCAAATTTGCACTCCCTCAAAAGACAGGCAAAGGACAGGAATAACCTATTCTTTTTCGGCGATGAGAAGGAAGTAGCCTGTTTTTTTATAATTATGTACGTTGGAGGATGAACACTTTCCTCCATCCCCTTCCGAAGCGGCGTTGAAAAATGCTTTCACAGACCCGCAGTTCATGATGAGGGTCGCGGTGAAATCTTTCAATTCATCGTTTTTGTCTTCCCAGAGCAGAACTTTAAATCCCATTTCCGCCAAGGTGCTTTTTAATTCCTCAGGGTCGAAAGCCCCATCAATACAGTTCCTTGCCCGATCCGAAGATTCGGAAGCGTCTTCGCCCTCGTGGGTATGCCACGGCTGACCGCAGCCCCCCTTTTTCGCCGGAGCTGCAACTGTCGGCGCGCCCCCCGGCTCTTTCAGGTAAAAATCGCTGATGACGAGTTTGCCGCCCTTCTGCAGCACGCAATATGCCTCATGCAGGGCTTCTTCCCGGTTGTCCATCAGAGAAAAGACACATTCCATGAAGACGCCGTCAAAGGACAGAGATGGAAAATCCAACATCTCCGCATCTCCATAGCTCAGATCCAGCTTCGGATTTCTCTCCTTTCCCTTTGCCAGCAGGGTCTCCGACACATCTATGCCCAGGGCCTCCACATCGTAATTGGATTGCAGAAACTCCACAGTAACGCCGTATCCGCAACCCATATCGAGGATTTTAGCCCCGTTCTTAAAGCCGCAAATCTCCATGGCCCTCTTTGTAACAGAAAGTCCGCCTGGCCTTATTGCTCCGCCGAAAATCTCCTGAAATACAGGGTTTTCGAATATTCCGCATCCCCTGTCACCAGAGTCCCGATATTCCTTGACGATATCCTTTATTTCACCGCTGCAGCCGTCACATCCCATAACTTCGCCACCTTCCCGCAAGCTTCCCGCCAATGTGGTAAAACCACCTCCGTCAGTCTCGCATCCTGTTCATCCGCTTTTCATAAAATTATAGCCCGCATTTCGCGTCCTTGTCAATCGAAGGCAACTCTTCCGGCGCATTCAAGGCTCGCCTGTAATTTCGAGAAACGCCTCCCCTTCCTGTGCAACTTTTTCGTTTGTATGTAGGCAGTCTGGTCAATCACTGATTTTTTTTTGCTTGAATCTGTGCAAAATTTCCGCTTGTATGCAGAGGACCCCCTGATTTCCTGCATACAACTGGAATTTTTGCTCACCTGAAACCAAATTAAGGGCAAGGAGGATCATAATGTTGCATACAACTGGAATTTTTGCTCAAATTTTTGAAAACTGCCTCTGAGGGGGCGATGGGGGTCGCTACGCCCGCATACACAATGGCGTAGATAGAATAAAGAAAAAGAGGGTCCTGGGAACCAGAGTTCCCCTGACTAAAGCCACACACTGTTAACGATTTAGCGCCGCAGGGGCACTGTCCCTATTTTTTCATACGCTAACCTTGAACACTGGCCGCGGGCCAAAAGATGAAACCTGAAATGAAAAATTGAACATTTTATAAACAGAGCCGAACCACACAATTTCTACAAATCTTTCTTTTATAATGCGTAAGTAGAAAAGTTCTGACTGTAGAATTTTTTCTTACCTCTGTGCATTTCAACGCCCCTTGCAGGGACTCCGAAGGAGACAGAGGCAAGGTTAAAGGAGGATTTTCTGGCTTATGGGGGCGGGAGTAAAATCAAAAAGACTGCGCGTCAATGGCATGACCTGTGTAAACTGCCAAAATAAAATTGAAAAAAAGCTGCTCAAAACAGCCGGTGTAAAAAGAGTGAAGGTAAGCTACAGCACCGGCGTTGTCGATGTTACTTATGACACCGATATCATCGCTTTGAAGGATATATCCGCGGTTATCGAAAAGCTGGGCTATAAAGTGTTTGCAGGCGGCAAGCGTGGTGGTCCCCATGCCAATCCCAGTGTCAGCCATGTTATCGGGACGTTGATCATAATCCTTTCTCTGTATATGATTTTACAGCAATTCGGCGTCTTGAATCTGTTGGTTCCCAGTCAGCTGGCTGATACCAGAATGGGCTACGGCATGCTCTTCGTCATCGGCTTGATTACTTCCGTCCATTGTATCGCAATGTGCGGCGGCATCAATCTCTCTCAATGCATCCCGCGGAATAATGTATCCGATGATGGAACTGTATCCGGATCTGTCAATCGGAATGCGTCTGTCTATCGAAGAGAAAGCCGCCTGTCCCTGTTCGCGCCGGCCTTTTTATACAATTCGGGCAGAATTATTTCCTATACCGTCCTGGGCTTCATCCTGGGTCTCGCCGGTTTTCTGTTCGTCGGCGGCTCGGAAGTGGGTCTGCCCGTCATATTTCAGGGGATACTCAAGCTCATCGCCGGTGTGTTTATGATCATTATGGGAATCAACATGCTGGGAATTTTTCCATGGCTGCGCAGACTCAACCCAAGAATGCCCGAAGCTCTTGCCCGCAAAATTGACTCGGAAAAAGCAAGGCGCGGGAGGCCTCTGGTTGTGGGGCTGCTGAATGGACTGATGCCCTGCGGTCCTCTGCAATCCATGCAGATCATCTCTCTGGCTTCGGCGAACCCCCTTGTCGGCGCCTTTTCCATGTTCCTCTTCAGTTTAGGAACGGCGCCCCTTATGCTGGGGCTTGGCTCTATCGTTTCCGCCCTCGGCAAAAAATTTACGGAAAGAGTGATGAATGCAGGAGCCATACTTGTTGTAGTTCTGGGATTGGCAATGCTTTCACAGGGCGGAAGCCTGTCGGGGTTGCTCCCTCCCGATCTTTTGCTGCGGGCTATCCTCGCCTTTTGCGTCCTCGGCGCGGTGGCCAGCATTCCCTTCCGCACTCCCTCCTACAAAACGCTTTCAACCCTTGCCGCACTGGGAATCGCGTTCCTGATTGTAACATCCTGGAGTTGGTCCGTAATACCGGGCTCTTCCTCCGGTGACAACAGTGTTCAAATCATAGACGGAAAACAGGTGGTCAGCAGCGCCCTTTCCTCCGGCCGGTATCCGGATATCAGAGTTCAGGCCGGAACTCCCGTGAAATGGATCATCGACGCGCCGGAGGGAAGCATCAATGGTTGTAATAACCGGATTTTTATCCATGAGTACGGCATTGAGTATTCATTCAAACCGGGAGAAAATGTGATCGAATTTACGCCCGATAAGGAAGGTCCTGTTCGATACAGCTGCTGGATGGGCATGATTCGCGGAACCATCAATGTAACGGAAGCCGAAGGAGAAATGCCTTCTCCGGCATACTGAAGGAGGAATATTTTATGGAATTTTTATTGAGTCATTGGCACTGTATTTTGCCGGCTGCCGGTATTATAGCCGCATTGTTCCTTATGAAAGACAAGAAGCAAGAGGAAAAAAACAACTATGATACATGGCATGACGCCAGGTCCATCGAGGAAAATCAAAAAGGCTGATATTTCAGGAGGAATCTATTATGCAAACAATTCAAATACAAAATCAGATACAAAAACAGAAGGGGCTGAAATGGCTGGCTTGCTTTGTTCTTCTTATACTGGCAGGGTCCCTTATCCTGGCGGGCTGTTCCGACGGAGGCAAAATCGCCGGCGGGAATAACGCCCAGCAGATTTTGGAGGGGGAGGCTTTAACCATCCCTGTCAGCGAGGTTTCAGAAACCGCCTCCTTCTATCCTGTTACCGTTGACGGAACATCCATGGAGGTTATCGCCGTGAAGGCCTCGGACGGTACCATTCGTACAGCCTTCAACACATGCCAAATATGTTTTAACTCAGGCAACGGTTATTACAAACAGCAGGAAGACGCTCTTGTGTGCCAGAATTGCGGGAGCTGGTTCTCAATGGACAGTGTAGAAATCGAAGTGGGCGGGTGCAATCCATGGCCCATTCTCCCTGAAGAAAAGGCGGTAACAGACGAATCCGTCGCAATCCCCTACGACTCCCTGAAAGCAGCAACGGGTATCTTCGGCAACTGGAAATAATCTTACATGTAAAAAAGGAGAGGTATCTTATGGTAAATAAAGAATCTGTTGCTAAGGCCGGCTATCAGACGGAAGAAAAAAGCGACAGCCGGAACGTAACCATCCCTGTGGGCGGCATGACCTGCGCGGCCTGTGCCCAGAGAGTGGAAAAAGCTCTCAAAAAATTGGACGGTGTGGAAAGCGCGTCGGTGAATTTCGCCACAGAAAAGGCCGTCATCCTTTATCAACCCCGGCAGCTTCGGGTCTCCGCCATTCGGGAGACCATTGAAAAAACCGGATACGAGGTACTGGCAACCGATAGAGCCAACGCCGCGGACGAGGACAGGGCGCGCAAGCAAAAGGAGATCAAAACTCTGTGGACGAAGTTCATCGTTGCGGCCCTGTTTTCCCTGCCGCTTCTCTATATCGCTATGGCGCCGATGATTACTTTTGTTTCCCTGCCCTTCCCTGCCGCTCTCGACCCCATGCACCGTCCCCTGGCATTTGCTCTGACACAACTTCTGCTGACCATTCCCGTGGTGGGCGTCGGATACAGGTTTTATACCGTCGGTTTCACGGCTCTTTGGAGGCGAAGCCCCAATATGGATTCGTTGATTGCCATCGGTACAACAGCGGCTGTGGTCTACAGCGCCTACAATGTGTTTCAGATTATGGAAGGACACTCGGAAGCCGCCCATCACATGTACTTTGAAACAGCGGCGGTGATTATTAGCCTCATTCTTCTCGGAAAGACATTGGAAGCGGTCTCCAAAGGAAAAACCAGCGAGGCGATCAAAAAGCTGATGGGGCTGGCGCCGAAAACCGCCATTATCCTACAGGACGGCATGGAAAAAGAAATCCCTATTGAGGAAGTAGAGATCGGCGACATCATCGTCGTGAAGCCCGGCGCTAAAATTCCTGTGGATGGTACGGTTCTGCAGGGGCATACTGCCATTGACGAGTCCATGCTAACCGGTGAAAGCATGCCGGTAGATAAAAAAGCCGGTGATCCGGTGTATACCGCCTCCCTGAATACAACGGGAACCATTCAGTTCCGCGCCGAAAAAATCGGCAGCGATACGGCACTGGCTCAGATCATCAAGCTGGTGGAGGATGCCCAGGGCTCAAAAGCCCCTATCGCCCAGATGGCCGATATCGTTTCCGGCTATTTTGTCCCTGTAGTCTGCGTCATCGCGGTGCTTTCCGGAGTCGCGTGGTACTTTGGAACCGGCGGTGATCTGAAGTTCGCTCTCACTATTTTCATCTCCATACTCGTCATCGCGTGCCCCTGTGCCCTGGGGCTGGCAACGCCGACGGCTATCATGGTGGGGACCGGTAAAGGCGCCGAAAACGGCATTTTAATAAAAGGCGGCGAAGCGCTGGAAACAACCCATAAAATACAAACCATCGTTCTGGACAAAACCGGTACCATTACGGAAGGAAAACCCACGGTGACGGATGTTCTGACGACAGAGAACATTTCTTCCGATAAGCTTCTGCAAATCACCGCATCCGCCGAAACAGGCTCTGAGCATCCTCTGGGCCAGGCCATTGTGGCGGGAGCCCGGGACAAAGAACTTGAACTGCTGAAAATGGACAGCTTTGATTCCATCACAGGACGGGGTATTGAAGCGCAAATCGACGGGCAGACCGTTCTCGCCGGCAACCGCAAGCTCATGGATGAAAGGGGCATATCCCTTGCCGCGCTGGAGGCAGATTCCGACCGCCTGGCGGCAGAAGGAAAAACACCCATGTATGTTGCCATCGATGGCAATCTGACGGGTATCGTAGCCGTGGCCGATGTGGTGAAGGCTTCCAGCCGGGCGGCTATCGAAAGCCTGCACAAAATGGGAATAGAAGTAGCCATGATTACCGGTGATAACAAGAAGACGGCCGCCGCCATCGCCAGGCAGGTGGGGATTGACCGTGTTCTTGCCGAAGTGCTCCCTCAGGATAAGGCGGATGAAGTCCGGAAATTACAGGGCGAGGGTCACAGGGTTGCCATGGTGGGCGATGGTATCAACGATGCTCCCGCCCTGGCTCAGGCCGACATCGGCATCGCCATCGGCTCCGGCACGGATGTAGCGATGGAGTCGGCGGATATTGTCCTCATGCGCTCCGATTTGATGGACGTTCCCACTGCCATCAATCTAAGTAAAATGACCATCCGCAATATCAGGCAGAATCTGTTCTGGGCCTTTGGATACAACGTGCTGGGCATTCCCATAGCCGCCGGAGTCCTCCATTTGTTCGGCGGCCCCCTGCTCAATCCCATGTTCGCGGCAGCGGCTATGAGCCTGAGCTCTGTATCCGTCCTGACAAACGCCTTGCGTTTGAAAAGATTTAAACCACCGCAGAACGGGTAAGCTTGAATAGGAAAAACAATAGCAGAAGGAGGTGTCGGCTTTGAGTACAAATCAAAAAAGAATATTGGTGGTGGACGATGAACCTAAAATTCTTGACGCCGTTGCCTCCTTCCTCGAAATGAAAGGATATACGGTCCATACTGCGGAAAATGGACGAAAAGCTCTTGATCTGTTCGAGAAGAGCAACATTTCATTGCTCGTGCTGGATTTGATGCTCCCCGACATCTCAGGGGAGGAGGTCTGCGCCAGAATACGCAGGACGTCCCGCGTCCCCATCATCATGCTTACGGCAAAGTCGGAGGAGGCCAGCCATTTGAACGGCCTTTCCATCGGTGCCGACGACTATATCACAAAGCCCTTTAGCCTGAAGCTTCTCCACGCCCGTATTGAAGCCATCCTCCGCAGGTCCGCCGAAGATCTGGTACCCCTTGCGGTAAAAAACTCCTGGGGAGACGGAGACTTGCAGGTTGACTTTGAGGGAAATGTAGTACGAAAAAAATCCAAATCCGTTAAACTGACGCAAAGCGAGCAGCGGATATTGGCGGCGCTTATCAAGTACCCGGGTAAAGTTTTTACGCGGGAGGAACTGATCCGGCTGGTTTTCGGGGACGCTTATGACGGCTATGACCGCGCTATCGATACTCACGTCAAAAACCTCCGTCATAAAATTGAAGATAACCCCAAGTCACCTGTCTATATCCTGACCATACACGGTCTGGGCTATAAGTTCGGAGGGCAATAAAGATGAGCCGAGGTATTCGCACCCAACTTACAATGGTCATCCTGCTCATCGTGCTGGTTATGACCGCGCTGATGAGCCTTCTGGCCAATATTATTATAAATATGGAGTTTGAGAAGTACGCAAAGGAGCAGCGAAAGACCCGCTCCGAAGATATTGTTGCCAATCTCAGCTATCAATACAGCAGCCTGGACGGACAATGGGATGCCAGCTACGTCTATGGAATGGGCATGTACGCTTTATATGAAGGCTATGTGATCCGGCTGTATGATAAAGACGGTGAAGTGGTTTGGGACGCGGAAAACCATGACATGTCTCTGTGCGGCGAGATCATGGCGGAAATCACTCAACGTATGGAAAAAGTACGGCCCAACTTAAACGGCGAGTTTACGGCCCAGGAATACCCCCTTATAGAAAACGGGCAAAATATCGGTAAAGTGGTCATCAACTCCTACGGCCCGTTTTTTCTCAATGAAAACGACTCCGATTTTCTAAACGCAATGAACCTGGCCTTCGTTATTATCGGCTCCTTTTCTCTGGTGCTGTCGCTGATTATCGGGGGAATCCTGGCCCGGCGTATTTCCCGCCCCATCATGAAAACGGCGCAAATCGCCACGCAAATATCTGAAGGAAATTACGGCATTCGCTTCGAAGGCAAAGCAAGGGTTCGTGAGCTGGATGAATTGATCGCCGCCATGAACCATATGGCCGAGACTCTCGACAATCAGGAAGATTTGCGAAAACGCCTGACTGCGGATATCGCCCATGAACTGCGCACACCCCTTTCTGCGGTTTCTTCCCATCTTGAAATGATGATGGAGGGTATGTGGGAACCCACCAACGAAATACTGCAAGGATGCTATGAAGAGATCGAAAGACTTACAGGGCTTGTGGTAGACCTGGAGAGGCTGGCGGAGGTGGAAAGTGAGAATCTGAAGCTGAAAAAGACGCCATCGGATTTACTCTCTCTTGCCCGTACGGTAAAGGCCAATTTTGAAAGCGAGAGCGCGAAAAAAAATATCTCCCTTGCTGTGCAGGGTGAATCCTCCATTGCGCCTGTGGACAGGGACCGCATGATACAGGTGCTGACCAACCTGCTTTCAAACGCCCTTAAATATACGGAGGAAAAGGGACATATTCAAATTACTGTGAAGGATGGGCCGGTCAACGGAATTTTAACGGTTGAAGACGATGGCATCGGCATTCCTGCGGACGAACTGCCTCACGTTTTTGAGAGGTTCTACCGCACTGATAAATCCCGCAATCGCCAGACAGGCGGCGCCGGAATCGGGTTGGCAATCGTAAAATCCATCGTGGCCGCCCATGGCGGTGAGGTGGAGGCGGAAAGCCGGGTAAACCACGGGAGCCGATTTACGGTTATACTCCCCAAAAATTCATAAAATAAAGCGCTCTTTATTATCAGGGTCAACTTTCTTGATTGCTATCAGATTTTTTGCATAAACGTAAAATCGTTTTTTAATTTTGGGCTGCTCTTATTCCCATGCTCTTACGCGTTGGCCTGATCGTTGACCCTGACGAAGGGCAGTATTCTATTGACAGCATCTCAGGCGTTACATATAATGTAACAGTTAGCTCTCGCTAACCTCTACATTTAATTCTATGGCGCTCAACAATAAATTGAGGAGGACAGTACTATGATCCAGGCAAGGAACCTGACCAAAATTTATGGTCGGGGCGATATCGCGGTTCAGGCCCTGCGGGGTGTTGATTTAGAAGTGAAACAGGGAGAATTTGTCGCTATACAGGGCCCTTCCGGCTGCGGGAAATCCACCCTGCTGAATATTATAAGCTGCCTGGAAACGCCAACGGAGGGCAAGGTACTGATTGACGGCACGGATGTAAGCAAGCTCAGCGAGGACAAGCTGGCTGACATCCGCAAGGATAAAATAGGCTTTGTATTTCAAAGCTACAACCTGATTCCTACTATGACGGCGCTGGAAAACGTCATGCTGCCTATGCAGTTTGCCGGAAAGCCCGATGGAGAAATTCTGGAGCGGGCCAGGATGCTTCTGGAACTGGTAGGCATGAGTCACCGGGCTGCCCATAAACCCGCGGAGCTTAGCGGCGGAGAACAGCAGCGTGTCGCCGTGGCCCGCGCCATATGCAACGATCCGCCCCTGATTATCGGCGATGAGCCTACGGGCAATCTGGACAGCAAAACCGGAGCTTCCGTCATGGAGTTGCTGTTAAAGCTTCACGCCGAAGGCCGAACCATTGTAATCGTCACCCATGACAGCACAGTGGCAAAAATGGCCGATAAGGTTCTGCACATTAAAGATGGCTTATTTGTAGATAACGGAGATGGCTTGGAGGTGGAAGCATGAAACTGAAAAACAGAGTCAGGATTGCCCTGAAAAGTCTCAAAGAATACAAGATGCGCTCCTTTTTAACCATGCTCAGCATCGCGGTGGGCATCACTGCTTTGGTTTCTCTTGTCATCATCAGCCACAGTATGGAGCAGGCGGTGGGCGCCCGCCTGGGCGGTACGGTAGATGTGGTGCGGGTACTGCCGGGCCATGTTGTTCCAGGCCGGGACTTCGTTCCTTATGGCTCCTTTACCGAAGAATCCGCAAAAGAGGTGGAAAAGCTCGACGGTGTGGAAGCCACCTCTACATGGATGGTAGAGATCGCCACGGTGGAATACGACGGGGTATCGGCCCCTGTTGAAATCATGGGAGGAGATCCGGATGATATTCCGGTATTTCTCGGCGGCAGCGTTGAGTTGCAGGAAGGCCGCCTTATCCAGCAGGGCGGCAGAGAAGCCATTCTCAGCACCTCCACATTGGAGCATATTAACCGTTGGCTTGGCTCCGACCTCAAAGTCAATGATGTAGTAAAGCTGAACGGCCTTGATTTTACCATTGTCGGCATCATGGCCTACGATCTTGCCGGCGTGGAGGTCAGTCACCGTCTGCTGGTAAGTAAAGAAGCCGCCCTTGAAATGCTCGATACCGATGATATTATGCTCATGCTGGTTAAAGTAAGCGGCAGTACAAGGGCAGCTGACATTAAGGAAAAAATCGAGGATACTCTGGATGAAGTGCATGGAGTGAGCGGATTAACCACCGCTGTAGCCGCCGATTTGGTTATGGATCAGGTGGGTATGGTTATCCTCATCATCCAGGGGGTAGTAGTCAGCATTGCCCTGATCGCTTTGCTGGTAGGCTGTATCGGCATCATCAACGTGATGCTCATGTCCGTAATGGAACGTACCCGGCAAATCGGTATTATGAAGGCTGTGGGAGCTCAGAATAAAGATATCATTGCCCTGTTTTTGACCGAATCCGGGGTCATTAGTCTGCTGGGTGGAATCCTCGGCGTTTTGGGCGGCGTAGCTGTCAGTACGATCGCCAACCTTGCCATCGCCCGTTTCGTCATCACCGATATGGTGCTGATCATTCGTCCCGAAGTATTGCTGGGCGGGCTCGTTGTGGCGGTGATTACCGGCACCCTGGGCGGGCTGTATCCCGCGATAAGGGCCTCCCGAATGCGCCCCGTGGATGCCTTGCGGTGTGAGTAGGTCTCCAACCGCGGACGCTGTACAGGCACTGCGAAAGTGTGGAAATGTTAATAAAGATATAATAAAACAGAAATGAAACAACGGTATGGCGGTGACAGGCTGTACCGTTTTCTTTTACCCCTTCTTTATCCGACAGCCGGATCTTACAAATGAGACTGTAAAATCAGAAAGCAAATTGCTGGAATTTACAAAAAGAGCAAGATAATAAGCAAATAAATCAAAGTACATATACATAGGTAGATAACCGTTCCAAGTGTTCAGAATTTGTTGAAAAATTAACCTGTTCATGATATAAATAACTAAGACATTTGATTTTAATCCCCTGATAATGAGGAGAAGCATTTCAGGGGAAGGCGAGCGAAGGAAAAAGGAAAGAATGCAATAAGGAGGATTTGTATGAAGCTCAAGAAAATGACCCTGAACATCAACGGGGCCGACCGTATGTTTATCTGCGATCCCGCGACGGATACGCTGGCAACGGTAATAAGGCGCCTTGGACTGACCGGAACAAAAGTCGGCTGCGGAACAGGAGTCTGCGGTTCCTGTTCCGTAATTCTGAACGGTAAGGTGATTCGCTCCTGTACAAAGAAAATTCGCACTGTTGACGAGTACAGCAAGGTTTTGACTATCGAAGGAATCGGCGCTCCCAACTACCTCCACCCTCTGCAGGTGGCGTGGATGAACTACGGCGCGGTACAGTGCGGCTTCTGCAGTCCCGGATTCATCGTATCGGCCTACGGCCTGCTGGAACAAAACCCCAATCCCACCAGGGAAGAAGTAAGAGACTGGTTCCAGAAGCATCGTAATATCTGCCGCTGCACAGGTTACAAGCAGCTGGTCGACGCCGTTATGGCAGCCGCCAAAGTCGTGCGGGGAGAATGCTCCATCGAAGACATTATGGTAGCGGTTCCTGAAAAGGGCGCAACCGATCTCTACGGTAAACCCCTCGTCAGACCCGCTGCTCTTGCCAAGGTCTGCGGTACATGCGATTACGGCGATGACATCGAGCTGAAAATGCCTTCTGCCACACTTCACGTGGCTATGGCGCAGCCGAAGATAACACATCACGCGAAAATTCTGAAGATCCACACCGAGGAAGCTGAAAAAATGCCCGGTGTATACAAGGTTATCACCGCCAAAGACGTAAAAGAAATCGGCGGCAGCAACCGTTTGGCATGGTACACCTTTACACCCAGAACTCTTGCCACGGAAGCTACCCACCTTATTTTAGCCGAGGATACAATCGTCAACTACGGTAACGTAGTCGCTCTGGTCGCCGCCGACACCAAGGAAAACGCCAGAGCCGCCGCGGCCAAAATCACCGTGGACATCGAGCCTCTGCCGGAATATCTGAACTATCTGGACGCGGCAATGCCCGACGCCATGCGGATCCACGACGACCATCCCAATGTATGGTCCATGCAGCCCACCATCAAAGGCGAAGATGTAGCTCCGCTGATGGAAAGCGCTCCCCATGTGGTAGAAGGAAGCTTCTACTCCACCAGAGAGCCTCACATGCCCATAGAAGGCGATACCGTGCAGGCTTATTGGGGCGAGGACGACATGCTGACAGTTCAGTGTAAATCCCAGTTTATTTACGCCAACATCGTAGACATTGCATCGGCCACTGGCCTTCCGGCAGAAAAAATCCGCGTCATAGAGAACCCCACGGGAGCCACCTTCGGCTGGGGAATCGCCGCGGCGTCCTTTGCCATGGCTGCTCTGGCTTGCCTGTGCTGCGACAACAGACCCGTCGCCCTTTCCATGTCCTATGCCGAATTTATGGCATTTTCCGGAAAGAGAGCTCCTTCCTATACCAACGCCCGCCTGGCCTGCGACAACGACGGCAAGATCATCGCCGCCGAGTGGGATACCGGTCTGGACCACGGCGTTTACAACGAGCTGGGCGACGACCTGACCTTCCGGATCGCCCGTTTCATGTTCTTCCCCTACAACGTGCCCAACTGTCAGGGATTAGGCCGGGTGGCCTGTACCAACCACGCTTACGGCACCGCGTACAGAGGCTATGGCTCGCCGCAGGCCTACACGGCTTCCGAGGCCATAATGGACATGATGGCTGAGAAAATCGGCATGGATCCCTTTGAATTCAGATGGGTAAACATTGCCCGGCCGGGAGACCTGAATATCAACCAATATCCTTTCGTGGAATATCCCATGGAAAAGATTATGGAAACCATGAAGCCCATCTATGAGAAGGCGGTTGCGGAAGCAAAAGCGGCGGATACGCCGGAGAAGCGCCGCGGCGTAGGCCTTGCATGGGGCGGCTACAACGTAACGGAAGGCACCGCCGACCAGTGCACCATTGCCATCGAGCTTCGTGAAGACGGAAAGTTTGTCAAATACGACACATGGCAGGATCAGGGACAAGGGGGCGACGTAGGTTCCCTCCACGTGACCCTGGAGGCTCTGAAGCCCCTCGGCGTCACTCTCGAGGACATCGTACTGATTCAGAACGACAGCAAGTTCTGCCCCGACTCCGGTTCCAGCGCTTCCTCCCGTTCCCACTATATGAACGCCAAGGCCTCCAAGATAGCCGCGGATCAGCTGATCAACGCTATGAGAAAGCCGGACGGCACCTTCAGAACCTATGCCGAAATGGTTGCGGACAGAATCCCCACCAAATACGAAGGGCAATATGAAAATCCCTCGGACCCAGATCTGACAGATCTGGATCCCAACACCGGCGTGGGCAACCCCACCCCGGACTACACCTACGCCATGTTCCTGGCTGAGGTAGAAGTGGATACGGCCACAGGCAAAGCCACTGTAATCGGCTACACCTGCGTGGATGACGTAGGCGTCATCGGCGACCTGGATTCGGTAAACGGCCAGGCTTACGGCGGATTGTCCCACAGCATCGGCTTCGCCCTCTCCGAGAATTACGACGACGTCAAGAAGCACAACAACATCGCGGGAGCCGGCGTTCCCCAGATCAAGGATATTCCCGACAAGTTCGATATCATTCACCTTGTCACCGACCGGAAGAAGAACCCCTTCGGTTCTTCGGGAGCTTCGGAAGCCTACCAGTCCTCCGGCCATGTAGCGGTTATCAATGCTATCTACAATGCCTGCGGCGTGCGGATTTACGAGCTCCCCGCCACTCCGGCCAAGATCAAAGCCGGTCTGGAGACCCTTGTAAAGGGCGACAAGATCGAGCCTCCCAGGAAGTATTTCTTAGGTTCGGATCTCCAGGAAGAGATCGAGCAGATCAAAGCCAACCCGATTAAATAGCGCGGGGGGACGACCCTGCGGCTGCAGAACTGGCGGTTTGCGGTTTTATGAACCGCAGACCGCCAATTCATTACTGTGGACAAACCCGTCGACGGCGCTTAAATAAACGCTGCCGGTGGTTAGAATAGAGACCGATATGGAACAGTTTTACGAACAATTTAAAGGCTGCATTCAAAAGGAAGCGCCCTATTGCCAGGTCTCCTGCCCTTTTCACAATGATATCATTGATTTCATTGAGAAATGCGGACGGGGGGCTTATAATGCCGCCTACAAGACCTATCGCAATGCGGTGACCTTCCCCGCCGTTGTGGCCGCCCTATGTCCCGAGCCCTGCAAAACCAATTGCCCCAGAGCTGAGGAAGCCTGCGGCGGCAGCGCCATTGAAATCCGGGGGCTGGAACGGACGGTCACAGAGCAGGCGGATAACAAGAAGCCCGTCTCTTATAACGTCCCTAAGAAAAACCACCGCGCCGCCGTCATCGGCGCCGGTATCAGCGGTCTGGCCTGCACCCTGCGGCTGGCATCGAAGAAATACGAGGTGGAGGTCTTTGAAGCTTCGGACAGGATGGGCGGACACCTCTGGGAAATTGCCGACGGCAGCCCCGCGGTCGGCGGCCTCACGCCGGAGATATTCCTGGAGGAGTTTGAACTGCAGCTGAAAGAGGAGGATATCGCCTTCCATTTCAATAGAAGGATAGAGAGCCTCGAGGAGCTTTCCGGGCGCTTTGACGCGATTTACGCCGCCACGGGAGCGGGAGGCGAGGATTTTGGGCTTCTCGCCGAAACGGATCCCCGTGTTACAGAGGAAGGCGTGGCCTGCTTTGCCGGCGGATCCCTGACCGGCAAGGATACTATAGAGGCTCTGGCCGACGGAATCAATACGGCCGCCGCCATCGAGACCTTTTTCAAGACCGGTAAAGCAAGTTATCCCAGCGACGACAGAACCACCAAAGTGAGGGTGGACCCCTCAAAATTGAACTACAACAAGGGTCCCGGCCTCGACGAGACGGGCAAAATAGCGGCGGAGGATGTCCAAGAGGAGTCGGACCGCTGTTTGCGGTGTCAGTGCGATTCCTGCAGACTTTACTGCGACCTGGTAGCCTTTACCGGAAAGTGGCCCCTGCGGATCAAGGATGAGGTACAGGCTACCATGCACGAGGGTCAGGCGGATGTGAAAGCCCAGCCCGCAAAACGGCTGATTAACATCTGTACCCATTGCGGCCTCTGCGACGACGTATGTCCAGCCCGCATCGATATGGACAAGATGTTTTTGGAGGCCCGGAAGAGTCTGCACAGATTGAACCGCATGCCCTGGGCCTTCCACGATTTTTGGCTGCGGGATATGGAGTTTGCCGACGGAGAAGAGTCCGCCATAGTGAAGACGCCTCCCGGCGTGGAACATTCGGATTACGCCTTTTTCCCCGGCTGTCAGCTTGGAGCCTCGGAGCCCCGTTATGTGGCGGATACCTACCGGTGGCTTTTGGAGAAGGAGCCCTCTATGGCTCTGTTTCTGAAATGCTGCGGCACCCCTGCGAAATGGGCGGGAGATGAGAAGCTGCACGAAGAGACCATCGCGAAGCTGCGGGCGGATTGGGAGAGTCTCGGTAAACCGACGCTGGTGGCGGTCTGTCCCAACTGCATGAACAATATCGCCGAATTCCTCCCCGATGTGAAAATCACGTTCCTCTATGAGTTTATGGAGGAAAAGGGCGGGCTGACCCCTGCCATGGAAGGAAAGGCGGAGGTATGGTCCGTTTTCGACCCCTGCGTCACCACGGGGCAGGGGAGCCGCCGCCGCTCTGTCCGTAATTTCGCCGAAAAAGCGGGATTTCAACTGGAACCCCTGCCCATACAGGAAAAGCATTCCGCCTGCTGCAGCTACGGAGGTCAGGTCTCCATCGCTAACCCTGCCTACGCGGACTATGTCACCGACAAGCGGATTCAGGAGAGCGAAAATCCCTACATCACTTATTGTGTAAACTGCCGCGACTCGTTTTTGGGCGCGGGCAAGAAGACCATTCACATACTGGACGTGCTTTTCGGAGGCGACGATACCCGGGGCCACGCGTCCCTGCCTACGGTGACGGAACGCAGAGAGAACCGGGTTGCTCTGAAAACGCAATTGCTGGAGGAAGTCTGGGGAGAGAAAACCATGGAAAAGAAACCTCAGTCCCGCATTAAGCTGAAGATTGGCCCGGAGATGAGGGCCAAGCTGGATCGGGAGCGCATCCTTGAGGAAGAGATTATCGATGTTGTGGATTTTTGCGAAACCACGGGAAGGAAGATCGCTCTGATCGATCACGGAACCTTCAGCGGCTACCGCAAGATCGGCCACATGACCTATTGGGTGGAATACCGGAAGATGGAAGAAGGCTTTGAACTTGTTAACGCGTACGGTCACAGAATGAGTATTGATTTGGAGGCTGTCTGGAATGGAAAAAAAGTTGACATTGATGTGTGATAAATGCAAGGTGGACCTGACCATGGCGGACCTTCACTTCAGCTATTTGGACCACAATTTCCGCCACAAGGTCCTGCGCTGCCCCGACTGCGGCCAGGTCTACCTCTCCGAGGACTTAGTAGCCCGAATCAAAGAGGTGGAAACCACCTTTGAGGAGAAATAAAACCCCTTGCATTTTCAAAACGCCTGTGTGATACTATAGATAATAAAAGGCGCTGCCGGTAAACGGTTAGCCAGGTATACAGCCAAAAATAGCCGCGTCCTGGTCAAAGAACAGCGGTTATTTTTTATGCTCCATACTTATTAATTAACACAATTAGCGTTGCGACTGCAATGATAACCATAAATTCTTCGTATGTACTGATAATCTACCACCTCCTTCATATGCGATTGGCATTTTTCAGCCTTGCGCAGTAATGACGGATAGTGGCTAACCGCTCCACCGTGAGAAGCGCTGTAACCAAAACAAACGCCAGCCGATGTCCATATGCAAAATCTTTAATAGGCGCGGCCCTCTTTCCTACTTTAACTTCCCGATCTTTCTGGCGTGGTGGCCCCAGCATTCGGTGATCAGCTTGCGGGCGGCGAACATGGATGTAAGAGACGGGTCAAGGCAGGGAGCCACCTCCACCACGTCAAAGGCGATGATATTCAGATCCCGAAACAAGACCTCCAGCAGGTCCAGCAGCTGCCTGCTGTAAAGCCCGCCAAACTGAGGAGTTCCGGTACCCGGTGCGTAAGCGGGATCCAGGCAGTCGATATCAAGGGTAATGTACACCTTGCCGAATCTGCTCATCTGCTCTACAACTTCAACGGCAATCCGGTCCATTCCCCTCTTGTGACAGTCATAAGCACTGTGTACCCGAAGGCGGTTTTTTTGTTTGAATTCATGTTCATCCGGCTCGATAGAGCGGATTCCTATAAAGCAGATATTATCTACACTCTCAATATTCTTTAATTCCAAAGCTCTTCTTTGAACGGAGCCGTGGGAAAGGCGGTCCCCTCCCAAAGTATCGCAGAGATCAAAGTGAGCGTCGATATGCACAATGCCGAAAGGCTCGTTCAGAGCCTTGTCAATCCCCGCCTCAATGGGAATCGTCACCGAATGATCTCCCCCTACCGCGGTAAAGAAAACACCTTGCTTCACAAGGTCAGAAACAAATTCCGATACGTCTTCAAAGAGTTGATTCCTGTTCTTATCTGTAAAATCTCCGGCGTCGTGAACCTTCAATGAGGAAAAGTCTTCAAACCGTTCTGTGTAGGGCGTCGAGGTAAAGGTATTCTTCCTCAGCGCTTCGGGGCCATCCGCCGCGCCGGATCGATAACTGACTCCTTCGTCAAAGGGAATGCCGAAAACTACAACGTCAGCATCCGATGGATCCAGCTTCGGCTTGTTCAGATTGCACCAGGCTCCTTCGTTTTTTGAAAACTGATCTTTCTTTCGCATTTTATCCTCCGATTTTATTAATTAAAAATGAGGGCCGACCCAGAGACAATCCCCTGTCATCCTGAGCACAGTGAAGGATTTTATTAAAGATTCTTCGCTGCGCTCAGAATGACAACTTCATTCATAGTGACGCAGCGCAGAACGAACCACATAAGAATAATTACCGTTTTGGCAGGACTTCCAACCAGTAGCCGTCAGGGTCGGCAATAAAGTAGATTCCCATTTTAGGGTTCTCATAACAAATGACGCCCATCTCCTTATGCTTTGCGTAGGCGGCTTCGTAATCATCGGCCTCGAAAGCCAAATGAAATTCATTATCCCCCAGGTTATAGGGTTCTTTCCAATCTCGAAGCCAGGTGAGTTCTATTTGATGAACTGATTCGTCGTTTGCCAGAAATCTGAGCTTATAGCTCCCCTCCGGATCATCCTTCTCCCGGACCACCTTCAAGCCCAGCACCTCCTCGTAAAACTTCAATGATTTCTCCAGATCCAAAACGTTGATATTGTTGTGAACCATTTTAAACTTCATAATTTACCTCCTGAATCGCAGGGCGATGCAGGCATCGCCCCTTCGTATTATAAAATAGTAAAATCTATCGCCTCTACATAGCAGTGAAGAGTCCTTGTTGCACAGGTAGTACGGATAATTATGGAAACCTGTTGGTTTCAAGCTTCTACAAGGATCGTTTAGAGGCTGAATTCGATCGAAAACAAGATCCCACCTGCCAAACCTGTACAATAAATAGTGTTTTCTATACAGATAATAGCACAATTTAATGAAAACCTGTATAGAAAAAGTCAAGCAGGGACGATGCAAGCAACGTCCCCTTCGTAAAAATTAACGGCGTGGAGGCGGAGGCCGTCCTCATACTACAAAAAAAGTGGCTTCGCCACTTCCGCTAGGGAACCTAAGGTTCCCTTCGGCGGTTGCTATGCAACCTGAGCACCCTCCTGAGAGCAGCAAAGGGGTTCCCCCTCTGCACCAATGTCATTAAGTTAAGCTTCCAGTAAGGATTAGGGAACACATGAGAAATAACCTGTAATCAATATCGTATGATACTAAATATCCCCCCGCTAAAATTAGAGAAGAATCGGCGCTCGGGGCTGAAAGTTGTTTATTTTCA
>WPCH01017724.1_pt1 | contig 44604 bp, 44 predicted proteins | sample 5399881 | NCBI WGS metagenome assembly WPCH01 (sample SAMN12869468, study PRJNA574797) | sludge metagenome | isolation source: wastewater treatment of pH5 | place: China:Beijing | collected 2019-05-20
AGAAGGTCTTTGAGCTGTTTGACTAAATGGTAATCGAAGAAAACCTTCTGCTGTACCTAAACCACGAAATGGATATAAAGGTAATAAATAAGGTGATCCAAGTGATTTTAATTTAATTAAATGAGCTAAAATAAATACAAATCCGACAATAAGACCTAATCCTCCGAATGCACCGGCTAAAAGAATAAGTGGAAAGCGTAATAACCGGATAGTAGAAGACATCTTTACGGTCGGTGTTGTGAAAGATGCAAGAGCGGATAAAGCAACTGCAATTAATAAAATTGTACTAGTCAAAGCTGCCTCCACGGATGCTTGGCCAATTACAATCCCCCCAACAATACCAATCGTTTGTCCGACTTTTGTCGGTAAACGCGCTCCAGCTTCACGAAGCAATTCAATTGTAATTTCTAAAAAAAGTGCTTCTAGAATAGGAGGGAAAGGTACGTTAGCTCTCGAGAAAATAATAGGACCTAGTAAATCAGCTGGAATCATTTGATAATGATATGTTAAAGCCGCTGTATAAATAGCGGAGGAAAAAAGAGAAAATATAGCTCCGAAAAAACGAATAATACGAAAGAACGATCCAATCATCCACGGTAAATAATAATCTTCTGGTGAAATGAAAAAATCCAGTAACGTTGTTGGTCCTGATAAAGCATATGGAGAGCCATCTGTTAAAATTAAAACTTCCCCGTTAATTAATGCAAATACAGCTCGATCTAATCGTTCTGTAGGTAATAGAACTGGAAAAGGTGAATTGCTATTATCACTAATAAATTGCTCAATCATAGTTGAATCAAATGGGACATCAAAGTCAATGTCTTCTAGCCGTTGAATTGCGGTGTTGATGAATTGTTCATTTGTAACTCCTTCTATATAAGCAACTGCTACTTTCGTTTTTGACATAGATCCGACGGTAACTTCTTTAAAAATGAGTTGCTCCGTTACGATATTTCGGCGTAATAAGTGGATATTTGTATCAAGGTTTTCAACGAAACCGATTTTAGGCCCGATTACGCTATACTCATTTTCTGTATCGTTATATAATCGTGTTCCTAAAACAGTACTTTCGGCACGAATTAAAGCATATTGATCAGGATTCGAATTGTTTTTTAAGCGTATTAAAATATATCCACCTAATAATTTCTCACGAATATCATCAATAGAAGGGGAGATAATAATGTCTTCAATAGAGACGATATTACATAAATCAGAGATGTTTTGGATTTGTTCCGATTCCTTTTTTAGAGGAGTTAAAATGAATTGTTTAATAATAAGTGCTTCCACGACAGATTTATAATAAAACAAGCACAATGTTTCATTTTCAAGTACGTTATGAGAAACAAAGTCGCTTGATTCTTTCATGGTTTGTATAAATTCTGGAATAGAACAAAGTGTTTTTGTATTAGTCTTTTTTGATTTTTTAGATGATAAACCGAACATTTTCTCACCCCTAACTTACATCATTTACTTGTGTTAGTTTTTGGGAAAGACGGGAATTTATACTTAAAAATTGAAAGTTCATAAAGAAAAGGAAGAGTGGTGAATGCCTCTTCCTTTTTAGCATTTTAATTTGTTTTTTGTTCTTTAATAGACTTCACTAATTTCATCATTTCCGCTCGTATATCTTCTCTTTTTACATTTAATTTTTCGGCAATTTGTTTAATGTCCATTCCATCTTTTTTCATCTTTAATACATCATCAAGAGGAGTATTGCTTTTTTGAGAGATGATTGTTAACACAGTAAGATGACGCAATTTGATGTTATATTCTTTCATTTTTTGCTTTAGCTGATCCGGTGTGGATTTTTGCATAGTTGCTAACTGTTGTAGCAGTGCTTGCTTTGTTTCTTTATTCATATGATGCTTTTTCAGCTTACTTGGATCTATACCGAAATGCTCGGCTGTTTTCTCCCAAGATTTATTTTGCTTATAGTAAGCTAAAACATCTTTTATTTCTTTATTACTAATTCTTGCAATATGAGCAGCTTTCCAAATTTCATGTTTGTTATAGCCGAGTTTTTCTAGCGATTGTATTTCTTCATCTGAAATTGGTTTATGGTGATGCATTGTTACTTCTTTTGGGGTGGCAGCGGAAGCGGGGAAGATAATTGCTCCGCATAATAATGCTGCCATAGTCATACTTACCGCGATTTTTTTGTACATGTAAACTCCTCCTAGATGGATAATGTAGAAAACTGTACACATATCATTTCCATAAAATGTGAAATACTTGTGAACAAGTTAAGTTTTTTTATTCACAGTATGGAATGACGTTTTTAGAAGTTTTCCAACATAAAACATTGATTAATAGTAAAAAACTAAGGTATAATCGAAATTGAAAATCAATATCAATACTAACGATAAACTTATACATATAGATAAAAATAAGGGAGAGATAAATATGACTACATATACTTCCATCGCAAATGTGATTAAAGAAAGACGTTCTGTACGTACATTTACAGATAAAGCAGTAGAAAAAGATTTATTAATTGAACTATTAAACGACGCAACATGGGCACCTAATCATAAGCACCGTGAACCATGGAATTGTAAACTATACATTGGAGAAGGCCGCAAGAAATTAGTAGACGCAGTATTAAACTCTTTCACAGAAGAAGAAAGAGCGAAACGCGGTAAAATTTTATCAGATCGTTTTTTAAGCACACCTGCACAAATCGTTGTATATATGAATGAAGATCCACGTCAAATTCAGCGTGACGAAGATTACGCTGCAACATGTGCATTTATGCAAAACTTCCAACTTCTTGCTTGGGAACGTGGATTAGGTTGCGTTTGGAAATCAGGCGGATTAAACTACAATCCATTATTTATAGAAGGAATCGGTTTAACAAGAGGCCAACGTATCGTTGGAATTCTTCATATCGGCTATTTCGATAAAGCACCAGAAGGAAAAGCTCGTACTCCGATTACGGAGAAGATGGAGATTATCGAAGGTTAAATAGGTGAGGCATCCTTGTTAAAAACAAGGATGTTTTTTGTTTTTGAGAAGACTATGAAATAGCAATCTAGCTATGTTGATAATTTTTGAGAATAAAGGTTTATTTGTTATATTTTTTATGTAGAGAAGCTACTCTTTTATATGATAATCATAAATATGTAATTAATTTAAATAGGCGTAGGGAGAATAAATACAAACAAGCACATTCCTCAATTAGGATGCGCTTGTTTGTATTTATTCATCAATTTGTTTAATATCAGTTCTATATATGGAAGAGATGTTATGCATTTCCTGTAATTCATTACATGATTTAGCATTTAGGAGATAAAAGTCCTTTTTTGATATAGATTTTTTAAAAAGCTCCTCATATGCTAGTTCGATATTGCAGAGAAGAGGACGTTCTTCATAAATTTTACATGACCGATTGTCAATATCATAATGGATACAACAGCCATCACCTCTGTTTAAATGAGATAGGGAGTCAATACCTTGTATGTTTTGACAACAGATTCCACATTGGGTACAAGGAAAAGTTATCATAATATGAATGACTCTTCACTTAGCATAAATGAATTGAACTCATCTTGATTTTTAAATTTAAACGAGACGTTTAAATTTTCGGCAAGTTGATGAATAGTCGCTTCTATATTTTCACCTGTATGAATCGTTTGTTTAACCAATCCAGTTACGTGTTCTATTTTTGCACCAGTTTCTTGATAAAAGTTACAAATACGTTCTTCTTCTTGTTTAATGTAATCTATAAGGACTTTACTTAATTCTTCAGCTCTTTTTCGTTCCTCAATTGTTAATTCCAATTCTTGTTGAGCACGAGTGAATGCTCCATAAAGTTGTTTCATTCCTAGCATAGCGACGGTAGCGCCGACAGCTGCACCGACAGGACCGAGAAGCATTGCTCCTGCTGCGCTGAATACAATTCCAGAAAAAGTAGTAACAGCGTTTTCACCAACTATTTCTAAAAATTCTTCAATAGATAATTTTCCTTTTATGAGTTGGTAGGAGCTTTCCGTTAGTCGAACAGCTGAAGAAGCAAGAGCTGCTGCTACGTTTCCTTTCATCATCACACTATCTTTACCAATAAATTTAATGCCATGAGCAATGCCTGCAACAGCAGCGCTTTTTCCAGCTTGTTTGCCACTATCTTTTCCTACTTGTATAAATCCATCTTTTATTTGCTTTTCGCTTTTACAAATCTCAACAGTTTGTTGTACAAGTGATACTCCGCCACCTACACATGCCCCTGCTAAAGCACCATTCATCATAGAAGAGAATGTTCCTTCAGCAAATGTATATATTTTTTCTTTTAGTGCGTATGTTTGTGGTTGATTTGTAGCTTTTAAAGCTTCCTCATATGTAGTGCCACCACTTGTAATGTTGTTTGCTTCTAGTTTTCCGTTTATGTGAGGAGCTGCTTGTTCGTAGTCTTTTGCATAAATACTTTGGGAATTTGCACGTTTCTCAACTAATTCTTTTACTTTATCAGCTTTTTCACTGTTAACTAAACGATCCATATCCCCATACTTTTCGCTCGATACCATTCTTGCTAGTGATGCAGCTTTAGCACCAGACTTTGCTTGTACTTCTTTAATTAATGTATCACCATCTTTGATTAAGATATCAGCCGCGGCATGTGGATCTCCTAAAGAGTCTGTTGTAAAAGCACGCAAACTTTCACCTTTTAAGGCTGCGTCTTTATTAAATTTGGTTGCTTCAATAATTTCAAAAAGCCGTCCTTGTGTGATATTGGGTGAACAGTTCATATATTGTTTTGCTACTTTGGTTAGTGTATCCATTCCAGCAAATGTTTCAATAGTAGCATTTCCATAGCGCTCAATTTGCTCAGCTACAATTTGAGTTGCGAGAATATCTAGATTTTTCTTCATATGCAATTACCTAGTACATGTGTTTAATTGATTTTTCTGTGGTTTTAAGAATATTTTCCAAGGTTTTGGATCGGTTGCCACCTTCATCAATAACAGGTGTATCTAATAATTTTTTCAAAATAATTGCAAGTTCAGCAGTATAACGGATCGCAAGTTGTTCATCATCGGAGAAGTTACGATAGTCGATACCCTTTTCATCGATGATAGAACTCATTGTTGCAATATAATCAGCAAAAAGTGTAGTTGTTTCAGTTGTTAAGTTTGATAATTTAATAGTGTACAATTTTATCTCTTTTAAGATAGAAGTGGCACTTTGTAATTTTTGCATTTCTACTGAAACTTCTTCTTTTTTTATTTTCATTTCTTCTAGCTTCTTTTTAGTGGATGCAGCAAAGATCATACTTCCTAATGCTAAAGCAGGAGCAAGAGCAATTCCACCTAGAACAGCCATGCCACCAGCCATTCCTAATCCACCAGCAGCCAGTGATCCACCACCTAAAAATGCTAACGTTGCATTGGTCGCTGCTACTCCGCTTAAAGAAGCAATAGCTGTCCCAGTTGAAGCGGCACCAAATGTTGTTGCTGCTCCGAGTGCTCCGAAAGCTGCAAGTCCACCGCCAGCAATTGCAGAAACGCCAGATTTTAATAGATCAGATGCAGCGATGACTTGTTTTTCTATTTCTTGCATGAAGTGTTTAGAATCAGAAACATCTTCTAGAGAATCAATAGTTGTTTTATCTGTAAAATCAACATTTTTTAACTTCTTGAATTCTGAAATGAATTCTTTCATTGTTCCATTAAGAATATTCAGTTTTAATTCTCCATACTTTTCAAATTGAGTATTTGTATCTTGACGTACTTGATCAAATATATTAAATACAGTTTTGTATTGCTTATCCATCGATTGAGCAATATTCTTTGTTTCTTTCATGTTTTTGTATGAGTCATGTCCTTTTTTTCCAGCGACTGCAGTGGCAACTGCAGCACCAGCAGCAACAGCTAATGGAATAAATGGTAATGGCATTCAAATCGTTCCCTTCATGATAAAATTTTCCTATAATATAATTAAAATATTACAATATTATCGAAGGATATTACAGGTTTTTTGTGAAAAACAAGAAATGTTAGATTGATTTAACATAAAATTCTATATGTATGTTTGAAATATAGAAAGATTGAATTGGGTAGGAATCATGTATTAATCTGTAAGGTATAACAAATATGAAATTCCAAAAATATTTATAAGAAATGGACAAAAATGCTTTTTTGATCCAATTAGAAAGAAATGAGTTTTAATTACTCCTGAAGAAATAGTAAGGTAACAAGGTATTCAGTTTGTAATTAAAGATAGCAAGTTCCAACTGAGTATATTGAGGTTAAAGTACTGATGTCTTATTTTAAGAAAGGTTTAAAAGGAAGTATTTAATTTGCATGATATTTTTGGAAATAGTTATGAAGATATAGAAAATGATCTTAAACAATTAAATGAACCAAATCTAATTATTTTAAAATAAAGTATAAATGATGTGGAAGATGTATTAAGAGAAGTTGTTAGAGAGTGTAAATTATCACGGAGATTAGCTAGGCTTAAAAATAATTAATAGGGTTTTGAATGCGTAATACTAAATAATGGGGTAATATTGTGAAGTGAATTTATAACAAAAAGGTACTGTCGTCCTAATAGGCTTCAGTACCTTTTTGTTATAAGACATTCTTCCTTTTTCATATGGTTTATAAATAAAAGAAGGGGAGAAGAGAACATGCAGCTTAGTAATATTCGCTTAGAGTTGGTGAAAATACAAAGCATCGTCCCTATTTATGCTGAACATGTTTCAAAAAGTGCTGTGAAGAAACTAGTTCGAGCTTTGGAACAAGGAAGTATGTTAAGTAGTAGCATCATAGTTGAAAAAGATAAGTTTGAGGATAAATATTGGCTTGTGTCAGGGTTTCCAGAATATATAGCTTATCTCGAGATTGATGATGCAAACCTACAATATAATACAGTCTATTGCGTTGTACAGCCTTATTCTAATGAGACAGAACAAAGGTTGAAGTTGTTACAGAGAATGTTCCATCACCAAGTTACCAAATGGATAGATAAACACATATTAATCAGTCAAATGGTTTATGATGAAAAAAGCATAGATACAATTTCGAAAAAATTAGGGGTCAATAAATCTGATATTAAAAGATATTTCATTCACCCTGATATTCCAATAAGTGTTATTGAAAAGGCTTATCAAAACAGTGGTAGCTTTATTAATTTAGAACAGATTCGAAAGTTGAAATTACATTCATTTTTGAAAGATAGATTGTACGAAAAAGTGGTGCTACCACAAAGACACATTGATCGTTTAACAACGGACAAATTACAAAAGCTCAAGTGGGTTTTAAAAGAGAAAAATTTTTATGACTTAAAGCGTGAGGATCAATGGGATTTGATACAGCAAGCTTTAAATTACAAAGGAACATTACAGAGCAGTTGGAGTCGAGAAATTCAAAAAAGATTAAAGCATAATGCAAGAAGTAACTACATTATAAGAATGAATTGTAATAATACAAATCATTCTTCAGAGCATAAACATTAGGAACAATTTAGTGAGGTTTTATATATTTTGAAACAGGATAACAACAATTGAGTATAGAAAATGTATTTAGATATTATGCAGGAATTTAAATGGAAATAACGAGGATTATATAATGAAAGATACTATCAAATGATTGGAGTAAAAGGATGACAATTCTTCAGGACTATGGGCAAATGCCACCGCTGTATCGTTTTATTTATTATAAAGTAAGATTTTATGACGGAAAGGATATACACAAATTTGTATCCAAGATGATAAAGGACATCGAGAAGAAATTTATCAACAACTCATGTTAAGTGGAGATGCGAAGGTTAAATGGAAGAATGAAGCGGAGTTATTTAAACTCGTAGTAAAACATTATCCGGACGCAATTTTCCAGTATAGAGCAGATTGACTTGATAAATAGTCTCTTGATGTGTATATTTCTAGTTTGAAAATTGCTATTGAATTTCAAGGACAATAACATTATGAGCCTGTTGAATTTTTTGGAGGAGAAGATGCTTTTCTATATCGCCAAAAACTCGATGCATTAAAAAAAGAAAAATGTAAGGGAAATAAAGTTAAATTGATTGAATGGCATTATCAGGATGTGATATCCATGACAAATTTGAAACGAAAGATTAATCAATAAGAGAGGTAGGCTACCTGTTTCATAAACTAAAGAGGAGAATTTTAATTGAAGAATTTTTGAAAGTATGAAAAGGGTAAAGAATTTACATATTGAATAAATAGGACGATGTAGTATAAACCATCATCTTATTTAATCGTTTTTATTTTATATAATGTCAATACTAAAACTAATAAATTAATTAGACAAGTAGCTGAATATCCTTCTGATTTATAAATAGGTGATGAATGATGGGGATATTAAATCTTTAAATTGAATAAATGAAGTAACTACGTTTATTTTTCATGAAAGCTTGTTCTTCATCATACACTTTCTTAAGGGAAAGTGTAAGGAGGGAAAATAATGAGAGCAAGTGATGATAAAGCACTGCAATATGCGATTGCGGAAATTACGGAAATTGCGACTGGATTTGGGCTTGATTTTTATCCGATGCGTTATGAAATATGTCCAGCGGAAATTATTTATACATTTGGTGCATATGGGATGCCGACAAGGTTTTCACATTGGAGTTTTGGAAAACAATTTTTCAGAATGAAATTACAATACGATTTAGGACTTAGTAAAATATACGAACTCGTTATTAACTCTGATCCATGTTACGCCTTTTTATTAGATACGAACTCTTTAATTCAAAACAAATTAATTGTAGCGCACGTTTTAGCACACTGTGATTTCTTCAAAAATAATATTCGTTTTTCAAATACGAAGCGAGACATGGTGGAGAGTATGGCGGCAACAGCGGACCGTGTGAAAGCGTATGAGCATAAGTACGGAAAGGCAGAGGTAGAAACATTTTTAGATGCCGTACTTGCCATTCAAGAGCATATTGATCCGTCGCTTATGCGTCCGAAGCTCGCATGGAGTATTGATGATTTAGAAGATGAAGAAGTAGAAAAGAAAAAGGTGTCGCAATACGATGATTTATGGAATTTAGATAATCGCAATAAAAAGCAGGAACGTTCTAATGTGCGTAAAAAGAAGAAAATTCCACCACAACCAGAGAAAGATTTACTGCTCTTTATTGAAGAATATAGCCGTGAGTTAGAAGATTGGCAGCGTGATATATTAACGATGATGCGCGAAGAAATGTTATATTTTTGGCCACAGCTTGAAACGAAAATCATGAACGAAGGCTGGGCTTCGTTCACTAAGGTGCTTAATCGAAATGGATATCTTTTTTGAAATTTAATATTGATGAAGTTGGCAATTAAATATGTTCTGAAATAAAAAAGAACGCCACATCAGCGTCCTTCCATAAATTATAATTTATGAATACCATCCAAGTCTATCATAACAACTCGCTTAGATGTTTTTTCAACTATGCATTCAAAATTATCACCGAATTCAAACCCCTTTTCTTTAAATAAACAATACACATTTTGGAATTTATTATCTTTAAACTTTTCTTCTGGACTACAATCATAAAGAGTTTGAATCATGTGAAATTCTCCGTCTATATAATCCATAATGATAAAATCTGCATTCTCCCAATCATCTTGTTGAATAGTAGGGTAATAAAATTTTGGAACATGCCGTGTAAGTTCGGAATGTTTTGTGATTTCTATGTAATTTTTTATATCACCGATGATAGATTTTTCAACAAAGTTTTCTGGACTGTAAACTTCCTTTAAAATTTCTAATGTTTCTTCGCATAGTCCGTCAAATTGATTTCTTTCAATTTTAGTTTGAATGACATATGGCTGAAGCGATGCATCAATTGGACACTTAATACAAAATGATTGCAAATTTTGATTATTTGATTTTAGTATTACAGCATTTCCACCACTGATAATTGTAAAGTTTGTTTCGTAGTTTCCAGAAGCCCTAGCACTAAGAAAGTGTTTCTTTAGTAGTTCGATTTTTTCCTCTATCCCCATTTTTATACCCCCAATTATGTGATAACCGCCTAAAGGAATTTTAACCCAAAATGTAAATTAGTTAAATAGATAAGTTAAATGGAGGTGATGATATGAGCCGAATACTAATTGCTGATGATTCTGTTTTAATGAGGAACAATTTAAAACAAATATTAAAAATGATAGGAATTGAAGAAGTAATTACATTTGAACATGGCAAACATTTAATTGAACATTATAAAGAATGTTTTAAAAATGGCATCCCAATTAATCTTATTATTCTAGATACAACAATGCCAATTATGAGTGGTTTTGATACATTAGAAGAAATCTTAAGAATAAATCCAAATGCACAAATTATAATGTTTACAGAACTAGACCAAAGAGTTGTAGTAAAAGGAATTAAACTAGGTGCAAAACAATGTATTGCTAAACCTCTTAATAAAGAACAGGTTAAGCGCGTAGTAATGAAGTTCATTTGATTTTTGATATTGATAAAAGCATAAATGAACGTATCCAAAATAATAATTTGAAAAATCACCTAAAAGAAAAACAGAGTCGCTTTTCATAATATGAAAGGCGACTCTGTTTTTCTTTAATAATTCGGAACGGTGATTATTTGCTCGACAATATCATCCTGTGAAACACTTTCCAAATATTTTTCTCCAAGTATCATTAGCTAGAGCGGGATATTTTTCCTCATCTGCTATGGCTTCAACAGTTCTAAGATAGCCTTGTTTGGCTTTATATTCAAAATTGCCTCTTCGCCAAACTGGTTGACCGCTCCCGTGAGCTTTCCAAAACGATTGTTCAGGATTTTGCTCAGATAAGTATTTAAAAAAGTCCCTAACCATCCAATCGTAATATACGTATGTTTTAGATGCATATTCATATTGTGTTAAAAAATTCATAGCAAGAGTTTCTAATAGCATCCCTGATATAGGTACATTATTTTCATTTCTCCACGCCTTCATGATACGTACGAGATGCTTTACGTTTTTATTGTATTTATTATTTAATTGGTTTATAGCATTGATTTCAGCAACAGGGTTACAAGTTCTCCAGCATCCTCCACCGTTCGAATCTGGGTAGATATAACTCATACCATCTTTATCAATGAAAGCTGGTACTACCTCAAACATCATTCCATCAGAAAATTTAACAACAACAACTTGACCATCTCCACCAACATCTGTATTGGGGTACGTTTTGCGAATGGAATTTCGAACTGCTTGTAACAAAGCAGATTGTCCCTTTTCTGCATACCTATTATACTTGGAGTAAGTTTCATCTGGAAGATGTATTAACATATCTACATCGCTAAATCCTTTAATGGCGGTACCCCTACCATAAGAACCTACATATCTCGAATACAACGAGTTAGAATCTCTACCTCTAAAGTCCCAATTAATTCTCTTTGTTATCCGTTTATACCTTTCTGAAACCGAATCATGATTAGTTGTCCTTGTGTTTTTTACTAGGTTTTCAAATTTACTAGCTATGCTCAAATGTTCTCCCACTCCTTTAAATATAATCATATATTACTCTAGTTTCTATTTTACCAGAAAGAGAACGTTTGTACGAAAGCTAAGCATACGTAATGTAGATGAAGTTACAATGTTTTTTATTAATTAATGCCATTAGGTTATAGATAGCTTGTAAGCGACAGAACTTATGAATGATGTTAATATATATTTGTGAAATCGTATATAAACAAAAGAGATAGGAGCTGATACGTATTGGATAAAGGTGCCTTATTAAAAGAATTAGCCACAAACGGATATAATGTTGGTTTTGGAGCAAAGAAACATTTTGCTACCTACGATATTGTTGAAAAAATTCCTGTTACCATATCTGTCATCACTTTCATGGTAGGGCTTGGACAGTTAGCCTATCCTGATGCCCCCTACGCCAAATTTGTTTCCTTAATTTTAGTTATTATCAGTGCATTTGCCTTTTATATTTCGCCTTACAGTCAGGATAAAGAGAAATATGAAAAAGCTGGTGTCAGGACTACACAATTGTTTAATCAATTAAGAGCATTATATCTAAAAGTACAATCTTCTTCGGAGAATACTTTTCCAGAAGAAGAAAAAGAAATGAAAAAAATCATGGAGGAGTTTTATGCGGTTAGCATATCAAAACAAATATATGCTAGTGATTGGTTCGCTCACTATAAATTTTTTTTTCAAATGCAAATTGATTGGATAGATGAGCAAAAACAATTCAGGTGGTATAAAGATTTAATCCCAAAATCACTTGTATTTTCTCTTTTAATGTATATAGCAATAGGTATACTTTTAAAAATAGCATTCACAGGGGGACTTTGATGTTATCAGATTCATTTTCGGACTATATAGAAAGCTTAGCAGTAGATAATTTAGAGGACATTGATAAGAAATATAAGCGGATAACTAAAAAGTTAAATCAATCGTTTTGGAGTTTAGAAAATGATGAAGAACATGCGCATAAGGTGGGGTCGTTAGGCAGGGGAACAGCTATAAAAGGTGTTAGTGACCTAGATATGTTGTTCATCCTTCCGGATGCATTGTATACACAATATAATAATCACGAGGGGAATGGTCAATCGAAGTTATTGCAACGAGTAAAAGAAGTAATAAAAGAAACCTACCCTAGGACTATTGTACGTGGAGATGGACAAGTTGTAGTCGTAAGCTTTTCTAATTATCAAATAGAAGTTTGTCCTTGTTTTTCAGAAAATGATGGCAGTTTTACATATCCAGATTCTAATAATGGGGGAAAATGGAAAAAGACAAACCCAATGCCGGAAATTAGGGAAAGTCTCTCCATGACGAAGGAAACTAACACGCATTACCGTTACATATGCAATATGACACGTGCATGGAAAAATGAAGTAGGCTTTAAATTCGGTGGATTATTAATTGACACCTTGGTGTATGATTTTTTCGAAGAATATGCGGGCTACAAGGAGTGCGATTTTGATGATTATTTATCGTTACTTAAGGACTTATTTGCCTATTTAAAAAATCAAAGCGAAACCAGAAAATATTGGCTTGCATTGGGAAGTAATCAACAAGTATATGATAAAAAGAAAGTCTTCATTAAAAAGGCTAAGAAAGCCTATGGAAAGTTAGAATCATTATCAGAAGATAGCGAAGATATATACGATGTTCTCCAAGGGTTATTTGGTCAAAACTTCCCAGTTCCTGAAAAATTACAAGAAATTGCAAAACGTGCTTTCATATCTTATGAGTATAATAATAATGAGCAATTCATTGAGGAATTGTTCCCAGTAGATATTAGATACAGTTTAGTGATAAATGCTAATGTATTACAGGATGGTTTTCGCGAGGGGAGTTTATCAAACTTTATAATGAAAAGATTCCCTCTTAAGACAAAAAAGAAATTGAAGTTCTATATTGAACAAAATGAAGTAGCTGAGCTTGAATTACCTTACACAGTTTATTGGAAAGTGCGAAATGTTGGAATAGAGGCTGTTAAAAGAAACATGATTCGTGGGGAAATCTCCCAAGATACAGGAAACGAGCAAATAACAGAAACTACAGATTTTAAAGGTAGCCATTACGTTGAATGCTATATTATTCAAAATGAAGTATGTGTTGCTAAAGACAGAATCAAGGTCCCTATTGCTATTGCTTAACAGTACAGTGCTATTTTTGACAGAATGTTATGAATGAATTCATTTAAGATGGTAAAAATAAAAAAGTCAAATACCCACAGCGTGAGCTGTGGGTATTTGTGTTGAAAATATGTTGTTATTCTGGTTATCTTTGGGGGGGGGGTAGGGTTGTTATACACTTCTAATTAAATATGTGTTTGCTCTTAATGTAATCACTTATAGATGTCGGGAATATCAAAATCTTATTCATGTATTGTTATTTTCGTAACAATACATGAATAAGATGACAAAGATAATGTTACGACAGTAAGGTGTGAGAATATGGGGAGAATGTTAAATGTGGATGAAGCGCTATGCATTTTGCAGAACTACTTTATCACTGATTCAAGGCAGATGGTTGTTCGATGGATTAGGGAGGGGAAGATTGTGGGAGAACGTACGGAGAATAGAAAAGAAGGCTATCGTATTTCAGAAGAAAATTTAAACGAATTTATTGAAAGTATGCGCCCTGGTTTACAAACATTTGTTCAAAATTACAATACTATCCGAGATGATATACAAACGTTACAAGAACAGTTACAAACGTTCCAAAGTGAAGAGAAATCTGTCCCAGCATCTTCTGTAATAGGTATCGATATTTCTTTTATAATCAATCATTTAATGACTCAGTCCAATAACATTACGATGATAAATCAACAAGTACAAATTTTGAACAAACGACTGGAAAAGCAAGAAGAAAAAATGAATGAACTCCAAAAGATGTTAGAGAGACAGGGTGCCAATAAGGAGAGCGGAATAACGGAGAAGAAAAAGAAACCAGTTTTGGAAAAGAAAGAGGATGTAGAGGGAGAGCGAGAAGAGTACAATATAGGCAAACAAATTTCATTTACTTCGAAGGAAATAGAAGAAGCAATGAAGCGAGTGTTATCAAGTGAAGAATTTGAAAAAATGGCTTCATTCATACCGCAAGTAAAGGAATTACTAATGAACAGTATGGAAGAATGGTATTTAGGAGAAGGGAAGGAACAATACAAATGTCCGTACACAGAAAAAACATATGAACTTACGTTGCCGTTCCTAAAATGTTATCTGAAAAATATGCCTAAAGAATTACTTTATGCATCAATATAAGGGGAAAAAGGAGCTTGTCTATAAAAAGGAGACTGGAACTGAACAAAACCAATCTATCCATTTACTGTATGTAGATGGGTAGATTGGTTTTGTAATGTATTCGTAAATATTTGCTATTTTTTAGTGTCTTTATTTTTTGAAATATTTCCTTTTTCAGCTTCAAGTTTTACCCGATTCCATTCTTCTTTTAAGTATTTCTGAGTTAAATCCAGTAAAATTTGTGTATGACCTTGGAGTTCTTGCTTTAAAACAGCAAATTCGTTTTTAAATTGATTGTTAAAAATTTCTATTTCTTCTTTTTGTGATTCGGTTACAATATTTTGTACAATTTGTATGACTGATTCTTTATCTAGGAAACCATGTGTCTTAGAAGCTTGTTCTACACTCTTTTCGATTTTTGAGAATATTCTCTCGTCTAATTGTTCTTTATTTTTTTCAAGAACATAAGCGATTCTTTCTTCGTCCTTTTGCTTGAAAAGGGTAAACGTTTCGTAGGCTTTCATTGTATTAGTAGTCATTTTTTCCACTAGTTGCATAATTTCGATATCAGATTCGCCTTTATAATTTAGGTGAAGTTGTATTTTGGATTTCGCATGTATGACTTTATCAAGAAAATCACCTATTTCTTTTCTATCCTCTAAAACAGGTTTTTCATTGTAAAAACTTACAAGCGAAATAAATTCTGCTATATATTCTTTCAGTTGTCCCATCCATTTTACACGTTCGGAAGTAATGTTATTTACAAAAAGGGTTTTGTTATTATTTCTTCTTGTGTAAAGCAAGGTTAGTATACCAATTGTAGCGGTAATAATAGCAGCTAAAATAGTACCGTTCAAAGCTTTTTTCTCAGTAGAAACAATATAGCCACTAATGGATACTGGGTTATTGTTAAAAATCGGTTGATAGCCAGTCATTTTTTCACCAGAATGCTCTTTTTTAAATGTAGCTAACTCTGTAAGAAAGGCGGTAGTTTTATCATTTTCACTGATGTTACTGATATCACCACTAAATGAGAAACGATAAATGCCTTCTTCAATTTTTTCTCTTTCAATGGTTATTTTTGAAGGTGTTTTTTTTTCTGGTTTTGTTATGTTCTTATTCGTAGGTGTAGTGGTTTGTGCCATTGTTGAAAAGGGTATAAAGCATAGCATTGTAAATAGTAAAAACGAAAATAAAGCAGTGTTCTTTTTCATTATGGTTTCTCCTGTTTCTTATTTTTTATATGTTTAAATTCAAGTGTATTGTAAAATATTGTAGCTATTAAGTAAATCCCTACAGCTGTAGCTGTAGAGATTTATCTGGAAATATCAGTAATTAGGAAATCTTTTTTTTCATAGCAATTCGTTGTGTAGAGAAAGTTGGTAGTTCGTCTTTGTTTTAAATGCTCATACCATTGTCCTTTGTAAAATGCAAAGGCGTTTTGTGTCTGAAAACCGAGTAACAAATGGTCTTCTCCTAATTGTTTCACAAAGTTTGCACGGTCGTTTTGACAAGGGAATTTTGGTTTTGGGTTCTCCATTCCGAATGGTTCTAGTTGTTGCATTTGTGTAAACATGGATGAAGGAAACTGTGCAATTGGACAATTACTCATATAAATTGTGCAAGGTGGTTCGTATACTTGTTTTTTTGCAGCTTGTTGAATAGCGAAGCGAAAACATTTTAATTGTAACTCGTTGGGTTCAATAGATAATCCAGCCGCTGCTTTATGTCCACCAAATTTTTTGAGTAAAAAACCACACTCCTTAATTACATTGACAATAGAAAAGCTTGTCCCATTGACACTTCGAGCAGAACCAGCACCATTGTGATTAATTACGATGGTAGGTTTTTTATATGTTTCTGCGATGCGAGATGCCATTAATCCAATGATACCTGCATGAAATTCTCCCCATAACACTACCACAGCATCTTCTTGTAATGAGTCTTTTTTCATTAACTCCTGAGCAAGTTGAAAACTTTCTTTTGTCATGATTTTTCGTTGATTGTTGATGTCAATGATTGCTTTCCATTGCGTTGGACATGTATCATTTCGTAGCAACATCTGTAATAAGATGTTGGGGTCTGATATTCGTCCCATGGCATTAAAGATGGGTCCAATTAAAAATCCAATCGTGGTACTATCAATTTGTTTTATCTTCAGTAATTTTTGTAATGTTGCAATGATGATGCTTGGATTATTGTTCATTTTATAGAGACCATGCCAACATATCACACAGTTTTCTCCTTTTAGTGGCATGAGGTCGGTAATGGTACCAATGGCTGCATATTCAACTAACTCCATAAAATGTTGCTCAAATGAAATATCTAATGTGCTACAGATTGCTTCCATTACCTTTAGGGCAACTCCTGCGCCTGATAAGAAAGGGAAGGGATAGGTATTATCACTCCGCTTTGGATTAATAAAGGCTAGGCAATCTGGACGACCACCTAACACTTCATGATGGTCAGTGACGATAACGGTGACACCGCGTTCTTTGGCAACCTTCATCGCTTCATGCGCACTGGAACCATTATCTACTGTGATAACAAGTGTGATGTCCGGAGGGAGTTCCCGCATTACCTTTGCTGATAAACCATATCCTTCTTCGCGGCGGGGAAGACGTACTTGTACTTCTCCACCGAGTTTAAGTAACCCTTTGGCTAATAGGGTAGAAGAGGTAATCCCGTCACCATCATAATCTCCAAATATCATTATTTTTTCTTTGTTTTGTATTGCATTTAAAATACAACTTACAGCCGTTTTCATTTCATTTAGAAGAAAAGGACTATGGGTTTCTTTCCATGAAGGATGAAAAAAGAGGTGTAAGTCTTCTTCTTTTGTATAACCATGTAAAAATAGGTGATACATAAAAAGAGGATGAAGATGAAATTGTTTAGCGAGCAATTTTATTTGTTCTTTCTGTTCTAGTATGGAAGCAGGAGGAGTTGGTTTAGACCATAGTGATAGATACTCTTCCTGCTTTTGCAATGCTGCATGATGATTCAATACGATTCCTCCAGTTTATACAATAGGTTGTAGAACAATGGTAAGTTCTTGTTCCTCATGTACAATGACTTTTTCGATTACTTGTTGTAGCAATACCTTTGCTTGCTCCACAGGCAAACGGTCTAAAGCATCTAATACGCCTGTTAACCTCTTTTTTATCCACTTCTCTAGTTCTTCTTGTTGAATTGTATTGTGAGATGGAGTAGAGATAGAGGCTTTAATAGATTCTAGTCTTTGTTTTTCTTCGTGCAAGTCCTCTAATTCAATTAATCCCGCGGTATATGCTTCTACTTTTCTTTTATAACGTTCCTGCGCTTGTGTTATTTTCTTTTTATCATTGTTTTCTATTTTTGGTCCTAGAGACACGATAGGAATAAGCTGTAGCTGAAAGCTTTCACATAACGCACTAAAATGTTCTTTGAATAATGCTTCTATGGTCTCTGCACGATATTGCTTACTTGTGCAAGTTCCCTTGTTTTTATTGGCAGAGCATCGATATACACGGTAACGATTATTGGGAGAACCGGACCATCCGATGCTTAGACCAGAACCACACTTCCCACATTTGACCAACCCACCTAATAGATGAGGGCTTGTACGTGCACGAGGAGCCACATTTGCGCTACGTTTTGGTTTTTGGGCTTTTTCCCAACATTCTTTATCCACAATGGCAGGCAATGTATCTTCCAATACAATCCACTCCTCTTGTGATTTCTTTTCTCTATTTTTCTTGCTGCCGTCTCTTCGATTCCAAACGAAAGTTCCTTTATATACGGGGTTTTGAAGTAATAATTTTACGGAACGAATGGACCATTCTTTCTTATAACGCGAAACAATTCCTTCGTTATTTAAATATTTCGCGATGGCGTAAAACCCCATATTTTTTTCCACATATAATTGAAAAATAGTTTGTACGACTTTTGCTTCGGGTTCGTAAATGACCAATTCTTTATTTTCTAATCGGTAGCCATAGGGATGTTGTGTTAACCATTTTCCCTTGTGTGCGGCATGCATCATATTTTCCACAACACGTTCTCGAATACGTTCTCGTTCAAATTCTGCCACAGCACCAAGAACTTGGAGTGTTAAGCGACCAGGGGCTGTGGTAGTATCAAATGCCTCACCTACGGAGATAAAAGAGGCATCATGTTCTTGAAACATCTCGATTAAAGTCAATAAGTCTAGCAGTTTACGACTCATGCGGTCGAGCTTTGTGACCATAATCTTTGAAACTTCTTTCTTTTGTACTGCGTGTAGTAATTCAGTCAGTTGAGGACGATTCGTATTTTTAGCAGAATACCCATCATCTATATACAAAACTGTATCTTCTTTCCATGCCATAGCTCGGCAGTAAGAACGTAATCGTTCTTGTTGCTCATCTAAAGAAACCCCTTGTTGTGCTTGTTCTTCTGTTGATACACGACAGTAAAGGGCAATATGTCGATGAGATGGAACTTGCTCTGTCATGTGCATTCCTCCTCTTGTCCCATATATATGAAGAGAAAAAAAAATCATGCTTGGACAAAAATAGAAGGGTTGTCCTACCGTTCCTTCTGCATAGATATCACTATGGGGGGATAGCCATGAATCAACCGATTGTACGTTTTTCGATTCAAATTGGAGAAGAAACATTTTCATTTATGAAATTAAAAGAAATAGAAGAAACTCACCGTAAACATATGGAAAGCTTTTTTACTTCTTTTCAACAGTCTTTACTAGAAGAAACAACAACTCACCTCCTTTCTGAAGCTTTTCCTACTGTTCGGGATAAGTTGAAGGTTTCTACTAAAAAAGAGAGTTCATCCTCTATTGGATAGACTCTCCTTTTTTTACCGTCTTTATTCATGATAATGAAAAAAATGTTCACAAATGTGAATGAAATGGTTGCTAGCTGTCTATAATGCTAGTACAACGAGGATACTTATTTGCTAGCTGAAAAGTTTTTGATTTACCTAACTATCGTTTTGTCATCCTGTCTTATTCTCGTTGTTGTTGAGGAAGTTTGGAAAATAAGTGAGTGCCTTTTTCTAAACTTTCCAACAGATAGTTGGCAGCTTCTTCATTAGTTTGATGCAGTATGCGTAACGAAGAGAAAGAAGCGTTCGCACGAATAGTAAAAGGGTCTTCCTCTTGAGGAAGAGATACAAATATGCCTAATTCTTGTTGTAAGGTAGCTAATAAATGTAAAGGAATTGTATCGGTTTTACCTGTCTCTAGGTTGCTAAGGTAGCCAGTTGAAACGCCTAACTGTTCCGCAAAGGCATTTAAGCTAATTCCTTTTTGAATACGCAAGGTACGAATCGTTTGTCCGAAATGTTGAAACAACATGGGAACATCTCCTTTTACTGTTTTATCGATTCTATGCTCATCGTATGATGAAAGCTATTTTTTATGACAATCTCGACAAAGGAAGTGACGAAATGAAAAGAATGAACGCGATTCCGAAAGTAAGGATGGGAACCATTCGCTATATCCATCATCCTGATGCAGCAACAAAAGGTTTCAATATGTATGTGGATATGATGAAAGAAAAACTTGTACAAAAAACGTCTATTGAAACAGAAGCATCATATGTTGAATACGAAGGGAGTGAGCATATAGATGAAGAAAACAGTTGCTTACTATCGGAGTTCAACAGACCTCCAAGAACATTCGATTGAAATGCAACGCTCTAAAGCCATGTATACGAGTTTAGAAAAGCGGATTATCATTGATGAAGAATTTGTGGATGAAAAAGTCTCTGCTCGTAAACATAATTGGAAAAAACGTCCCGCATTACAACAACTTATTGCACAAATCAAGCAAGGGATTATTGAGAATCTTGTTGTATATAAACGAGACCGTCTTGCACGCAATTTGGGAGAGCATCTACAACTGTATGAGTTATTTAAGCAACATAATATTCATGTCTTTTTTACATCAGAGAATGAAGTGCACATGTACTATACACCAATTGGTGAATATTTAGAGACCATCTTAGGTGCTATGGCAGAGCATGAGGGAAAACAGATTCAACAACGTATCATAGAAGCAAAAGTTTCTAGTTTTTTGGATGGGAATTATGCTGGGAATCTTCCATATGGATACACAAAAGGGACAGAGGAAGATGGTGAGTTAATTGTCCAAGTTCCTTCGGAAATTCAAGTCATAGATGAAATTTTCCAATCCATTTTAAGCAAACGTTTTGAAACGATACAAGAATTATGTGCTTATCTAAATACAAAAGGACTTGTCCGAAAGAAGAAGCCGAGAAAATCATCGTTAAAAAGTGATGAGAACCAAGAGTTGATTAAAAAATGGGACACACATGGTATTCGAACAGTCATACAAAATATGTTATACATGGGTACGCGTATTGTTCACTTTAATCATATTGGGCATATGAAGAAGTATGAAAATTTAGCTGTTGTAACAGAAGAAGATTGGAACAAAGCAAATGCGATATTGGAACAAATGGCACCTGAAAGGAAACGTGCCAATAACTTTCGCTTTCCATTACAAAAGTTCCTTCTTTGTTATGAGTGCAAATTGGAATTAAAGGCGAGAAAGCGGATGATAAAGGGAGAGTTTTTTCGTGTTTTACGATGTGAGAATGAAGAATGTGTATCTAAACCAGAAGTGTGGCTGAAAGATGTAGAAGAACAGGTACTAGAACAAGCACAACATTTTTTTGAATCGTTATTGGACAATCATTTTCAGCAATTATATGAAAGGCAACAAAAGCAGAATATCGAAAAACTGAAAAAAATGATTCACAGTCATGAAGAAAAGATTCGCTTGCGAGACCAAGCAGTAGAGAGAGCAACAAAGAAATGGTTAAATACTCCTACGGCTGAACATGAAGAAAGAATGAAAGAGACATTTCAGGAGTTAAAGCAGCTCAAGCAGGAATTAACCAAGTATTATAAAAGGTTGGACGGAATAGAAGGTTTCGGAAAACAATTGCAAGAGAATCGCCCCCATTACACACCTACTCACATAAAATCCTATCCAATTGAAGTGCAAGAGGAACTGTATGGAGAATTGTTGGATACGATTTTTATTAGTAAAGAAGAAATTCACATCTATTTCAAGCATCCATTTGTTTCACCTAAAGGAGTGTTCTTGTATGAGTGAACAAATCGTACGAATTAAAGACGTATTACAAAAGGAAGCAAGAGTAGCGTTTTACGCACGTTATTCAACGAGCAAGCAAGATTATGCCATGCAACTTTCTGAGGTACAACGATTTTTACAATCTTACCCTTGCAAGCTCACTTATTCTTATATTGATGATGCGACATCTGCTGTAAAGTTATCAATGGAAAAGCGTGAAAAATTACAGAGCTTAATTGAAGGAGCAAGGCGAAAACAGTTTGATGTGATTGTCGTTTATAAAGGAGACCGTATTGCACGTAGTACGGTAGAACATCAACAATTTAGGAAGTTGATGAATGAATTAGAAATCCCGGTCATTATTAGTAGCACAAGAGAAATATATACTTCTGGTGGAATTGTGCAATTAGCAGTTTCCGATGGATTAACAAAAATGGAATACGAATATATAAAAGAGCGTACTAGTGATACATTGAAGTCGAAACAAAAACGTGGAGAGTGGGCAGGAGGGAAAGCTCCGTATGGTTATCGATATATAGTGGAAGATAAAACATTTCAACGCATTGAAATGGAGTGGAATACGGTTCAATGTATTTTTAAATGGTTTAAGCGTGGATATAGCATTACTAAAATTGTGAATGAGTTAAAAAGTCAAAAGAACGAGGAAAACGAATCCCTAGAAAGGTGGAATAAGGAGAAGGTAAAAGGTATTCTGACAAATCCTTTTTATGCGGGCTATATTGCAACGTATCGATTTGAGGAAGGAAAACTAACAGATAGAAGCAAGTGGATACTAGCGCCAAATACATCTATTGAACCTGTACTCACAAAGGAAGAGTGGGAGTATATTATGCAACTATATGAAGAAAAGAAACAGAGACCACATAATCCAAAACGATATAATACACCATTTTTATTAAGGGATATTCTTTACTGCCAGCATTGTCATCAACTCATGAAAACAAAAAATAAGTCACGCAAGAAAAATGGGAAAATACATGGAGGAAGATGGTATTACTGTGATTCTGCTGGCTGTGACTATAAGCTGAGTATGGAAAAAATTCATGAGGAATTAGAGCAATCTATCTTTCCATCGTTACTTGAACGCGCGGACGAAAAGACAAGAAACGCAGTTGGAAAGCAACTTCAAGATGAAATTAGTTGGCTAGAAGAACAAATGAAAGTGATAGATAGACAAAATAATAAATTATTGTCAGCACTTAGCAAAGTAGAATCAAAAATCAGCAGAGAATACGACCGTTATGAGTCAATAGAGGATAATATGCCTTTATTGGAACCATTGGTGCATTACCAATTTAAAAAGAAGAAAGAATTAACTGCAATCAAACAAAAATCCTCAGAATATCAGCATCAATTAGCGCAAAAGAAGCAAGCATTGTTACACGTGGATAAATTAGAATGTGAACTGACAAAGGAAGATATGGAAGATGTCTATAAGGCTCGTATGCTTTTGTTACAATTACTTCCTGCCCTGTATATTGATAAATGTGGTGTGCTTGATGCAGAAGTACACAAGGATATGAATTAAATGACTTTTTCCAACAAGGAAAAGGTCATTTTTTTTACAACACAAGAAATGAATGTGGTAGCATAAAAAGAAAAGTAAGGAAGATAAATATTTCCTTATCCCGTTATTATTATTGTTTTTCATTGTTATTTCATTTATAAAACGACTTGAAAAGAGCGAGAAAAACATAAAATGCCCCCTTGCTATATCAATGATGGGGATAGGAACGACATGAGAAGGATAATGGTTACCGAAGGAAAAATAGTGGATGCCCAAAGTAGGACAAGGCATCGGTTTGACATCAAGTATTCTTTATTTACAGCATTAGATGGTGGACAAACCAATAGATAGACACCGTTCTTGGTTCGGTTTTTAGGAAGATACGATAAATAGGGAATGGACAAGTAGTAGGCAAATAGGAAAGTCACCGATCGCTCGCTTTCCTATTTGCCTACTCGTTTGTTTTGAAAATAGCTTGTACCCTACGACTACAAGGGTTTTGTCTATCGATTGTATTTACAAGGGGAGGGGGAATTAGGGCAGTAGGTAAATAGGAAGTAGAGGTTGAGATGTCTTGTTTTCGATTCGGTTTTTAGGAAATGACGGATAAGGAAAGTTTTAGAGGAATTACGAGTAACTTGGAGGGAAGCCAAATTAGTTTTTAGGACTTATATGTGTCTTTTTGTTGAAGATACAATTTTATTTTTAACGCAAAGGAATGAATAATATGAAATTAAACTTGATGAAAATTTTTGATGGGTATGTTCGGAATTACCATACTTTGAATCTTACTCTGTACCATGGCAATCATTCTTTTACGATGATGGAAATTGAATATTTTTTGCGTCTTGGCTCTATGTTAGGTTACTATCCATTCACAGAAGATACTTGTAATGGTTCTTATAGACCAATGGATTTAACTTGGTGGGATAACTGTGATGGAGAGTATTGGTATGATTTTGTCTTGCATCTGGAAAGAGAAAATCTCTTTAAAAAAGATGTTGAGACACTAGAAAAGCTTTTCGATGAAAGGGAGCAGGTTCCACAGAATACAATTGGAATTATTAATGTTCGTAATGGTGATAGAGTAAGGGAATTAGTTAAAGTTGCACAAAAAATGTGTAAGGTAGATAATGCTCTTTTAATTTTTCGAACAAACTCTTCTGATAACAAAAAAAGTTATCTTGATGAAGTCCATGCTTATCTTCTAAATAAAAGTAGCATTATTGATAATAAAAAAGTATCGGTTATTGTAATTGCAGATACATTGTATATGAATTTTGAAGAAATCAAAGAAGAAACTGTCAGCCTATAAATCTATTAATCTTTATATTTTCATTTTTAAAATGTATAATAAAATAAAAAATGTAGTATAAGGGATGATTTGATTGTTTATTTATCAACTTTTAACAGAATATAAAAAGCGGTTTGGATTTAAAAACACTTTTCTTCAAAATGTAAAGATGAATAAATGGATTCTCCTATATCTTTTTGTTACTATCGGTCTTCCGGTTTTCTGTGTTTATCTAATTTATTTGAATTTCAATTTTGAGCTAGTGATGATATGTGTTGTTATGTACATTCTGCTACTTTATATATGGGGAGAACAATACAAAAAGAGAACGTTTAAGTTAGACCCTTCAGAATCTCTTGGATATAACGTTCGTCCATTTAGAAAAATGTTACAAGATGAGTTTTCGATTACAACTGATGAGCAATTGCTAAGATTAGATGAAATTATAAAAAGAAAGATAGCGGCTGAAGAATACAATCGAAAGGTTCCTCTCGTAGAGGTTGTACGACAATTATCTGTTGCAATTCCAATTACAGGTTTACTGTCTTATGCTTTTTTTGAAATAAGGAATGGAAAGGGAGAACATGCATCTGCATTGATAGCGGTTTATATAGTATGTATTGGTATTGTGTGGACGGTAGGCGGATTCTTAAAGCAATTGAGAGAATTTGGTTCTAGTTCCTATTTACATGATATTTCCTTTCTTATTCAACTCGTTTTACTGGAGATTTCTATACAAGAGAATCTTGAGAAGGAAAAGACAGAAGAGATTTATAACGCAGAATCATTACCGTCTCGAAAACATAAGAAATAGTGAATTTTTCACGATGAAAAGCTCCGAATTTGGGGCTTTTTTATTACATTTTCGAATTGGGTATTCCTGTATATTTATTTTGCGGTTCTAGCTAAAACTTCTTTTTTCGAATGTAGTAGGATTAGAAGTAAGGTTCTAATTATTTGTAGTATTATACTTTTTGTTAATATATATGATGTTTTGAAAATTAAGAAATAATATATAGGAATTTATTGTATAATTATCATAAACAATGAGACAGAGGTGGTATTCTTGACGAGACATATCAATGCTACAGTCTTTCAAATGAAAAAAATAATGAAGGACATAAGAAATTATAATAAAGAATGGCGATATATTGACGCTTTCCAGCGATTCGTAAGTGTATTAAATGATTGTGCAATAAAGTTAGAGCTGCCAGAATTCCAATTTGAATCTTTCCACTTCTCAAATACTGGAAAAACTATTAATGATATCGGTTATGATTCTTTAATGAATCATATTAATCTTTTAGAAGAAATGATACCCAATTTAACTAACCATGAAACTGAAAAAGAAAATAAAAATAAAAATGATTCCCGAAAGACTCCGTCTGAATCGATAAAAAATCGAGTCTTTATCGTACACGGAAGGGATAGAACAGCCTTATTAGAAACGGAAGGGATTTTAAATAGAGCTGGACTTGAACCTATTGTTTTAAACAGAATGGCAAACGGTGGATTGACTCTAATCGAAAAATTTGAAAAGTATTCGGATGTAAAATACGCCATTATTTTGTTGACTCCAGATGATATCGGAGCGTTGTATGAGAATGTTCCTTTGGAGTCTTTAAATTTAAAATTTCGTGCAAGACAAAATGTGGTTTTTGAACTAGGTTTCTTTATTGGAAAACTTGGTCGTTTAAACGTTTGTTGTTTACATAAATCTACTGTAGAACTTCCTACTGATATTCATGGACTAGCTTATTTACCTTATAATGAGTCAGTTGAAGAAGTTGAATTTGCTCTTTTGAAAGAACTGAAAGAGGCAGAAATTGAAGTGCAAACTTTTTAGAAGAAAACATATAGCTAGGTAAGAAAAATTTATACGATTAGTTTGATTATATTTTTTTATAGGCATAACGATGAAGTTTTATTGCATGTTACCGTATACACAAAATAGGAGTTAGGAGAATTTTGAATGAATAGATTAAGACAATTATCGAAAAAAACATGGATGAGTAATAATAAAAGTTATGAGATAACAGTTTGGATTGAAAAAGGAGAAGTTGTTGGGGAGATGTGGGATAGAAAACAAGGGAAAAGATATTCACTGAATGAAGCTTTGTCGATGGATAGAGACTACCCTTATTTTCCAGCAGATGTTAGTGAGAATCTAAACCGTTTAATTGATGAAGCGAAAAGATGCTAATATAGAATGTAAAAACCAACATAATCATAAATAGCATAATTGATACTAAAAGATGATTTGTTTATCTGTCATATAAACAAATCATCTTTATTTTTGAGTATTGCGAACACTTGTTCCTATGTAATAGCGAATGTTTATTTAATAAATGCCATTTGATGTGAGATAAAATGGATTGTAATTATTGAAGGTGATTTTTGAATATATATTAAAACTTAATATTAATATATATAATTTAATATATGTTTTTTGAGAGAAGTTTAAATAGGATAAGTAGTAGAGATAGTTTGAAAACAACAAGTATAATTGTTGAAATATGGTAAAATGGTAGCACATATTCAAGGTTTATCATCTGTTGTTGGGGGAATAGCGTTAATGGAAAAAAATGAACTCATAATTTTTAAAAAGTGTACAGATGCTCCGGGAACTACGAGAGGATTTGTTTATCAATATCTTAAAACTTTAATAGTTTGGCTAAATAATTATAGGAATGGGGAAAATATTTCGATTTTTTGTGAAGTTGATGATGATATTAAGGAAATAAATGAGGTGAAAAAAACAATTCGTTTTACTCAATTAAAGTGTTATTCAAATGTTTTAGGTATCAATAGTGAAGAAATTAAGAAATCTCTTTATAACTTTTTTGTATTATCAATACTTCATGAAGATTATGCAGTGGAATGTTGCTTTGAAACGAATACTCATATTTCCAAAAGAGATAAACTTATAGATAAATGGGTACAGTATCAAGAAAATCTTTCAAGTAATAATAAGTTACAAATGGAATGTGTAACAACCGTAAAAAAGATTTTATTAGAAGTCCTTTCAATAGAACAAAGTATTTATAGAAAGCCTAAAGAAAAACAGTTGAAGAAGAAAGTGGAGAAACTTTCGGAAGCACCAGAAAGTATAGATTTACTGGAAGAGGTTTCAGGAATACAGAAGATTTTAAAGGGCTATGAAAGAAAAATGGAGTTAATGGAAAAAAAGATACATGATGAAAAAATCATTTTAAATTTTGTAAATCGAATTAGGTGGAGATTTGATGGAGTTGAGTCTTCATATTCAATTGAACATTTAAAAAGTGAAATAAATATGATTCTAAATGACATAACTAAAAAGAATGAGAATGCGGAATTGTATTTGCATCGACTACTATCGGAAATTAATTTTACAACTATAAAGGAAGACAAGGAAGCTCGTATTTTAACGAAAGAATTATTAGATAGTATCTTCGAAGAAACAGATGCTATTATTCATTCGCATATTGATAATTCGTTCATCGAAGAGTTTAATAATTTAGAAAAAATAATCACAAATGGTTTTAGTGAAGTAATGCAGAAAGTATCATCTTCCGAAGATAGATTGAGTGATAAGATAGATGGTCTGAAAAAAACAATTACAAATGGCTTTGTTAACCAACAAGAAAAAGAAACGATTGTGTATGAAATGCCACCAATAAATGAAGAAAAAGTAGAAACATATCTTCGGCATGAAAAAAAACAATATCAAAGTAATTTAGAATATAAGTTTTCTAAAATAAAAGGAATTCCTGACGGAGTAAAAAGAACTTTATTGTACACAGCGACAACGGCACGTTGTAGATATTTGATGTATATGGATGATTTAGCGAAGAAGAATTTGCAGGAAGAATATGATGAAGTGAAAAAATTAGAACATAAAGTTCAAAGAATATGTACTAAAGCGGTACTGGGTTTTTCATGTAATAGAGATATTCCACCAGCATTTTTTTATATGGAATTTCACAATGAATTGGATGACGTTCTTCGTTCTTTTAATGAAAATTTAACATTTAAAGGTATAAAAATTGAAGAAGAGACTGTATATGGACAAATGTTCCATATGGCGGCAAATTGCTATTTACAATGGCATAGGGAAGAGGAGGAGTGATAATGAATCACAAAGAGATTTCGTTACAAGACTTTTTTAATATCCTAATTGATAATAACATTATGATGGAAGCTAAGCCCCCTTCGGAACAAAAAGAATACATCCAACCAGATGATGACTATGACTTCCACACGTATAGGATTTTATTGTTAGTTCGCATGTGTGGAATGATTAAGGAGCCCTTTTTTGAAAATTATACGCTATATGGGAGAGGGAAATTTTCATTTTATGATTTTTTAATTAGGTATCCTTTTTATCTGAAAAAAATAATAGAAATTGAAAAAAAAACAAATTTGCTAGAAAATTTAACTTTACAGGAATTCGAAACAGAACAAGCATTTTCTCCGATGATTAAATATATAAGGGGACCATGGGACCCAAAGTATACAAATATTTTAAATTATATGGTGAGCAAAAGATTAGTTATTGTTCATGTTTCTGATTACGCTAAAAATCAAAAGGCAATGTGTATTACTTTAACTCCGTTAGGTACAAATATGGCAGAACAAATTATGCTTAAAGAAAAAGAATGGGTTGAAAGAATGGAAATTATAAATCAAGTTTTCGGATTGGATGCTAGAAATGAACGCATAGAAAAATATATAAGAAAAGAATTTCCAGAGTTAGTATTAGGAATTAAAGGGGACTAATTATGTTTATTGAGGCTATAAAAATAAGGATAATTACAAATAGTGGTAAAGAATATGGAAGGTACATTAATTTTTTGGTAGATGAGAAGCCCAGAGAAATGAATGTAATTTATGGAGAAAATACATTAGGAAAATCAACCCTTGTTAAAAGTATCATATACGGATTAAATGGTGAAGCTATTTATGGGAAAAAGAGTCGAGAAATTATTAATTATAAATCAGTTATGCGAAGGTATTTCGGTGAACAGGTAGTAAAAGCACAAGTGTTTTTACAATTAAATAATAAAGGGAAAAGAATTGTTGTATTGAGAGATGCAAAAGATTATCTTGAGCCTATTACTGTATTTAATGATGTGAAATTAGAGCGATATGATATTGGTAAAACGTTAGATGAGAAAGCAAGTACAAAGGAATATTTTAAAGTTAGAAAGGAAAACAATATTATTGGAAATAGAACTTACCAAGAGTTTCTTTTTTCTTTTTTAGAGATAGAACCACCACGAGAAATAGATGAAGATGAGCAGGATGGAGGGTTGATATTTTATATTGAAAATCTATTACCTTTAAATGTAATTCAACAAGAAGCTTGGACCGATATTCAAGCAATTAATCCTAACTATAAGATAAAGGACATCAAAAAAATTGCATTTGAATTCATTTTAAAATTGTCAGCTGCTGATGGGGCAAAATATCAACATGCTTTAGAGCGATATAATTTGATTTTGAGGCAAAAAGACAAGTCCATTAAAGATATTTCAACGATTTTGTCTTTTCTAAATTTTAGTAGTGTGAATGAGGTGAATGCAGAAATATCCAAGAGGAACGAACTTATCGAGGAAATACAAAGAATATTGAAAAGAATGGAAGAAGGAAGAAATGTTCCGAATAATGTATCAGAGGAATTACATAATAAATATAGGTCTTGTAATCAAATAATCAAAAGGCATCAAGATTCAATTGATTTGCTAGAGGCTGAAATTAATCAATATCGATATTACATAAATAAAATAGAATTAGATATTCAAAAAAATGATAAATTAAAAATAGCGAAAAAGCTAATTGGAATAATTCCTATTGAAACTTGTCCAAGGTGTTTAAATGACATTTCTATTAATGAAGAGTACGAGTTGAACTCCGGAAACTGCAGCTTATGTAAGTCTGAACTTCAGATAGTGAAACGGGTTGAAGAAACTACATCTTATTTAAAAGATGAACGAAAAGATTTTCAAAGATTGATTAATGATAAAGAAGAGGCTAAAGCAGTTATTGAAGGTAAGTTAATTTCAGCTAAGTTAGATATAGAAGAATTGAAACTAATAATGAATAGTTATGAGGAACAGTTGAAACCTGAGAATTTGGAGACATATCATTATTATTCTAGAGAATTAGGGAGTTTAGAAAATAGTTTAAAAGAATTAGAAAGAGACAAACAATTTCTCAAGAAATACGAAATGTTGAAAAAAGAAAGAGAGGGGATTCATACACATATTAAGAAATTAAAAAGGGAAAAGCGAAATATTTCTCAAGGAGAAATATTAGATGCTGATAAACTCAAGTTTTTTCAAGAGGCATTTAAAGTTATCCTATTTAATTTAGATTTCTTGAAGAATGGCTTTGATAAGAAGAAAATAGATAATCTAGATGAAAAAATCAAAGGAAAGCCCAAAAAGGGAAAATCAGTTATCGATAATATATATGAAAAAATTATAATTGACCCAGAGAGTTATTATCCTAAGATTGAAAAAGTTAACTTATATAATATTACGTCCAGTAGTGGATTAATAAGAATTATTTTAGCTTATTATATTGCTTTATTAAAAACATGCTTAGAGTATAGCGAATCGACTAATCATCCTCTATTTTTAATTTTAGACGAACCAAGGCAACAAAATCTTGATATTAATACATTTAATAAATTTCTTGAGCAATTTGATTTACTAAAAGGAGAGTATCCTAAGAAATTTCAAGTTATTTTGGCTTCTTCAGAAAAAAGAAAAGTGAAAGATGAAGATATACGTTTAGATTTAGGGAGCAATGAGTTTTTACTTAGAGAGTACACAGATGAGGAAATCGATATAGAAGAATAGAAAATTAACAAAAATTAAAATGCCTAAGTTGTCATTAAATAAATGAAATTAGGAGAGAAAATAATGAAAATGATGGACATAGAGTTTTATTGAACTCTTGTCCATCATTTTTATCTTTTATAAACAATTAATAATGTCCTTATTCTGTCCTCATTTTGTCTTTATTCTGTCCTCATTGAGATAAAGTCTTAATTTAATAGTTAATAAAATGGTTCTAATGTCCTTATTCTGTCCTCATTTTTCGTTATTCCATGCCTAAAATGTATTTTGCACCTGCACCTCTGCCAGTTACCTTTACACCTTGGTCAGAAAGAGATTTCATTAAACGTTGTACTTGTTTTTGGTCATATCCTGTCATTGTACGAATGTCCTTATTACGAAGGGGGCGTTCTTTTAAAATTGTTAATATCCTCATTTTTATCGCTTCATCATCTAGTATTGTTTGTCGCTCATATGCCATATCTTCTTTTAACAGTTCAAAGGCTTTTTTCGATAATGTATAATAGCGCCCTCTTCCGCGACCTATTGCTTCAAGAAGCTTCATTTCAATTGTTAATTTGCTTAGCACTTCTCTAGTTTGTTCTTGATTTCGTTGAATAATCTCTGCTGCCATCGCGTTATCAATTTCGCTATGACGCAATAAATATTGTAAAATAAGGAGATGGTCTGTATCCAAATGAAAGCCTTTAGCTGACATATCATTTACAAAGTTTTTGAATCCACCATTCAACGGAGAAGCTATGAATGTTAACTCAATATGATTTCCAATCTCCCGATATACAGGTGGTTCTTTTCCTTCAATAAGTAAAGAACGATAAATACGAGGTACACCTAAATTAGAACGGTTTACAAATTTTAACTTGTCTAATAAATCCATTAAGTGGCTGTTTCGTGTTACAGATGGATGATGCAGAATATTGTTTGGTTTAATTCCACCAATAAATTCGCCAGGATTTGTGATAACTAGTTTATCTTTATACTGTTTTAACATCACAGAACCAAGTAGACGATAATCACGGTGTCCAAAAGCATTTAGTAAAGATTCACGTAAAGCTAATGTTGGGTATGTATGAAATTCTGGATGAATTAAGCCAGATTGTATCGTCACCAGTGGATTATCTGATGCGATATATCTTTCTAGTTCATATAGTGCAACAGGAATTGCTTGTGAACCATCTTCTTTAATCATATAGTCTGTATCACTAAGCATCTTTCTGTACCCCCAGCTATATTGAGGGAGAATCCTTTTAATAGCTTCAGGCTTTCCGACAAGTAGTAATGCACCATTTGTTAAATAACCATTTTTTAGTGCACCAACTGATACGAGTAAATCTTCGTCACTCATATTTTGGAGTGTTTCTGATGCACGTTGCTCCACCAAAATTTCGCGTATTCGTTCCATTGCAGTTGGGGAGAAAAGTTGTTTCCAATCCTCATATATGACTTCAGCAGTAAAATCATGTTCGGCAGAGCTAGAAACCATTTGTCTTCTTAGGGTTCCTGTAAATGGAATGCAATCTTTTCCTTGGCGAATGGTTGCTGAACCGTCTGTAGTCGTATATGGTGGAATTCCTGGTAATACGTGCATAATTAAAATTTTTCCCGTTCCGTAGGGTACGTCGATTTCCTCCAGATGTGGCATAAGATGTGGGTCGGTTCGCTCATAAATACGTTTTGCAATGGCATATAAATCGAGTGTCAAAGGAACACCTTTAATCACTTCGGATTTGCGAGTTTTTTTATCAGCAACACCAAAAACAATACTTCCGCCACCGCCGTTAGCCATACAAACAGCCATTTTTATCATAAGTTTTATATTGTCATCAAAGCTCCGCTGAATCCACTCTTTGAAGTCTAAATCTTGTCTTTCTAAATCATCTGCTATTTTTCCATTGTCTAATTCATCTAATAGTGACATGATTTCAGATGTTGTTTTCATGATTAACCCGTCCTTTCTTAATATTATCTATTAGTATAATGTATACGATTAGCTATGAGTCAGAGGAATTCCTGTATTAATGTAACTAATTATAGCTCAAGTTTGGAGGAAAGTAATCTTATTGATTAGGTTAAACTATTTTTAACAAACTTAGTGATAAATCAATATGTATGTGAGCACCTTAGGAGAATGAAGGCTGGGCATCCTACTGGCATCAACGCATACTTCGTGAAATGGACTTAACCTCTGATGAAGCAATTGAATTTGCGAAATTAAATGCAGGTGTTGTACAGCCATCAAAAACAAGTATTAATCCATACTACCTCGGTATTAAAATCTTTGAAGATATTGAAGAACGGTACAATAATCCGACTGAAGAAATGAAACGACGAGGCGTAAAACCAGGATCTGGCCGTGACAAAATGTTTGAAGTACGCGAAATTGAATGGGACGTATCGTTCCTAAGAAACTACTTAAATAAAGATCTTGTTATGCGAGAAGATATGTACTTATTCCAGCGCCAAGGAAAAGAATATAAAGTAATAGATAAAGAATGGGAGAATGTGCGTGATCAACTCGTAAATATGCGGACAAATGGTGGGTTCCCGTACTTAGTAGTAGAAGATGGAGACTACTTAAAGAACGGAGAATTATACATTAAACATAGTTACGAAGGAATCGAGCTCGATTTAAAATACTTAGAAAAAGTATTACCATATCTTCATCAGCTATGGGGAAGAACGGTGCATATGGAGTCGATTGTGGAGAGTAAGGGCGTTGTGTTTTCTTATGATGGGAAGATGGTGCATCGGAAGTATGTGTGAGGGGAAGAACGGACATAGGATACTGTGTCCGTTCTTTTTATTTGGAACAAAGTTAAATATACTATTCTTGAAAAAAGGGAGTTACATAGAGAAATGGAGTGATTTAAATGAGCAAAGTAGGGATATGTAAGGTTGATATTACGCCGCCTGTAGGTATTGATTTTGTCGGATATCATAGAGAGACAGGCATAAATAATGTTGAAGAACGTATTTACGGGACAGTTTTTGTATTTGAAAAAGATGAAATGAAGACTGTGTTTATAAGTATTGATAATATTGGGATGCTAGTAGAAGATACGAATATGATTCGTGAGCGAGTAGCAAGTAGGCTTCATGTGCCATTTGAGCGAATAACGGTTGTTTATACTCATACGCATTCCGGTCCAGAGACAGTCGGTGATAATCCGCTAGTGCAGTCGTATAAAACGATTTTAGTAAATAATGTAGTGCATGGTGCTATTACTGCGAATAACAACTTGAAGCTATGTGAAGTTGGCTGGGGTGTTACGACAGGTGATATTGGGGTAAATCGAAGAGAGAGAACATGTGATGGAAGAGCGAAGATGGGAACAAATATAGATGGTGTTGTAGATAAGCGAATTGGTATGTTAGCAATAAGAGATGCTGAAACGAAGGAGTTATCTGGGGTTTTAGTATTTTGTACTGCGCATCCTAATGTTTTAAAAGGTGATAGTGATGAATTATCAGCGGATTATCCTGGAATGACGAGAGAGATTTTAGAGCAGATAGTGAACTGCCCTGTTATTATCGTTCAAGGTGCCGCTGGAAATGTGAATGCGAAGTACCGCGGTTCAAGTGAAGCGTTAAAACAAATGGCCTATTTACTTAGTGGACATGTATTAATGATGTTGCCAACAGTTACATATAGCTCAATTGTAAATTTAAGGACAGTTTCGAGTATGATGCAAATGAAGTTGAAGGATATTCCTGAATTTGATGAGATACGAAGCATGGCTCGATTAGCCGAGAAGCAGTGGGGCGTGAATACGGATGAATGGCTTACTATCGTTTTAGAGAAATATGAGCAAGGTATTCGGCGGTTAAGTATTGATTTAGAAGTGCAGTTATTTCAAGTTAATGATGGTATGTTTTCAGGTTTACCGATGGAACCTTTTTCGGAAACGGCATTAGAAGTGAAAGAGAATCTTCAAAATGAATTAGCTTTCTTTGGTGGATATACGAATGGATATATTAGTTATTTACCAACGAAGGAAGAATTCTTATATGGTGGGTATGAAGTGGAATTAAGCCCTGTTGTGTATGGATCGGTTACGAATTTATTGATACCACCGGAGGAGAATACTGCGGAGTTGGTTGTGAAGAGAGTTATGGAATTATATAACGCGTAAAAAATATATTTAGTAGAATAAAATTTAAAGAAATTAATGATTTTTAATACATCTGTAGAAAACGAATCCATTTTGAAGAAGATGAATCAAAATGGATTCGTTTTTTGTTTACCAGACAGGTCGTATATTTGATGATAATTTCTCTGTATTTTCTTTAGTAACGAATGTTGTTAAATCCTCTTTCAGTATTTGCATTCGTTCTATACCTATGTTTTCAATCCATCGCTGTTCTATTTCAGCTACTATTTCTTCTTTTACTTTCATTACTGACAAACCACGTTCGGTTAAAACGATGATTTTACCTCTTTTATCAGTAGGATGTGTTTTGCGTGTAACGTAGCCATTACTCTCAAGAGAATCCACCATTTTACTTACAGCTTGTTTGGAAATCCCCAAATACTCAGCTAGCTCTATACCAGTTGCCCCATTAGGAAGGATGCGTTTGAACATAAAACCATGTGCTGGCCTAATATCTTCAAATCCTAATTCACTTAATTTGTCATGTAGCTCAGTGATTAATGTGCTAAATGATAATGATAAAAGTGATGTAAGATCTAACTCGTTGAATGTTTGATTCATGTATATAACCTCCGCACTTGTAGTCAATTAAGTTGACTATATGTAATACCTATTGTACTATGCGTAATATAGTCAATCAAATTGACTATATTATGTTGGTAGAACAAATAATGATTTATATAATATAGAATCAATGGAGGTTTCACATGGTTAATATCGTGAAAATTAGAGGGAGTGTATTTGCACCGTATGCATCGCTGGAACCTATTAAGGACCCTGCAACAGGAAGAGTGTTTGAATATGCTGGAGATGCACGTGAGTTTACACCACAAGCTGTGAACACAAAGCGTTCAAGGTTAGAACAAGAAGTGAATATTGATTTTTATAAAAGAGAAATTTTCACATATGCAGATGCTTGTATCGTCACCGTGAAGATTACAAATTCAGATGGCTCAATTGAGTATCAAAAGGGAGAAACAAGTACAGAAAACATTGTATGTACAAATATTGTATGGAGTGAAGATGAAGTTTCATTTGAAATGAGAGCAAGTGCAAGTAATCCTTTAAACGCAGCAGCACCTGCAGCTGATTATTTTTTGACTATACGAGCTAATGAAAGTGGCACTGTGAATATTGAAGGTGTACATGATGGTTTCCCTTGCTATGAATTTTATAAACAAGTAGATTTTGGTTCGTTTGAATTGATATACACACATGATTTCAGAAAAACGGATGATACCCCAGCAGCACTAGCTGGAGAGATGGAATATAGCTTTAAAACGACAGTCTAAACATAAATATAGCGCTATTTTTTAGAAGGAAATAGAAAAGTAAAAGAGAAATCTATTGGTTTTAGGATTGAAATTATGGTCTGTTTTATTTAATAAGCATTCAGCATCTAAAATAAAATTATAGAGGTGTTTCTTATGACTAATATCGTGAAAATTAGAGCCAGTGTATTTATTCCAATGTCTTGGACTGAGGCTAAGAAGGATATGGAAACAGAAAAAGTAATTCAATTCGAAGGTGATTCACGTGAATTCACACCGTATGCGGTAAATGCGATGCGCTCTAGAGTTGAGCAAGAGGTAGTAGTTGATTTCTATAAAGAAGAAGTGTTTTCATATGCGAACACGGGTATTACGACCGAGAAGATTACAAGTCCAGATGGTTCTGTGAGTAAAAGAACAGGGAAAGCAAGTACAGAAAATATTGTGTGCACTGATATCACATGGAATTCTGAAGGTGTGCAATTCAAAATGAGTGCGAGTGCAAGTAATCCATTAAATGTATATGCACCTCCTGTGGATTATGTATTAAATGTATGTGTGAAACAGGATGGTAGTATTGATATTCAAGGGGAGCATGATGGATTCCCTTGTTTTGAATTTTATAAGCAAGTAGATTTCGGTTCATTTGAAAAAATATATACACATGATTTTAGAGAAACTGGTGATACAGCGGCAGCCCTAGGCGGGAACATGGAGTATAGTTTTACAAAGAGATTATAGGAAGTATGATAATAGAACGATGGATTGATTCATTCGTAAAGAACTTGGAAATATCTAAGTTCTTTTTTTGTTTCAAATTTGTGAAAGACATATTGATTGAAATTAAATTTTTTATAATTTATTATATACCCGTACAGGTATAGGTTTTATATGTGTGATATATGAGGGAATTAAATAATAAATAGTATGGAGGTTTGACATATGTCTAGAAAAATTATAGTAGTAGGCGGAGTTGCTGGCGGGGCATCAGTAGCTGCAAGGCTTCGTCGTTTAAGTGAGGAAGATGAAATTATTATGGTTGAACGCGGTGAATACATTTCGTTCGCAAACTGTGGATTGCCATATTATATTGGCGGTGTCATTACAGAAAGACAAAAGTTATTAGTACAAACTGTTGAAAGGATGTCAAAACGTTTTAATTTAGATATACGTGTATTGAGTGAAGTTGTAAAGATTAATAAAGAAGAGAAAACAATTACGATAAAGAATGTAACTACAGATGAAACATATAACGAGGAATATGATGTTTTGATTCTTTCACCAGGGGCGAAACCAATTGTTCCACCTATTCCGGGCATTGAAGAAGCGAAGGCGTTGTTTACGTTACGAAATGTACCTGATACAGATCGTATAAAAGCGTATATTGATGAGAAGAAACCACGTCATGCGACGGTTATTGGTGGAGGATTTATTGGAGTGGAAATGGTTGAGAATTTAAGAGAACGCGGGATTGAGGTTACTCTTGTAGAGATGGCAAATCAAGTGATGCCACCAATTGATTACGAAATGGCGGCATATGTACATGAGCATATGAAGGTGCACAATGTTGAGCTTGTTTTTGAAGATGGTGTAGATGCGTTAGAAGAGAATGGGACTGTTGTACGTTTAAAAAGTGGCTCAGTTATAAAAACAGATATGATTATTTTAGCAATTGGTGTACAACCAGAGAGTAGTTTAGCGAAAGATGCAGGATTAGCATTGGGAGTTAGAGGAACGATAAAGGTAAATGAGAAATTTCAAACATCTGACCCATATGTATATGCAATTGGTGATGCGATTGAAGTGAAAGATTTTGTTACAGAAACAGAAACGATGATTCCTTTAGCGTGGCCCGCTAATCGTCAAGGTCGTATGTTAGCAGATATTATTCATGGCCATACGGAGTCTTTATATAAAGGTACGATGGGAACTTCTGTGGCTAAAGTTTTTGATTTAACAGTTGCTTCGACTGGAGTAAATGAGAAAATATTAAAACGATTAAATATACCCTATGAGGTAGTACATGTACAGGCAAATTCTCATGCGGGATACTATCCGAATGCTACGCCAGTGCTAATAAAATTAATCTTTAATAAAGAAAGCGGAAAAATTTACGGAGCACAGGCTTTAGGGCGTGATGGAGTAGATAAGCGTATCGATGTTATTGCAACGGCAATGAAGGCAAATTTAACTGTAATCGATTTACCAGATTTAGAATTATCATATGCCCCGCCGTATTCTTCTGCAAAAGATCCAGTAAACATGGTGGGGTATGCCGCAAGTAATATAGTAGATGGTTTTGTGGAAACAGTGCAATGGCATGAAATAGATCACATTGTTGAAAATGGTGGGTACCTTATTGATGTTCGAGAGCCTAACGAACTAAAACAGGGAATGATTGAAGGCTCTATTAATATTCCGTTAGATGAATTACGTGATCGATTGGATGAAGTGCCAATGGAAAAAGAAATATATATCACTTGCCAACTTGGTATGAGAGGGTATGTTGCAGCACGCATGTTAATGGAAAAAGGATATAAGGTAAAGAATGTAGATGGTGGTTTTAAATTGTATGGGACAGTATTGCCAGAACGTGTTGTATATTGATATTTTTCATCTTCTACTTCAAGATTTAGTGAAAGATGAAAACCTATAGATTAAGGTTTTAATTTTTGTTTCGTGAACATATAAGACAAAAATTAAAAATAGGGGTTTACAAAATACCCTATAGGGTATAATATATTGTCATAGGTTATAAATGGTGACATAATGGTAATGAGGTGATTATAGAATGGAATATAATCAAGATATGAAAAATAGATTGAAACGTATTGAAGGTCAAGTTCGTGGTGTGCTTCGTATGATGGAAGAAGGAAAAGATTGCCGAGAAGTTATTACACAGTTAACAGCATCTCGTTCTGCACTTGATCGTACAATTGGACTCGTTGTTGGAACGAATTTAGAGCAGTGTTTGCGTGAACAGTTTGAAAGTGGTAATGGTTCAAATGAAGAGTTAATTAAAGAAGCTGTTCAATTACTTGTAAAAAGCCGATAATCTGTCAAACGTAAGTGTTGACAGATTTTCAAAAACGTTTTAATATACCCATACAGGTATGTGTATATGAATTGTGGAGGAATCGATTATGAGTATAAAAGTGGATATGAGTTTAGATTGTAAAGGTTTGGCTTGTCCGATGCCTATTGTGAAAACGAAGAAGGCGATAGAAGGATTGGCACCAGGGCAAGTGATTGAAGTTAAGGCAACAGATAAAGGATCTACGGTAGATATAAAAAGTTGGGCGAGTAAAGTAGGACATCAATATATCGGGACGAAACACGAGGGTGATGTATTGGTGCATTATGTTAGGAAAGCAAACGAGCATGAAGTGAATGAAGTTGTGAAATATCCACATACAATTACGAATGCAGAATTACAGTCTATATTGTCTCATGGAGAAGAGAGCATTGTATTAGATGTTCGCGAAGCAGCGGAATTTGCTTTTGGCCATATTCCATCCGCCATTTCGGTGCCATTAGGTGAATTAGACAGTGCAGTATTAGATAAGATGAAGCAAATTTATGTTATTTGTCGAACTGGTAACCGTAGTGATGTAGCTTGCCACATGTTGAAAGAGAAAGGTTATGCAAATGTGAAAAATGTCATCCCAGGCATGTTAGAGTGGAAAGGGAATATAGAGAAGTAAATTTTTTTGAAAGAAAATATACCTATGGGGGTAATGAAATGAATGTTAAACCGTTACAAGCAAAAGATGTGGCAGAGAAAGTTTTATTCGGAGAGTTATTCATTTTAGATGTTCGTAATGAGACGGATTATGAAGATTGGAAAATTGAAGGGAAACAAGTTTCTTCTATTAATAAACCTTACTTTGACTTGTTAGATGGTGTAGATCATATTGTAAGTGAATTACCTAAAGATAAAGATGTTTTAGTAGTATGTGCAAAAGAAGGGTCTTCTATATTTGTGGCAGAGCAATTAACAGAGGCTGGATTAGAAAATATTTATTATTTATCTGGTGGTATGAAGGCTTGGAGTGAATATGTAAAGCCTATAAAAGTGGGAGATTTAAAAGATGGCGGAAGTATGTATCAGTTTAACCGTCTTGGAAAAGGTTGTTTATCATATATGGTTATTTCAAACGGTGAAGCAGCAGTTATTGATGCGGTAAGGACAGCCGAGGCATATGAAGAATTTGCGAAAGAGCATGCTGTTACGATTACGAATGTAATGGATACACATTTACATGCAGACCATATTTCTGGAGGACGTAAGTTAGCGGAAAAAGTAGGGGGTACGTATTGGTTACCGCCAAAAGATGCGGAGGAAGTCGTTTTCTCATACGAACCGCTCGTTGAAGGATCTGTTATTACGGTGGGGGGTACTAAAATTGAAATTGACGCGTTATACTCACCAGGGCATACGATTGGAAGTACGTCATTCATTGTAGATGATTCTTATTTATTATCAGGCGATATTTTATTTGTAGATTCAATTGGGCGTCCTGATCTTGCTGGTAAGGCTGAAGATTGGGTGAGTGATTTACGTAATACTTTGTATAGCCGATATAAAGAGCTATCTCAAAATTTAGTTGTGTTACCGGCTCATTATTCAAAAATAAGTGAAATGAACGAAAGTGGTATTGTTAGTGCAAAATTAAAAGATTTATTTGAGCATAATGCAGGGTTAAATATTGAGGATGAGGGAGAGTTCCGTAAAGTTGTAACAGAAAACTTACCACCTCAGCCAAATGCATATGAAGAAATTCGTCAAACGAATATGGGGAAAATTCACCCAAGCGTGGATAAAGAGCGTGAAATGGAGATTGGTCCAAATCGTTGTGCAGTGCACGAATAATGAAATAAATAAAAAATGGAGGAATTGATGATGAATATAAAACAAGTGTTAGATGCGAAAGGTTTAGCATGTCCAATGCCGATTGTAAGAACAAAGAGAGCAATGGATACTTTGCAAACTGGAGAAGTGTTAGAAATACATGTAACGGATAAAGGGTCAGTTAAGGATATTCCAGCGTGGGCAAATAAATGTGGCCATGACATCGTAAAGCTTGAAGAAGAAGGCGATGTGCTGAAGTTTTGGATTAGGAAGGCGTAGTGAAGCAATAGTTTTGTAAATATAGAGAGGTTGGTTATATGAACACAATATTAAGTACGCTTTTCATTGTACTTGCTGCATGGTTTGTTATTTCACGATTTTTACCAGTGAAAGGTGTTCAAAATATAAATGGCAAAGAATTGAAAAGTATAGTGGGGAAAAAGGGGAAGTATTTTATTGATGTCCGTACAGTAGGTGAATATAGAGGGAATCATATGAAAGGCTTTCAAAATATCCCCCTAAATGATCTAGCAAGTAAGGCGAATCAATTAGATAAGAATAAGGAAGTAATCGTTATTTGCCAAAGTGGAATGAGAAGTAAGCAAGCAGCAAAGGTATTGAAAAAACTAGGGTTTCAGCAAGTAATAAATGTTTCAGGCGGGATGAATAGTTTGTGAGGAGGAAATTTAAAATGAAAGAAATGACTACAAAAGAATTAGAAGAAAAATTGTTGCGTAAAGAAGTGGTAAATATTGTGGATGTACGTGAAGTAGAAGAAGTAGCTGAAGGGAAAATTCCAGAAGCATGTAATATTCCACTAGGACTATTAGAGTTTCGTATGCATGAATTAAATAAAAATCAGGAATATATTATCGTTTGTCGTTCAGGCGGGAGAAGTGCAAGAGCTGTTCAATTTTTAGAAAGTTACGGTTTTCAAGTAATCAATGTGGTAGGTGGTATGTTAGCTTGGGAAGGAAAAGTAGAATAGGGAGAAACAATTTTTTATAAATAAAAAAATACCCCTATAGGTAATTGGAGGGAGAACAATATGGAACAACAGAAGAAAACAACAATCGTTTTATTTAGCGGAGATTATGATAAAGCAATGGCTGCTTATATTATTGCAAATGGTGCAGCGGCGTATGATCAAGAGGTAACTATTTTTCATACTTTCTGGGGATTAAATGCTTTAAGGAAAGATGAATATGTGAATGTAAAGAAAACATTTATAGAAAAAGTATTTGGAAGAATGATGCCACGCGGTGCTGATAAGATGGGGTTATCCAAAATGAATTTTGCTGGTATGGGACCAAAGATGATTAAAGGCATTATGAAAAAACATAATGCAATGCCTTTGCCAGATTTAATTGATTTGGCAAAAGAACAGGGGATTAAACTTGTAGCTTGTCAAATGACAGTAGATTTATTAGGGTTAAAAGAGGAAGAGATTATGGAAGGGGTAGAGTTTGCAGGTGTAGGGGCATATTTAGCAGATGCTTCGGATGGGAATGTAAACTTATTCATTTAATCACCTTCTTTTTAGAAGGAGGGGGATGTAAGGTGAGTGGAGTATTATTACTTTTTATAATTGGGTTTATAGGATCGTTTATATCAGGAATGGTTGGAATTGGCGGTGCAATTATTAATTATCCGATGATCTTATATATTCCAGTATTGTTAGGATTTACTGGCTATACGTCACATGAAGTGAGCGGTATTACAGCAGTACAAGTATTCTTTGCAACTTTTGCAGGTGCCTGGGCATATCGGAAAAGTACTGATATGAATAAAATGTTAGTTGTGTATATGGGAGCTAGTATATTAATAGGAAGTTTTATAGGAAGTTTTAGTGCAAATCTATTAGATGAACACGCTGTAAATGTTGTTTATACAGTATTGGCGACCATTGCAGCTATGATGATGTTTGTACCGAAGAAAAATAATAGTGGAGCAGTTAAGTATAATAAATGGTTAGCAAGTGTGTTAGCGTTTATTGTAGGAGGTGTTTCGGGCATTATTGGAGCTGGAGGTGCGTTTCTTTTAGTTCCTATTATGCTAGTTATTTTAAAATTACCATTGCGCATGACGATAGCGACATCTATCGCTATTACGTTTATTTCCTCAGTAGGGATTACGACTGGAAAAGTGATTACTGGACAAGTAGTTATCATTCCAGCTCTAATTATTGCGGTTGCAAGTATATTTGCTGCGCCACTTGGAGCGCGAGTCGGGAAGAGGATAAATCAAAAAGTACTACAATATATGTTATCGATTTTAATTGTCGGCACTGCTATTAAGATGTGGATTGATATGATATCGAAATAAAAGGATGGGCTGCTTGCAGCCCATCCTTTTATTTATGCCCAAATAACTTTCATTAAGTTTTTATATTCGTCATTTGCTAATTTATATAGCATTCTCGTATGTTCAAAGACAAGTGCTGGATTAAAGTTTGGTTCTGAGAATGCAAGAGATGTTGAAATATCAATTGCATTTTGCTTATTTAATGTGAATTTTGCAAAGCGATAAGATGTATTTAATTCATTGATGACATGTAAAATATCATTTGTTGATGTTGCATCAGGTACGTGAGCAACATTGAAGCAGTATATATCCACCGTAGGATGTTCGTTTTGGAAAGCAGCGATAAGTTGAATTTTTGCGCCAGCTTCAGTCTCTAATCCTACTGAAAAATGAACAGAGCCATCATTTTCATCTATATTTTCTTCCATGTATATATCGTTGGATTTTAAGTAGTCTTTAAAATCTGAGATGTTATGTTTTACTGCAGCTTTCATATGTATGAGCCCCCTGATAATTGGAATAGATTGCTACTATTTATTATAATTTAAAAATATTAAAAAAGATAGTTAGAAAGTTCTGATTTTT